>Ga0302320_10016736_pt1 | contig 14942 bp, 15 predicted proteins | sample Bog_T0_3_FD_202130 | JGI IMG/M metagenome (GOLD analysis project Ga0302320, IMG submission 202130) | Peat permafrost microbial communities from Stordalen Mire near Abisko, Sweden - Bog_T0_3 | ecosystem: Environmental > Terrestrial > Soil > Wetlands > Peat | place: Sweden: Abisko, Stordalen Mire... | reverse complement strand
TATTGATGACGTTGCCAGTGTAGGGGATTCTCAAGAGATATAAGGTGGTATATAGCGCCAGAACAAGCCCTATTCCAATCAGGGGCCACCGGCTCCGCATCGGCCTGCGCACCACAAACCAGTGCAGGCCCATCAACTGCATGGTGAAGGAAACGATATATAGCTCATTGGCCAACATACTGCTCAGCACTGTAGGAACCCGCCCTTCCAGTCCCTGCAGAATCAATTTGACCAAGCCCACAACCTGCCCGCCCGCAAACCAGCCGATTCCCGGCACACGGCGGTTGTACCACGCAAGCAGGCTGATACAGACCGTAAATACAGTGACCGAGGCGATGTTCGCGAAGAAAAACGTTCCGTAATCCATAGGCCCAACACAAACGCAATCAGGTTTCCAGGACAGGCATGCGAAACTGCCCGTGCGCATAGCTCTGCCGCGGCAATTGTCCAAGCACCCTGCATGGTACCACCTGCCGCCACACTTGGGGTTCTTTTTGATCACATTTCAGCGTCAGGGACACGGCTGTTCCCACCTTTCGTTAGCGGAACCAAAATAGCATGCATTTCCTAACGGATACCGATTCTGCGGGCGCACCGCTCTTGGCGCATCCTTAGTTCCGCGAGAAACCACGGGCCGCTTCAGGACCCATGGCTCGATAGGCAGCAGGAGAGATTGCGGCACGGAAAAGCGGCGCCGAAAGAGTGCGCTGCTTGACACGCTTCCGCGCCAGCCATGAAACTTCCAGCTAGGTTGCTAAAGCGGTTGCACCATTCACGTACTCTCTCTGATACCGTGCAAGGGGCATTTCCTTGGAGAAAATGCCCCCTGAAGGCAGTGATTTCGGAGTGAGGCAAGGGTGGAATCGCTGTCAGGCGCGGAAGGGCGCATCTGTCCCGTCCGTTCCGGAAGAGGCGGATTTTTATCCCGGTGAGCGAACCCAAGACAGGAAGGCTGAGTTTTTCGCTGGCTTCTACCATGGAGAGCGTCGATCAGGTGGAAGCGGCCGCGGAAAAACTGGCCGTCGAGGCCGGCCTGGACGAAGATGAGCGCTTCCGCATCTCGATGGCAGTCCGCGAAGCCGCCGTCAATGCTGTTCTCCACGGTAACCAGTACGACCCCGCCAAGCGTGTCGAAGTGACTTTGGAGAACACCGGCGCGGCCCTGGTGTTTACCATTGCCGACCAAGGCAAAGGCCTCGATCCTGAGACCCTGCCTGACCCCCTGGCCCCGGAAAACCTGTTGCGCGGCAGTGGCCGCGGTATCTTCCTTATCCGTTCCTTCATGGATGAGGTAAACTTTCGACAACTGCACCCAGGAACCGAGTTGACGCTGATCAAACATCTGGCGCCAGCCGGCGAGAAGACGTAGCAACTTCGCATCGGAAGCTCTGGCGGCGAACGGGAGTAAGTCCTCACCCGCCTGAAACTGCAAAAGTACTATAATCGCGGTACCAACAAGGAGGAATTTCCGTGGCTCTTATTATCGCTTCCCGTGAAGTGGACGGCGTAACCGTTCTGGACCTCAGCGGGCGGATCACCTTGGGCGAGGGCAGCGTGCAAGTGCGCGATGCCATTCGCAACCTGATCGGCAAAGGCCAGAAGCACATCCTGCTCAACCTCGAAGACGTGAACTACATCGATAGCTCAGGCCTCGGCGAGCTCGTGAGCGCCTATACCAGCGCCAGAAACCAGGGCGCCGCGCTCAAGCTGCTCAAGCTGACCAAGAAGGTCCACGACCTCCTCCAGTTGACCAAGCTCTACACCGTCTTCGACATCTATGACGACGAGGCGACCGCGATCTCGTCCTTCAATAAGTAGACTGTGCCGCGGCCAAACCTCCGCCGCGAACTGCCACTCGTTGAAAAGGCCATCCCGAAGTGTGGGATGGCCTTTTCTATCTATCCAAATCCTGCCTGATTCGGCTCAGTTGATAACCTAGAACTTCACCGCCGGCGTCGTCCGCGCGCTCTCGCTGGCCGCAAAGTAAGCGGTATTCTCCTTGAAACCGGCCATCCCTGCCCAAATGTTGTTGGGGAACTGCAGAATGAACGTGTTGTACTCCTGGATCGCGTCGTTATACCGCTTCCGGGCTACGCTGATCCGGTTCTCGGTCCCTGCCAGTTCATCCTGCAAGCGCAGGAACTGATCGCTGGAGCGTAGTTCCGGATAATTCTCGGTCAGCAGCAGTAACCGGCCCAACGCCCCGTCCAACTGCCCGTTCGCTGCAATCTTGGCTTGCGGCCCTTGCGCATTCAACATGCCCGCCCGCGCATTGGCAATGTCGCCAAAAACAGTACTTTCTTCCTTTGTAAATCCTTTCACGGTCTCCACCAAATTGGGGATCAAGTCGGCCCGCCGCTCCAGTTGCACATCGACCTCCGACCACTTAGCCTTCACATTCTGATCCTGGGCCACCATCTGGTTCCTGGCGCTCACATAGCTGCCAAACGCCATCAACAGCACCAAAACCAAAACGCCCACAACTCCAAGTCCAATCCAGAATCCCTTGCTCATAAAGCTCTCTTCTCCTCCGGCCTCCACCCAAGGAAGCCCCGTTTGAAAACCTGAATGAACTCACCAGCTTCCCCCGGCGCCGCCGCCGCCAAATCCGCCGCCGCCGAAACCGCCAAAACCACCTCCGCCTGAACCTCCGCCACCGCCAAAGCCCCCACCGGAGTTTCCACCGCCGAAGCCGCGTCCGCCGCCCATGAATCCCATGCCCCAAAGCCCGAACAGACCCCAACCGCCAAGGACGCGAAAAAGGAAGAGAAGAACCACGACCACGATAATGATGATGTGTACGATTCCGATGGCAGTGGAATGGTGCTGCGGCGCCGGCTGTTGAAGAACCGGGTCCTCATCCAGCGTCACTTTGGCGTCAGCGGCAATCACTTGCGCCACTTCGCCCACTGAGAGCGTTATGGCGCTGTCATAGTCGCCGGACCGCAGATAGGGAACCATCGCGCGGCCAATATCGCCAACTTTGCCGTCGGGCAAAATCCCTTCTAACCCATAGCCCGGCTCAATCCGGTACTTGTGGTCGTCAACGGCCAGAAACACCAGCAGACCGCGGTCGGAGCCCTTCCGGCCCATCTTCCACTTGTCTTCCAGCTCGTTGGCATATTCTGCCGCATCGGCCCCATCCAGCGTGTGGATCGTCACCACAGCCACCTGCGCATTGGCCGCGGAGTGGTCCAGTTGTGCACAGATGCGATCCAGCCGCGCAATCGCCTCAGGCGAAAGCACATGGGCGTAATCGCTCACGTAATCAGTGGGTTGGGGCAGGTCCTCGACCCGCTCGGCCAGTGCAGCCGTGGAGGCAAGTCCCACCGCAGCCGCCAGCAGCAGCCGGAAAACGCTCAGATTCAAACGGCAAAAGCCCTTCATCGCTCTCTATTCTACGCGGGCGGCTGGTGAAAGGTTCCTTCTCGGTCCTTCTGGTAGGGCAATCGCATGAATCCATTTCGTTCACTGGATTGATTCCGATTTCGACCGCGCCGGAGGCGCAACGGCGGTTAGCCCCGCGCTTCAGCGCGGGGAAAGAGGTAACAATAGCCAGTCAGCCCCGTCGGGGCGGCGCAAAGGCCGAGTTTGCCATCAAGACGACGTTCATGCGATTGCCCTGGTCCTTCCGGAGCTTCCGGCTAAAAGCTGCCCTTCGACTACACTGGAAGCAAATGACTCAGAGCCCGCTTCCGCCCGCCCCCATCGCTCGCAAGCAACACACCGAGACCCCGTTGCACGGCGTTGTCCTCACCGACGACTACGCCTGGCTGCGCGACAAGGAAGACCCCGAGGTCACTGCCTACCTCGAAGCCGAAAATGCCTACGCCGAGGCATTCATGGCCCCGTTTGCCAGCCTTCGCGAGGACCTCTACCAGGAGATGCTCTCGCACGTAAAGCAGACCGATGTCTCGGTACCCTTCCTCGATCGCGGCTGGTGGTACTACGCCCGCACCGAGGAAGGCCTCCAATACGCCATCCAATGCCGCAAGCGAGAGACGCTGGACGCACCGGAGGAAGTGATTCTCGACGGCAACCAACTCGCCGAGGGCCACGCCTTCTTCTCCATCGGCGCAACCTCCATCACGGACGACGGTCGCTGGCTGGCCTACTCCACTGACACCACCGGTTTCCGCCAATACACGCTGCGCATCAAGAATCTGGCCACAGGCGAAACCCTTCCCTATGAAGTCGAACGCACCGGCTCCGTCGTCTGGGCCGCGGACAACCGCACCCTCTTCTACACCGTCGAAGACGAAGAACAAAAACGCCAGTTCCAGTTGTGGCGGAACTGCGTTCGGCAAGATGAGAATGGCGCCGCGCAACTAGGTGAAGCAGAACTGGTCTACCAGGACGACGACGAGCGCTTCAACCTGGGCGCGGGCCGCACCCGCGACGGTAAATTCCTGATCCTCGAATCAGCCAGCCACACCACCTCCGAATCGCATGTGCTGGCGGCAGACGATCCCCTCGGCACATTCACCCTCATCAGCCCACGCCAGGACGAGCACGAGTACTCCATCGACCACCGCAACGGCCTGTGGTTCATCCGCACCAACGACAAGGGGCGCAACCTCCGCCTGGTCACAGCCCCGGTCGCCACGCCGGGCCGCGAGCATTGGACCGAGCTTATTCCCCACCGCGACAGCGTGATGCTCGAAGATGTGGATCTCTTCGCCAGCTTCTTCATAGCCTGCGAGCGCGAAGACGGCCTGCCGCGGCTTCGTATGTGGCGCTTCACAGGCGACGGAGCAGAATCCGTACCCGCCGGCGAAATCGCCTTTCCCGAGCCGGCCTACAGCGCCCATCCGCACATCAACCGCGTCTTTGAGACGACTACCTTCCGCTACGCCTACCAATCGCTGGTTTCGCCCGCCTCCGTGTACGAGTACAACCTGGACACCGGCGCGTCCACACTCCTCAAGCAGCTTGAGATTCCCGGTGGCTTCGACCGCACCCTCTATGCCAGCGAGCGCGTCCACGCCACCGCCCCAGATGGAGCGCTGGTTCCCGTCTCCTTGGTTTATCGCAAGGACAAACATAAAAAGGGCATCAATCCCCTCTACGTCTACGGCTATGGCTCCTATGGCTACGCGCTGCCCATCGCATTCAGCGGGAACCGCCTCAGCCTGCTCGATCGCGGCGTGGTCATGGCCTATGCCCACATCCGCGGCGGCGGCGACTTGGGCAAGCCCTGGCACGACGCCGGAAAAATGCTGGTCAAGCGCAACACCTTCTCCGACTTCATCGCCGCCGTCGAGTACCTGACCGCCTCTGGCTACGGCGACCCGGCGCGTGTGGCCATCGAGGGCGGGTCTGCCGGCGGCCTGCTCATGGGCGCGGTTTCCAACCTGCGCCCCGATCTCTTCCGCGCCGTCGTCTCCCACGTTCCATTTGTGGACGTAATGAACACCATGCTCGACGCATCGCTGCCGCTGACCGTTCCCGAGTATGAGGAGTGGGGAAATCCCAATGAAGAGACTTACTTCAAGTACATGCTGAGTTATTCGCCCTATGACAACCTGAAGGCAGCGAGTTATCCGGCAATGTTAGTCAAGACATCGCTCCACGACAGCCAGGTCATGTACTGGGAGCCGGCCAAATATGTCGCCAAACTCCGCACCCTCAAGACCGATAACAACCCGCTGCTGCTGGTAACCAACATGCAAGCCGGCCATGGCGGCGCAAGCGGCCGCTATGACTACCTGAAAGAGATCGCATTCGACTACGCCTTCCTGCTAAGGGAATTCGGATTCGTGTGATAGAGTTTTCGTGCGGACTTCTGGAGACATTTATGTGGCGTTTATGGCTGAGCGCGCTATCGCTGGCGCTTATTTCGCGCATTGGATACACACAACAATCTGCACAGCAAGCGGATGCTGGCCCGTCTGCCCCTATTGTGGACGTAAAAACGATTACTCCGCCAAAACCTATCAACAACGTGGATGCGGAGTTCTCCGATGAGGCGCGGCGAAAGCGCATCAATGGCATGTGCCTGGTGACGCTGATTGTCGATGCGAATGGAATGCCGCAAAACCCCAAGGTGGTCCGCTGCTCAGATCCGGTCTTCGAGCAGAGCAGCTTGGATGCAGTGCTGAAGTATCGCTTCAAACCGGCTACAAGGCTTGACGGCGCACCGTTGCCCGTGATGATTTCGGTAGAGGTCAACTACAATTTATCCGGTGTAAGCGGCCCTTGGAAGCCAATCCGCTACGCATTCAGAACCCCGCCGGGCGATGCATCAGTTTCCCCAGGAGCGGACGGCGTATATCCGCTTACGAAGGACGTCACTCCGCCCACACTGTCGAAGTTTTCCGACGAGGGATATAGAACGGCGGCATTCCCGTTTGCCGAGAAGGGCGCCTGCGACGTGGTTTTGACCATCAGCGCAATAGGAAAGCCCTCAGATCCGGAGGCCGTCCATTGTGAGACGCCGAGCCTGGAAAAGAGCGCTGTCCAATCACTGCTCAAGTCACATTACAAACCTGGCACTGTGAACGGGAAAGCCGTTCCGGTGCGCGCCATCATTCATTTGGAGCCTGCGGGCTCTGCGCCAGCCAAATAGGACATCCGTCGTCGCGATAAACGGCTAATGAGGAATCATTCTTGAGCGGCGCTGACGACTCAATACGCGCAGGGGCGTCCGAGCCAGCCGGTGCAGCGCAACCGCGCGTCTACAGCGGCTCATCCCACGCCTGGCGCGCCCTGCGCCATCGCAACTTCCGCCTCTTCTTCGGCGGCCAAACCATTTCGCTCATCGGCACATGGATGACGCGCATCGCCACCAGTTGGCTGGTCTACCGGCTCACAGGCTCTGCGCTGCTGCTGGGCACCATCAGCTTTGCCGGCCAGATTCCCACATTCCTCTTTGCTCCCATCGCCGGCGTCCTGGTTGACCGCATGGACCGCCGCAAGGTACTCGTCTGGACGCAGGCATTATCGATGGTGCAATCGCTGGCGTTGGCTGCCCTCACCCTCTCGCACCTGAACCTCTCGCCCCATATCATGATTGATTGGCTGCTGATTCTCAGCGTAACGCAGGGCATCGTCAACGCCTTCGATATGCCTGGCCGCCAAGCCTTCATGGTCAAAATGGTCGATGACCGCAATGACTTGTCGAACGCCATCGCCATCAACTCGTCCATGGTCAACATGGCACGTCTCGTTGGCCCCTCGCTGGCCGGCATGTTGATCGCAGTCTCGAGCGAGGGCTGGTGCTTTCTCATCGACGGCATCAGTTACATTGCCGTCATCGCCTCGCTGCTCATGATGCGCGTTGAAGCGCCGGCAGCCAGGCGCGTATCCGCCTCCGCGCTCTCTGAGATGAAGGCCGGCTGGACCTATGTGTGGGAGTCCCTACCCATCCGCACCATCCTGCTTTTGTTTGCCGTGATCAGCTTCATGGGCATGCCGTTTGTGGTACTCATGCCCATCTTCGCGGCCAAGGTGCTGCACGGCGGACCGCATACTCTTGGATTCCTGATGGGCGCCATGGGGGTGGGCGCGCTGGTGTCGGCGCTATCCTTGGCGGCGCGCAAGAGCGTGCGGGGTCTGGTGCGCATGATTCCCATCTCCGCCGCCGTCTTTGGCCTGGGGCTTATCGGCTTCGGCTTGTCGCGCTGGTTCTGGCCCTCCATGGTTATGGTCTTTGTAGCGGGCATGGGCATGATGCAGGGCATGGCCGGCAGCAACACGGTCATCCAAACCATTGTGACCGAAGACAAGCGCGGACGCGTGATGAGCTACTACACCATGGCATTCATGGGCATGGCGCCCTTTGGCAGCCTGCTGGCAGGCACCATGGCCACAGCAATCGGCGCGCCTCGAACGGTAATCTTGAATGGAGCTGCGTGCCTGCTGGGCGCGGCGTGGTTCATGACGCGCTTGCCGGCGTTGCGCCGCGAGATACGGCCCATCTATCAGGAGATGGGTATTGTGCCGGTAGAGGAAGGAATACAGCAATGAGCGATCTTGCACTCGATTTCAAGCTCGACCCGCATCACACAGCCATCGTCGTCATCGACCTACAAAAGGGCATCGCGGGCATGCCCGGTGGCGCGCCGCATCCGAAGGCCGCCGTCATCGCCAACAGCGCGCGCCTGCTGGCCGCTGCCCGCGCAGCCGGTGCGCAGCCCGTGCTGGTGCATGTGGGCGGCGCGGCGGATGGCGCGGACCGGCTGCACTCAGCCACCGACCAGCAGATGCGTTCAACCGGAACACTGCCGCCTGACTGGAGTGAATTGATTCCCGAGCTCGACCGCCAGCCCGGCGATCTTGTGATTCTCAAGCGACAATGGGGCGCTTTTTACGGCACCGATCTCGACCTGCAACTGCGCCGCCGCGGCTTGACGGCCATTGTCCTCTGCGGCATCGCCACCGAGTTCGGCGTTGAAAGCACCGCGCGCGACGCTTATGAACACGGCTACGAACTCGTCTTCGCCGCCGACGCCATGACCGGCATGACCGCCGAAAGCCACGCCAACTCCATCGAACGCATCTTTCCCCGCCTGGGCCGCGTCCGCTCAACAGACCAGATCGTCGCCGCCCTGCGAAGCTGAGTGTCCCGCCCATCTGACGCCAAAACCCACCGCCCGGTACAATAGAAATGTGACCAAATCCTCCGCACCCACGGCCCCTTCCGTGGGCTTTATCTCCCTCGGCTGCCCTAAAAATCTCGTTGACTCCGAGGTGATGATGGGCCTTCTCGACCGCGCCGGCGCGCGCCTCACCTCCCATCCAGAAGAAGCAGAAATCCTCATCGTCAACACCTGTAGCTTTATTGACACCGCCAAGCAGGAGTCGGTCGATACCATCCTGGAAATGGCTCGCTTCAAGACTTCGGGCTCGGCCAAGCGGCTCATTGTCGCTGGCTGCCTGGTCGAGCGCTATCGCGACGAGATTCAAAAGAGCATTCCGGAAGTGGATGCCGTGGTCGGCACAGGCGAGTTGGAATCCATCCTCGAAGCCGCGGGCCTCCCCCGCCCGCAAGCCATCGCAGTTCCCGGTCTCTTCAACATTCTCAGCAGCGGCCAAGCCGAGAGCCGCCCAGGCAAAGAGTCGCAAGCCGGAACGCATAAGCCAAGCCAGCCAACTTTCAGAGCCGAAGGCGACCTCCGCGAGCAGCATGGCCGCTTCCGCCGCGACGACTGGCAAGGCGCAACCCATCTGCTGCCCACCTATCTCTACGACGAATCCACCCCACGCTTCCTCACAACTCCAAAATCTTCGGCCTACATCAAGATTGCCGAGGGCTGCGACCACCCCTGCACCTTCTGCGTCATCCCGAACCTGCGCGGCAAATTCCGTTCGCGCCGCTTCGAGTCGGTAGTCGCCGAAGCACGGCAATTGGTGGCCCGCGGCGTTCAGGAAATCACCCTCATCGGCCAGGACACCACCTGTTACGGCGAAGATCTCGGCATCAAAGACGGCCTCGCCACGCTGCTCGACGCGCTCGCCTCCATTGAAGGCCTGCGCTGGCTCCGCTTCCTCTACGCCTATCCCAACCGCATCACCGGCCGCCTGCTCGACACCATCGCGCGCCACGACAACATCTGCAAATATCTCGACGTGCCGCTCCAGCACGCCTCGCCCACTGTACTCAAAACCATGAAGCGTGGCGCGGGCGCGGAGATCTTCCTCAAGACTCTTGAGAAAGTCCGCGCCGCGGTCCCCGGCATCGCCCTGCGCACTTCTTTCATCGTCGGCTTCCCCGGCGAATCGCTCCACGACTTTGAACTTTTGCAAGAGTTCATTCAGGAGGCAAAGTTCGACTGGCTAGGAGTCTTCAGTTACTCCGACGAAGAAGGCTCCGGCGCATTCTCATTCGGCGCAAAGGTTCCTAAGCGCACCATTGAAGCTCGCAAGCGCCGCCTCATGAAACTCCAGCAGGCCATCAGCAAGCGCGCCAAGCAGCAATGGATCGGCCGCGAGCTAGTCGTGCTGGCCGAGGGCGAAAGCGAAGAAACTCCGCTCCTCTGGGAAGGCCGCACCCAGTTCCACGCCCCCGAAATCGACGGCAAAGTCTACATCAACGACTTCGCCGAACTCGGCCCAAGCGTAACGGCGCTCGAACCCGGTCATTTCTACAAAGCTCAGATCACTGAAGCCCACGAATACGACGTAGTGGCCCGCATTACCTCCGGCCCACTGTAGGCTCGACCCGCTGTAAAATGAAGTAGTCCCATGCCCGCCAAGAAAAAATCCGCAAAAGTTCTCCGCTGCCCCACCTGCGCCATGCTGGTCCGCTTCAACGACGAGGACTTCCCCTTTTGCAGCGACCGCTGCCGCAAGATCGACCTCGGCAAATGGGCCATGGGCGTCTATAAGATCAGCTCTCCCATCCTCGATCCCGAAGTCCTCGAAGACCTCGGCGGTCTCAGCGGCGGCGACTCCCATGACGAGTAACCAGCAAGGCAACATCCGCCAGCCACAGCCCTCTCACAAAACCCACTGGGCCTGGACCGTGGCCACATTCTTCGGCGCAGGCTTCGGCAAGCCCGGCCCCGGCACCTGGGGCTCTGTAGCCGCCGTGCTGCTTTGGGCCGCCATCGCATGGTTCGCCCACCCCTCGCCGTACACGCTCCTACTAGCCCTTCTGATCGCCATCGCCCTCACGCTCATCCTCGGCGTCCCCGCCGCCACTATCGTCGCTCGCGAATCCGGCCGCAAAGATCCTCAATTTGTCGTCATCGACGAAGTCGCCGGCCAGTGGATCGCCCTCCTCTTCAGCCCCTTCGACCTCCGCCACGCCCTCATCGCTCTGGTCCTCTTTCGCCTCTTCGACATCACCAAGCCCTTTCCCGTCCGCCAGCTTGAAAGCCTTCCTGAAGGCTGGGGCATCGTCTTCGACGATGTGGCCGCCGGGCTGTATGCTTTGGGTGTAGCATCCTTGTTGCGTATCTGGATCTGACATGGCCCGCACCCCACCCCAATCCGTCCCGGAAATCCTTCCCGAGCCGCGCATCGACTCGATCGACCCCGCCGCCTGTCTGCCCCTTGGCGAAGTCGAACTCGGCGGCATCCATCTCGGCCCCCTCAGCTTCGGACCGCCCGCGGTCCTGGTCGACAACCAGCCCGCCCACGTGCTTATGAGCCGCCCAACCCGGCTCACTCTCCGCGTCCCCAGTCAGGCTGCCACAGGCCTCATTGAGGTCCGCAACCCCTTTGGCGCCAGCAACCCCGTGCCGCTCCGCGTAGCCCGCCAGCTCTCCGAGGGTCTCCATCCCGTTACCAGCCCCGCCGTCAGCCGCTCCGGCATGGTCTACGCCACCATCTCCGGCCCCCGCGGCAAAATGACCCCGGTCTCCATTGTTCGCATCAGCCCCGACGGACGCGGCACACCCTTCGTTACCGGAATCCTCAACGCCACCGGCCTGGCCTTCAACCCCGACGGTGACCTTTTCGTTACCTCCCGCGCCGAGGGCAACGTCTACCGCATCGACGCGTCCGGCGAGTCCACCGTCTACGTCGAAGGCATGGGCGTGGCCACCGGCGCAGCCTTCGACGCCGAGGGCAATCTCTTTGTGGGCGACCGCAGCGGCACCATCTTCAAAATCAATCCCCAGCGCCAGATCTTCGTCCACGCCACACTGGAGCCTAGCGTCGCCGCCTATCACCTGGCCGTCAACGCAGCCGGCACCCTCTTCGTCACCGCGCCATCGCTCTCCTCCAACGACGCCATCTGGGCCATTGAGCCCAACGGCGACACGCGCGCCTGGTATCGTGGTCTCGGCCGTCCCCAGGGCCTTGCGCTTTCCAAAGAGGGCGACGTCTACCTCGCCGCCTGCCTCCATGGTCGCCGCGGCCTGGTGCGCGTCACGCCCGAAGGCGCAGCGTCCCTCGTCGTCGCCGGTTCCAATTTGGTCGGCGTTGCGTTTTCTCCGCTTGGCACAACCATCCTCGCCACGCAAGAAGCCGTTTATGATGTGGACTTGGGCGTCGAAGGCCTGAGCCTCTTCTAGCAGCTGGCTCCTCAGTCTCAAGAAGCACAGTGGGATCTCTGCTAAAAGCTGTTCACTGACCCCTGACCCCTAATCCCTGATCCCTGTTCTCTGCCCTTATGAAATCCGAAATCATCGCCGTCGGCTCCGAGATGCTCACCCCCTGGCGTCAAGACACCAACTCGCTCTATCTCACTGAAAAGTTCAACGAGATTGGCGTCACCGTCGCCTTCAAGACCATCGTCGGCGACCGCCGCAAAGACCTCGTCGGCGCCATCCGCACCGCCCTTGGCCGCACAGACGTCATCGCCATCATGGGCGGCCTCGGCCCCACAGAGGACGACCTCACCCGCGAGGCGGTCGCCGAGGCCCTCTCGCTCTCCCTTCACCGCGACAACGACCAGCTCGCCGCCCTTCACGCCCGCGCCGCCACGTGGCGCGTGCCCATGCCCGACAACAACCTCAAGCAGGCTGACGTCATTGAGGGCGCAACCGTGCTGCCCAACGTCAACGGCAGCGCCCCCGGCCAGTGGCTCGATACCAAATTCGGCGGCTACCGCAAAATCATCCTGCTCGTTCCCGGCCCGCCCAGTGAGTGCCGCCCGCTCTTTGACGCCGAGTGCCTGCCCCGCCTGCGCGCCGCCCTCCCCAAGCGCTTCATCGCCAAGCGCACCCTGCGCGCCGCCATGATTCCCGAGTCCCAGGCTGACAAGCTTCTCGCTCCCATCTACACCACCTATCCCGACGTTGAAACCACCATCCTCGCCCACGCTGGCGACATTCAGCTCACCCTGCTCTGCGCCAAAACAACCGCCAGCAGTGCCCAATCCCGTGTTGACGAGCTGGCCGGCCGCATGGAAGAAGCCCTCGAAGACTGGCTCTACTCCTCCGGCGGCGAATCCAGCGACAGTCTTGCCCAAATCGTCCTCTACTACCTCGGCCTGCGCCAATCCACCCTCGCCGTAGCCGAGAGCTGCACCGGCGGCATGATCGCCGAGCGCATTACCTCCGTCCCCGGCAGCTCCCGCTCCTTCCTCGGTGGTGCGGTCGTCTATGCGGACGCCCTCAAAGACACCTTCGCCGGCGTCTCGCCCCAGCTCATCAGCCTCTACGGAGCCGTCTCTGTAGAAGTCGCCAGCGCCCTCGCCACCGGCATCCGCCTGCGCACCGGCGCAACCCTGGGAGTGGGCGTAACCGGCATCGCCGGGCCCTCCGGCGCAACCGCGGAGAAACCCGTAGGCCTCGTCCACATCGCCGTCTCCGACGCCCAAAGAACCGAGTCCGTCGAGCGCACCTTCAAAGGCGACCGCACAAGAATCCGCGAATTCGCCACCCAGCAAGCCCTCGACCTGGTGCGCAGACGGCTGATGTAGACAAGAGAGCGGCTGTGCGGAGGGAGCCGGGGGTTTCAGCCCCCGGAAAAAGGCGCCCGAATTAACGTGGGCTTTAGCCCCGGAAAACCAAATCTAGGAATCGCGTTAAATTCTCTGCGAGTTGCTAGGGTACCGGCAGTCTTTGATCTTGATTGACATAGGCATTGATTGTAGTTCCCACAGGCAAGTTTGCGTCCGGACCATACCAGAGAGCGGACTCCCAAGTGAGTGCCCCGCCCTTTCCTCCGCTAACCCCCGCTCCACCGCGCAAGAGAATCTTCGAGCCAGATACAGTCTGCACAGAATCGAATTGCAGAACAAGCCTTCCTGATTTCCCCAGGAGACCGCTCTTTGATATCGAATCAATGTGTCCGATTGCCTCGCTGCCTGTTCGCACAATGACCTTGGACTCGACAACGAGATCCTCGCGCACCTTGAAATGAACTACTTGCTTGACCTGGAGCTTCTTTCCTTGCAGATCGTCCATCAGAACAAGGTGGATTGGCGTCCCTTCAGCCAAAAGAACCGTATCAGATTTCTGGTTTTCCGTCGTCTGCGAGCAGGCCAACACCGGCATGAGAGCGGTCAGGACTGCTACCGCAATCAGCCCAAAATACGCTGTAGAACGGACTCGCATTGTTCTCTTGGCCGTCAATTACTGCACCGTGAAATCGTAGCCCTGCCCATATACGCCGTGTGGGAAATCGGCGGACCCAACCGAGTACAGGATGTACTCGCCCTTCTTCAATTCCTTTACTGGTGAGATCGTGAAATGGCGTCCCCCAGTTGGAGTTGCGGAAGTGCGGACAATTCTATCGGCTCGAATGCCAACCTTTTCCCCTACGGTCCCGCCAACGGAGCCGATCTCGATTTCCCGCCGGTCCCCTTTGTCGTCCATCTCCACGACGATGTAGTTGTCGATATTGTCATTCGCTGGAAGTTCAATTTTGATCAAAGGCAGCCGAGAGGCGATTAACGAAGCGTGTTGCCCTTGCAGATATGCCTTGTTTTTGACGGACATGATCCCGAAAGAAACAGCGTGCCCGAGCCGCCCACCGACTTTCTGCTCGCCAATCGTGCGCACTTCGACCGGATTCCCGTCGATGGTGACTTTAGGGATCGTCAGCTGCGTCGACTGAATCATGGCCGCCACAACGGAATCGGAGACCCCTGCTTTCTTGAGAGTGGCCAGATCGTCATCCGAAAGGCTGAACTTTGTTGCGCTTGCCTTGATTCTCGCAATAATTACATCATCCCCGAGGCCCTTATGAGTCATTTCAATAATGCGGGCGTTGTCAACGTCGCTCTCAAGACTGGACTGCGAATAGGCCACGTGGGTTCCGAAAAACACAAGACAACTGACAGTACACAGAGCCAGCGAGCGGAAGAGCAACAGGCTGCGAGTCATTAGGCCACCGACTTCCATAGTTCCCCCATTTCGGACCAGACCTTATCACACCGCCCTCAAACTGTATTGTGATCGTGCGCACCTGCACGTACTGGTGACATAAATAGCCGGGTTCTATAAAAGGGGATGTCAAGAAGAAACACTTCACCTGATCCGCCTGGGGAAGATATTTTTCTGACATCCAGCCCCTGTTGGCAGCCGCAACACACTTTGCCCGGG
>Ga0302320_10016732_pt1 | contig 14945 bp, 13 predicted proteins | sample Bog_T0_3_FD_202130 | JGI IMG/M metagenome (GOLD analysis project Ga0302320, IMG submission 202130) | Peat permafrost microbial communities from Stordalen Mire near Abisko, Sweden - Bog_T0_3 | ecosystem: Environmental > Terrestrial > Soil > Wetlands > Peat | place: Sweden: Abisko, Stordalen Mire... | reverse complement strand
CTGCGAGGAGGGGGAGAAGGGGGAACAACTGTGTGGGGGGCATGCTTCTGCTAGAGCTTGCACCATGCCAATGCCACAATGCGCTCCCCGAAAGGACCTTTTGTTTACTTTTCTTGCTGCACGCGCCAGCGCCGGCGCCTTCGATTCATAATTGATGATCCGCGAGGGAGATTTACCGGGCGCGCCGGCGCGAGAGGACTGCCGGCGCTTCAGGCCCGCTGCATTCAAAACAGGAGTATTTCCATGACTGACAAAATGATTGTCCTTGCCGACCTGGGACGCGTGAAAGCCTATCGCGTGACCCACGACGCGATGGCCCCGAAACCGCAGCTCGAACTGGTTTACGACTGCGAATTCATCGACGCTCACAACCGCCTGATCGACCGGGTTAGCGACCGGGCAGGGCGTTTCGCCCTCAGCGGCACGCCCGGCGCATCCAATGGCGAAAACCACAACTTGGGCGTTGAGACCGAGCGTCGTCTCATCCGGCAGGTCGCCCAAAAGATCGGCGAACTGGTCGAGGGTGAGCGTTACTGGTTCCTCGCCGCCGGCGAAGGAATCAATGGCCGTATCGTCGAACAGTTGCGCCCGGACACCCGCGCGGCGCTCTCGAGAAACCTCGCCGCCGATCTCGTCAAGACTCCCAAGCAGCAACTGCTTGATCGCTTCATGGCGCCGGCGGGATAATATTCGAATTTCGAATTTCCATTTCCCCCCTGCCCTCTTCCGCGTTATCTCCGTGGGAGACATGACCAAGTCAGAAATTATCGACCGCATTTTGAACCCCGGGATCGTTGCAATCATCCGCGCGGATTCCTCCGAGCAATTGATGGATGCAGCCACCGCTCTTTACGAGGGCGGCGTGACCGGCATGGAAGTCACGATGACCACGCCCAACGCCCTCGAGGTCATCGCCGATGTCCACCGAAAATTCGGCGACAAGGTCCTCATCGGCGTCGGCAGCATCCTGGACACCGAGACCGCGCGCATGGCCATCCTGGCCGGCGCGGAGTTCGTCGTCACGCCGGTGACCCGTCCGGAGGTCATCCGGCTTTGCAACCGCTACAGCAGACCGATCGCCAGCGGCGCGTTTACCCCCACCGAATGCCTCACCGCCCACGAGTCCGGCGCGGACTTCGTGAAACTTTTCCCTGCCGATCAGGTTGGGCCGACCTATATAAAGAACATCCTCGCTCCCATGCCGATGCTTCGCATCATCCCAACCGGCGGCGTCACCGTCGATACCGCCGCCGGTTTCATCAAGGCCGGCTGCGCGGCGCTCGCCGCCGGATCGAGCCTCGTGAGCAAGGAGGTGCTCAAGAGCGGTGACTGGAAGAAGCTGAGCGATACCGCCGCCGCTTTCGTCGCCGCCGTAGCAGCGGCCCGCAAGTTATGAGCCGGCGCCGCCAGCACGGGCAAGGGCCATCACACTCCGAGCCGGCGGCTGCCGCCAGACCTTCCGCGCCGCCTCCCCGAAAGGCCCGGAGGCAGCCCCTCGCGGCAATTCAGGGCGCACCGTTGCGCGACCGCATCCTCAAGCTGATGCGCGAACCGCGCTACCAGCCGCTGGACAAGGTCGAGCTCACCCGCAAGCTCGGGCTCTCGAGCGACGACCGCGCGCAGTTGCGCACGCTGCTTCGCGCCCTCGAACAGGAGGGCCTCATCGCTCGGATCCGAAAGGATCGCTACGTCCTGCCGCAGGAGGCGAACCTTTGCACTGGAATCCTCCGTGTCTCCCGCGGCGGCAACGCCCGGCTCGATTGCGGCACCGAACCCCACATCTTTGTCTCCGCCGAGAACGCCGGAGTTGCGATGAATGGCGACCGCGTTGTCGCCCGCCTCGTCCACGAGGGACACCGCCAGCGGCCCGACGCCCAGGGACGCCCCAGCGCGCAAGTCATCCGCATTCTCGAGCGCGCGAACGAGACCATCGTCGGCACCCTGGAATCGTCGAAGCGCTTCTTCTACGTCGTCCCGGACGATTCCCGCATCCCGCATAATATTTACGTTGTGCCGGATCGCGAGGGCGCGCCGCAAACGCCGAGCCTTGGAGACAAGGTCGTTGTCCACCTCGAGGAATGGACCCGTCCCGAGACCAATCCCGAAGGCCGAATCATCGAGGTCCTCGGCCGGGCCGACGCTCCCGGCGTCGACATGCTCTCGATCATCCGGCGCAACAATCTGCCCACGGAGTTTCCAGAGGCCGTCCTGAGCGAGGCGGCGCGGGTGCCCGAAACCGTTGACCCCCGCGACGCCATAGGGCGTGAGGATTTGCGCGGCGAGCTCATCATCACCATCGATCCCGACGATGCCCGCGATTTCGACGACGCCATCAACGTCGAGCGCCTGGCCTCCGGCTGGCGTCTGGGCGTTCACATCGCCGATGTCTCCCATTACGTCCGCACCGGCGGCGTGCTGGATCGCGAGGCGGTCTCGCGCGGCAACAGCGTTTACCTCGCGGACCGCGTCATCCCGATGCTGCCGGAGCGGCTCAGCAACGGAGTTTGCAGCCTCAAGCCGCTGGTCGACCGCCTCACGTTTTCCGTTTTCATCGATTTTACCGCAGCCGGAAAAATCAAGCACGTCCGCTTCGCCCGCACTGTCATCCGCAGCAAGGCCCGCCTGACTTACAAGCAGGCCTTCGCCCTCCTGAGCGGGCGGCCGGCCGATCCCGTCCCGGCGCGCGTGCCGGATAAGACCGAGATCATTGCCCCGGAGGTGGCGCAGCAACTGCACACCGCCTGGGAGCTGGCTTCGCTCCTGCGCAAGAACCGCTTTCAGGCCGGCTCGCTGGACCTCGATTTCCCCGAGGTCAAAGTCTGGCTCGATGAAAATGGGCGCCCCGTCCGGCTCGAGAAAGTCGAGAACGACATCTCCCACCAACTCGTCGAGGAGTTCATGCTGGCCGCGAACGAGGTCGTCGCACGCGAGATCAAGAACCGCCTGCTCCCGTCGATCTACCGCGTCCACGCCGACCCCGATCCCGAGCGGTTGAAGGAGTTCCGCGAGCTTGCCATCAGCTACGGCCTGCAAGCCGGCGATCTCACCCTCCGCGCCGAGGTACAGCGCCTGCTGGCAAAAATTCGCGGCCTGCCCGAGGAGTACGCCCTCAAGCTCGCCTTCCTCAAAAGCCTCAAACGCGCCGCCTACGAGGTCAACCCCCAGGGCCACTACGGCCTCGCCAAAACCAACTACACCCATTTCACCAGCCCGATCCGCCGCTATGCGGACCTGGTCGTGCATCGCGTCCTCGGGCAGCTTGCCGACGGGCAAGCCTCGGGCGGCAAGGCGCAGCCGGTTCGCCCCTCGTCGAAGGATCTCACCGCAGTGGCCGGGCATCTCTCGGACACCGAGCGTGTCGCGGCCGATGCCGAGAAGGAATCGGTCAAGCTCAAGAAGATCGAATACTTCCAGGCCCAGCTCCGCTCCCGGCGTCCCGAGCAATTCGAAGCCGTCATTATCGACGTCAAAAGTTTCGGCCTCGTCGTCGAGCTGCCTGCCGTGATTCTCACCGGGGTAATCCACGTCTCGTCGCTCCGGGACGATTTTTATGTCTTTGACCCGGTCCGGCTTAGCTTCGTGGGCCGCCGCAACCGGAAGACCTACCGCGCCGGCGGCCGGCTGAAGGTCATCGTCACCCGCGTGGACGCCCGCAAACAGCAGATCGACTTCATTCCGGTCGAATAATCCGATTAATAGGTTGGACAGCGTGAAAAATATTTGCAATCGTCCCCGGCTCTCGTGAATTTTCAAGATCACCCGGGCAGGGAGGGAATTATGGAAAACGTCATCGCCTCGAAAGAAGTGCAGGTCGAAACCAAGCACCTTAGCATCGAATTTCGGGAAAATAGCCGCGGCCGGTTTCTGCGCATCACCGAGACTGCGCACGGCCGGCGCAACAGTGTAATCATCCCGAGCACCGGACTGGCCGATTTTACGTCGGCGCTCGCGAGCGTGCTCAACCTCGCGAACAAGGCTACCCCCGCATAACGCCTCGTCAGCCCTATCCCAGTCCGGCCGCCACCCTGGCGGCCAATTTGATTTTCCCCCCTCACCCTCTTCTCAACCAACCAATCAAAGCCACACATGCCTGCAAAATCCACCCGTCTCCCTGCGACCCGCCGCGTACCCGTTTCCTCGAACGGCGCCACGCACGGCGCGAAGACCCCGACAAAGAAAGCTCCGGCCAAGTCCTCGAAAAACAAGTACGTCTATCAGTTCGGCAACTCGAAGGCCGACGGAGACGGCTCGATGAAACCGCTCCTGGGCGGCAAGGGCGCAAATCTCGCGGAAATGACCCGGATCGGCCTGCCGGTGCCTCCCGGCTTCACGATCACCACTGAGGTCTGCACCTATTATTACGCCAATAAGCGGACCTACCCCGCCGAACTCCAGGCCCAGATCGAGGCCGGCATCCATAACATGGAGAAAATCATGGGCACCAAATTCGGCGACACCGAAGCCATGCCGCTGCTCGCCGCCGTGCGCTCCGGCGCCCGGGATTCCATGCCCGGCATGATGGACACCATCCTCAACCTTGGCCTCAATGACCAGAGCGTGCTGGCGCTGGGCAAGGCGACCGGCAACGAGAGGTTCGCCTGGGATTGCTACCGCCGCTTCATCCAGATGTACGGCGACGTGGTCATGGGCGTGCAGAAGGCCGCGCACGAGGACCATGAGCCTTTCGAAACCATCATCCACGAACTCAAGCACGAGCTTTATCACGCCGACATCGAGGACACGAAGCTGACCGTCGACGACCTCAAGCAACTCGTCGCCCGCTTCAAGAGCCTGGTCAAAGAGCGCACCGGCAAGCAATTCCCCAACGATCCTTGGAAGCAACTCGAAGGCGCCGTCGGCGCGGTCTTCGGCTCCTGGATGAACGACCGGGCCATTGTTTACCGCCGCAAGTACGGCATCCCGGCCGAGTGGGGCACCGCCGTCAACGTCCAGGCCATGGTCTTCGGCAACACCGGCACCAACTCCGGCTCCGGCGTCGCCTTCACCCGCGACCCCGCCACCGGGGAAAAGACCTTCTACGGCGAGTTCCTCATCAACGCCCAGGGCGAGGACGTCGTGGCCGGCGTTCGCACGCCCGAGCCCGTGGCACAGTTGCAAAGGCATCTGCCCAAGGCGCTGGTCGAGCTCGAGCGCATCCGCCAGACCCTCGAGTCCCACTTCAAGGACGTGCAGGATTTCGAATTCACCATTCAGGACGGCAAGGTCTTCATGCTCCAGACCCGTAACGGCAAGCGCACCGGCGTGGCCGCCGTCCGTTTCGCCGTCGAGATGGTAAAGGAAAAGCTCATCGACTGGAAAACCGCCGTCAACCGCGTGCCGGCCGATCAGCTCGACCAGGTGCTCGCCCCCGTCTTCGACCGCGCCGCCATCAAGGCCGCCACGGCCGTCGCGCACGGCCTTCCCGCCGGTCCCGGCGCAGCCACTGGCCGCATTTACTTCAATGCGGACCGCGCCGTCGCCGCCGCCGCCAGGGGCGAGCGCGTTCTGCTCGTGCGCATCGAGACCTCGCCCGAGGATCTGCGCGGCATGATCGCCGCCGAGGGTATCCTCACCGCTCGCGGAGGCGTCTCCTCCCACGCCGCGCTGGTCGCCCGTCAAATGGGCAAAGTGTGCGTTTGCGGCGCGGCCGGGATCGAGGTCGATTACAAGCTCAAGACCATGAAAGCCGGAGGCCAGACCTTCCGCGAAGGCGAGGACTTCCTCTCCATCGACGGCACCGCCGGGATCGTCTATGCCGGCGAGTTAAAGACTGCGCCCTCCGAGGTCATCCAGGGGCTCATCGGCAACAACGCCGCGGCTAAGAAGAGCCGGACTTACCAGAACTTCGTCCAACTCATGGATTGGTGCGCGAAGGCCACCCGCCTGCAGGTTCGGACCAACGCCGATACGCCGGAGCAGGTCGCCAACGCCGTCGCCTTTGGCGCAAACGGTATCGGCCTCTGCCGCACCGAGCACATGTTCTTCGAGGGCAACCGCATCGACTCCGTGCGCGAGATGATCCTCGCCCGCAACCTCGATGCGCGCCAGAAGGCCGTCAACAAGCTCCTGCCTTTCCAGCGCCAGGACTTCATCGGCATCTTCAAGGCCCTCAAGGGCCTGCCCGCGACCATCCGCCTGCTCGATCCGCCCCTTCACGAGTTCCTGCCCCAGGACGACGCGGCCCGGCGCGACCTTGCCGCCAAGCTCGGCACCACTCCGGAGGAAGTCACCCGGCGCGTGCATGAGCTCCACGAGTTCAACCCGATGCTCGGCCATCGCGGGTGCCGTCTCGGCATCACCTACCCGGAGATCACCGCAATGCAGGCCCGCGCAATCTTCGAGGCCGCCGCCGAGGTTCAGAAAAAGGGCATCAAGGTCAGCCCCGAGGTGATGATTCCGCTGGTTGGCTTCAAGAAGGAACTCGATATCCAGGTCGAGATCGTCCACCGCGTGGCCAAGGAAGTACAGGCCGAGAAGAAGGTGAAGATCAGTTACCTCGTCGGCACGATGATCGAGGTACCGCGCGGCGCCATCACCGCCGATGACATTGCCCACACCGCGGAGTTCTTCTCCTTCGGCACCAACGATCTGACCCAGACCGCCCTCGGCATGAGCCGCGACGATTCCGGCTCGTTCCTGCCGCAGTACCAGGAACTTGAGATCGTGAAGAGCAATCCGTTCGCCACCATCGACCAGACCGGCGTCGGCGCTCTCATGGAGATCGCCGTCGAGCGCGGCCGCAAGACCCGCCCGAACATCAAGCTGGGCATTTGCGGCGAGCATGGCGGCGACCCTGCATCGGTGAAGTTCTGCCACAAGCTGGGCCTCACCTATGTCAGTTGCTCGCCCTTCCGCGTCCCGATCGCGCGGCTGGCGGCGGCGCAGGCGGCACTCGCCTGACCGAGGGGCAAAGGACCGTAAAGGACCTCAAGGACCAAAAAAGACCTCACTGCCGCCGGCATAGGTCCTTTTTGGTGCCTTGGGTCCGTTGCGTATCTTTGAACCCTTTCGGATTCATTTAGTCAGCGGTTTCTCGGAGACTCGACAACTTATCGAGTAAGTTACGGCTGCGCCGGTTTCCTGCCCCGGACGGGCTCGATGTGGACCAGCACGTCGGCGACTTCGGGCACGGCATTCCGCACGGCGTCCTTGACCAGGTGCGCGATTTCGTGGCCCTCGGTGACCGTCATGCCGCCATCGACCTTCACGTGAAGGTCGACGTAATACTCGAGCCCCATCTTTCTGACGCGGCATTGCTGGATCTCCGCCGCGCCGTTTACACTCAACGATGCCTCTCGCACATGCTCCTCGATGTTCCGCGGCGGAGCGGTATCCATCAGGTCCAGGAGGGCGGGCCAGAAGATCAGCAGGCCGTTGTAAGCGATGATGGCGCAGGCGAAAAGGGCGGCCCAGGTGTCCGCGACGGCGTATTGCTTGCCTCCCACGAGGGCGACGGTGATGCCCGCGAGCGCGGCGGCGGAGGTGATCGCGTCGGTCCTATGATGCATCGCGTCGGCCTCCATCGCCATGCTGCTGGTTTCACGCGCCAGCTTTCGCACCCGGCGCGAGTGAAGCTCCTTCACGACCACGACCACCACGAGCACCAGAAGCGTGTACGGCGCGGGCGGCGTGCGCGGCGCGGCAATCGTATGGATGCTCTCGACGGCGATTGCGGTGCCCGCCCCCAGGATCATCACCGAGCCGAGGATCGCGGCCACCGGTTCAGCTTTTCCATGGCCATAGGGGTGAGACGCATCCGGTGGGACGGCGGCGAACTTCAGGCCGGCCCAGATCAACAGCGAGGAGACGATGTCGAGCAGCGACTCGAAGCCGTCGGCGATCAGGGCATAGGAATGGCCGATCAATCCAGCGGCGATCTTCGCTCCGCAAAGCACGGCGTTGAGTCCCATCCCCACGAGGGCAAGTTGGGCGCCGGATTCAAGCTTGCGGCGGGTGGTAGGCATGATTGTCTTGGGGGCTGCCGCCAGATAAACCGGATAGACGCTTCCCGCATATGAAAAAATCCAAGTCCATCATTTTCCACGAGTTCGGCCCCCCGGAAAACGTCCTCAGCCTGGTCGAGCAGGAGGTGCCCGAGCCGCGCGCGGGGGAAATCCTCATCCGCGTCGAAGCGGCGCCGATCAATCCCGCCGATCTCAATATCATCGAGGGCAAATACCCGAAGCGCCCCGAGCTTCCGGCCATACCGGGCAATGAAGGCGCGGGCGTCATCGCGAGCGTTGGCCCGGAGGTGTCCGGGTTGAGTGTCGGCGAGCGTGTGCTGGTTCCCAACGACGTGGGCGCATGGCGCGAGTACGTCACCGTTCCGGCCTCCGGGGTTTACTCCGTGCCGGCGGGCATCCCGCCGCTTCAGGCGGCCATGCTCAGGGTCAATCCGCCCACTGCCTGGCGGATGCTGCACGATTTCGTCAAGCTCGAGCGGGGCGACTGGGTGGTCCAGAACGCGGCCAATTCCGGCGTGGGCCGGGCGGCGATCGTCATCGCGAAATCGATGGGCGTTCACACCGTCAACGTCGTCCGGCGTCCCGAACTGGTCCCCGAGTTGCGGGCGCTGGGCGCGGACGCGGTGCTGGTCGAGTCCGATCAATTGGTGCGGGAGATCGGAGAGATCGCGGCCCAGGGGCGGGTCCGGCTGGCGCTCAACGCCGTTGGAGGGGAGAGCGCGCTGCGGCTGGCCAACGCGCTCGCGCGCGAAGGGGTGATGGTGACCTATGGCGCGATGGGGCGGCAGCCAATGCGCATTCCCAATGGCCTCCTTATTTTCAAGAACCTCGTCTGGACCGGATTCTGGGTCACCCGCTGGTACCAGCATGCCTCCCAGGAGCAGACGCGCGAGATGTTCGATTCGATTTTCCCGCTGCTGGCAAGTGGGGCTCTTAGTGTGCCGGTCGCGGCGACTTATCCGCTCGAGCAGTTCCGCGACGCGCTCCGGCACTCGGCTTCCGAGGCGCGGGGGGGGAAGATACTCTTTGCGAACGCGGGGGCGGGATCATAGGCCTAGACCGGTGTAACTAAGACTGTGGCCATTTGTGAAGCAGTGTCTTCCCCCGCCTGGGCCACCGGCCCAGGGCTACAACGCAAGCGCGATGAGACGGGTTTGCCTCCGCGCGCGGCAGCGCGCTGTGGACGCCGCAACCGAATGGCTTTCTAAAACTTAAACTGCTAATGGGCCTCATAGGACGTATGCGAGCATACGGCCATTCTACGCACTTTGGGCGTAGTGGTTAGAGGAGGGGCAATGCTGACTACCTATACGCCATTCGAAACACGCGGACCTGAGGCGGATGCGACCCGCAATTGCGGGTCGATCGCCGGCGGCGCGGCTTTGGTCGTCGCAGGGCTTTGGCGGGGCAGGCTTCCCGGGCTGGTGCTTGCCTTGGTGGGCGCGGCTTTTATCGTGCGCGGCGCGACGGGGCGCTGCGGGCTCGACGCGGGTTAGTTCCCGGCAGGCGGGGGTCCGCCGGCGCCGGGGGCTGCGGCGGCTTGCATCTGGTCGCGGTATTTAGCCAGGATGGGCGAAAGCTGGGCGTTGAGGGTGGGGATCTTAGCCTTCGTGTATTCCTGGGCCACGACCGCGCCTTCGTGCATCACCGAGGGCATATTCTTGAGCGTCTTCTGGCCGATGGGCGACTCGTAGAACGCGAGGATCTGTTTCAGATCATCCTCGGTAAAGTCCTTGACGTAGATGTCGACGATTTTTGGCCGGATATCGTCGAAATTGATTTCCGCGTCGTACCATTTTCCGATCGCCGCGCGGATCGCGTCGATGCCATCCTGGGGCATCCCATGCTGGTGCATGTTTTCAATGGCCCCGTTCATTACGGAGTCGAAGCTGGCGCGCATCGTCGCCTTGCCGCTGACCAGGTCGACTACCTTTGCCGCCAGCACGCGTTGCGATGCGTCGTCGGCCAGCGCCGGTTTGATGGTTAGGCCGAGGGCGGCGATGAAGATTATTGCGGAGAGACGTTTCATGAAATTTTCGGGTGGGAGTGAGTTGGAAGGTCGGGCACCCTCGCGCATCGTTCTGGCAAAGGAAAGCGGGAAAAACAATTTCCGTGTTGCATCATTGCGCATACCCTTCGACCCGCGAATCCCAGCCGGGCAGCCAGCGCTCCTCGTGCCGGGCCGGCGGCGCATTGCGCACCCGCAGCGCCAGCATCGCCTCGGCCGCCTGGGAGAACTCCCGGGTTGCGTCGCCGTTGTCCGGCATGGCTTCCAGCACCTGGAGCAGCCCCCAGCCCTGCCCGTCGTAACGCTCGGAGGCCAGCGTGCCTTCGCCTTTGAAATTGACGTAATCGATGAGCGCGAATGTCCCCGCCCCGGTCGCCTCGAGACGCTCGAAATTCCGCCGAACCTTCTCCGCGGTCCCTGGCGGAACCGCCGCCAGCATCTTGGGCAGCGCGTCGTGCATCCGCTTTGCCAGGAAGCGCGCCTGCAACGGCACGGTCTCCGCCAGCAGGCTCCGCAACGCTTTCAGCCGCTCGCTCTGCTGCGCCGCCATGAATTGAGCGCGGGTATCCCACGGGCACGACCCGCGCACCCACGCCGGCACGGCCTGCCCGTGCGCCGCAAGGTATTGCGCCAGCGGCGGAAAGCTCTCCTCGAACGGACCCCGTTTCCCGGCCGGGTACCAGATGAAATGGCCGATGCCCAGCGACGCGAACTCCTCGCCCTGGTTCCACGAAGTCAGGCCGGAGACCGTCCCACCGCATTCGTTGACCCAAACCTTGTGTCCGATCCGGGCTAGCTCTGAGTCGGGTAGCTCGGCGGCCAGCGTTGCTCCCGCCAACATCAAAAAGCAAACCAGGTGTTTAGCGGAACGGGGTGCTGAAAGGACGGAAAGGACGGAAAGGACTAAAAGGACGAAAGGGACACACATAACCGCCACAATAGGTAATCGCTGGTGGGCTGGAAAGCGCAGTTCGTTGGGTCCCTTGGGTCCCTTGGGTCTCTTAAGTCCTTTTCGTCATTGAGCAACCTCTCGGCGCTTGCTAGCAATGGCTTCACTCCTTCTCATGAGCCAGAACATCGAATCCCACCTCGTCGAAAACCGTATCTTCAAGCCTTCCAAAGAGTTCAGCAAGAACGCGCGGATCAAAAGCATGGCCCAGTATCGCGAGATGTACCGCGAGTCCATCGATAAGCCCGATAAGTTCTGGGCCCGCGAAGCCTCGGAGCTGCTTTGGCAGCAAAAATGGACGCGCGTGCTCGATTGGAAAATCCCGTTTGCCAAGTGGTTCGTCGGCGGGAAGCTCAATGTCTCGGAAAACTGCCTCGACCGCCACCTCGACGGCCCCCGGCGCAACAAGGCAGCCCTCATCTGGGAAGGCGAGCCCGGCGAAAGGCGCACGCTGACCTACCAACAGCTTCACCACGAAGTCTGCAAGTTCGCAAACGTCCTCAAGCGCAACCAGATCAAGAAGGGCGACCGCGTCATCGTTTACATGCCGATGATCCCGGAGGCGGCCATCGCGATGCTCGCCTGCACGCGCATCGGCGCGGTGCATTCGGTCGTGTTCGGCGGCTTTAGCGCGGAGAGCATCCGGGACCGCATCAGCGATTGCGGCGCTACCGCGGTCATCACCGCCGATGGCGGCTACCGGCGGGGCGGGATCGTCGCCCTCAAGCAGCAAGTCGACGAGGCGCTCGAGGGCGCCCCGGCCGTCAAGCGGGTCATCGTCTTCCGGCGATCCGGCAACGAGGTCCGGATCAAGGAGGGGCGCGACGTGTGGTGGCACAGCGAGATGGATTGCGTGAACGCCAATTGCCCCCCCGCGGCCCTCGACAGCGAGCATCCCCTCTTCATCCTGTACACGAGCGGCTCGACGGGCAAACCGAAGGGCATTCTTCACACCACCGGCGGTTACCTGCTGGGCGCTTACACGAGCACCAAGTACGTGTTTGACCTGCGCGAGGAGGACCTCTTCTGGTGCACGGCGGATATCGGCTGGGTCACCGGCCACTCGTATGTCGTCTATGGCCCGCTGGCCAATGGGGCAACCTCCTTCATGTACGAGGGCGCGCCCAATTCGCCCGATTGGGGCCGCTGGTGGCGGATCATCGAGGAGTATCGCATCAGTATCCTCTACACCGCGCCGACCGCCATCCGCGCCTTCATCAAGGCCGGCGACCAGTGGCCGAAAAAGCACGACCTTTCCTCGCTGCGGCTGCTGGGCAGCGTGGGCGAGCCGATCAATCCCGAGGCCTGGATGTGGTACCACAAGGTCATCGGCGCCGAACGCTGCCCCATTGTCGACACCTGGTGGCAGACGGAGACCGGCGCGCAAATGATCACCCCGCTTCCCGGCGCCGTGCCCACGAAGCCTGGGTCGGCCACGGTTCCCTTCTTCGGCGTCGATGCGGCAGTCGTCGACGACGAGGGCCGCGAGGTCGGCGTCAACGAGGGGGGCAAACTCGTCATCCGCAAACCGTGGCCTTCGATGCTCCGCTCCATTTACGGCGACAAGGACCGTTACAAAAGGCAATACTGGAGCGAGATCGCGGGCTGCTACTTCGCAGGCGACGGGGCGCGCCGCGACAAGGACGGGTATTTCTGGATCGTGGGGCGCATCGACGACGTGCTCAACGTCGCCGGGCATCGGCTGGGCACCAGCGAGGTCGAGAGCGCGCTGGTGTCGCATCCCGCCGTCGCGGAAGCAGCGGTGGTCGGGAGGCCGGATGAAATCAAGGGCCAGGGCGTGGTCGCCTTCGTGACCCTCAAGGCGGGCGTCAAACCGCTGCCGGAGTTGCGCGAGGAGTTGCGGCAGCACGTCGGCAGCGTCATCGGCCCGATCGCGAAGCCCGACGAAATCCGTTTCGCCGACGCGCTGCCCAAGACCCGCAGCGGCAAGATCATGCGGCGGCTGCTCAAGGAAGTGGCTGGCGGCAAGACCGTTACCGGCGACACCACTACGCTCGAGGACCTCTCCGTGCTCGCCAAGTTGAGCAGCGCCGGGGAATAGGACCGTGGATGCCGCGTTTCTCCGGGAAGGATTCGGCGATCTCTCCAGGAGGCTGCAGATCCTCTGGCTGTGGGGCGCTCGGCTGCGGCTTCGCCGCGAGCTGTTCCAGGCCGAGGCGGAGCTGGGCTTGCTCGGCTGGGAGCAGGTCGATTTCTATGACGATCAAATCAGCGCCGAGGTAAAGAAAGTACAGGAGCTCGAAAACACGCAGGCTTCGCTCATGAACACCTCCGCGGAGCTCTCGAGCCGCAAAGTCGCGCTCGACGAGGAACTGGCCCGCGAAAAGGCGCTCCACGACGAGGCCCTGGCGGCTCTTGCCGCGGAGCGCGAGCCGCTGGTCCCGCAGTTCGAGCAGGCGGAAAACGGGCACCGGCTCAAGCTCGCGGCCTGCCCGCGCTTCGACCGCGCCCTGGAGGAGATCGCCCAGCTCGAAAAACAGCTCGAGGCGCGTTCTCACGACTTCATGAAAATAGAGCGGCCCAACGAGCAAATCCGGATCGAGGCTCGCGAGGTCAGCGCGGAGCTTGCGCGCATCTCCGGGCAGCGGACTATCGTCCTCGCCGACAAAGCGCACGCAACCGAGGAAGCCGCCCGCCTCGAACCCGAGGTCGCCCGGCTTCGCGCCGAGTTGCAGCGCATCGACGCCGCGGCCGCCGCCGCCCGCGAGCGACTGGCCGCCGCCGGCCGCCGCATCGCCGCCGAGGTGCGCGGTCTCGATCGCGAGCGAAAGAAATCGAGCGTTCACATGTCCCGTCTCGACCGCAGGAAGCGAAAGCCCTACCGCCTGATCGGCGCCTGCCTGGCCGATCACACCATCGCCCCGCTTAACCAGCCGCTGGTTCTCGAAAAAGTCTTCGACCTGCGCAAGCGCGACACGCTGCTTGCCCAGAGCTACGCCGGGCTGATGTCCGCGTGCGCCGCCGCGCATGACGGGAAGTTGATCGGATTCTATCTTCTTCTCGCCGGGCTGCTCTTTGGCCTGGTGGCCTTAGCGGGGCATCTCCTGCATCATTAGAGCGGTTTAACTAAAACGGTGGCCGTTTTTGAAGCGGCGTTTACCCCCGCCTGGGCCGGTGGCCCAGGCGGGGGAAGACGCCGTCACTGAATGGCTACACTAAAACTTAAACCGCCCTAGCGTTTGCTTTAGCCTTGACCGTTTCCCAATCTACAAACCTAGCCTCGCCGGACTCGATTTGCCGCAGGCGCGTTTTGGAGCTTTCCAAAACATTTGCCGATTTCTGTTGCATCCCCACCACTTTCTGCGAAGGTGCTCACGTTGAATCGTTTGCTTCTTGTCTCGTTGCGTGGTGAATCGTCCGGTGAATTATTTCAGTGGTGATTTGAAACCCGAACTCTCGGGAACAGCTCAGTCAGGGCAATCCTTTCCAAAATCAAATCAACCATAATGAAACTGTACGTAGGAAATCTCTCCTTCAATACCACCGAAAACGACCTCGAAGACCTCTTCGCCCAATACGGCACTGTCTCGGAAGTCGCCCTCATGACTGATCACGCCACCGGCCGCTCGCGCGGTTTCGCGTTCGTGACCATGGGCAGCGCCTCCGAAGGCACCGCCGCGATCGAAGCGACCAACGGCAAGCAGGTCGGCGGCCGTAACCTCACTGTCAACGAAGCCCGCCCGCGTGAAGATCGCGGTCCCCGTGGCGGCGGCGGCGCTGGCGGCGGCGGTGGTGGTGGTCGCGATGATCGCCGCTCGTTCTCGAATTCCCGCCGTTAATCCTTAACCCCTTAAAACGCTCGGGCGAGACTTCCGGCTTTTAAAGGAAGTCTCGCCCTCGTTTTTCCCCCCGGCCTCTGGTTCGAGGGCAGGTCTTCGGCTTTCTCCCGATTCGGAAAGCCGAACATCTGCCTTTTGTCTCCGGCGCAATATGAAATCTCCTCAAATGCAAGCATCCAAATTTATCGAAACCGAAGGCAAAATCGTCGCCGTACTCGCGGGTA
>Ga0302320_10016731_pt1 | contig 14945 bp, 9 predicted proteins | sample Bog_T0_3_FD_202130 | JGI IMG/M metagenome (GOLD analysis project Ga0302320, IMG submission 202130) | Peat permafrost microbial communities from Stordalen Mire near Abisko, Sweden - Bog_T0_3 | ecosystem: Environmental > Terrestrial > Soil > Wetlands > Peat | place: Sweden: Abisko, Stordalen Mire... | reverse complement strand
TGTGGTGCGCGCGCAATGAGGGCTTTCCACCGCCGGAGATCGACGCGGCGCTCCGCAAGGTACTCGCCGAGTTGGAGCCTACGCGCCGTTATCAACCAAGTTCAACCGACGGCCCCGGCGTGCGCTCGCACGGACCGTATTACTGGCGCGCCCCGCGCGAGTTTTATACCGTCACCGACGACTACTTCAAAACCGAAACCGGCAGCATGAGCGTGCCCACTCTCGAATCCATCCACGGCATGATGCCAAAGAAAGACTGGGAGATCATCAACGACGACTGGGCCGCGCACGACATGGCCAAGGGCGCCCAGCGCGGCGACGTTTACCCCATCATTCTCGCCGGCCGCTACGGCAAGATCGCCAATCTCGCCGACTTTGTGCGCAAAGCGCAACTGATGAACTACGAGGCCTTTCGCGCCATGTACGAAGGGCGCAATGCGCAGCTCTTCCATCCCACCACGGCCATCATCACGTGGATGAGCGATCCCGCGCAGCCGAGTTTCGTCTGGCAGCTCTACCACTATGATCTCGAGCCCAACGCTTCCCTGTTCGCCGTCATGCACGCGTCGGAGTTGGTGCACATCCAGCTCAACGAGGCTAGCGGCCAGGTGCAGGTCATCAACAACAAGCCGGAACCCGTCACCGACGCCTTGGCGCGAATTGACGTTTACAACCTTGACGGCACGCTCGCCTACGAACACGAGACCAAACTCACAGCCGCGCCCGACTTGGCGACCAATCTCGGAACCGTGGACTTCCCGGCGCATCCGACGGCGGTGCATTTTCTCCGGCTCAGCCTGCACAACTCCGCAGGAGAACTCCTCTCCAGCAACTTCTATTGGCTCGGAGAGCCGGAACATCCGGGCGACCTGACCGCGCTGAACGACATGCCCATGGTCACGCTGACAGCAAAAGCCGGCGAGCTCGAAGGAAAAATCGCCGGCCACCGGCTGCTTGAGATCACGCTGCATAATCCCACGGACCACATTGCCCTGATGGCGCACATACAACTGCGCAAAAAATCCGGCGAGCGCGTCTTGCCGGTCTTCTACACCGACAATTACGTGTCCTTGCTGCCCAATGAAACCAGAACCATCGGAATCGAAGCCGCGCAAAGCGATTTCAAAGGAGAAGACCCGCTCATCGTTCTTGACGGCTGGAACGCGACGGTGGCGCCAGCGACTTTTGGGCGCGTGTCCGTCGCGCCCAACATCGACGCGCAGCCCGATCACTGGCCGGCAACAGGATTGCCCTTCGCCACCGAAGGGCTGCGTTAAAAAGCGCAACCCGCAAAAGCAAAAAGCCCGCAACCATATGGCTGCGGGCTTTCTTGTTATCTTCTCGTACGCATGCGCTACTGCCCCGGCGACGACGGACCCTGCGGCTTGGCGTTGAATGTGATCAGCTTCTTCTTCTTGTATTCGTTCCACACGCCGCTCATGAAAACGCCGAACGCCTCTTGCTCGCGCTCGTTACGAATCTCCTCGCGCGTCTGGTCGAAGTTTTTCGCAATCTCGTCGGCGGTCGGCTGCTGCTTGTCCAGAATCTTCACAACCACGCCGGTGCGGCCGGCGTTGATGGGTCCGCTGTAAGAACCAACGGTCATCTCGAAGAGCTGCGGAGCCACCTGGCCCACTTCGCCAAATTCAGGCACTTGACCGCTGGCGCCCACCAGGTCGCTGGTCTTCAGCGTCGCGCCCACCGCCTTGGCTGCCTTGCCAAGATCGTTCATCGCCTTCGCCTTGTTGGCAAGATCGGTGGTCTTCTGGCTCAGCATGGCCGGCAACTGCTCGTCGCGGTAGTCATCCAGCACGTGCGACTTCCAGTCCGCAAAGGCTGGCGCGTGCGCCGGAACGATGCCCGTCACCTGGAAGATGGCGTAGCCCTCGCCCGTGGGCGCGAACTGCGGCGGATCGCCTTGCTTCGCTTGAAAGGCCTTGGCCAAAAGCTGCGAACTGTCGGGCAATGCGGCAATCACGCCGTCGTGTCCCATCGGATCTGAAGTCACCAGGTTGAGATGATGCGCCGCCGCAGTCTTTTCCAGGCCGTTCGTGCTTGCCTCTGCGGTCAATTGCTGCGCATACTTTGACTCCGCCTGTGCTGCCCCATCGCGGGTGAGCGCTGCAACAATGTTTGCCTGCACTTCGCTCAGCGGCTGTGTGTGCGCGCTCTGCCGCTCTTCCACCTGAATAATGTGATAGCCGTAGTGGCTCTTTACGATGGCGATATCGCCGACCTTCTGCGTAAACAGAGCATTCAGAAACTCCGGAACCAGTTGGGCGTTCTTGTTCATAAAGCCCAACTCGCCGCCCTGGTCCTTGCTCCCCGGGTCGTCGGAATATTTCTTCGCCAGCTCGGTCCAGTTTCCGCCGGCCTGGAGCTGCTTCAGAACAGTCTCCGCTTTGGCCTTGGCTGCCGCATCGGTCTTGGCATCGGCGCCTTCCGGCACGCTGATGAGAATGTGCCGCGACTTGGCCTGGTCTGGTACCGAGTAATCGCTCTGATGGTCGTTGTAATACTGCTGAACCTGTTGTTGCGAAGGCTGCGGAACGCCGCCCGGGACCTGGTCCTGCGTGAATGCGAAGTAGGTGACCTTGCGCTCCTCGGGCACTCCCTGCGCGTAACGCGTCGCGTTGCTCTTGAAGAACGCTTCCAGATCGCTGTCCGAAGGATTGATCGTCTTGCGCAGGTCGTCTGCCGAAATCACCGCGTAGTCGAACTTGATCTTGATGTTCGCTTTGAGATAGGCCTCGCGGACTTCCTGGTCGCTCACCGTCACGCCCGCGGTAATGAATTTCTCCAGGCGCTGGACCGTGATCTGGTCCTTGATCCCACTCTCAAACACATCCACCGACACGTGCAGCCGGTCATCAATCAGTTGCCGGTAGGCATCTGGGCCGATAAATTGGCCGCCGGGGTAGAGCACCTGGCCCGGGGGTCCGGTCCGCAGGTACCGGCGGACATCGTCATCCGTGGCATAGATGCCGAGCTTGTGCGCTTCCTGCAAGAGCACCTGCTGCTGCACCAGTTGCTGGCCCACCTGCTGCTCAAAGAATTGCACGATCATCGGGTTCCCGGCGTATTGCGGGCCGCGCTGTTGCAACTGTTCCTGGGTTACTTGTTGCACGCGCGTCTGGGTCACCGTGTCGCCCATGGACAGGATGCGGCTGTACCAGTGCGGATATACCACCGCGTAAGTGTCGGGCGCGGAAGCGCCGCCGCCGGTAAGCCCGGGAATCAGGTAAACCACCATCGACACAGAAACGACGCCGATGATAACGATGAAAATGGCTTTTACGACGCGGTCATTTTGGCTTTGCAGGAAACGAATCATGGATGGATCTGAACCTTCAACTCTCTACGCGCACTGGCGCTCACGCGGCGGTCAGCAGAGGTAAATTACTGCATTTCCACGGGTCTGCGATGCGCAGTTCTCGCTAATTGCGACTCTGCCATTATAGACGACAGCCATCAGCAACCCCAGCGCGCCATGCATTGCCCCAGGCCTAAATGCAAATCGGGCATCCGCCGTCGCGGATGCCCGATTTGCGTTCCCTTGGTTTCTGTTTTCTTGGTCCCTTGTTCCCTCGTTCCCTTGGTTTCTGTTTTCTTGGTCCCTTGTTCCCTCGTTCCCTTGCTCCCTGTCTTTCTCACCGCCAGTAGTACGTCCCGCCCACCACGAAATACGGCCGATAGTAGGGTGCCGGATATCCGTAGTACCCCGGTCTATATCCGTATCCGTAGCCATAGTACGGCGCGTAGGGGCGTCGCCGGTAAAGCGTCGGTCCGCCGGGATACAGGCCCTGCGCCAGCCTTGCCGCCTCCTGCGTGCTCACCGGCTGCACTGTAATCGGAGCCGCCAGGTGGAAGGTGACCAACGCTTCGGCAGGAATCCATGCCCGGTATCCGGGCTCAGCCGCCCCCAACGCAGTACCGCCAACCACTCCGGCGCCGGCGCCAATGGCGCAACCCGCGCCGCGACCTATTGCGCACCCGATAATGGTGCCGATCACGCCGCCGGTCAACGCGCTGCCCACCGTTTGGCCTGCCTTGTTCGGAGCTTTCACCTTGAACTGATCGCTCTGGATCGGATAATTGCGCCCGCCCAGATCGAGCGAAGTCAGCGTGAGCGCCAGTGTGGAGCTGCCTCCCATGCTGCCAGAGCCCACGTTCTTGTGTTCCGAAACCACGCCGTGCACCACGGCGCCGCGCGGAATCGCCAGAACGCCGCCCATCGTCACGTCCTGAATCACCACGAACTGTACCGGCTCGCCGTCCTTCGCCCTCTTGCTATCCACCGGCTCGCTGGTGCGAAGCTGCAGCAGCGTTCCCGGAGCCAGCGTTACAGGACCGCTTGCCGGCGCATACGATGGCGCCGCCGGACTCGGCCCATACTGCGGCCCATACTGCGGTGGATACTGCTGTGGATATTGCGAATACCGCGGGTCCTGCTGGTACTGCGGCCGCGGCGGCGGAGGCGGTGGATAAGCTCCCTGTTGCGGCGCAGGCGCCTGCGCCTGGCTCTCATTCTGAGGCTGGCCCTGGTTCGGGTCCTGGTTCGGGCCCTGGTTCGGGCCCTGGTTCGGATCAGGTCCCGGAGGCGGCAAGTTCCCCATTTGCTGCTGCGCCTGCGACTGGTCGGGGTCCGGCATCTCCTGCGTACCAGGAGCCGGCTGCATGTTCTGGGCATCGGCGCTCGGATTGCCCACCTTGAGGTTGTTGTTCACCTTGGTCACGCCATCTACGTGCGCCGCGATCGACTCGGCCAGTTGCTTCGACGCCGTGGTCGATACTGTTCCCGAGAGGGTAACCTCACCCTGAATCGTGGCCGCCGTAATCAGGTCGTTCTTCAGGGCTGCCGACGCGTCCAGCGCGTGCACCACATCCATCTCAATCTGTCCATCGGTGCGCGGACCCTGCTGCGCCGCCGGCTGGCTTTGCGGCTGACCTTGCGCCTGATTTTGACCTGCCGCGGCGCCTGTATCCTGCGCCATTGCCACCATGGCTCCCAGCACGGCCACTCCTGCGAATGCCACGACCGGTCGAATCACTTTTCCAAGCAAGCTGCCATTCATCTTGATCTCTCCTTCGGTGCCGTTCTCAACCCGGAAAAACCACGCGGGGAGAACGACTGCCCAAGCCCTTCTTGAGTGGCTCAATCCGTTAGACGAGCCCCGCCCCGAGCCTGTTACCAATTGAGACCCCGATTCTTGCAAAAAGTTGCATTAAGCTAAAGCCGCCGCCACCGCTGCATTCAGCGCATTCAGGCCCGAGGTCACATCCGCTCCCAGGTGAACCCTCAAGGCGCGCCGTCCACGCGACTCCAGCACCGCCAGATCCCCTGCCGCCTGGGCGTCAATCACCACTCCAAAACTGTACTTCTGGCCGGGAATGTCCACGTCGTCGGCATGCTTTGCCGTGATCTGCAGAAACACGCCCGTATTCGGGCCGCCCTTGTAATCCTGCCCGGTCGAATGCAGAAAACGCGGTCCGAAACCGAGGCAGGTCGCCACGTGTTTCATGTTGCGCACATGGTGCCGCAGCGCCTGGATCGCCGCCTCGTGCTCGGGAAACATGGGCAGAAACGCCAGCGCCGCAAAGTAGTCGCCCGCGCGCAGTTGAGCGAGATGCGCTTTCAGAAAACCCGTAAGCGTATCGGTCGGCGCCAGGGACCTCAGTTGTGACGCGTAGGCTTCCGTCGCGTACAACTCAATTCCGGCCTCCGCAAGCACCGGCTGCCGCTCGGGCAGCTTGCCCGTCTTTTCATACGCATCGGTCAGCGCGCGCGTCTCAATTTTGGCCGACTCCACGTCCGGCTGGTTAAAAGGATTGATACCCATCACCGAACCCGCCACCGCCGTCGCAATCTCCCAGGTAAAGAACTGGCCAAAGATTTCGTAGGGATCTTCAATCTCGATATTCACCACCGGATGCCCCGCCGCTTCGAGCGCCGCGACCTTGGCGTCCTGACTCGTGTCGGCGGTGTCTTTCAGGCGCACATACGCAAAGATGCGGTCGTTGCCATATACCTCGGGTGCGCCAATCGCCTCGCGATCCACCGGAGTGATTCCTTTGCCCTGCTTGCCGGTCGACTCGGCGATCAATTGCTCAAGCCACGCGCCCAGGTCGTAGATCTCGGGTGAAGTGAAGATGGTGAACTTGTCGCGCCCGGCGTTAGCCGCCGAACCCAGCAGCAATCCAAGCTGCACGCCAGGGTTGTTCTCAATGGGCTGTTTTGCGCTGGCCACGCCTTTGGCGGCCTCGTCCAGCAGCTTGCCCACATGGAGTCCCGCCACGGTGGCCGCGACCACCCCAAAGTTCGAGAGCGCCGAGTAGCGCCCGCCGATCTCCGGGTCGCCATAAAATATGTAGCGGAAGCCATCTTCCTTGGCCACTTGTTCCATCTTCGAGCCGGGGTCGGTAATGGCCACAAAACGGCTGCCCACCTCTTCCGCCCCCACCACGCGGCGCACTTCATCGTAAAAGAACTGCTTCAGGATGTTGGGCTCGAGCGTGGAACCGGACTTGCTGGCCACAATCACCAGGGTCTCGCCCAGGTTCACCTCGTCGCACGCCGCCATCACCTGCGCCGGATCAGTGGAGTCGACAATGTACAGTGCGGGAAAACCCTCTTGCGGGCCGAAGGTCTTGGCCAGAACCTCGGGGCAAAGACTCGACCCGCCCATGCCCAGCAGCAGGACAGTCGTGAAGTCGGCGCTGCGCACGTCGCCGCCCAGCGCGGCCAACGAGGCCAGATCCGCCTGCTGGCGCTCCACAATATCGATCCAGCCCAGCCACTTCTCCTCGCCGTCGCGCGTCCAAAGCGAGGGGTCCTTCTTCCAGAAGCGCTCAAGTTTGCCGTTGGATTGCCAGTCGGCGGTAGCCGCATCCACGGCCCCGCGAAGCTCAGCAGGAATTGCCAGTCGAAAGCTCATATCACTATTGATTCTGCCTCAAGAGGCCGGTTGCATACCAAAGATTGTGCAAAAGTTTTCTCTGAACGTAATGGACAAGGAATTGGACCAGCTACTGATATGTCATCCTGAGCAGAGTTTGCTGCGTGGTTCGCAGCAAACGACGTCGAAGGATCTGCGGTCGCTTTTCGGTGATTTTCAAACTCGGTACACAAATCGGCCAGCTCACAGGCCCGATGTCTGAAACAATACCCACGTGAATCCCAAATTCGTACAACTCAACATCGGATGGAACGCCCAACCAAATGCTCCCGAAACTGAGGTGCATGTTGAAGGCTCCGACGTTATCCTTCGATTCCAGATGAACCCATATCAGTTCCAAGACTTTCACGACGAAGAGCAGGGATTCGTGCGTTTCGTAAATTGCTCTCAGTTTCGATTGGGCGCTACTAACGACGAAGGATGGTACCTCGGCCAATGCAGATTCAGTAAGATAGCGCCTGAGTGGGGCGAGTTTTATGCAATCCTTGACGAACCAAGATCTGTCGAAGGGCCTGAGGACTGGGTGCTAGTACCAGAAAATCCGAGTATTACGCGGACTCACTTTCTCTTCTACTTTCGCGACGGTACGTTTGAGTGCGTGGCGGAAAATTGCCTGATCGAACCGGTCGCCAATAATGCCCTAGTCCGGGCGAAGAAATCGCTTCCCGAAATATGAACCATACCAATACCAGAAACTCGAACAGCCGACCTGATCGCAATGCAGCAGATGCCCGTCGCGAACATTTGCGACGGACTCGAACTATTGCGCCAGAGGAGCAGGATCGCCAAGGTTACGCAAAGCATCCGGAAGACTTGGAGGATGCATCGATGTGGGCGCGGGAAGCGGCATGGCCCGAAGAGGACCAATGACCCTTGCTTCCTTGCTCCCTCGGTCTCTTGTTCCCTCGGTCCCTTGCTCCGTGCCTCACCCCGGCCAGTTCGGCGTAATCCGAACCAGATCGAGTTTCCCGCCCGCGCTGCCCAAATCTTCCAGCACGAATTCCGGCGACATCGCAGGCACCGCGACAATCCCACGCAGCGGCAACTCCACCGGCTCAAATCCGGTCCCCGTAATTCGTCCCGCTCCCGCCGCCGCAAACAGATACGCCAGCGCCTCCTTCTCGCCACCACGCAAGCTTTCACTCGTCCGGCTTCCCACCACCGGAATCCGCTCCATGCAAAAGTACTCCACGTCGATCAACACCGTACGATCAGCCAGCGTCTTCGGCGGGATCTTCCCCGCTCGCGTCACCAGCTTCGTTGCTTCGAGCGATTTTTCGATGTGCAATTCGCGCCCGCGTCCGTAATCGAACATCCGATAGGTCGTGTCGCTGTTCTGCTGGGTCTCCAGCAGAATCGACCCCGGCCAGATGGCATGCACAGTGCCAGAATCGACATACACCATGTCGCCGCGCTCTACGGGAACGGCATTCAGGCTCGACTCGAGCGTCCCCGCGGCAATTTCTTTCTCGACCTGCTCGATCGTTGTGCCCGGCTTCAGCCCTGCCGCCACCTCTGCGCCCGGCTCCGCGGCCAGCGCGTACCAGCATTCCGTTTTTCCCCTCGGCTCGCCGTACTTCTGCGCCATTTCGTCGTCGGGATGCACCTGCACGCTCAGCTTCTCGCGCGCAAAAATCACCTTGAGCAAGAGCGGCGACCCCGCCGGCGCGCCCGTGCCCACCAATGCATCGTGATTCGCGCTGAAGGCCGCACCTAGTTTCTCGCCCTTATGCGGCCCGGTGGCAATCAGGCACTCGTCGCCCGTCAGCCACACCTCGCCGATGGGCTCGCCCTCGGCCACGCGATCGTACCAGGGACGCAAATCGCGAAATCCCCACACCCGCGCCGTAAACCGCGGCTCGATGCCAAACGGCGCTGGTTTTGCCACAGAATCACTCGTCAAAATCGTCTTCCCGCCCTTGTCCTCCCCACTCTAGCAGACCCGCGAATCCGCATTTAGGTCGAAATTGCTCCATCGGGAAATCGTCCCGTGCTAAGCTTTTCGCATCATGCGCCGTCATATTTTTTTGTTCCCTGTTGCGATCCCTTTGGCGATCCTTGCAGCGATCACTGTTTTCACGGCCGTGCGTCCCGCCGCGGCGCAGAAGTTTCTTCCCAAGTCCATCAAGTTTCAGGGCGACCCGGAATACAGCGACTCTGAAATGCTCGCGGCGGCAGGGCTCAAAAAGGGTGTTGTCCTCGGCTACACCGAAATGCAGGACTTTTCCAAGCGACTGCTGGCCACTGGAGCCTTTTCCACGGTCGCCTTCAAATTCGACGGCCAGGACCTGATCTTCCTGCTCACCCCATCCACCGATCTCTTCCCCGTCCGCCTGGAGAATCTTCCACTCACTCCCGGCGCGGATCTCGATGCAAAACTGCACAGCCAGATCCCGCTCTACCACGGCAAGGTTCCCGCCGAAGGTGGACTGACCGATGATGTGCGCGATGCTCTCGTTAAAATGCTCGCCGATGAAGGCTTGCAGGCCATGGTAGCGGCCACGACTTCCGCCGATCAGTTTACCCACAAGGTTGCGGCGGTCAGCTATTCCATCACCGCGCCGCAGGTCATGGTCAGTGTTGTGCATCTTGACGGCGTCTCAGATGCCTTCCAGTCCAGGGTTCGGGCAGTCCTCGTCGAAGCGGCCAAGAACCCGTTCAGCACCATGAACTCCGCCGGAAACTTCGAGCGCGTCGTCGAGCAGTTTTACAGTGACCAGGGCTATGCCGCCGCCAGGATTCACGTCGTGCGTTCCGGCAATCCCACCACCACGCCCGAAGCCATTGTTGTTCCCTTCTCCGTTCAGATCGAGGAGGGCCGGGTATACGCGGTCACCTCCATCCAATTGCCGCCCGGCACGCCGGTCACGCAAGCGGAGATCGACAAAGCCCTCGCTCCCATGCCCGGCGGCCCGCCGCTCGGCGTCAGGGTACGCGCCGTCTGGCTTTCGATCGCTTCGAAGTATCGCTCCAAAGGCTATCTCGATTGCAAGGTCACGCCCCACGCCTCCATCAACGACGCGGACGCTACTGTCAGCTACACCGTCGACATCGATCCCGGCGCCGTCTATCACCTCGCCTTTGTCAAATTTGAAAACGTCAGCGACGAATTGCGCACTCGACTCATTCATAACTGGGAAATGATGCCTGGCGATCCATTCGACGAGAGCTATGTGGCCAGTTTCATCGTCAAGGCGCAGCAACAGGACCCGGTTCTCCGGCAGTCCCTTGTGGGCCTCAAGGTAAAGTTCGATGCCACGGCCAATCCCAACACCCATGAAGTCAACCTCCTAATCAAGCTGGAAAGATAAGGTGCGTGCGGCTATCCTCATCTTCATGCCGCACTCCGCAATCTTCGACAGCATGTTTCATCTGCCGCTTCCCATCCTGGAGAAGCTGGCCCGTCCCGCCATCGTCTACCTGGCGCTGGTGGTGCTTCTGCGCATCTTCGGCAAACGCGAGCTGGCACAGCTCAACCCGTTCGACCTGGTGGTCCTGCTTTCGCTCTCCAACACCGTGCAGAACGCCATCATCGGCGACGACAACTCCGTAACCGGCGGCCTCATCGGCGCTTTCGGCCTCCTGGCCATCAACTGGCTGGTCGTGCGCGCGCTCTTCCGCTCCCCGCGGCTCACGCGCATGATGGAGGGTCGCTCCACCGTGCTCGTCCGCAACGGCCAGATCGACCAGAAGGCTCTCAATCGCGAGTCGCTCTCGCGTGAAGAACTCATCGAAGTGATTCACCGTCAGGGCTTCGAGAACCTCCATTCCGTACGCCGTTGCGAACTCGAGCCCAACGGCACGTTCTACGTAGAGGCCTTCGAACCCTCCGTCGCCGACAAGCAGCACGCGGAACTCCTGGCACGCCTCGACAACCTGCAAAGCCAGATCGCCGAGTTGCGTGTCCATCCCGCCAGCGAGTAATACTCACCAGTCAAAAATAATTGGATACGCGATGATTTCCGGCGCAGTTGATGCGCTCGCACACGCAAGAATGGCGGCCGAAGGCCGCGTCCGCCCGTGCCGCAAGCACCGGTTTGTTAATCTTGGCGAAGCATGATCAAACAGGCTGTACGCATTGCCGCCGTTCTTCTTCTCTGCACTCGTCCCTCGCTCGCGCAAAAGAAAGCTCAGCCCGCGCAAAGAAAAGCTGCGACTCCCGCGATCCGCTTTCAGGGCGCGCCCCAATACACCCAAGATGAGTTGCTCGCCGCCGCCGGCTTTAAGCCCGGAGTGCGACTGACCGCCGCCGAAGTAAAAGCTCGCGCCAAACAGCTCAACGACACCGGCCTCTTCGCCGTGGTCAAATTCAGCACGGACCGGAATGGTCTGCTCTTCTCCTTGACACCCGCGACCCAGCTCTTCCCCATCCACCTCGACAATCTTCCGCTCCAGCCCGGCAAAGAACTCGACAGCCAGCTTCACGCGCGCTTCCCGCTCTATCACGGCCTATTGCCCGCCAGCGGTTCCATCGTCGACGGAATCTCGAAGACCTTCGAAGAAATGTTGGGCGCCGAAAGCATCAAGGCATCGGTAAAAGCCGCTCTCACCAGCGACCTCGGCCCGCAAAAAATCACCGCCATCAACTTCACCATCTCCTCACCGGCGGTACGCATCGGCCCTATCCGGATTTCCGGCGTGTCTCCCGCGATGCAGGCCAAAGCCAATGCCCTCATCGCCGGCCAAACCGGAAACCCATTTGATACCGAGAACACCGCCATTGGTCTTCAGCACGCCTTCGAGGATCTCTACCGGGACTTGGGTTACGCCGCCGTCGAAGTCGCCGTAACGCAAATCGCGCCGCCCCTCATCTCCGATCAGGGCGTTGCGATCCCCTATACGGTCGCCATCCAGGAAGGCGGCATCTACAAGCTCGGCTCCATCAACTACCCTGCCGATGCGCTCGTGCCCCGCTCAGATGTAGAAAAGGTATTGTCCAAATACCAGCCCGGCTCCGGAAGGCCCCTCGATCTGTTTCTTCTCGCCGTCCGCGACGCCTATCATGCCCGCGGCTATCTCGATTGCTCGGTCGTCTCGCACTCCTCATTCAACGAGGCCACGCACATCGCGAATTACAGCATCGAGATCGCTCCCGGCACGATTTATCAAATGGGCGCAGTCAAGTTCGACGGCGCACCCGACGCCATGTCCGCCCGGCTCACGCGCCTCTGGAAGATGGCCCCCGGCCAGCCCTTCGACGAAAGCTACGTTTCAACTTTCGCAGCGCGCGCCCAAAAGCAGGACCGAACCCTGGCCAAATGGATGCAAACCGTCGTCAACAGCTTCGACATAAAGCCCGACCCAGCCACGCACCAGGTCAACTGCATCTTCCATTTTTCGAAGGCCGCGCCAACGGCGCACTAAGAGCTGCACCCAGTTCATTCAATAAGTAAAGGAAAGCCGATGCTGCAAGTATCGCCCTTCCACAGTATGCGCCGCAGGCGCGTCCGCCCGTGACGGCCAGTCACTCCCACTCGATCGTGCCCGGCGGCTTCGACGTAATGTCGTACACCACGCGATTGATGCCGCGCACCTCATTCACAATCCGATTCGAAATCCGCTTCAGCAGCTCATACGGCAGTGGCGTCCAGTCCGCCGTCATGCCGTCTTCCGAGTGCACAGCGCGAATGGCCGCAGTAAATGCATAGGTCCGCTGGTCGCCCATTACGCCCACGCTCATCACCGGCAGCAGCACCGCAAAGCTCTGCCAGATTTTGGTGTAGAGCCCGGCCGCCTTAATCTCGGCCACCACAATTTCGTCGGCCTCCTGAAGCAGGGCCACACGCTCCGGCGTCACCTCGCCCAGAATGCGCACCGCAAGTCCCGGCCCAGGAAACGGCTGCCGGCTCAGGAGTTCCTCCGGCATCCCCATGTCGCGTCCGATACGCCGCACCTCATCCTTGAACAGATCGCGCAACGGTTCAATCAACTTCAATTTCATGCGTTCCGGCAATCCGCCCACGTTATGGTGGCTCTTGATGGTCTGGCTCGGCCCCTTCACACTCGATGATTCGATCACGTCCGGGTAGAGCGTCCCCTGCACTAGCCAATCCACGCCGCCCGTCTCCTGCGCGATGCGATTCGCTTCATCCTCAAACACCGCGATGAACTCCGCGCCAATCCTCTTTCTTTTGATCTCCGGCTCCGTCACGCCGGCAAGCTTCTCGAGAAAGCGCGCACTCGCATTCACCGCGACAATATGCAACCCCAGTTTGTCGCGCAAATTGTCCTGCACGCTCTGGAATTCGTTCTTGCGCAGCACGCCGTTATTCACAAAGATGCATGTCAACTGGCTGCCGATTGCCTTGTGCACCAGCATCGCGGCCACTGAGGAATCCACGCCGCCCGAAAGTCCGCAAATCACGTGGCCCTTGCCGACCTTTTCGCGGATCGATGCGACAGTGCTCTCAATAAAGTGCGCGGGCGTCCAATCGCCGCGCGCTCCGCAAATGCGCAGAAAATTCGCAATCAGTTGCGGTCCCAGCGGCGTGTGGTGCACCTCGGGATGAAACTGCACCGCCCAGATGCGCCGCTCGTCGTTGGCAATGCCGGCCAGCGCGTTTTGCGTGACTGCCACGCGGCGAAATCCCGCGGGCAGCTCCTCGGCTTCGTCGCCGTGGCTCATCCACACCTGGATCGAAGGCGGCAGTCCCGCAAATAACTCCATTGCGCGGTCTTCAATCTCTACCTCGGCGTGACCATACTCGCGCTTCGGCGCCGAGCGCACCTTGCCGCCCATGTGATGCACGATAAAGTGCAATCCGTAGCAAACACCGAGCGTCGGCACGCCCATCGCCAGCACGCGCGGGTCGGCATCCGGCGCATCCGCGTCGTAAACAGACGACGGCCCGCCGGAAAGAATCATTCCGATCGGCTTGTAGGCTTCAATTTCGCTCAACGGCGCCGTGCAGGGCAGCACGACGGAAAACACATTCTGCTCGCGAATGCGGCGCGCGATCAGTTGCGTATACTGCGACCCGAAATCGAGGATAACAACAGTCTGGGTGTCCACGCTCCAGTGTGGCAGGGGGGTCGAGGGCCTGTAAAGAACTTGCTTCTGAAATATAGGGGCGATCTCTGCTCAAGCGAGCGCACAACGTCGGCTCATGCCGCTCGCACGCGCTCCACCGCCAGCCGCAATCCCATCGCCTTCAGAATCGCCGTCAAACTCTTCAGCTCCGGGTTGCCTTCTTCAGAAAGTGTCCGATAAAGTTGCGTCGCGTTTAAGTTGGCCTTCTCAGCCACGCCAGGTACCCCGCCAAATGCCTTTGCCATCTGGCGCAAAACGATCAGCAACTCGCTCTGTTCGCCGTCTTCGAGAATGCTGTTCAACATCTCCACGGCGTACGCCGGGTCTTTTTGAAATAACTCGGCCATCGCTTCATCGTGCGCTCGATCTCTCATTTCTCGGCCCTCCGCTGCCAATCCTGCCAGTAAGAGCAGGCTCGGTCGATATTTGCGTCCTGAGCCCTTTTGTCACCGCCCAGAAGCAGTAAAACAATCCTGGTTCCGGCGATTGCGTAATAAACGCGGTATCCCGCCCCAACGTCAATTCGCAATTCCCAAACGCCATCGCGGCAGAACCGGTGATCTCCGAAATTCTCCAATTCCATCCGGTTGATTCGTCGGTCAATCGCAATTCTTGCTTTCCTATCGCGAATGCTGCGCTGCCATTCCGAAAAAACGTCCTTGCCGTTCGAAGCGACGTAATGGCGAATCTCGTACACAGATTATATTCGTTTATAAACGAATCATTGTCAATCGAATTCCATCGCTATTCGTACTGATACCGCACCAGAAGAGACTCGATGCGGGAGACGTTTCAAGACCGCAACCTACTGCACACTAACCTGCAAAGTCGTCGCGTGCGACAAGGATCCCGAAGCTGCCGTTACGTTCAGCGTGTATGAATTTGCTTTCAAACCGCCGCATCCGCTAACGCCAGTCGCCAGAAGCGCTGCGGAAACGGCAAGCAGCACCAAAATCCCC
>Ga0302320_10016730_pt1 | contig 14946 bp, 9 predicted proteins | sample Bog_T0_3_FD_202130 | JGI IMG/M metagenome (GOLD analysis project Ga0302320, IMG submission 202130) | Peat permafrost microbial communities from Stordalen Mire near Abisko, Sweden - Bog_T0_3 | ecosystem: Environmental > Terrestrial > Soil > Wetlands > Peat | place: Sweden: Abisko, Stordalen Mire... | reverse complement strand
GCACTCGGCGATTCGAGCTACCCGAAGTTCTGCGAAACGGGCCGCCTGCTCGACGAGCGGCTCGCAAGCCTGGGTGCCCGCCGGCTCGGCGCGCGCGTCGACTGCGACGTCGATCTTGAACCGAAGGTCGTGCCGTGGCTGGAACAGGCGGTTGTATCCGCGCGCGCGGAGACCGGCGTTTCCGCCCCGCGCCTGTCGGTCGTGACGCCGCTGCGGCCCGGCGCCCTGACCCCGGTCACCCGCGACAATCCGCTCGAGGCCGAACTGCTCGTCAACCAGCGCATCAGCGCGCGCGATGCCGACAACGATGTACGGCATCTGGAACTCAGTCTTCCGGAACAGCGCCTCGATTACGAGCCGGGCGATGCGCTCGGGGTCTGGACCCTGAATCCGCCTCCGGTGGTGAACCGGATACTCGAACTGACGGGTCTGGATCCGCAGCTGGCCGTGAGCCACGAGGGCGTGACGCTGACGCTGCACGCGTGGCTGACGCAGCGTCGTGAGATCACGCGACTCGCGCGGCCGCTGATCGAGCAGCTGGCGCAACGCTCGGGCGATGCCCAGCTGCGCGCCTGGCTGGTTCCTGAAGGAGCGGCGCAGCTGCGTCGTGAGCTGAAGGAGTCGCAGGTCACCGACCTGCTGCGGCGCTTCCCCGTAGCCTGGGATCCTGAGGCGCTGGTGACATCGCTGAATCCGCTGTCGCCGCGCCTGTACTCGATTGCCTCCAGCATGCGTGAGGTCGGCAACGAGGCGCACCTCACGGTGGCCGTCGTGGACTACGAGCGTGACGGCGAGAGCCATGTCGGTGCAGCCTCGTGGCAGCTCGCAAACCAGCAGCCGGGCGCGAAGCTGCGTGTCTACATCGAGCCCAATACCCGCTTCCGCGTCCCCTCCGACGGCACCCGCGATGTCATCATGGTGGGTCCCGGCACCGGTGTCGCGCCGTTTCGCGGCTTCCTGCAGGCCCGTGCCGCCGACGGCGCACCGGGGCGCAACTGGTTGTTCTTCGGCGCCCGTCATCGCGACAGCGACTTCCTCTACCAGCTCGAGTGGCTCGCCGCGCTGAAGAAAAAGCAGCTGCACCGGCTCGACGTGGCGTTCTCGCGCGACCAGGCGCACAAGGTCTACGTCCAGGACCGCATGCGCGCACAGGGCGCGGAGCTGTTCCGCTGGCTCGAGGCCGGCGCTCACCTGTACGTCTGCGGCGATGCCGAGCACATGGCGCCCGACGTCGAGGCGGCTCTGCTGTCAATCATCGGGGAACACGGGCAGCGAACCGCGGAAGCGGCGCGAGATTACCTCTCGGAGCTGATTGCCCAGCGCCGCTACGTGCGCGACGTCTATTAGCCGATGAGCAAGCTGACACCGGTCGAACACGTCAAGGCCGAAAGCCGGGGACTGCGCGGGACGCTCATCGAGAGCCTGCAGAACGAGGTCACGGGGTCGCTGCGCGAGGGCGATCAGCAGCTGCTGCGCCTGCACGGCAGCTATCAGCAGGATGACCGCGATATCCGCGAGGAGCGGCGGCTGCAGAAACTCGAGCCGCAGTGGCGCTACATGGTGCGTGTGCGGCTTCCCGGCGGCGTCTGCACCCCGGCGCAGTGGCTGAAGCTCGATGCGCTCGCCACCGAATTCGGCAACGCATCGCTGCGGCTCACGACGCGCCAGACCTTCCAGTTCCACGGCATCGCCAAGGACAACCTGAAGCCGACGATGCAGCGCATCCACGAGACGCTGCTTGATACCATCGCAACCTGCGGCGACGTCAACCGCAACGTCATGGCGAGCTCGAACCCGGTCGAGTCTCCGGCGCATGCAGAACTCATTGACTGGGCGCGACGGCTGTCGGTGCACCTGCTGCCGGCGACGCGGGCGTATCACGAGATCTGGCTGGACGGCGAGAAGCTCGTCGGCGCGCCTGAGGTCGAGCCGATCTACGGCGCAACCTATCTGCCGCGCAAGTTCAAGGTCGCGTTCGCGCTGCCGCCGAGCAACGATGTCGACATCTTCACGCAGGATCTTGGCTTCATCGCAATCGTCGAAGCCGGCAGGCTCGCCGGCTTCAACCTCACTGTCGGCGGCGGCATGGGCGCCACGCACGGCGATGCCGCGACGCATCCGCGGCTGGCCGACGTTGCCGGTTTTCTCCCCGCGCTGTCGCTGCTGGCCGTTGCCGAAGCCGTGCTGACGACGCAGCGCGACCACGGCGACCGCACGAACCGCAAGCACGCAAGGCTCAAGTACACGATCGAGGATCGGGGACTTGCCTGGTTCGTCGGCGAGGTCGAGCGACGCGCGGGGGTACGGCTCGAGCCGGCGCGGCCGTTCGCGTTCGACGGCAACGGCGATCGCTTCGGCTGGCTGCTGGCGCTCGATGGCACCTGGCACCGGACGCTGCGCACGCCGGCCGGGCGCATCGCCGACCGGCCCGGTGCGCAGCTGCTCTCGGGGATGCGCGCGATCGCGGGGATTCATCGCGGGGACATCCGCCTCACGCCGAACCAGAATCTGACCATCGCCGGCGTCCATGCGGACGATCGGGTGCGCATCGACGCCGTCCTTGCGCGCTTCGGACTGGATGCAGCGGAGCGTGGCTCGCCGGTAAGCCGCGATGCACTGGCCTGTGTCGCACTGCCGACCTGTGCGCTGGCGATGGCGGAGGCAGAGCGCTACCTGCCCGACCTGCTGCGCCACGTCGATGCGGCGCTTGCGCGCCACGGTGTCGCCGGGCGTCCGTTCGGCCTGCGCATCACGGGATGCCCGAATGGCTGCGCGCGCCCCTATGTCGCGGAACTCGCGCTCGTCGGCAAGGCGCTGGGCCGCTACAACCTGCATCTCGGCGGCGACGCGCTCGGCTCGCGCCTGAACGTGCTGTATCGCGAAAATATCGATGAGGCAACCTTTCTCGCGGAACTCGATGCGCTGGTTGGCGCGTGGGCGGCGCAATCCCTGCCGGAGGAGCGCTTCGGCGACTTTCTCTGGCGCACCCAGCGTCTGCCCGGCGCCGCGGCCGGCATCAGCGCAGCCTGACGATGCGCTGGCTGCCGCTGTTCCTCGACCTGCGCGGCCGGCGCGTCGTCGTCATCGGCGGCGGCGCGATTGCCGAGCGCAAGATCGACCTGCTGATTCAGTCCGGCGCTGCGATCAGGATCATCGCACCTGCGATCACCCCGCGACTCGCCGCTCGCCTCACGGCCGGGGAGCTCGAGCATGCGCCGCGCGACTTCGTGCCGGCGGACCTCGACGGCGCTCGGCTCGCCATCGCAGCGACCGATGCCCCGCTGGTCAACCGGGCGGTGGCGACGGCGGCCGAGGCGCGCAATATCTTCGCCAATATCGTGGACAATGCCGAGCTGTCGACGGGCATCCTGCCGGCGATCGTGGATCGCTCGCCGCTGGTCATTGCGATCGGCACCGAGGGCAGCGCGCCGGCCCTGGCACGCTACGTACGCGCCCACATCGAGTCGCTGCTCGATGAGTCGCTCGGTCGCCTGGCAGGATTTCTCGCCCGCTGGCGCGAGCGCATCCGCCAGCGCGTGCCGGACACGCTGCTGCGTCGTCGTCTCTATGAGCGGATCCTGCACGGGCCCGTGGCCGATCGCGTGCGCGCGGCGCGTGAGGACGAGGCGGCCGTGCTGCTCGACCAGATGACGCTGGCGGGAGCCGCGGCGGGCGGGGCGCCCGCATGCGAGGGCGGCCGGGTGCAGATCGTCGGCGCAGGACCCGGGGATCCGGGTCTGCTGACGCTGCATGCGCTGCGCGCGCTGCAGGGCGCCGACGTCGTGCTGCACGACCGGCTGGTCAGTGCCGGGGTGCTGGGGCTCGCGCGCCGCGAAGCACAGCTGATCGAGGTCGGCAAATCCGCCCGCGGGCACAGCATCGACCAGGCGCATATCCATGAGCTGATGCGCGAACATGCCGCACGTGGCCTGCGCGTCGTGCGGCTGAAGGGCGGCGACCCGTTCATCTTCGGACGCGGCGGCGAGGAAATCGCCTTCCTGCGTACGCACGGCATTCCCTACGAAGTCGTGCCCGGCATCACCGCAGCGCTCGCCTGTGCCGCCTACGCGGGGATCCCGCTGACTCACCGTGACCATGCTGCGAGCCTGCGCATCGTCACCGCGCACTGCCAGGGCGCGATCGATGCCGTCGACTGGCGCACACTCGCCCTGCAGCGCGAGACGCTGGCCATCTACATGGCGGTCGGCACCGTGGAGCGGGTCGAGGCGGAACTGCTGCGCCATGGCCGCGCGCCCGACACACCGGTTGCCTTCATCGAGAACGGCAGCCGACCGGAGCAGCGAGTGCTCATCGGTACGCTCGCCGGTGCCGCCGCGCTCAGTGCGGCACATGCCGTCTCCTCGCCGGCGCTGCTCGTCGTCGGCAGCGTCGCGGCGCTCGCCGCGCAGCTGCACTGGTACGGGGACGTGCCGCTCGATGGCCGTCCGCGCGCAACTGCACGCGTTGCCCATAGCGGCTGACAACTCCCGCGCGGGTTAGTTCGCACAGCCGTCGCGCTGCGTCGCAGGTTATTTTTCCGTTTACCGGGACGGCCCCATTCGTTACCATGGCGGATCAGGTCGTGGCTCCATTCCGGCGCCACCAGTCAAGGAATCTGCATGAATGCTGCCGCCCGGAGTTTCTGGCAAACGCTCGCCCTGACCCTGGCCGGCGTCGCAACGCTGTCCGGTTGCCACCACAGCAGCAATAGCTCGCCCACGCCGACCTACACGATCCATGTCGAGGTGATCGGCCTGGCCGGCACCGGCCTCGTATTACAGGACAACGGCATCAACAATCTCGCGGTATCCGCCAGCGGCGAGGTGGCCTTCACGACACAGATTGCGGATGGCGCGACGTATTCGGTCACGGTGCTGACCCAGCCGTCGTCGCCGACGCAGGTCTGCAGCGTCATCGACGGCCTCGGCTACGTCAATGGCTTCGATGTCATCGTCGAGGTCAGTTGCGGCACGGTCGGTACTGCGCTCGGGCGCTTCGCCTATGTTGCGAACCGCGGCTCCGGCACTGTCTCGGCGTATTCGATCAACGCGACAACGGGTGCCCTGACGGCGATTGCCGGTTCGCCGATCCCGGTGGCGGGTGCCCAGGAACTCTACCAGGCCCAGATCGATCCTTCCGGCAGCTACCTGTATGCAGTCGATGTCGGCGGCAACAAGCTCTATGCCGCCGTGATCAACCAGAACACGGGCACGCTCTCGCCGGTCAGCGGTTCGCCGTTCGCGACGGGCAAGCAGCCGGTATCGGTGGCGTTCGACTACACCGGCGCCTATGTGTATGTGGCCAATCATGGCGACAACACGATCTCTGGCTATTCGCTGACCATCACGAACGGTACGCTGACGCCCCTGGCAGGCTCACCGTTCGCCGTGCCGGGTACCAATCCCGGGCTGCGCCAGATCGTGCGCGGCGGCCCCTGGCTGTTCGCCGCGAACGAGAACGCCGGTACCGTGGCCGTGTTCGGCATCAGGCCGGATACCGGTGCGCTGACCCAGAACGTCAGCGGTTCGCCGTTTGCCACCGACGCCGGCCCCCACAGCCTCACCGTCGGCGGCACGAACTCCACCACGGCGGTGCTGTATACCGCCAATGCCGGCCTCAGCAATGCCGGCAGCATTTCAGCGTTCACCGTGAATCTCGGCAGCGGTGTGCTGACGCCGGTGGCCGGCAGTCCACTGCAGATACCGGTCGTCAACAATGTGAACCTCGACGCGCAGTCGAAGTACCTGTTCGTCACCGAGACGGCCGGGATTTACGTCTATCCGATCGTCAACGTCGCGACCGGGCTGCTGTCCACGCCGGTCGCCGGCTCGCCGTTCGCAACCGGCACCAATCCCTACTCGACGGTGACCGACGTCGACGATGTGTTCGCCTATGTCGGCAACGACGGCTCGGCCAGCATCTCGCAGTTCGGTTTCTCTGCGGCGACAGGAGTCCTGACGCCGGTCAGCGGCGCACCGCTGGTGACCGCCGGCGCAAATCCCGATTACGTTCAGATCCAGTAGCCGCGGTTGCGCCCGGCGCTGCGTCAGGAGCGCATTCGCAATCCGGCAGGGTCGAAGGGCGGCGCCGCCAGGATCCGCGCGGGGCGGCGCTCGCCCAGGATCTCGATCTCGAATGCCCCCGGGGCCACGTCCGCGGCAGCCGCGACCGGTACATAGCCCTGCGCCAGCGACAGCCCGACGCTGTGGCCGTAGCCGCCCGACGTTACCCAGCCGATCACCGCATCGCGGTACCAGATGGGTTCATCGCCCAGCACGTCGGCATCAAGGGCCTCGACCGCCATGCTGACGCGGCGCAACGTGCCGCCGCCGGCATGTTCCGCGCGCGCCGCGTCCATGCCGATGAACCCGGGCTTCGACAGGTCGACGAAGCGCTCGAGACCGGCCTCGAATGCGCCGTAGATCGGCCGCAGTTCCCGGTACCAGGTCGGAAAATTCTTCTCGAGCCGCAGGCACAGCAGCGCGCGCATGCCGAAGTTGGTCACGCCCAGGTCCCCGCCCGCAGCCATGATCGCGGTATACAGGCGCCGCTGGTACTCCGGGGCAACCCAGATCTCGTACCCCAGGTCGCCGGTGTAGGTCACGCGATTGATCATCGCCGGCACGTTGGCGATGTCCATCGCGCGGTGATCCATGAAGCGCAGCGCGGCGTTCGAGACGTCCTCGTCGGTGAGCCGCTCGAGCAAGAGGCGCGAGCGGGGTCCCGCGATCGACACACCCACCAGGTTCATGTCATAGCGGCGCAGCCGGACGCTGCCGTCCTTCGGCAGATGAGACTCGAACCAGCGCATATGGTAGATCTGCGCCTGCGATGAGCCCCACATCAGGAAGCGTTCCTCGGCGGCCTTCGCGATCGTGAAGTCGCCGATCAGCTTGCCCGACGCGTTCAGCATCGGTGTCAGCACCAGCCGGCCGCTGCGCGGCATGCGGTTCGTCATCAGGTGCGAGAGGTAAGCTTCCGCCCCGGGGCCTGCGATCTCGTACTTGGCAAAATTTGCGATCTCCGTGACGCCGACGCCATTGCGGACCGCGAGGCATTCGGATCTGACGTGTTCGAAGTCATTGGAGCGGTGGAACGAGACGACATCGCGCGGCTCCGTCCCGGCAGGCGCGAACCACAGCGGCGTCTCGAGCCCCCAACTGTCGCCCATCACCGCGCCCTGCGCGATCATCAGGTCGTACAGCGGTGTCGTCTGCTGCGGGCGCGCTGCCGGCAGTTCCTCGTTCGGGAAGCGGATAGAGAAGCGCCGCGAGTAGTTTTCGCGTACCTTCTCGTTGGTGTAACTGCGCGTCGCCCACTCGCCGTAGCGTGCGACGTCCATCGCCCAGACGTCGAAGCCGGGGTCTCCGTTCACCATCCACTGCGACAGGGCGAGGCCGACGCCGCCGCCCTGGCTGAAGCCGGCCATGACGGCGCAGGCGCACCAGAATCCCGGCAGTCCCTGCACCGGACCGACCAGCGGGTTGCCGTCCGGCGAGAAGGTGAACGGGCCATTGATGATGCGGCGGATGCCGGCCCTCTCCATCGCGGGAAAGTGCCTGTAACCGATTTCCAGCGACGGCAGGATGCGGTCGAGATCGGGCGGCAGCAGTTCGGAGCCGAAGTCCCAGGGCGTCTGGCGCGGCTGCCAGGGGACGCAGGCGCGCTCGTAGGTGCCGAGCACCATGCCCTTGCGCTCCTGGCGCATGTAGATCTCAGCCTTGAAGTCGATCGCGTGCGGCAGTTCGTGGCCGCGCTCGGCGTTGTAGGCGATCACCTCGGGCATGTCGTCGGTGACCAGGTACATGTGTTCCATGGCGAGCACAGGCAGCTCGATGCCGACCATGCGGCCGACCTCGCGCGCCCACAGGCCGCCTGCATTGACGACGTGCTCGGCGTTGAGCGTGCCCTTGTCGGTCGCGAGGTCCCAGCTGCCGTCGGCGCGCCGGCTGATGGCGCTCACGCGCGTCTGCAGGTAGATCTCGGCGCCGCCGATTTTCGCGGACTTCGCATAGGCGTGGGTGGTGCCGTAGGGATCGAGGTTGCCGTCGGCCTTGTCGAGCATCGCGCCGACGAAATACCGGTCCTCGATCAACGGCAACAGCTCGCGCGCCTCGCGCGCCGTGAGCAGTTCGGTCTCCAGCCCGAGGTAGCGCGCACGGGCATGCGCCATCTTCAGCCATTCCATGCGCTCGGGGGTGTCGGCGAGCAACAGGCCGCCGGAGCGATGCAGGCCGCAGGACTCGCCGGAGATCCTCTCCAGTTCATCGTACAGGCCGATCGTATAGCCCTGCAGCTTCGCGACGTTCGGGTCGCCATTCAGCGTGTGGAAGCCGCCCGCGGCATGCCAGGTCGAGCCGGAGGTGAGCTGGTCGCGTTCCAGCAGCACGACATCCTTCCAGCCTGCCTTCGTCAGGTGATACAGAACGCTGCAGCCGACGACGCCGCCGCCGATCACCGCAACCCGGGTATGTGTCTTCATGCAGGCTTCACTCCATGGGGCAGGGCGGCGTCGACGAGGAATTCCCAGATCGTCGCCGCAAAAGTACGGGGTACATACAGTTCGTAGCCATCCTCGGCGACCCGCTCGAGGAAGATGCCGGTGTGGTGCAGCCCGGTCTGCGCACCCTGTCCGACGATGAATACGGCCGGATGCAGGTCCAGCGCGATGCCCGCGGACAGCAGCTCGCGTGCGCCGCTGCCGCTGACGCCGAGACGTACCCGCGCATCGGTCAGCTCGGTAAGCGCGCCGCAGGTGCCGGGCAGCGTGCTGCGCAGCGGCTCCATCCCGGCAGCCTCTGCGCTCACCCACCAGTACTGGTCGCGCGTGAGGCGCACGAGACGAACCGCGCCATGCGTGATGCCGTGGCAGAGCTGTTCCGGGGGCGCGGCGCCAAACGCTGCTGCCAGGCGGCGCGTGAACTCCTCACGCGCGGCCCGCCAGGCCGTAAGCTGCGCGAGCTGCCAGCCGCGGATCTCGGCGATGCGCAGCTGCGGCCCCTCGACAGCCGCGGGTTTGCGGCCGGCCCCCGCGTAGGCGGCGAGTGCGGAGCGACTTTCAAACATGCATGCGTGCTCCGGCTGCGTCGATGAAGACCGGTGAGACGATGCGTGCGCGGACGGTCTCGTTCTTCAGCGGGAAGGCGCAGAGGATTTCCTCGTTCAGGTGCGCGAGCCCGCCTTCGTACAGGCCCAGTGCGATCGTCTTGCCGAGCACCGTGGACCAGGTGACCGAGGTGATGTAGCCGCGACCATGGCCCGCCACGTGGTCGCCGGCGGCAAACAGGATCGCTCCGCCGCGCAGCTTCGCGTCCGCCTCGAGCCCCTCGATGCCGACCAGACTCCAGCGCTGCGGGTCCTGCAACCCGGGTCGCAGGCGCAGTTCACGCCCGACGAAGGCCTTGTCCCGGCCGGCCATGCGGCCGAGGCCGAGGTCGTCCAGCGTCGTGCGGTGGTCGAGTTCCAGGCCCGCGACGTGGCCCTTTTCAATGCGCAGGCTCGCGAGCGCCTCGAGCCCGTAGGGCCGGATACCGAGCGGCGCGGCGCGCGCCAGCAGCAGCTCCCATAACGCTGTGCCGCGGTTCGCCGGGATGTACAGTTCGTAAGCCAGCTCACCCGAGAAGCTGAGACGCAGCACGCGCAGCGGCACGCCGTCGAGCAGCAGTTCGCGGCAGCCCATGTGCGGCAGCGCCGCGTCCGAGAAGTCAGCGCTCGGCAGCGCGAGCTCGAGCGCAGCGCGGGCGCCCGGGCCCGCGACCGACATGCCGCACCACTCGTCGGTGATCGAGACCAGCTGCACATCGAGTTCCGTCCACGCCGTCTGCAGCAGGAACTCCAGGTGCGACATGACCTCGCCGGCCTGCGCAGTCGTCGTCGTCATGAAATAGCGGGTTTCGGCGAAGCGTGCCGTTGTGCCGTCGTCCAGCACCGTGGCATCGTCGTTCAGCATCACACCATAGCGCGCCTTGCCGACGGGTAGCTTTGCAAAGCCGTTCACATAGACGCGGTTGAGGAATTCCGCGGCATCGGTGCCCTGGACATCGATCTTGCCCAGCGAGGAGACATCGGCGATGCCCACCGCGCTGCGCACCAGGCGCATCTCCTCGAGGTAGGCGCTCGCCGCCGAATCGCCGGCCCAGCGGTAGTACCAGGCACGCATCCACGGGCCGGCCTCGATGAACACCGCGCCGTTTTCTGCATGCCAGTCGTGCAGCGGTGAGCGCCGCACGGGGCGAAAATGGTGGCCGACGTTGCGGCCAACCAGCGCGCCGATCGATACCGGCGTATACGGCGGACGGAAGGTCGTCGTGCCGGTGGCCGGGATGTCGCGGCCGCGCAGTCCTGCCATCAGGCCGATCGCATTGATGTTGCTGGTCTTGCCCTGGTCGGTGCCCATCCCCAGCGTCGTGTAGCGCTTGAGGTGCTCGACCGACTCGTAGCCTTCCTGGTGTGCGGTACCGATGTCCCGGGTGGTCACGTCGGACTGGAAGTCGACGAAAGCCTTGCCGCGGATGCCGCCGGCCGGCGGACGCAGCGCCTCCTGACGCCAGGCGGTGACCGCGAGCCCCTCGCCACGCAGCAGGATCGCAACGGCAGGATCCGCGCCCGCGCTCGCGGAGAAACCGGCGAAGGCGCCCGCCGCCATGCCTGCCGAGGCGCCGTCGCGTACCGCAGCGGCTGCGCCGAAGGCGCCGACGACGGCCCCGGCACCGAAGTGGCCGGGCGCAAAGCCACCCGGCACGAACGAATCGATATCGGCACGGTAGACGGGCTTGATGCCGTTGTGCGAACTGAGGTGGACCGTGCACGACCAGCCCCCAGACACGCACAGCAGGTCGCAGTCGAAGCGCGCTTCCCGTCCCGTCGCCAGCGCCCTGATAGTCGCCGCCCTGACGGCGCGCGTGCCGAGCGCCTGCGTGACGACGCTGCCGAGCTCGACGTCGATGCCGGCCGCGCGGGCGCCCTGCAGCAGCGCCTCATCGACGCTGACGCGCTGGTCGACGAGCGTTACCGCGGCGCCGCTCTGCTTGAGTTCGGCGGCACTTGCCCAGGCGCCGTCGTTGTTGGTCGCCACGACGACGCGGCGGCCGAGCGCAACCGCATAGCGGTTGATATAGGCCTGTGCGGCGGAGGCGAGCATGACGCCGGGCCGGTCGTTGTCGCCGAACACCAGCGGGCGCTCGATCGCGCCGGTGGCGAGCACGATCGACTTCGCACACAGCGTCGTCAGCGTTTCGCGCGCTTCGCCGTGCGCGGCGTCGGCCGGCTGCGGGCCATGACGGGTCAGCAGTGCCGCCATGCTGCCGTCATACAGTCCGAGCGCCGTCGTGCGTGGCAGGATACGCACGTTCGGCAGCTGCGCCAACGCGGCTTCGGTCGCGCGCAGCCAGGCATCGCTGGCGGTGCCGGTACGCTCCGCAAGCAGCTGCCCGCCCGGCAGGTGATCCTGTTCGACGAGCAGTACGCGGGCACCCGCTGAGCCTGCCGCCAGGGCTGCGCTGAGACCGGCGCATCCGGCGCCGACCACCAGGACATCGGTGAACTCATACCGGGTCGCATAGCGATCCGGGTCGCGTTCATGCAGCGCGCGGCCGAGTCCCGCCGCACGCCGGATGAATGGCTCGTAGAACATCCACGAACCGCGCCGCGGCCCCATGAACGTCTTGTAGTAGAACCCGGCGCCGAGCAGCGGCGCGAGCAGCGAGTTGACCGCCATCAGGTCGAAGTCCACCGACGGCGAGCCGTTCTGGCGCTGCGCCTGCAGACCTTCGTGCAGTTCGATGACCGTGGCAGCCACGTTGGGCGTCGTACGCCCCCCCGAGCCGAGCGTCATCAGGGCGTTGGGCTCCTCGACCCCGGCAGCGAGGAAACCGCGTGGCCGGTGGTACTTGAAACTGCGCCCGGCCAGCGTGATGCCGTTGGCGAGCAATGCGGAAGCGAGCGTATCGCCGGCGTAGCCGCTGAGCGCGCGTCCCTCGAGGCTGAACCCCAGGGGCCGTGAGCGATCGATGCGCCCGCCCGTGCTGAGGCGCGATGGCCTGTAGGTCATGGCGCGGGCTCCGCGGTACCGGCGGCCCAGCTGCGCCCCACCGCGTTGGTCGCGGTATTGCGCTCGAGGATGAGCCACTGCCGGCAGCCCAGCACATGCTGCCAGTACTCGCGATGCGCGCCCTTCGGGTTGTCGAACAGGAACACGTAGTCGTGCCAGGCGCGCGGGTCGGTGGTGCCGTGCACGGGGCGCTGCCGGCTCGCATCGCCCGCGTAGCGGAATTCCGTGTAGTGGCGTTCGCCGCAGTTGGGGCAGGTGATCTTCAGCATCGCATCATTGCCGGTAGGTCCATTGGCCGAGGCCGTATTCGTCGAAGCCGTTGCCGCGGGTGAAGCGGTCCAGCGCCAGGTGACGAACGAGGGGGTGTTCCTCGCCCTGCGCGATCGTGTGTGCGAAGCACCAGCCGGTTGCCGGCGTCGCCTTGAATCCCTGGTAGCACCAGCCGCCATTGAGGAACAGGTTGTCCCGCGGCGTGCGGCCGATGAAGGGGCTGCCGTCGGGCGTCATGTCCTGGATCCCGCCCCAGTGGCGCAGCAGCCGCACGCGCGAGATCGACGGAATCAGCGCCACCGCGCACTCCGCGACGTTCTGTACCTTCGGGAACTGGCCGCGCTGCGTGAAGGTGTTGAAGCCGTCGATATGGCCGCCGAACACGAGGCCACCCTTGTCCGACTGCGAAATGTAGAACAGCTCGGCCCCGAAGGAGATGACATGATCGACGAAGGGCTTGATCGGCTCGGTCACGAAGGCCTGCAGGATGTGGCTCTCCACGGGCAGGCGCAGCCCCGCCATTGCGGCGAGCTGCGAGGAGTGGCCTGCGACCGAGATCGCGGTGCGCTCGGCGCGGATCTCGCCGCGGGTGGTGCGCACCCCGGTGATGCGGTTGCCTTCGGACGTGAAGCCGGTCACCTCGCAGTTCTCGATGATGTCGACGCCGAAGCGGTCCGCGGCGCGCGCGTAGCCCCAGGCCACCGCGTCGTGGCGCACCGTGCCGGCGCGCCGCTGCAGCAGCCCGCCATGGATGGGAAAACGCGTCTGGTCGGAAAAGTCCAGATAAGGCAGGATCCGCATCACGTCGCCGCGGTCCAGCAGTTCCGCGTCGATGCCGTTGAGCCGCATGATGTTGCCCTTGCGGGCCAGCACATCGAGCTGCGAGGGGCCATGAGCGAGCACGACCTGGCCGCGCTGCGAGACCATCACATTGAAATTCAGCGTGTGCGACAGGCCTTCCCAGAGCTTCAGCGAGTGCTCGAAGAACTGGGTGTTGCCGTCCATCATGTAGTTGGAGCGGATCAGCGTCGTATTGCGCCCGACGTTGCCGGACCCGATGTAGCCGCGCTCGATCACCGCGACCCGGGTCACGCCGTGGTTTGCGGCGAGGTAGTACGCCGTCGCAAGTCCATGGCCGCCGCCGCCGATGATCACGACGTCGTAGCCGCTCTTCGGGTCAGCGGAGCGCCAGGCCCTTGGCCAGGCTTCGCCGGTCAATGCATGGCGGGCGAGGGCGAGGGCGGAGTAGCGTTCGGTCATGGGGGCTGCATCATAATGGACGCAAGCCAGGTCACGAAAGCCTGCACCAGGGAGTTGCGGGTCCGCGAGCGGGGATGGACGGCGCAGTACTGATACTGCAGCGGCAGCCGGAAGCCGAAGGGTGCAACGAGTTCGCCGCTGGCAAGTTCGCTCTCGGCGAACAGCCCCTGTCCGAGCGCAATGCCCTCGCCGGATCGTGCGAGGTCGATGGCGAGCCCCGACATGTCCACCTTGTGGCCGAGTTCGGCACGCGGTTCGCGCCTGACGCCGGCGCCGGCAAACCAGGCGCTCCAGGTGGGATGCACCGAGAAGCCGGCGCGCCATGCCACATGGATCAGGTCCTCGTCGCGCAGCGCCGCTGGCGAGCCTTGAGCGAGACGACGGCTGCGCAGAAACGTCGGCGTGCACAGCGGCGTGGCGTGATCGCGCAGCAGCGGCAGCGTCACGAATTCAGGGTACAGGTGTTCGCCGTAGGAGATGCGCACATCGACCGGGTTGCGAAAGAAGTCTATCGGGTCGTCCTCGATGCGCAGGTCGAGGCGCACACCCGGATGCAGCTGCAGGAACTGCGCCATGTGCCGGTTGAACCAGCGCACGCCGATCGACGGGATCATGCTGATTGCGAGTCCCGAGCGCAGGCCGCCGCCGAGCAGCCGCTCGGTCATCGCGGCAAGCTCGTCCATCATCTCGGTGCTCGCCGACTTGACTGCAAGTCCGACGTCGGTCAGGAACATCTGGTTGTGATGCCGGGTGAACAGCGCCTTGCCGAGGAAGTCCTCGAGCTTGGCGATCTGCTGCGACACCGCACCGCGGGTCACGCTGAGCTCGCGCGCGGCCATCGCCACGCTGCCCGTGCGGGCGGTAGCCTCGAAGGCCTTGATTGCGTTCAGTGGCGGCAGGCGGCGATGCATAGGGTGAGAGGTTTTCTACGCGAGTATGGCGCGATAAGCAACGCGGCGGTGCTTCCGTTGTTCTGAATAGCATAGAAAATCTAAACATAGACAGACATTTTCTGCCCTCCTGCCCGGCTATGGGCAGTGCTAGGATCGGGCCGCAACTGCCGCTGGAGCTGCTTCATGCGCGACGTACTCGATCTCGACCGTTATCCGCTCGACCAGCCGGGCAGCGCGGCATTTGCGGCGCTGCTTGCCGCCTGCCACGACGCGCTGACCCTGCACGGCATGTTCAACCTCGAGGGCTTCGTGCGTCCTGCAGCCGTCGCGCGTGCGGCGGCCGAGATCCTGCCGCTCAGCGAGCGCGAGTCCTATACCCACCAGCGGCGCCACAATGTCTACTTCGTCGATCGCGTCGACGGATTGCCGGCCGACCATCCCGCGCTGCGTCAGTTCGAGACGATCCACCACACG
>Ga0302320_10016729_pt1 | contig 14946 bp, 10 predicted proteins | sample Bog_T0_3_FD_202130 | JGI IMG/M metagenome (GOLD analysis project Ga0302320, IMG submission 202130) | Peat permafrost microbial communities from Stordalen Mire near Abisko, Sweden - Bog_T0_3 | ecosystem: Environmental > Terrestrial > Soil > Wetlands > Peat | place: Sweden: Abisko, Stordalen Mire... | reverse complement strand
TGAGTGCATCGAGAAGAAACAACTGCACGATGCCATCGATGTCTATTGCTTGTTGGCCCGGAAGCTCCTGGGCGGTAGTTAATTGTGAAGTGGGGCGACTTTCATGACCCGCGCGGTGACTGTATTCTTCGGAATCACACCTCCGAAGCCTGAGCATGAGGTGCGTTACGTCGTGATTTTCTTCAGCCTGGTAATCGCCATGTTAGTGGCCCTGATCGTCCTCTTCCGGGTCATTGTGCCCTTCACGCTGGGATAACTTTTCTTAGTAAACTGAAATCAACATGTCCACTTCTACGGTAAATTCGTTGTCGCGCGCGTCATCCGCGTATCTTCGCTCGGCCATGCATCAGCCGATTCATTGGAATGAGTGGGGCGAGGAGGCGTTTGCCATGGCGCAGCGCGAGAACAAGCCGATCTTGCTCGATATCGGAGCGGTCTGGTGCCATTGGTGTCATGTAATGGATCGCGAGTCCTACGACGATCCAGAAATCGCGCAGATTGTGAACGAGCGTTTTATCGCGGTGAAAGTCGATCGCGACGAGCGGCCCGACATTGACAGTCGTTATCAAGTTGCGGTGAGTTCGATCAGCGGGCAGGGAGGATGGCCTTTGACCGCGTTCCTCACTCCGGCGGGCAAGCCGTTTTTTGGCGGGACATATTTTCCACCCGAGGATGGTTATGGTCGTCCCAGTTTTCGGCGGGTGTTGCTCTCTATCTCGGACGCTTACAAAAACAAGAACGCAGATGTGATGGAGCAATCGCAGTTGGTTGAAGTAGCAATCAACCGGGCGGAATCCTTCACGGAAAGCGGCGGGGAGTTTTCGCCGCGTGTGATTGACGAAATTGTGGAGGCTTCTATGCGAGCGTTCGATGAACGCTATGGTGGGTTCGGACAGGCGCCAAAATTTCCTCATCCTGGCGCGCTCGATTTGTTGATCGATCAGTACGCCCGTACCGGGCGCGACGAAATCCGCAGTGTTTTTGTAACTTCGCTTGAGAAGATGGCTCGCGGCGGAATCTACGATCAGCTTGCCGGAGGGTTTCATCGCTACTCCGTCGATGAGCGGTGGGGCGTGCCTCATTTCGAAAAAATGAGCTACGACAACTCGGAACTGCTCAAGAATTACGTTCATGCTTTTCAGGTGACTGGCGATGAGTATTTTGCCATCGTGGCGCGCGACATCATTCGCTGGATGGACGAATGGCTGAGCGACCGTGAGCGTGGCGGCTTCTATGCTTCGCAGGATGCCGACTACTCCATGGACGACGACGGCGATTACTTCACTTGGACGCTCGACGAAGTCAGATCCGTGTTGACCGAAGACGAAGCAGCGGCTGCTTGTCTGCACTACGATGTCAACGAAGTGGGCGAGATGCACCATAATCCCGCGAAGAATGTTTTGTACGTGCGTGCCTCGGTCGAAGAAGTGGCGTTGCGGCTTAAACTTTCTCCGGAGCAGGCGCGTGAGGTGCTGACTTCGGCGCGCGAAAAAATGTACAAAGCTCGACGGCAGCGTCCGACCCCTTATGTCGATAAGACGATTTACACGGGATGGAATGCGCTTTGCGTTTCAGCGTACTTGCAGGCCGCGAGCGCCCTTCGGCTCGATGAAGCGCGACATTTCGGGCTGCGTTCGCTGGATCGCGTCCTCTCGCAGGCATGGGACAATGAACGCGGCTTGCAGCATGTGATTGCATACTCGGATCCCGAAGCGGAAGTGCGCCGCATCCCCGGAGTTTTGGACGACTACGCGTTTACGGCGATCGCTTGCCTCGACGCGTACGAAGCGACGTCGGATCTGAGTTATTTCACGTTCGCGCGGCGGATTGCGGACATGATGATCGTCCGCTTTTTTGACGGCAATCGCAGCGATGGCAAGGGCGGCGGTTTCTTCGATACCGAGAAAAATGAGGGTCAGGCTTTGGGAGTCTTGAATACGCGGCGAAAGCCATTTCAGGATTCACCCACGCCCGCAGGAAACTCGATGGCGGCCATTGCGTTGCTTCGGCTCTATGCCTATGCGGGGGAAAAAGAGTATCGCGAAAAAGCCGAGCAAACTCTAGGATTGCTCGCCGGCGTGGCTGGCCAGTATGGATTATTTGCCGCTACTTATGGCATCGCCGCCGTGCATCTTGTCTTCCCACATACACAGATTGTCGTGGTCGGCGAAGATCGGCTTGCAGAAGAACTCTACGTAGTGTCTGCCAGGAGTTTCCGTCTGAACGCTTCCGTGTTCAAAATTTCGCCGAGCCAGGCGGTTCCACAAAACCTCCCGGCTGCTCTGGCCGAAACCCTTCCTCATCTGCCTGCGGTGGAGGAGGGTAAGAGTTTCGCCATGATCTGCTCCGGATTGCAGTGTCAATCGCCCGTGTTTACGGTCGACGAACTCGAAGGCCAGTTGCGAAGTGTATTCGCGACCCACATCTCGGCCTGAACTCGAAGCAATTACGGACACAAAAAAGAGGGCTGAGCTTGCTTGATCGCAAGCCTCAGCCCACATTGCAACGGACTCCGGAATACAACTCTAAAACACTGTCAATCGGCTACCCGACTTGAGGAGGATGAAGAGGGATGGGTGATCCATCTTCAAAAGCCACCTGAGGCGGATGGAGAGGAATCGGTGACCCGTCCTCGAAAGCCGCCTTCGGGGGATGCAAAGGAATGGGAGACCCATCCTCAGCGTTAGCCAACATTGGAGTAGCAAGAGACGCTACGCCTACCATCAGGATTAACATCCTGACCACACTTTTCATTTTGTACTCCTGGGTGCGGATCCCCTGGGAGCGGGAATCCTCGTTGGCGGAATTATACACAGCGGCAAATAAATGCCAAGGAAAATTTATCGGGCAGGGTTTTAAGCTAGGTGATGTTCTGGCCAGATGACGATCTAAGTGATCTCTGCAAGTATTGACTTGCGGGCAATATCTAATTTTTTACTTTAACTCGGCGACGCAACGCAGAAATTTTCAACTAATCCCGACACCCCGTCGTTTTGCCTGCGGTGCGGCGACGGACGCGTCGCTCTGATTTCGCGAGAACGCTCGCTCCACCATGCCTTCGAACATGGGAATGAGGGAATCGGTGGGCACCGGGTTTTGAATGTCGGACAGACTTTGGTCCCAGCGCTGGGTCGCGAGAAGACTCGCGGGGTCCTCGCGCACCGGATTCTTTACCAAGCAATAACCGAACCAGGTCAGGATGGCCAGGCTGTAGGCGGACAGATTCAAGAGCGAGACCGTGTTTTCGCTCAATCGGCCCGAGGCGAACAAAGCTACCACGGAAAGCTCGACCACGGCGAATCCACCAAAGCCGAGCGCGAGTCCAAAGCTTTTTTGCAGGCGCGACACGCCCAGATATCTGGAGAATACGAGCAGGAAGAGGATCAATCCGCATTGCGTGACGCGGACGCAGCGCTGCAAAGTCATGGCTGCCTCGACGATGGGGCTCTGTGACGGCGGACTCGCGGCCGCCACCACCGCCGCGACCATGAGCATGACCAGACCTGCCCAAGTGAAGAGAATCGTACCCATGTCTTTGAGGGCGTGGAAGGGCCGGAAGATGTCACTGAAGATTTCGTGGATGACCAGGAAGCCGACCAGGAGGCTGATGACTGACAGCGTCCAGTGAGAGTAGAAAAAGGCGCGATACGATCCCATCTGATAAATGGGATAACAGATCGAGAACATCACGATCTCGGTGATGCAATAAGCGAAGAATGCGGGGAACTTTCGGTGCAGCTGGCGCCTCCACATCGCGACCACCACCGCGGAGAGCAAAACCGGGTGACTGATCCACAGCGCGTTGTAGGCCAGCTTGAAATGGGGAGTCATTATTACCTGGTTTCTACCATCCCCCGACCGCATTTCGGATGGCAGGCGAAACAGTTAATCGAATCGCAAAACAACTCTAACAGTTTTTCTTAAGCGGTCAATAAACGCAGGTAACCAAAGTAACCGTTACGTTGGTAATCGGAGTTACTTCTGATGCAAGGAGCGAATGGGAACGGGCAGGGTGTTGGAATAGACGCCTGTCGAATGCATCGATTCCGGCCGGGCGGTTACTACGATGTTGTACTCGTTCTGCGAAATCAAACTTTCCAATGGTTCGGGCGTCTCGCGAGTCGGCTCAACAAGGGCTAAGTGATGGAGGAACTGATAGACGTCGTTGGACGGTGGGCAAGCTTGCGACGCGAATGAGACCTGGGCGGAAGAGTGACTGAGGTGCCAGGCCAGCGCGGCGGCCATATCGACCCCTCGTTCATAATCCTCAGCGGAAAGCGCGTCGGCGCTGGGATTATCAAAAACAATGCGCAGCCGGCGATCATCCTCGCGGGTGAACTCGCGCACCTTCAGTGAGCCGGACTTGGCGGTGGCTTTCCAGTCCACATGGCGAGCGCTGTCCTCGGGTTGGTACTCGCGAATGCGATATAGCTCGTGACCACGCCCTTGCAAGAAGCTTTCTGAGTCGCCGGAAATGAGGGGCAGAATTTCTTGAATACGCGATCCGGCGTTGATGGTTGGAAAAACCACGATTTGGCGCTGCAACGCAACTCGCCGGGTTTTGTTGAGAAACGCGAAAGGGAAGCGCGTTGACAAGCGCAGGATTTCCTGACGGTAAAGGCCGCGCCGCGCAAAGCGCAATTCGATGCTCGCTGCCAGCTTGGTTTTGGCCGGCAGATAGGGAAAGTACACTGACCCAGTGAATATAGGTGCCGCGAGAGAGGGCGTCAACGGCGCGGACTTACGCCGATTCTTGCGAAAAAGAAAGACAGGTTTCTTGGGTCGGCGGGCCTCTTTCGCGACCACGCTGATTGAGAAGGAGGGTAGCCAGCGTCCTGCGTTGTACAACGTGAGACTCGCCCGGGCGTGATCGCCCGCGAAGATGTGTTCGGGCGTTCGTACTTCCAATTCCAAGTTCGCCAGTACGGCAGCCGATGCGAAGCCCGATACGAGAATCGCGGCCAGCATCGCCGCCACAATGATGTAGAGCAAATTGTTGCCAGTATTGAGAGCCGCGACCGCGATCACGATCACCACGACGACGTATGCAATTCCCATACGTGTGACTTCGTAATGCAGTGCGTTTCCGATGCGGGCCCCTGCAACGCGCCGCGCCAGATAGGGCACGGTTGTGATTCCTACAAGCACGGCTAGCAAGAGAGCGACTGAAGAGAGAACGAGCGTCGCCCAAAAACTGCCGGTTTCGCGGGTGACGGAAGAAAATAGTGCGGCGGCAAAGGCTACGGTGAGTCCGCCCAAAGCCAGCAAGAAGCGCAGCCACATGGTCGCGGTGACTCCACTGAAAACCCGAGAAAGCCAGTTGCCTTCGTTTTTCTGGGTAGGTGAAGCGGAGCTGGATTGAATCGGCATGAGGGGCTGTCAATACTCTTAAGCTAGCACTAGCAGGCGGCCGCCTCAACGAAGTTTTCAAGCTCTCAGAAAGCTCTGGTAACCGAGCGAAACGAGGCTTACTTTCGGGATAGAAAGTCGCCCACGACTCGATTGAACTCGTCCGGCACTTCCTCATACGGCAAGTGGCCGACGCCGGGGAAGATCTCGACCTGACAATCGTGGAAGTTGTTCCGTAACGGAACTGCAGAATGAGGAAGGACTGCATTGTCGAGATCCCCCCAAATCAGAAGACTGGGAATGTGAGAGATGCGCGGCAGCATCGATTCCAAATCCCGCAGATCACGATCCCAAGTGCTAAGAATTCCCAGTTCGTGCCGGAACGCTCCCGGCAACTCGAACGGCCCGGCGTAACCTTCCAGGGTTCCCGGGCGGATTCTTGCGGGATCGCCGTAAAGGCGGCGTAGCAAATAAGGCTGGATCGCTTTTAATCGGGGTGCAACTCGCATCACAATGGGAGCGACGGCCCGATGTCCGAGCAGGGCCGCAAGGTTCTTGCCCTGTGAGGACCATGGGTTGACCGGCGCGACCAGCACCAACCGGCGAATGCGTCCCGGATCGAGCGCTGCTGCCATCATGCTGATCGCTCCGCCATGAGAGGTTCCGAGAAGATCGCAGGAAGCGACGCCGACCGCATCCAGAAACCGCAGCAAGCGCTCGGCACTGCCTCGCAAGCTGCTATCGAGTCCGGTCGGTCGGTCGGAAAATCCCACACCCAACATGTCGACTGCGAGCACGCTGGCTTGGCGGGCGAGATAGGGGAGAGTGTAGCGCCAGGAGAACGAATACCCCAACAGCCCGTGTACGAGAACGAGTTCCGGACCACGTCCGTCGCGCAGATAACGCATGCGCGCGCCGTCGAGCGTGATCCAATGATCCTGAATGGAATATTGCGGTGCAGGTAGTTTGGGAGACAACACGTGATTCGCGTTCATAGCGGTATAAAACTAGGGAACGCTGGAATCATAGCTGAAAGCGCACTTTCACGATCATACAGGAGGACGTCACAAGTGAAAGTTGCAGCAGACGGGCGATAACTGTTAGGAGTTGGCTCGCGGCCGCGAGCCAACGGAATCTTGCCTTACGATTCCTGTCAACACCCAATCTCCTGTTTAAGCCTATTTATATCTGACTGTTACAAGAAATAACAGGAACATTCCAAAAAACATAGTGAGTTGACCGCGTGGGGCCATATAATTCCTAAAAGCGGTTCATTCTGAGCGGTTTAGCCAAATTTGGAATATCCTTCATTGGCCCCGAACGTGCATCTGAAAGAGCGGTTAGAACTCCGCACGGCAACTCCGATGAATCAGGATTTGCAAAATCGATTTGCCGCGCCACTCCTGTTCCTTCTGACCGTTGCCGCCATCGTTCTGGCATGGATTAATTTTCAAAAAGAACGCGACTTCCAAGTGCCTTCCGACGGGGTCTGGTGGGTAGAGCAGGCGGGGGGCCTCAAGGCCAAGTCGGTGGACGGTGCCGGTCCTGGTTTCAGGGCGGGAATCCGGGCCGGGGACGAACTGCTCGCGGTTTCGGGTCGCGATGTCAAAGATTCGGCCGAGTTGAATCGCCAGCTTTTCCGAGTGGGGCCGTGGTCCAAAGCAACGTACTCTCTGGTCCGCCATGCTGTTCCGGTGGACGCGGTCGTAATTCTGGCACCCGCCGAGCGCTCGCTTAATGTGTGGCTGCGCCTGATCGCCTTGATCTACCTGGGTATCGGGCTCTATGTGCTTTTGCGCCGCTGGACGGCTGTCGGATCGACTCACTTCTATGTTTTCTGTTTGACCTCGTTTGTCTTTTACGCTTTCAAATACACAGGGAAATTCAATGCCTTCGATTGGACGATTTATTGGGGCAACGTAGTTGCAGGGCTGCTCCAGCCCGCCCTGTTCTTGCATTTCGTGTTGATCTTTCCCGAGCGGCGGGCGTGGGTTAAGGCTCGTCGCTGGCTGATCCCATCGCTCTACTTGCCTGGATTGGTGTTATTGTCCGCCCACGTGTTCGCACTGCGGTTGCTCGCTCCGAGTGGCACGCTGAGTTGGAACCTTGATCGCGTCGAGATGGGATATTTGGCGGCGTATTTTGTGATCGCCGCTGGCGCTCTTTGGCATAGTTATCGGCACGCCAGTTCTGCGGTGCTGCGACAACAGCTCAAGTTGATCACACCCGGGACGATTCTCGCGATTACTCCATTCACCCTGTTTTACGTATTACCCTATCTGTTCGGCAGCATTCCGACCCTGAAGGTAGCGGTACTCTCGCTGGGAGTGCTACCGCTAAGTTTCGGCTACGCGATCTTCCGCTATCGCTTGATGGACGTCGATCTCATCTTCAAGCGCGGCATGGTCTACACTTTGGCCGCCGCCTCGATCGCGGGGGCTTACTTTGCAGTGGTCGCAGCCGTCGCGGAATTGGTGCATACCCAGATTCCAAGTTCCGGCCCCGCGGGATTGATTCTGGCGATTGTGGTGACTGCGCTGTTGTTCGATCCCATTCGCAAGTGGATTCAGGAGCGCATCGACCAGTTCTTCTATCGCACACGTTATGACTACCGCAAGACGCTTATTGAGTTTGGCCGCGAGTTGAATGCGGAGACCGATCTCGACCGCATGTTGAGTTCTGTGGTGGATCGGATCTCTCGGACTTTGATGGTCGATCGCATGGCGATTTTTCTCGCTTCGGCGGACGCGCCGTCGCAGTTTCGCATGGCGAAGTCGTTCGGCATGAGCTCAGCGGGCAGTTTGAACTTAAGTTTTCTCTCGGAAGTTCGTTCCGAAGCCACGGCTGGACACTTATTCTTTGAGAATACGCACCAGGTTTTGCGCGAAAATCCGGCGGCACGGGAAGCTATCGGGCGACTGGACTTGAATTACTACATTCCGTGCGTGGCGCAAAAGCGTACCGTGGCATTGCTTGGGTTAGGCAAGACGATCGAAGGCGATTTTCTTTCGAGCGAAGACGTTGAATTGCTAGAGACGATCGCCGGCTATATCGGCATCGCGATTCAGAACGCCCGTCTTTACGCTTCTCTGGAACAAAAAGCCGCCGAGTATGAGCGGCTCAAGGACTTCAACGAGAGCATTGTCGAATCGATCAACGTGGGAGTTCTGGCTGTCGATCTCGAGGACAAGATCGAGTCCTGGAATGCGCAGATGGAAGTCATGTATGCGCTCCCGCGCTGGCAGACGGTGGGTCAGTCCTTGAGTCAGATATTTCCTCCGGCTTTTGTCGATGAGTACGACAAGTTGGGCGAGAGCCCTGGCATTCACAACTTTTATAAATTCCGCCTTAAGACGCCTGCGGGCGAAAGCCGCGTGGTCAATGTCGCGATCGCGCCGCTGGTGACGCGGCAGTTCCACGTGATTGGGCGGCTGATTATTGTGGACGATATCACCGATCGCATCGAACTCGAAGCGCAACTCTCGCAAGCCGACAAGCTGTCATCGATCGGCTTGCTGGCGGCGGGTGTAGCGCACGAGGTCAACACGCCCCTAGCAGTAATTTCTTCGTACGCGCAGATGCTGTCTAAACAACTTCAGGGCGACCCGCGCAAGTCGCCTCTGATGGAAAAGATCACGCAGCAAACTTTCCGCGCCTCGGAGATCGTGAATAATCTGCTGAATTTCTCCCGCACCAGCGGCACCGAGTATGCCGACGTAAACATCAACAAGGTCATCGACGATACGCTGGCGCTGCTGGAACACCAGTTCAAGTCATCCGGAATTCAAGTACGGGATGAGAGGCAGCATACGCTGCCGCCCATCAAAGGAAATGCCGGCAAGCTGCAGCAAGTCTTCTTGAATTTATTTCTCAATGCCCGCGATGCCATGCATGGTGGAGGAACGTTAGGCCTGCATACGGCCAATGGAGACGCCGTCAGCGTGATCGTCTCCGACACTGGGAGTGGGATCGCAGAAGTGAATCTACAGCGCATCTATGATCCTTTTTTCACGACGAAGACTAGTCCGCGCGAAGGTCAATCCAGAGGCACGGGTCTGGGCTTGGCCGTGACATACGGAATTATTCAAGAACACGCGGGCAAGATTCGCGTGGAGAGCAAACCGGGGGAAGGAACGACGTTCTATCTCGATTTTCCCCTGATGCGAAAGGCCGTCAATGTCTGAAGCTGTCTTATTTCCGCGGACGACTGCCATCGACTCCGAGGCTGCCGCTTTGGGCTACGTCTTAATCATCGACGATGAAGTCGCGATTCGTGAGTCTTTGCAAACGTTGCTGGAGTTGGAAGGTTATCGGGTTCAGACGGCAGCTACGGGAGTCGAAGGGTTGGCGCGTGCTGGCGAACATGCCTACGATTTGATCCTGCTCGATCTGACGCTGCCTGATGCCAACGGGATGGCGCTTTTGGAAGAGTTACACGCCAATGAGCCGCAGCTTCCCGTGATGATGATTACAGCCTACGGCACTGTAGAGAACGCGGTGCGAGCTATGCAATCCGGTGCAGTGAATTTTGTTCAGAAACCATGGGATAACGAGAAACTCCTCGCCGACATTCGCGCCGCCGTTGCCCGCCGAAAAGCTGAAGAAGAAAATGTTCAACTGAAACGTGCGCTCAAGCGGCGCTATAACTTCGAGTACATCGTGGGCAAGAGCGAGCCCATGCTGAAGATTTTTGACTTGGTGGCGCAAGTTGCATCCAGCCGGTCCACTGTGCTGTTGCAGGGCGAGAGTGGCACGGGAAAAGAGCTAATTGCGAAGGCGCTGCACTTGAATTCTCCCAGACGCGAGCGATCATTTGTGCCGGTCAACACGGGCTCGATGCCCGCCGATCTCCTCGAATCCACCCTATTCGGACATGTGAAGGGCGCATTCACCAGCGCCATTGCTTCGAAAAAAGGTTTGTTCGAAGTTGCAGACAAGGGGACGCTTTTCCTGGATGAGATTGGCACCATGAGCATGGACACGCAGAGTAAAATCTTGCGTGTGTTGCAGGACCGAAGGTTCATGCACCTCGGCGGTACGCAAGAGATTCAAGCCGACGTACGCATCATTGCGGCGACCAATGTCGACCTGAAGCAGCAAGTGCGCGAGGGCAAGTTCCGCGAAGACTTATTTTACCGCCTCAACGTGATCAGCATCGACTTGCCGCCACTGCGGCAACGCAAAGAGGACATCCCGTTGCTGGTTGAACACTTCCTGCAAAAGTTCGCTCGTGAAAACGAGCGCAGCGAGCGCCGGATAAGCTCGGAGGCTATGCGCGCTCTGTTGACCTATTCCTGGCCGGGCAATGTTCGGGAGCTTGAAAATGTCATGGAACGGGCGGTCGTTCTTTCCAACGAAACCAGCATCGGCGTCGACCTCTTGCCCGATTCGATCGCTGGACGCAACACCCATCTGGCTTCGCTTGATCATCGCGCCGATGCCTCACTCTTCGAAATCATGGAAGAGTATGAGCGCTACATCATCGTCAACCAGCTGGAAAAATGCAACTGGAATCAGACCGAGGCGGCGGAGCAATTTCGCGTCCCGCTCTCGACTCTCAATCAGAAGATCAAACGCCTCAGCATCGAGATCAAGAAGAAGACGCGCGAAACCGCTTAAGTTTACTTTGCGCCGAGAGCGTCCTGCCGATTTGTTATAGTGACCTTACCGCTCGACGGCGATCGTGCATGGAACTCACTCTCCCCTCCGACTTCGCGAAATCGAAACTGATTGCGCTGCAGGATTACTCCGTACTCGCGGGCCGTGCGGTCAGAGGGCTTTTCGAAAAGCCGCTTTACTTTGGGGACATGGTGCAGCAGGCCGATCTGATCGGCTTCGGTTCGTTGCCCATCGTGGTGCTGACTGGTTTCTTCACAGGCGCGGTGCTCACGCTGAATAGCGCGAACTCTTTGGAACGATTCGGCTCTCTCTCTCTGCTCGGCCAACTCGTTGCCGTAGGGATGGTTCGCGAGTTGGGGCCAGTGCTTACTGGCTTGATGGTCGCAGGGCGTAACGCTTCCGGCATGGCCAGCGAACTGGGTTCCATGGTGGTGACCGAACAGATCGACGCCATGCGGGCGCTGGGAACGGATCCCATGAAGAAGCTAATTACACCTCGCGTGGCGGCGACCGTCTTCATGCTATTTTTTCTGAGCATCATTTCAGATCTGCTGGGATTAGTTGGAGGTAGCGCAGTCGCCAGCCTTCTGCTCGGCCTTGACTATCACCAGTATTGGGCCTCGGCGTATCAGATTCTCAAATTTCAAGACGTCTTCATGGGATTGCTCAAGCCGGTGATCTTTGGCTTTATTATTGCCACGATCGGCTGCTACTACGGAATCTCCGCTCGTGGGGGCACACAAGGGGTGGGTCGCGCCACAACTCAGGCGGTGGTCGCGGCATCGGTAATCATTCTACTGGTGGACTTTTTTGTCACCAAGTTATTGATGGCGATGTTTGGATACAGCTAGGGTTCAATCTTTATGACGGCACCTCCCGCTGCCATTGCCGCTCCAGCGATTGACGCGACTGCCGCGCAGTCTCCCATCATTGTGTTCGACGAAGTTTCCATCTGCTTCGACTGGAAGCCGGTGCTGGATCGAGTCTCGTTTCACTTAAAGCGCGGCGAGAGCAAAGCTATCTTTGGCACGGCCGGATCCGGTAAGAGCACGATTCTTAAGCTCGCCCTTGGCTTGATCAAACCCGACAGGGGGCGCATTTACGTCATGGGAGAAGAAGTGACGCGGATGTCCGAAGACGAACTTTTCCATCTGCGTAGCAAAATTGGCATGGTGTTTCAAGAGAGCGCGCTTTTCGATTCGCTCAGTGTGCGTGAGAACGTGGCCTATCGGCTCGACCAGGAAGGCAAGCTGTCTGAGGAACGAATCGACCGAAAGGTGCGCGAGGCGCTGAGTTTCGTTGAACTGGAGCACGCCATCGATCTTTTCCCGTCCGAACTCTCCGGCGGCATGAAACGGAGAGTCGCCATTGCGCGCGCGATTATCACCGAGCCGGAAGTCATTCTTTACGACTCACCGACCGGGGGGTTGGACCCGGTCACTTCGACTACTATCGTCGAGCTCATCATCAAGCAACGTGATGTCTACAAGACGAGTTCACTGCTAGTGACGCATCGCTTGCAGGACGCGTTCGTGATGGCGAGTCATTACTTCGACAAGACGACCAACCACATGCGTGCGCTGCCACCGGGAATGCGTTGCGAAGTGCCGATGAATTTTCTGATCTTGCGCGACGGGATCGCGATTTTCGACGGGGATGTTCACGAACTGTCGGCGACGACGGATCTTTATATTCGGAAATATATCTCGTAAGAAGCGTTCAGGCGGCGGGAACGAGCACGAGTCGTGACTCACCAGCGGGGACGCTCGCGCCTACATGCCCGCGCCCCACAAGTCGTGAAGGTGCACGATCCCCATCAACTTTTCTTGGTCGTCGACCACTAGCAGGGAAGTAATTTTTCTCTCTTCCATGAGTGCCAGTGCGGTAGCGGCAAACTGATCCTGAGTTATTGTCTTCGGACTGCGGGTCATGCACTGGCCCGCGAGCAAGTCGAGCACGTCTTTTCCGCGAGTCTCCAGCATGCGTCGCAGATCGCCGTCGCTGATGATGCCGACGACTCGTTCCTGGTCGACAATCGCTGCGACGCCGAGTTTCTTGCGTGACATCTCATAGATCACGTCTGGCATTCTTGTGTTGAGCCCGACCCGCGGAATCGCCTCGCCTCTGTGCATAAGAGCTTCGACGCGTGCCAGGCGTTTGCCCAGTTTTCCTCCCGGATGCAATTGGGCGAAGTCTTCTTGTCTGAATCCGCGCCGGTGGGAAACCGCGACGGCGAGTGCATCACCGAGAGCGAGCATCGTTGTTGTGGAAGCAGTGGGGGCCAAGCCCAGCGCGCACGCTTCTTCATCGACCGAGCAATCGAGCGTTACATCGGCTGCGGCCGCAAGCGTGGATCGCTTGCCGGTTTCGATGGCGGACGTCTTGTCCCCTGTCATTGCAATGACAGGAATCTGCAAGCGTTTCAGGGTCGGCAGCAAATGCAATATCTCCGCGGTTTCGCCGCTTGCTGAGAGCGCAATGACGGCGTCGCCCTTCATCAACATTCCCAGATCGCCATGTATTGCTTCGGCAGGATGCATGAAGACCGCGGGAGTCCCAGTGGAGTTGAACGTCGCGGCGATCTTTCTTGCGATGATGCCGCTTTTGCCCATGCCAGTGGCGACGACGCGTCCGGCGCAGGCGAGAACGAAATCGGAAGCGCGAGAAAACGCTGCCGCCATGGGGCCAGCGAGTCTATCCGCGAGCGATTGCAAGGCGCGGGCCTCGATGCGCACAACTTGTTCTCCGATGCTTTCCATGGTCGACAGTGGATATTATCAAACCCTTGGCCGGATTGCCGCGCTCCTGTATCTGAAAAGCTCGAACGAGCGCCGTATACGCGCGAAAACGCGGCGTATAATCGAACTCAAATCTCAATACTCAGGTGGCCTTATGTCCGGCAAGAACGGTAGCACGAATGGCAATGGTGCGGTAGGGCAACGGAGGGCGGAGTGGATCGTTCGCCGCAAGGCCGAGAACTCCGACGGTAACTTTTCGCAGATGCACTATGCGCGCGCCGGCGTCGTCACGCAGGAGATGGAGTTCGTCGCACTCCGCGAAAGAATCTCGGCCGAGCTGGTGCGTAGTGAAGTCGCCCGCGGGCGCATGATTATCCCTGCCAACATCAACCATCCTGAGCTGGAGCCGATGTGCATCGGCGTCGAGTCGCTGTGCAAGATCAACTCCAATATCGGCAATTCCGCCGTCACTTCGAACATCGACGAAGAGTTGAAGAAGCTGCATACCAGCGTTCACTACGGCGCCGACACGGTGATGGACCTCTCGACTGGCGGAAATATACACGAGATTCGCGAAGCGATTTTGCGGCACTCACCGGTTCCAATTGGGACGGTTCCGATCTACGAGGCGATCTCCCGCGTCAAACGCATTGAAGACTTGAACAAGAACGTAATGCTTGAAGTCATTGAGGAGCAGGCCGAACAGGGCGTGGATTACATGACCATACATGCCGGAGTGCTGATTCAGTATTTGCCGATGGTCTCGAAGCGCATTACGGGGATCGTCAGTCGCGGCGGCGCGATTCTGGCGCAGTGGATGGCTCATCATCACAAGCAGAATTTTCTGTACGAGTGTTTCGACGATATTTGCAAGATTTTTATGAAGCATGACGTCAGCTTCTCTCTCGGTGACGGCCTGCGTCCGGGCTGCATTGCAGATGCCAGTGACGAAGCGCAGTTCGCGGAGTTGAAGACGCTGGGCGAGTTGACTAAAAAAGCCTGGGAGTACGATGTGCAAGTCATGATCGAAGGCCCCGGCCACGTGCCGCTCGACAAGATTAAAGAGCAGGTCGATAAAGAAAAGGAATTGTGCTACGAAGCGCCTTTCTATACACTCGGGCCGCTGGTCACTGACATTGCGCCAGGCTACGATCACATCACCTCCGCGATTGGGGCGGCCATGATCGGCTGGCACGGCGCAGCGATGCTCTGCTACGTCACTCCGAAAGAGCACTTGGGA
>Ga0302320_10016728_pt1 | contig 14947 bp, 10 predicted proteins | sample Bog_T0_3_FD_202130 | JGI IMG/M metagenome (GOLD analysis project Ga0302320, IMG submission 202130) | Peat permafrost microbial communities from Stordalen Mire near Abisko, Sweden - Bog_T0_3 | ecosystem: Environmental > Terrestrial > Soil > Wetlands > Peat | place: Sweden: Abisko, Stordalen Mire... | reverse complement strand
TTTCAGATTTTCAAGTTGGGTTACGAGTTCTTTTGGTAATTTATTTCCAAAACGGTTGTAATGTTCGATGATCAGTTCAAGTTCCTCAAGCCAATCTTTTTTATCAACTTTTAATATTTCATGCATTTTATCGGACACACCGGGGAGTCCTGAAATGTCAATCGAGTCAATTTTTGGAACAAAGCCTACAGGAGTTTCAACGGCTTCAGGAGAGCCCTCTATGCGTTCAAATATCCATTTTAAAACACGGATGTTATCTCCATAACCCGGCCAAAGAAGTTTGCCGGAGGAATCTTTTCTGAACCAGTTAACTTTAAATATTCGGGGAAGTTTGTTTTTATCCGGAGCTTTTTGTCCAATGTTAATCCAATGGGCAAAATAATCGGCCATATTATAACCGCAGAAAGGCAACATAGCAAATGGATCGCGACGAACGCCGGCTTTCAGGCCTATCGCGGCAGCAGTTACTTCAGAACCCACTACGGAACCCATAAATACCCCGTGATTCCAATCCAAAGACTGATATACCAAGGGAACTGTAGATGGTCTGCGTCCACCAAACAAAAATGCTGAGATTGGAACTCCTTTTGGATTTTCCCAATCTTTATCTATTACAGGACATTGACTTGCAGGTGCGGTGAAACGAGCATTGGGATGAGCTGCTGTTTTACCATTTGCTTTATCATATTTTTCATTCGTCCATGTTATAGTACCTTCCGGTGCATCGTACCCTATTCCTTCCCACCAGATATCTCCATCCGGGGTAAGACCGGTATTTGTAAATATTGTATTTGCCTTACATGACAGCATGGCATTGGGATTCGTTTCCAATGAAGTAAAAGGAGCCACACCAAAGAAGCCGGCTTCAGGATTAATAGCATACAGATGACCATCGTCTCCAAATTTCATCCATGCAATATCATCTCCCACGCATTCTACTTTCCATCCGGGAATAGTTGGAATGAGCATCGCTAAATTTGTTTTTCCACAAGCACTGGGGAAAGCGGCTGCCATATATTTTTTTACTCCTTTGGGATTGGTAATACCCATGATGAGCATATGTTCAGCCAACCAACCTTGTTCTCTCGCCATGGTTGATGCGATACGCAAGGCAAAACATTTCTTTCCAAGCAAAGCATTTCCGCCGTAACCGCTGCCATAAGACCAAATCTCTTTTGTTTCGGGGAAATGAGAAATAAATTTCTTTTCAATAGGAGCACAGGGCCATTTTACATCTTTCTGTCCAGGTTCTAAAGGAGCGCCAACAGAATGTACGCATGGTACAAAATGGCCATTTCCCAGATGATCCAGAACAGCTTTTCCCATACGGGTCATGATGCGCATATTAACAACAACATAAGGAGAATCGGATAATTCAATGCCGACGTGAGATATTTTTGAACCTAAAGGGCCCATACTGAAAGGAATAACATACATGGTACGTCCTTTCATAGAACCTTTAAATAAGGAGCGAAGGAGTTCCTTCATTTCTTTAGGATCTTTCCAGTTATTGGAAGGACCGGCATCTTCCTGTTTTTCACTGCAAATGAAAGTCCGGTCTTCGACGCGGGCTACATCACTGGGATCAGACTGAAAATAATAATTTAACACCCATTCCTGATTTAATCATTAAATCAAGAAGTTGCTGATTTTCTTCTTCCGACCCATCACACCAATGAATGGAAGCAGGTTGACACCAATCTGCCCATTCTTTTACCCATTGATTAAGTTTTTCATTTTTTGCCATAGTACTACTTCTTTACAAATAAAATTATTATCACCAAAAACTCACTCTTATCTTCTTACTTCTCAAAATTCAAAATCAAACGGTATTTTTTAAACAAACCCTGCAAATATAAAAAAAAATTTAATTGTGAAAATAAAAACAATAGATAACAGAATTCAGACTATAACATATATATCAGCAAAACTGATAGAAGGGCATCTCTAAAAACCAGATTTTTTGAGATGCCCTAAATTCACATTTCTGAGGATGTATTCCGGGTAATTGTTCCGGGAAACCTTTTATTTGTTTAAACAATAGCCGCGTATTAAGTCAGTTTCTTCCTTTAGATATGGAGTACCATCCTGCCGGAATATATCATGATGCCATAAAATAGGTTCTGAACCATCGGTATGACTTGTGTCATTCCAGGAATAGATGGTGTTGGTCTTTCCTTTCACCAGACCCCAATTGATAGCGCCCACATTTTCTTTTTTCAGCAGGGGCAGGATATTTTTAAAAGTGCTGCCACAGGGTCGGGCCATATATTCTGAGCATACCAAGGGACGGTGGTATTTCTGCAAGCTGTCAATAGTGGCTTTCATACTTGAATCCGATCCATAGTTATGATAGGTAATGATATCTGAATTTTCAATCTGGAATTTAGAAATCAGGTTTAGCTTTGTCAGCCAGATTCCGGAAGTAACAGGTTGGGTACTATTCGTTTCCCTTGCCCATGAAAATACATGTTTAAGCAGGTTTAAAGAGCTGTCAGCCTTGTTTGTATTCCCGGGTTCATTATATAAATCCCATAGAACTATTCGTTTGTCATCAGCAAAATGATTCATGATATCTTTAACATATTTTTCTAACAAAGGAAAAACAGTTGTGTCGGCACTTTCTCTCTGCCCAGGATCCTGTAACCAACCTGAATTATGAATACCAGGTTTGGGATCGGGTTGTTTTCCTGTTTTACTTGTTCCATTCCAGCAATCATCAAAAAATACGAACATGGTTTTTATCTTATGTTTTGAGGCTATGGTAAGATATTTATCCATTCTGCTTTTAAAACCTTCCGGATCTTGTTCCCAGGCTTTGTGATGAAGAAACACTCTCATCACATTAAAACCGATGGATCCGGCATAACCAAGTTCGCGGTCTATCGTTACGGTATCAAATGTCTCTGCCTGCCACATTTCAAGCTGATTTACAGCATTGCTGGGAATAAAATCTGACCCTCTCAGCCAGCCGGTTGTTTCAGACCAATGATTGACTTGTTCTATCGTCCATCTATTGCTTTCCCTTTTACTTTCTTTGCAACCAAAAAAAATAAGTAAAGCAATCCATAAAAATTTAATACAAAATTTCAGTTTCATAATTCATTCGTGTTTGTGCTTTCTTTCGTAAATAACATAGGAGTATGAAAAATCTGATCCGGGAGATGCGGATATATCATGTCTTTCAATTTCATGCCACAGGGAAAGGTCAAATTTCGGGAAAAAAACATCGGCAGCAAAATTTTTATGAACCCATGTAATATATAATTTGTTGGCAATAGCGAGGAACTGTTTATAAACGGAACCTCCCCCGATAACAAAGCATTCGCTGCCCGGGCTGCATTTCGAAACCGCATCCTCAATCGAATATGCCATCACGCAACCGTCCATTTTTTCACCGGGAATATCAGTTAAAATTATATTGGTGCGATTGGGCAATGGTCTTTTCGGGAGCGATTCATAAGTCTTTTTACCCATCACAACAGAATGTCCGGTAGTAAGAGCTTTGAAGCGTTTCAGGTCATCAGAAATATGCCATAACAATTGGTTATTTTTACCAATCGCGTAATTCTCAGCAATGGCAACAATAATAGAGATGTTTGTCATTTTAAATTTATTCTATGATTTCAAAATTAAAAATCTTTTTCAGATGATGCAAAACTAATTCTGAAACTTTATTAAAATCCTGTTTTATTCCTTTTTCTTTTTCAATGGAAGTAACCGTTTTATCCGTAAATCCGCATGGGTTGATATGTTGAAAATAACTCAGATCTGTATTGATGTTCAGGGCAAAACCATGCATCGTAACCCAATGACTGCTTCGGACTCCAATAGCGCATATCTTTCTTGTTTTCACCGGTTTGCCAGTGTCTAACCAGACCCCTGTGGCACCGGCATATCTTGTTGCTGTTATATCCAGATCTTTAAGTGAAAGAATAATCGCTTCCTCCAACCAGTGAATATATTCTTTCAAACCTATTTTAAACAGGTGCAGGTCAAATATAGGATAACCCACTAATTGTCCCGGTCCGTGATAAGTGATATCCCCCCCGCGGTTGGTTTTATAAAAAGAAGCATGTTGAGCATTCATTTGCATATAATTAATAAGAAGATTATCTTCCGAACCGCTTTTACCAAGTGTATATACATGAGGATGCTCGCAAAAAATTAAATGATTGGTGAAATCGTTGGTTTCAGGTTTCTTATTTTCCAGAACTTCATTGAACAATTTTTCCTGAAAATCCCATGTCTCCTTATAATCCAATAATCCTATATCGTGAAATCTGATATTTACTGCCATATGATCCTATAAAAATGTAAAATTAAAACTTCCTGAAGGAAATTTAGTAAAACTTATAGAGAGATTTGAGAAGCTGATCAAATTATTATTATATTAGCAAATAAAATTAATTAAAAATAGTATGAAGAAAACACTGAACCTTTTGATTTGTTTCATGATGTTTCCTCTGCTTCAGGCGCAGAATGACGAGGCACCTGATTATACAAAAGGGAAAAACTTATATGTTGTTGCTACTGCTCATTTTGATACGCAATGGCAATGGACTGTACAGTCATCCATTAATGAATATGTACCTGCCACGCTGCGTGAGAATTTCAAATTATTTGAAAAATATCCACATTACAATTTCAGCTTTGAAGGGGCTGTGAAGTATATGTTCGCGCGGGAATATTATCCTGAAGATTTTTCCAGGCTGAAAGATTATATTAAACAGGACCGCTGGCATGTTGTAGGGAGTTCGTATGATGCGGGTGATGTGAATATTCCATCTCCCGAAGCGATCATGCGTAACATTCTGATAGCCCAGACTTATTATCAGAAGGAATTTGGAAAAAAAAGCCGTGATATTTTCCTGCCTGATTGTTTCGGATTTGGTTATGCTCTCCCGGCGATCATGAACAGTTGTGGGTTAAAAGGATTTTCGACCCAGAAATTAGAATGGGGTTCTTCGGTTGGTATTCCATTTGATATCGGGGGATGGCAGGGTGTTGATGGGACTAAGGTTATCGCCATGCTTAACCCGGATCCATACGGAAGTCAGATTCATGGCGATCTGAGCGATGATCCGCGCTGGCTTGAAAAAATAAATAAAACAGGTGATCAGTCAGGTTTGTACATTGGATATAAATATTTTGGAACAGGGGACAGAGGCGGAGCGCCGGCAGATTCATCGGTCTGGTGGCTTGAAAAGACTTTAACAACCGGAACCGGACCCATTAAGGTTCACAATGTTGCCGGAGACTTTCTTTGCCGTCAGATAACCCCGGGACAACTTGAAAAACTTCCCCAATATAACGGGGAATTACTTCTGACTACTCATGGAACTGGCTGTTACACGTCGCAGTGCGCCATGAAACGATGGAACAGAAAAAATGAATTATTGGGTGATGCGGCTGAAAGAGCTGCAACTGCTGCAAATTGGTTGGGAATAGATTATCCGGAAGAAAAACTGAATGATTCCTGGAAACGTTTCTTATGGCACCAGTTCCATGATGATGTAACGGGGACAAGTATAGCCGAAGTTTATACCTTCTCATGGAATGATGAAATCATCAGTCAGAATCTGTTTTCTTCTGTTCTGGAGGAGGCCGCGGCAAATGTGAGCAGGGCTTTGAATACGCAGGTTAATGGTATCCCGTTGGTGGTTTACAATCCTCTTTCCATTTCCCGGGAAGATGTGGTTGCAGCTTCTGTTGTATTCCCTGTTCCGCCCAAAGCTGTCAAGGTATTTAATGCCAACGGGAAGGAAATACCCGTGCAAATAATAAAGGAATATGACAATACGTTGGACATTCTTTTCCTTGCAAAAGTACCCTCTGTGGGTTTTGAGGTATATGAAGTTATTCCTTCCGCTTCAGCATCAACTATTGCAACAGATGTAAAAATATCGAACACCTTCATTGAAAATAACAGGTATAAAGTTACTGTTGATAGTAATGGCGATGTATCCGGTGTCTTAGACAAACAGATGAATAAAGAATTATTACAAGCTCCCATCCGTCTTGAATTGTTAAAAGATGAATCCTACATTTATCCGGCATGGGAACTTATTTATAAAGATGTCATGGCTGCCCCGGAAGGATATGTAGACCATGTCATTTCTATAGAAGTTGTAGAACAAGGACCTGTGCGGGCTACGTTAAAAGTTGTTCGTGAAAAAGAGGGATCGGTCTTTACCCAATACATCCGTCTGGCTGCCGGAAAAGCCGGTGACCGGATTGATTTTGATACCCGTGTAAACTGGTCAACCCAAAGCACCATGGTGAAAGCAGTATTTTCCATGGCTTTTTCAAATCCAAAAGCGACCTATGATCTGGGACTGGGGACCATAGAACGTGGCAACAATAAAGAATCATTATATGAGGTTCCCGCGCAGCAATGGGCGGACCTCACTGCTTCGGATAGCAGTTATGGCATGTCCGTTATGAATGATTGCAAATACGGATGGGACAAACCCGATGACAATACTTTACGTTTAACCTTGTTGCACACGCCCGGCACGTCCGGTAATTTTATGGATCAGGCGACTAATGATCTGGGGAACCATGAATTTATTTATTCCGTTTCAGGACATAGAGGTGACTGGAGAAATGGTTCGCAGTGGATAGCTGCCCGTCTGAATCAACCATTGATGGCATTTCAGACATCTTCACATGATGGTGTTCTGGGGAAATCATTATCTATGGTAAAAGTTAACAATGATAAAGTGTTCGTGAAAGCACTGAAACAGGCAGAAAACAGCGATGAATTGATCATCCGCATCCAGGAATTGAATGGAACGCCACAACCGGGTGTTACCATTAGTTTCCCTGTAAGTATAACTGCTGCCAGAGAAGTAAATGGTGTTGAGGAAGACATGAATCCTGTTGAAGTCAAAAACGGTAAATTGGTTGTTGATCTGAAAATGTACCAGAACAGGACCTTTGCTGTAAAATTAGAAAAGGCACCTGTGAAATTGACAGCTTCATCCAGTATGCCAATTGCATTACCATACGATCTGGATGCAGTTAGTTCTGATAAAAACCGTAAGGATGGTGACTTTGATGGAAACGGTCATGCCATACCTGCTGAATTATTTCCTTCAGAGATACATAGTGAAGGGATTCTTTTTAAGACAGGTTCTACTGCTGATAAGCAAAAAAATATGTTGTTGTGTAAAGGAAATAAAATAAACCTCCCTTCAGGCGAATACAATAAAATATATATTCTGGCTGCTGCCACTGAAGATACCAAAGGTGTTTTCAGGATTGACAACCAGCCGGTAGAACTCTCCATTCAGGCAGGAACAGGAATGATAGGACAATGGGATAGCAGAATTTTCGATGGCAATATTTTTTCTTTGACACGTATTAATGGTAAAGATCTTTCAAGCACAGTACCATTAGCGCCCGGGTATATCAAGAGAGATCCGATTGCATGGTTCAGCACCCATCGTCATGATGCAAATACAGGAACCAATGAAGCTTATTTATTCTGTTATTTATTCAAATATGCCATAGATGTTAAGAAAGGAGCCGGCAACCTGACATTACCTGATAACCCGAAGATTCGCGTAGCAGCAATTACAGCGGTCAATGATCTGAATTCAGACACCAGGGCGGCTCACAATTTATATGATCAGTTAGAAAGAAAGACAACGGTAGCGATAAAAACATCAAACAGCTATAGTTATTTTCAGAAATCTGTGACCATAGAACTCACCTCCGGTTCAGCTGCAGCAGATCCGATCTTTTATACTCTTGACGGTAGTTTTCCCACTGAAAAATCTTTGAAATATATCAAACCCTTAACTAAATCAAACAACGACAATCAAAGCTTTTGCAATAACTAAAAATGGCAATTCAGGCATCGGAACATTGACAATTTCAAAAATTGAATTTTATAATAGTACTGCTGAAAAAAAAGAGTTTCAGAAAGGTTTAAAATATGGCTATTACGAAGGAGATTGGAAGATGTTACCTGATTTTGCAAGTCTGACAGTTATCCGTCAGGGTACCATCAAGGGAATTGATTTTCCGGAACACAGGGGAGAATATTTCGGAGTAACCTATGATGGATTTATAAAAGTCCCTGTTGAAGGAATATATACTTTTTACCTGAACAGCGATGATGGTTCGCGTTTAATTATTGACGATGTTGAAGTTACCGACAATGATGGATGTCATGCTTTAACTGAAAGAAATGGGAAAATAGCGTTAAAAGCCGGGTATCATAAATTTCATTTGATTTATTTCAACGGTACTTTAAGTAGTGTCATGGAATTGTATTTTGCTGGTCCGGGGATAAAAAAACAACCCGTTCCGGAACAGAATTTTGTTCATTAATACTAGAAATTGTTAATAATATTTTGATTTTAAAAAACTTTATTGTATTTTTATCGTAAAATTGATTTAAAATTATTCGTTTTTTCATTACTTAAAATAAATCACTATGAAAAAGAATTACCTAATCATTGTCTTATTTTTATTCTGTTTTTTAAATTCCTGGACACAGAATACATTATTGGTCTATGAGCCATTTGACACTATTATTTCAAATCCTCTGATGAATATCATTAATAATCCAAATATGGTTTATAATACTATGGCCTTGTCGGGATTTAATGGTAAAAATTCGATTGGATTAACCGGATCCTGGAATACTCAATCCAGTACGATTCCTGGTTATAATATTACCAATACATCACCTCTGACATATGGGAAACTGGAAACTTTGGGTAGTTATGCAGTAGGAGGGTGTGGATATCAGGGTTGTAACAGGCAATTGGCTGTTACAGGAAACATGGCTCCTTATGTAACCGGAGGTACAATTGGTAAATCTGGTTCCGTACTATGGTTTAGCGCCATCCTTGAAATGACGACTTCCAATACGGGTGGTAAGGATCAAAGATATTATTGTGATGTTTATTTTAATAATGGTCAATGTTGGGAATGTAATTCCAACCTTGCTTTTGGTTATTTCGGAATTAGTTCAAACTCTCACGATTCCATTACCGGTCAACGATACTGGTCAGTGCAATGTGGCAACGATACAGTACGATCCAACGTGAAGGTCGTTTTAAATCAACCCACGTTAATTGTTATGAGGGTCTCTTATAGTGCAACAGATACAGTTTCATTGTGGGTAAATCCAACTAATCTGGGAGGAACAGCACCAGTTCCCAATCTGAAAACAACAACAGCAAATTCACTTGTTTTTACTTATTTGGGATACAATCCTGGGTATTGGGCAGGTCAAGGGGCCTGTGACGAAATCAGAATAGGTCAGTCCTATGCCTCTGTTACTCCGGTTCAAAATTATATAGTTCCCTATGTTACAGTAATAAATTCTGTTGATACAGCCGGTTTGTCAGTACAGGTTCCTGTTAATTCAAATACAGGTTATAAAGTAACAAACTCTTCCACTTGGTTAAAGGTAACACCTGCAGTAGGATTATATAGCCAGACGACCCTGACAGCAACTATAATTCAGCAGAATCTGACCGGTTCACTTCGTACCGATACCATTGTTTTAACAGATACTGCCAAAATAAACCCGTCAGCGCCTGCAAAGATTGCTGTCCGGCAATATCCGAAATTGTTATACACGGTAACATTTACCATTAAAAATGGCAGTGGCGTTGTTGTGCCAAATGCTCGTATTGACTTCAATGATTCGGTTCTTCTGACCAATTCTTCCGGCGTAGCTGTTTTTTATGCATTAGATGGATCTTATAGCTGGTATGATATCAGCGCACCTAATTATAATCATACAACCGGATATCAAAGAATCACTGCTAACACTCCTTTGAATTTAAATATCACACCGCTGGCAGGAAACAGTCTTACTGTTTTCGCTTATCAAATAAATTTCAATAATGATACCGTGCCCGTACAAGGTGCCAGTATAAATTTATATAATAATTCAGCAGGTCTGAATACGACAGCCTTCAGCGAAGCAGATGGAAAATACACTTTTACCGGATTAACCCCCAACCCATTAATTAATAGCGAATTAACTGTTACTGATTATAATTTTGGTAGCTTTCAGGAACTCCTTATGAGGATTGACAATGATACAACGGTTAAAGCACAAATTGATGTGGTCACACAACCAGTCTATATTACAGTAACGGATACTACAGGAACAGCTCTTCAGAATGCTTACGTGACCATTGGAAGTCTGAAAGATACTTCTGATGTATCGGGAAGTACCCTGTTTCTATTACCTGCAGGAACCTATGTAGCAAAAGTAACTAAACCCGGCTATATATCCAATACAGATACTTTTACTGTAGGGGAGCTTGAGGTTAATCTTACCGTTCCGATAGATTTAATATGTTATAGTGTAAGTTTTAAAGTTACCAATGCTCAATCTTCGCCATTAGTTGGTGCTCAGATTGTTTTTGATGGACAAACACAATATATAGATGTACAGGGAAAAACAGTATTTAACAATGTTGCACCCGGGAACAAGATACCCTATACGATCAGTGTGGCTCAATATTCAACCGTTGACAGTACTGTTACTGTTACCAATAGTAACGTAACTCAGAATATTATCATGATTGGTGCTGTGTCGGTAGTCACATTTACCGTTGTTGATACATCAAATCATCCGATAGATGGTGCCAGTATTGTTTTCAATGGAGATACAAAACATACAGGAAGCAATGGGAATGCGGTTTTTGATTCTGTTCCCAATGGAAATGGTATGATATTGACTGTTAACTATCCCGGAGATAGCACCAAGGTTGCATCAGTCAGTGTTGATAATGCAAACACTTCGGAAACCATCAAACTCGTTCCCGGTCTTTATAGTGTAACATTTCATGTTATTGACAGTGTAAAAAATCCTGTCGAAGGTGCAACGGTCATATTTAATGGAGATACTTTACATACAAGCTCTTCCGGTTCAGTCATATTTCATAATGAGACTTACGGGTTGGGTTTGTCCTACCATATTACCAGATATGGTTATTCCACTGACGCAGGAACTGTGAATGTTATCGGCAATGAAGTTTTTGTTGATACAATTCATATAGTGGTAAAAACATATAATGTTACGTTCACTGTAGTGGATTCAGTAAATAAAGCGATGTCGGGCGTGAATGTGATATTTAATTATCAGTCAAGTGTGACAAACAGTTCAGGTAAGGCTAAATTTATAAACATTGTACCTGAAAATAATTTACAGTATTCAGTTTCTGAAACAGGATATGTAACTGTTAATAGTAGTGTTAATGTTACTAATGACAGTGTATCGGTAAAAGTTATACTTTGGAAAAACGGTACGATTTTTACTATTACTTTCGATGTAGTTGATAGTACTTCTAAACCGATAAAAGGGGTAGATGTTATATTTAACGGGTTAGGCAAATTAACTAATTCATTAGGTTTTGCTGTTTTTGATTCTATAATGCCTGCTGATAGTGTAAATTATGGAGCTTCACTGACAGGTTATTCATCATATTCAGGAGATTTAATTAGTGTGTCAGGTAATGATACCCTAAATATTATGTTGACTTTGGCTACATACAATGTTACATTTAATATAACAGATAATTTGGGAAATCCATTGGATAGCGCGATAGTACAATTTAATGGAAAGGATCAATTGACTAATTCTTCAGGGGTGACAGTATTCCAGAATGTGGTTCCTGATACATCAAAGATGAATTATACCGTTTCGGATTCAACCTATAATGGTAAATCAGGAAGTACCCCTGTTTTAGGACCTACAACAGTAGATGTTCAATTGACAAAAACTACCTATTCAATAACTTTTGTTGTACAGGATACCGTTGGTTTGCCGCTATCGGAGGCGATGGTCGTATTACATGGAAGACCACCAGAATATACAAATACGCGGGGTCAGGTTACTTTCCCAGGTCTTTTACCTGAAAATAATATGATTGATAGTGTTACATATTCAGGTTATAAACTGAATACGGGTACAATAGATATTGTTAATGCTAACATAATTGATACTGTCACTATGTTGATTAATGTATTTAATGTTGAATTCTTTGTATACGATTCTGTTACGAGGGATGTTTTATATAAAGCTTCCGTATCTTTTAACGGGGAAGATAAAACAACTAATCTTCAGGGTGCTGCCGTTTTTCCAGGGTTTTCTCCTGATGAAACTGGTTTAGATTATTGGATATCATTTACGGGTTATGTTTCAAAAGTTGGAAGTCTTAATGTTGCTAATCAGAATGTAACATTGCAGATTTATTTGGCTCCAATACTTTTTAAAGCGCGTGTGTCCTTTATTGTAGCATCGAATCTGACAGGATTGCCAGTATCTGGAGCAAAAGTAAGACTTGGTATTGATACTGTTTATACAAACGCTCAAGGGAAAGCAAGTTTTACTGAGGATACAGCAAGTAATGTAATTTATAAGATAACCTATGGTTCTTGTTATAGTGATATCAATGGAAAATTAAGCTTTCCTGATAGTGGGAGCTATGCTTATCATCCAACAATAAGAATTAAGAATGATACGGTTGTAATTGGGCTTTTAGATCAAAATAATAATCCACTTACCGGTGTACCCATTAGTTATGGGAAAGAAATAATAAAAACTGATTCAATTGGTAACGCAATATTTAAAAATGTGGATTGTGGAATTACTGACACTTTTAAAGTTGATTATTATGGTTTTCTTGACACTTCTTTTACTCTTTCAGTTATTAATAGTCAACAATACACTTATGAGAATCCATTTGTAATAAACCTTCCTGTTACAGTCAAACTGAATGAATATGAAGCGGCTGTATTAAGTATTTATCCCAATCCTGTATCAACGACCCTTACTATTGATGGTATGAATGATATCGTAAAGGTTGAAATATTTAATATTATTGGAAGCAAGTTGTTTACAGTTAATAATACGTCTACTTCTTTAGCAATTGATTGTTCAAGCTACAGGGGCGGTTGTTACCTGATCAGGTTAACTGATAATGCAGGTTCGTCCAAGACTTATAAGTTTATTAAACAATAGATCTATCAGTTAGAGAATTGATGTGAAAAATAGTCACTTAAGAGGTCTGGCGGAAACTATCGTCAGACCTCTTAATTTTTATGTGCCGGGCATGGAGCGAATAACAGTAGAAGCCAGCATACTAAATAACGATTTTAGGATATAATAGTTGGTCTTTTGAGCGAAGGCATGGTTAAAGTTTTAACTCTATACCACTACATAAAAAATGATCCGGGTGGAAAGCCAAAAGGGCATTTCTAAGAACTATATTTAAGCAGGGAATGAGTAATATCAGCAAAGCAGACTTTTTTTGCAGGGGAATATAAAAACGGCAGTATTATACCAAATTAAATATAAACTGCCGTTTTAAAGATGAAAAAACTAATTAAGGACTTATTTTTTATGGCACAATTTCTTTACGTCCGTTTTGGTGCTGTCCAAATCCTGTTTGCAACACGGTTCATTCATTTGTTCTTTTTTCCCCCAGTCATCGTGCATATGATGTGAGTTCATAGGCATTCTCATGTCATAATTAGGTCTGCATCTACGATGATGATGCATTACACTTAAAGCAACAGAGCCGGAACAAAACAATACTGTAAAAAACAGCATGATGCTGCCCAAAATTATTGATCCTGTTTTTTTGTTGGTTAATCCCAACATCAGGATTATAGAACCTGCTATTCCAAGTAAAATAGCAATAACGAGGAAAGAAATCAATATAGTCATAACTTTAAATTTTAATGTTAATAATTTTCGAAAACAGAATCCTTATCTATAAATTCTTAATTAATAAGAAAATATATTTTATAAACAGATATATTTTAATTTCAAATTAGTTATATCTTTGACTCTGATATTATAAATAGGTTTAACGCATCCGCATAAATTGGGTTTATCATGCTCTTTTGTGAGGATGTCATTGTATTTTAAGTAAATTAGCTAATAAAACTAAAAAGAATAAAGATGAAAGAAGAAGGAAAATATTCACACTTATGGATGAAATATGGAGCTGTAATTCGTGTTTTACTGAAGAAAACGGAAAATGAAAATCAGAAACTTCAGCTTTTTAAACATGAATTTGAGCAAACCGGACACAAGCAAATTGCCAATGTTAAATTTAACTTTGATCTGATTAACGGCAGAGCTGTAAATATTGTCAGCACGACTTCTATTGCCAAGGATCTGTGGAGGGTTTTAAATGATCATCCGGCAACAAAGACATGGCTTAAAGACCGCAGAATAAAAATCACTTTAGGTAATTCTTTTCAGTTGCAATTTGAAAAAATCCCATTCATAAGTAATCCGGAATCAATATCGGATATTGTCTTATCCAGTGAAGAATCGGAAGTTATATCGGAGATTGCTAATTCTCCTAAATTGGCAAGCAATCAAGTGTAAAACGCATTCAATATAAATTGGATCATCGGGTAATTGAAATCTATACTGACGGGAGTTGTCATGCGCAATACAATATCGGGGTCTGGGGAGCCATTTTGTTTATTGATGCTGAAAAAATAATTATTAAAGGAGAAGTTCCGGATACCACGCATAACAGAATGGAGCTTCTCGCGGTCATTAAAGCAATCGGATTTTCAAATGAAAAGTATGAGCATGCATCCATTGTAATTTATACGGATAGTCAGTATGCTTACCTGATACCTGAAAGAAAAGAAAAATTAAAAAGGAATCTTTTTGTGACTAAAAAAGGAAATCCCATACAAAATTCAGATTTGGTAAAGATTTTAATTAATCAAATAGAAACTCACTCAATAACATTCATCAAAGTAAAAGCGCATCAGAAATCGGGAAGTGGCGAAACGGATGGTCAGATTAATTACAATACGGAAGTGGATAAGTTGGTTCGCCAGATGGTGAGAGAGTCAGTTAAACGGCATTATTAAACTTATATGGAAACAGTAATTTGGAAAGACAGGCCCTCATTTTTAATAAAATTACCTC
>Ga0302320_10016727_pt1 | contig 14947 bp, 13 predicted proteins | sample Bog_T0_3_FD_202130 | JGI IMG/M metagenome (GOLD analysis project Ga0302320, IMG submission 202130) | Peat permafrost microbial communities from Stordalen Mire near Abisko, Sweden - Bog_T0_3 | ecosystem: Environmental > Terrestrial > Soil > Wetlands > Peat | place: Sweden: Abisko, Stordalen Mire... | reverse complement strand
AGACCGGCGAGATAGTCACCGGGCTCAAGCAGAGCGACTTTAGAGTTTACGAAAATGGCAAGCAACAGCGAGTTTCAAGCTTTGACTTTCAAAGCGTGGATGCGTCCATGCCGCTGAATGAAGCCACGGTAAGCGGGCTCGCGTCCAGCAGCGGCACGGCGGTCGTGGTGACTCGCCCAGAAGACTTGCGCAATCATCGCTTGATTGTGATGTTTTTCGATCTGACCTCGATGCAGCCCGAAGATCTGGATCGTAGCGTGGATGCGGCGCAGGATTTTTTGCGCTCCAAGATGCAGCCGGCCGACTTGGTGGCCCTGGTTTCGTTGGGCGATACGCTGAAGGTGGATCAGGACTTTACCGCTGATAAGAAGGCGCTTTTCAATGAAATCGCCGTCTACAACGGTACCGAGGGGCAGGGCTTTGCCGAAGGCGCGACCAGTAACTCGAATCAAGCGGAAGATAGTTCTGGTTACACCCCTGACGAAAGTGAATACAACGACCTGAATACCGACCGTGAGTTATTTGCGCTGCGAGCCATCGCCAAATCACTAGAGAAAATATCACAGAAAAAGTCGCTGCTTTATTTTTCTGGAGGCATTTCGCGCGATGGCATCGAAAATCAGGCTTCGCTGCGCACGGCCATCAACGCGGCGGTGCGCGCCAACCTGTCAATTTATAGCGTGGATACGCGCGGGTTGCAGGCAATCTCTCCGTTGGGTGATGCGTCTACTGGGAGTCTGCGGGGCACCGGCGCCTTCAATGGCGGCGCGCTTGGCAACAACATGAGCGCCAACTTTGCCTCACAAGAGGTGATGGCAACACTCTCCAGCGACACTGGCGGTAAGGCCTTCTTTGACTCTAATGACTTTGCGCCAGCTTTTGCTCAGGTGCAGCGCGACACTTCGGCTTATTACGCTATAGGCTTCCACTCTTCCAATCCTTTGCGCGACGGACGCTACCGCAGGCTAACCATCAAAATCAACCGTCCTGGAGTTAAACTCGAGTACCGTCCCGGTTATTACGCCCCGGCCGACTTCAAGCACTCTGGCAAGGAAGATCGCGAGCGCGAGTTAGGTGAGCAGTTAGCCAGCGACTTACCGGCCACGGATATGGCTGTCTATCTGGACGCGCTTTATTTTCGGCTCGACGAAAACCGTTTTTATGTGCCGGTTTCGTTGATTGTGCCCGGTTCGCAGATTCCCTTTGTGAAGGGCGGCGACAAAGACAAGGCGACGCTCGATATTATTGGCGAGGTCATCGACGAGGCCAAGCGGCCCATCGGTCAGGCACGCGAGACAGTTAAGCTGAATCTCGACGCAAACCAACAGGCGCGGCAAAAAAATATTCAATACACCACCAGCTTTAATCTCCCGCCGGGAAAGTATAAGTTGAAGTTTGTGGTGCGTGAAAACCAGACGGGGCAGATGGGGTCGTTCGAGGCTGAGATTACTCTCCCGGAGATGAAGAAGGCTCCTCTCAAACTGAGTTCAATTCTGCTGTCTTCTGCGCGCCAGCCAAGCAAAAAACAGAGCCCGCTGATCCGCGATGGACAGGAGTATGTGCCCAACATCAGCCATGTCTTCCGCCAGGATCAGCACCTCTATTTGCTCTATGAAATATATTCTCCCGCGCATCAAAAAATCGCGGAGGGCCAGCCCAAGGGAGCCAAGCCTGGGATCAACCTCCTGAGTAGTCTGGAATTATTACAGGGCAACACCAAGGTCTATGAAACGCCGCTGGTGCGGGCGACGGCGATCAATGTGGAAGGGCGCGACGCGGTGGCCATCGAACTCGACGTGCCGCTGACCGGGCTCAAGCCAGGACAGTATCTTTGCCAGTTGAATGTGGTGGATGATGCGCAGGGCAGCTTTGCTTTTCCGCGTTTTGCGGTGCTGGTGCGCGAGGCGCAGGTCGCACCGCCGCCCGCCGCAGTTCCGCAATAGGAAGTTCGGACGAAGGTGTGTCTTGATAAAATCGGAGAATGACACTTTCCGCTGAAGATCGCGCTCGGCGCATCAAAATCATTCTCTTCGACGTCGATGGCGTTTTGACCGACGGAGGCATCTGGATTCTTCCCATCCCCGCCGCCGATGGCACCACCCACGCGGTCGAGGTTAAGGGCTACAGTGCTCACGATGGCACGTCAATTTCACTGGCCCGATTAGGTGGCTTGAAGTGTGGCATCATCACCAAGCGCATCTCTGAAACCGTGGCCATGCGTGCGCGCGACCTCAAACTTGAATTTGTCTACCAGGGCGCGGCCTATAAGATGCAGGCTGTGCGCGAAATCATGGAGAAGAGCGGCGCTTCGCTCGACGAAATAGCCTACGTGGGCGACGACGTCATCGACTTGCCGGTAATGCGCGAGTGCGGCTTTGCCGTGGCCGTGGCTAATGCGCGCCAACAGGTCAAGGCTGCGGCGCACTACGTCACGCCTAATCGCGGTGGCGAGGGCGCGGGGCGCGATGCAGTCGAATTCATTCTTGCCGCTAAAGGTGTGCTCGACCAGTGCATTGAGTCTTACATCGACGAGAGCAATCCTATTTCGCCCTCGATGGACATCGGCAAAGGGGGAGACCTGAAGTGATGGAAACTGAAACCAAAAAAGCAGTTGTGTTGTTGAGCGGCGGGCTCGATTCGTCCACGGTGCTGGCCATTGCCAAAAGCCAGGGCTATGAACTTCACGCGCTTTCATTTTCCTATGGGCAGCGGCATGTGATCGAACTCGAAGCCGCCAAGCGTGTGGCCGCAGCCATTGGCGTGGCCGATCATCGCACCGCGATCATCGACCTGCGCGTCTTTGGCGGTTCGGCGCTGACTGCCGACATCGCCGTCCCCAAGGGGCGCGACGCCAACCAGATGAGTCATGGCATTCCCATCACTTATGTGCCCGCGCGCAACACAATTTTTCTCTCCTTTGCGCTGGCTTGGGCGGAGGTGTTGGGATCGAGCGACATCTTTATCGGCGTCAATGCGCTGGATTACTCAGGCTACCCCGATTGCCGACCAGAGTTTATCGAAGCTTTCGAAAAGATGGCCAACCTGGCCACCAAAGCTGGTGTCGAAGGCCGTCAACGGCTCAAGATTCACACGCCGCTGCTGGCGCTCAGCAAGGCGCAGATCGTGAGTCGGGGTCTTGAACTCGGTGTGGATTACGGCCTGACCAGCAGTTGCTACGATCCGTCACCCAAGGGTGAGCCGTGCGGGCAGTGCGATTCGTGTCTGTTGCGGCAAAAGGGATTTCGCGAAAATGGAATCACCGACCCGCTGCATTATCGATAAACCAGCGGTGCAGCTTTTTCATCTCGCGGCGGGGTAAAAAATGAGCTACGCGGTCAAGGAAATCTTCTACACGTTGCAGGGCGAGGGGGCGCAGGCAGGTCGCGCGGCGGTCTTTTGTCGCTTTGCCGGCTGCAACCTGTGGTCGGGCCGCGAGGCGGATCGCGCCTCAGCGATCTGCCCTTTTTGCGATACGGATTTTGTGGGCGTCGATGGCTTGGGCGGCGGCAAGTTTGACTCCGCCGCTGCGTTGGCTGCGGCTGTTGAGAAGCAGTGGCCCGCGAAGGCTACGGCGGGCAAGCGCTTTGTGGTTTGCACCGGCGGCGAACCCCTGCTGCAACTCGACGCACCGCTGATCCAGGCGCTGCATGAGCGTGACTTCGAGATTGCGGTTGAAACCAACGGAAGCATCAAGGCCCCGCAGGGGCTGGACTGGATCTGCGTCAGCCCCAAGGCGGGAGCGGAGTTTGTGCAGCAAAGCGGCGACGAGCTGAAGCTGGTTTTCCCGCAGGCCGAGGCCGATCCGGCTGGCTTCGAGCGACTGGCCTTTCAGCATTTCTTTTTGCAGCCCATGGACGGTCCGCGTCACGCTGAAAACACGCAAGCGGCTCTACGTTATTGTTTGGCGCATCCGCAGTGGCGTCTGAGTCTGCAAACTCACAAGATCCTGGGCATTGCGTAGAGGTTGCCGGCCTGATCAGGCCCTAAAATAGAAGCAATGGAAATCTTTAAGGAATTCTCGATTGAGGCGGCGCACTGGCTGCCGAATGTTCCCGAGGGGCACAAGTGTCGGCGCTTGCACGGGCACAGCTTTCACATTGCGATTCACGTCAACGGGCCGGTCGATCCGCAATTTGGCTGGGTGGTGGATTTTGGCGATGTGAAGGCTGCTTTCAAGACCATCGAGGATCAGATCGATCACCGTTGCCTGAATGAGGTCGCGGGCCTCGAAAATCCCACCAGCGAAAATCTGGCGCGTTGGGTGTGGAAGCGGCTCCGCCCGCAGTTGCCCGCCTTGAGCAAGATTGTCGTTCAGGAAACCTGCACCAGCGGTTGCATCTACACTGGCGAATTGGAAGTCTGAAGCAAGGCCGCCAAGACCTTCTTTCTCAAACTTCAGCCCGTTACGATAAACTCAACCCCATGCGCGTTTTCGGCATCGATTGTGGAACACAGATCACCGGCTTTGGCGTGGTGGAGTCGGATGACGCCAGCGGCCAGCCGCGCTTGGTGATGAAGGCCATGGGGGCAGTCCATCTGGTCAAGTCCAAAACCACCGCCGAGCGGCTTGAACAGGTCTATCGCGCTCTGAGTGCCGAACTGGAACGTTGGCAGCCGGATACGGTCGCGATCGAAGAGGTTTTCTACTCGGTCAATGCCAAATCGGCGCTCAAACTTGGGCAGGTGCGGGGCGTGGCTCTGCTGGCGGCCGCAATCCAGGGCTGCCCCGTGGCGGAGTACGCACCCCTCAAAATCAAATCTAGCGTCGTCGGTTACGGGCTGGCTAAAAAGGAACAGGTCCAGTTCATGGTGGCGCGATTGCTGGGGCTGGACGAAGTGCCGCAGCCGGCCGACGCCGCCGATGCCCTGGCCGCCGCTATCTGCCACATTCACACCGCTCAGACCCTCAACGCGCAGGGTGCAGGGCGTTGAAAACGCTCTGCGAAGAATAATATGCTTCCAGGGTGCCTTATGACGCGACTTTTGGTTGCCCTTGCGGGTTTCCATAGAGTGACGGTAATCGAAGAACGATGCTTTTTTGAGAAAGGCGGCAACGCCATGAAGTGCAAAGGTTTGGTTGTGAGCGGAGCGGTTCTGCTGGCGGCGGTTCTGCTGGTGCCAGCTTTGTGGGCCGGAGATGGGAACCCCGCGGTGCAGGCGGTAAGGCTGGGCAATGTGGACGGGCGGGTGCAAATCTCCCAGGACAACCAGTTGCTCGCCGATCCGGCCCTGGTCAACACCCCCCTCTTCGAGGGTTCGCAGATCACCGCCATGGACGAAGGCCGCGCCGAGTTGCAATTTGAAGACGGTAGCGTGGCCCGCCTCTCCCCCCACAGTGCGCTCCTTCTCAAGGCTCTCAACGGCCAGGGTTCAAGCGCCCAGGTGGAGGTTGAGTTGCTCGGTGGCCTCGCCTACTTCGAGTTGAAAGGCGCGGCCGGGCAAATGCGCATCCGCTTTGGTGACTCCGTTGTCACGGCTAGCGGTTCCACCGTTTTGCGCGTCAATCTTGACAACCAGCCGGGCCAGTTGGCGGTGTTTTCCGGCAACGCCCACCTCGAGCGCGATGGCAAGTTAAGCATTGACTTGCAGGGTGGCGAAAGCATCACTCTCGACGGCGCCAACCCTTCACGCTATAATCTGACCGAATCGATCGAGCCCGATTCCTGGGATACGTGGAATGCCGACCGCGACCAGGATCTGGCCTCCGAGACTGCCTCGCACTCGGAGGCGGAAAGCGCTCTGCCAAATCACGGTAGTCAGGCGTGGAACGACCTGGACGCCAGCGGCAACTGGTATAACGTGCCTGGCGAGGGGCTTGTCTGGGCTCCTTATGAGGCATCTAACGCAGGTTGGGATCCTTACGGAAACGGCTATTGGATGTGGACGCCGCGCTACAGCTACATCTGGATCTCCGGCGATCCCTGGGGCTACATGCCATTCCAATGTGGCAATTGGAACTTTTATGATGACTTTGGTTGGGGCTGGATGCCCGGGGGCTGCAACCGTTGGTGGGGAGGCGGCGGCTATTATCCCATCAACATCGGTCACTGGCCGCGCGGATTCCGTCCACCCATTCGTCCCCGGCCCATCGGTGGAAGGGGGCACGGGCTTGTTCCCCTGATTTCCGTCAATCATCGTCCTGCCGGTACCATCGGCCAGTCGATGCGCGGCAGAAATACTCCGGTGACGATTGCCGGGCAAGTCGTGCAACCCCTGCGTCCGCTTTCGCCTCGGTCGCAGTATGCGCGACCGGGCATGAACTACGGTGGCGCGATGCAGTCCGGGGGCGCGGGACTGAGATCAATCCCCAGCCCGGTTCATTCCACGGCACCTGCGCCCAGGCCGTCTAGCGGTGGAAGAAGCACCGCCGCGCCCAGCCGGGCTCCGTCGGGAGGCGGAGGCGCTCCCGCGGGTCGCTCTTCGGGGGCTAGTGCCGGCGGCGGTGGTGGTTCGCATTCTAGCGGCGGTGGACACCACTAACCGCCCGTGTTGCAAGTCCGGTTTGATCTAACCAGTCTTTTGTAAAACAAAAGGCCTCCCGATTAGCTTACGACGAACTCCTTCTATTCCGGGCAGCTGCGTTACATCAGGGAATAAGTGGGATTTCGTGACACTGCCTGAGAACCGGATCAATCGCTGTCATCCAGAGCCAAACCTCATCCCCATCGTGGGTGGCTTGACGGGGCCGCGCGGCTAGCCTAGACTCACTGAGGTTTGGCTTACGGGCATGGGCTCGAAAGCGCGATTTCCAGCCCAACTCGCAGGGTTGATGGCAGGATAGGCAACGGTTCCGAATAGCCGGGAAACTGGAGAGCCTTTTCGCAATCGATGGTGACTGTTTGCGTGGCCTGCCGCGCGGCTTGTTTATCCAAAAGCCAATTGGGCCTCTGCCAATGGTTTGAACCGATTCCGAAAATGCTAGAGCCGCGTCCAATTGCGCGTGGGGTCCATCTTTTTTCTCTGCGCATGTGCGGCCGGAAATCAGAATTGGAGAGAACAATGACAACTGTATCGCTGGATCAGGAAATCAACCCCTGGGAAGCACAGGCATCTCGTTTTGACTTTGCGGCGCGCAAGCTGAACTTGGAAGAGGGCTTGTGGAAGTTACTGCGGACCCCGGCGCGTGAGATCATCGTGCATTTTCCGGTAACCATGGATAACGGCCAGATCAATATATTCACCGGCTACCGGGTGCAGCACTCGATTGCCCGCGGCCCGGGCAAAGGCGGCATCCGTTACGCCCCCGATGTGAACCTGGATGAGGTGCGTGCGCTGGCCAGTTGGATGACCTGGAAGTGCGCGGTGGTCAACATTCCCTTTGGCGGCGCCAAGGGCGGCGTGGTTTGCGACCCCAAGGCGATGAGCCAGGGCGAGTTGGAGCGCATGACCCGCCGTTATACCTCGGAGATTATCGACTTCATCGGACCGGAAAAGGACGTGCCCGCGCCAGACGTGAACACCAACGAGCAGACCATGGCTTGGATTATGGATACCTACTCGATGCACGAGGGGCACACGGTGACCAGCGTGGTGACCGGCAAGCCGCTGAATATTGGCGGTTCGCGTGGTCGCATCGAGGCCACTGGGCGCGGTATCAAGGTGATTTGCGACGAGAGTTTGCGTTATCTGAATATGCCGATTGACGGCTGCCGGGTCATCATCCAGGGCTTTGGCAACGTGGGCTCCAATGCGGCCCGGTTGCTGATAGAGCAGGGCTACAAAATTGTGGGTGTCGCCGAGCAGGATGGCGGACTCTACAATTCCAATGGCATCGACATTCATCAGTTGTTGGAGTACAAGCGGCGCAACACCACTACCTTGGGCTTTCGCGGTGCCGAGGCGATGCCCAGCGATGAGCTGATTCTGACCGAGTGCGAGATTCTCATCCCTGCAGCCACCGAGAACGTGATTACCAGCCGCAACGCCGATCAGATCAAGGCTCGCATCGTGGTCGAGGGAGCCAACGGTCCTACCACCGCGGTGGCCGATGAGATTCTGGCCAGCAAGCACATCTTCGTGGCGCCCGATATTCTGGCTAATGCCGGGGGCGTGACGGCCAGCTACTTCGAGTGGGTACAGGATCGCCAGGGATATTTCTGGAAGGAATCTGTGCTTGTCGAGCAACTGGAGACCATCCTGCACGACAGCTTTGACGATGTGGTGCGCTATTCCGAGGCGCACAATGTCAACAACCGTATTGCCGCTTACATGCTGGCTATCGACCGGGTGGCCTATTGCGTCCGCCAGCGTGGCATCTACGCCTGAGGCGTATGTCGGGGCTGGCGATAATCTGAAGAAACGGGGCAGGGTTCAAGCCTGTCCCGTTTTTTGTTCCTCGAATGCTCTCGCTAGCAAGTGTGTAAAACGTTGTACCGTTTCACGGTGCGATAATGTTGCCAGACCGTTTCGTCTTTTTTCGGCCTAGCGCAATCCTTATGAATCTGCCCAATTCCATCACGATGAGCCGGATCGTCATGATCCCTCTGTTCCTTTGGATACTGTCGCCGCACTTTACTTGGCTGGGGCCGAATGGCGAGCAGGAGATTGCGGCCTCGATCCTCTTCATTCTTGCTTCGATTACCGACGGACTGGACGGCTACCTGGCTCGCAAGCGCAATCAGATCACCACAATGGGGATGTTGCTCGATCCCATCGCCGACAAGATCATGGTGACTGCCGCGCTTATCGCCCTGGTCGCCTATGAGCCGGGGATCGTGAAGGTTTGGATTGCGGTGGTGATCATTGCTCGCGAGTTCCTCGTCAGCGGATTACGCTCCATCGCTTCCTCGGAGGGGTTCACCATTCAGGCTAGCGACTTGGGCAAGCTCAAGACCGTCAGTCAGATTGTCTCGGTGGTCTCGGCAATGCTTGCCCACCACTGGTTCCAGTGGCAGATTGGCTGGCTGATCATCCCGGTCAAGTGGTTCGCCATCACCGCTATTTATTTCACGGTACTGGTTTCTACCATTTCCGCCATCGATTACTTTGTCGGCTTCTGGAAGAAGATTGACCACGCTTCCAATGATCGCCGCAAATCCTTTGTACTTACCCGTCGCAAGGGCGCGGTCAAGAGCGAGGGCACGGAGTAGACTCTTCCTGCGGGTGCGGAACGGGCTTTGTCTGCGCACGGTCGATAAGCAAAATTCCTTACATGTTTTTAGCCGCTGGCGCATTTCTGCCTGCGCAACTGTTACAGTGGAGTTTCAATTCCCATGTTTGCCACTTCCCAGCACGCACATTTCATCGGTATCGGCGGCATCGGCATGAGCGGAATCGCCGAGATCCTGCTCAACTTGGGCATGAAGGTCTCTGGCTCCGATCTGCGCCGCAGTCCGATAACCGACCGCTTGGCTCAACTCGGCGCCACCGTCTACGAAGGCCATCAGGCTGCCAATATCGCTGGAGCCACCGTAGTCGTCACCAGTTCCGCCGTGGGTGCCGACAATCCTGAAGTGCTCGAAGCACATGCCCGCAAAATCCCCGTCATTCAGCGCGCCGAGATGCTGGCCGAGCTGATGCGCCTCAAATACGGCATTGCCATTGCCGGTATGCATGGCAAAACCACCACAACGTCGATGGTCGCCAGCGTTTTGGCTGCCGGGGCGTTGGACCCCACGGTGGTGGTTGGTGGCCGGGTGGACGCCTTGGGTTCCAATGCCCGCCTGGGGACGACGCAATATCTGGTGGCCGAAGCCGACGAGAGCGACCGCAGCTTTCTCAAGCTGCCTTTTATCCTGGCCGTGGTTACCAATCTCGACCGCGAACATATGGACTGCTATCACAACATGGCAGACGTGGAGCAGGCTTTTCTTGACTTCATGGACAAGGTGCCTTTTTATGGAGCCGTGACCGCCTGTGTGGACAATCCGCTTTTGGCTGCCATTCTGCCCCGGGTCCGCCGGCGCGTCTTTACCTACGGCGTTGCCCCTCAGGCCGACTACAGATTGGAACTGCTTGTTCCCAATCAAGGCAGCTTTGCACGTTTCTTGGTGCACACCATAACTGGCCCGCTTGGCCCCTTTGAACTGCATGTTCCGGGGCGTCACAACGTGCTCAACGCCACCGCCGCAGTCGCCATTGCCCACCAGCTCGAAGTGCCGGCGGACAAAATTGCCGAGGGGCTCAAGCATTTCCGCGGCGTGGATCGGCGTTTTCAGCTACGCGGAAAGGTGCACGAAGTCACCGTGGTGGATGATTACGGCCACCATCCCACCGAAATCCGCGCCACCTTGGCTGCTGCCCGCGATTGTGGCTATCGCCAGATTCATGTGGTCTTCCAGCCTCACCGCTACTCACGTACTTTGGACCTTTTGGACAAGTTCAAAAGTGCTTTCAAGGACGCCGATACCGTGGCCGTGCTACCCATCTACGCTGCCAGCGAAAAGCCTATTCCGGGCGTGACAGCCGAGCGGTTGGCTACCCATATCGAGGGGCCCACTGTCGTCTACGTTCCGGATTTTCCCGCCGCCGTGGCCTCAGTCGTCGTCCAGGCCCAGGCTGGTGACCTGATTCTCACTCTTGGTGCCGGTAATGTCAGCCAGTTAGGTCCGCAGATTCTCGCGGCGTTGGAAACAGCTTAGCCGTGTTTCCATTTGGCCTCTATCGCCCGCGCGCCGTAAAATCACCAGTGAGCGTATGTTTGAACCGCACCGGGAGATGATGAGCGAACAGCAAACAGAGATTTCTCAGGAGACGCCGTCCAAGTCGCCAGCCTGGGTAAGGATCGAGCGGGCGCGTCATCCCCAGCGGCCTTACCCCATGGACTTCATTGAGCGAATCTTTACTGATTTCAGCGAAATCCACGGAGATCGCGCCTTTGGCGACGATGAAGCGGTTGCTTGTGGCATGGCCCGACTGGGCGGCGAAGAGGTTCTGGTCATCGGTAACCGCAAGGGGGGATCGACCAAAGACCGGGTGCGGCGCAACTTCGGCATGCCGCATCCCGAGGGCTATCGCAAGGCGCTCAGGGCAATGAAGATCGCGGAGAAATTTGCGCGGCCCGTGATCAGCTTCATCGATCTTCCTGGTGCGTTCCCCGGCTTGGGAGCTGAGGAGCGTGGTCAGGCCGAGGCCATTGCGCGCAACATCCTGGAGATGTCGCGGCTACGCGTGCCGACGATTTCAATCATCACCGGCGAGGGCGGATCGGGCGGCGCGCTGGCCCTGGCCGTCGCGGACCGGGTGCTGATTCTGGAGAATGCGCTTTATTTTGTCATCACCCCGGAGTCTTGTGCGGCCATTATGTGGCGCGACGCGGCCCACAAACAACAGGCTGCCGAGGTCATGCGTATCTCCGCGCCAGAGGTGGCCGCGCTCGGTTGCGTGGACGAGATTGTCGCCGAACCGCCGGATGGCATCCACACCGATCGCGAGGCAGGCATCGGCTTTCTTGGGGCGGTGCTGAAGAAACATCTGGCCGAACTTATGAGCCAGCCCATCGACGTTCTGGTTGCCGCGCGCCGAGCCAAGTTTCGCAATATCGCCCAGTTCTATACGGAGGGCAATTGACTCACCCCGCTGAGAACGCCGCTTCTGGTCCCCGTCGAGGTTGCCGATGAGTGCCACTCGCCCAGGACGCTTACGCGCCTACCTCGAATTTCTGGCTGCCGTAGTCTACTTCTTTCTGGCGCGGGCTCTGGCCCACAGCGCCTCGATGGAAATGGCTACGGAAGATTGGCGGCCACTGGTTGACCAGTTCATGCTGCTCTTCTTACTGCTGGTGGGTTACGGCGGCTTTGGTCTGGCGCTGGATCGACAGCAGCATCCACTCAGCGAGCAGGGGCTGCCCCGGCGTGAAGGGTGGACCGGCGAAGTTGGTTTGGGTTTGGCCGTGGGATGGGCTCTGGCCGTCGCCTGTGTCCTACCGCTGATGGTGGGCGGCGGCATCGCCATTGTGCTCACCACGCATCTTAATTCCTGGGGATGGCTGCTGGCCGATGCCGTCTTTTTCTCCTTAGTGGCCCTGGTCGAGGAAGTCGCCTTTCGTGGCTACGGATTTCAGCGCTTTGTGCAAGCCGTGGGGCCGTTCGGCGCTTCGCTGGGATATGCGGTCTTCTACGCGATTCTCCAGGCGCTTTTGCCGGGCTCCAGCCGTCTCAGCGTAGCCATTTCAGTGGTCTTCAGCCTGCTGCTTTCGGCGGCATACTTGCGCAGCCGCGCCTTGTGGGTGAGCTGGGGCATCAACTTTGGCTGGAAGGCCAGCCGCGCCCTGCTTTTTGGACTCGCTATCAGTGGTGTCAGCAGCCATTCGCCGGTGGTAGAAGGCGATCCCATGGGCCCTTTCTGGCTGACTGGCGGTGGCTTCGGCCTGGACGGCAGTTGGGTCACTCTGGTCTTGCTGCTAGTGCTGCTCCCGGTAGTCTTTCGCGTCACGCGCGAACTGGACTATCGCTATAACACGCCGGTGATTGTACCGGGCGGCATTCCAGTGGATCTCGATTCCACCGTGCAGCGCCAACACGAGGCCGCTATGGGCACGGCTGAGCCAACACCCAAGCTAGTGCAGATTCTGCCTGCCGCCACGCCCGCCGACGCGCCCGCTGACCCGGAGAGATAAAGAGATAAGCTGCAGCGTGGGGCTCCTGATTCACGCTCGTGTCTTTCCAGCATGACCAATTCAAATGACTTCAACTGCCGCTTTTAGGATTAAGCGATGTGCCACGGGCTGGCTCCTTTTCCAGCAGCGGCACCCAGAAGCGCAGACAAGCACCCTGGCCGGGAGCGTTCGAGGCCTCAATGCCGCCGCCATGTGCGATTAGAATGGCGCGGGCGATAGCCAGGCCCATCCCCGAGCCTTTGCCGCGTGTGGCGCTCTTCTTACCCTGGTAAAATTTTTCGAAGATCAAGGGGAGGTCTTGGGCGTCGATGCCGGGACCGTCGTCCTCGACAGCGAACTCCAGCCGCTCGCCAGCGCGGCGGCTGCGGAGCAGAATGCGGCCTCCGGGCGGGGTGTAGCGGGCCGCGTTTTCCAGTAGGTGGCGCATCACCCGGCCCAGCAGGCGCGGATCGAACCAGACGGGATTTTTGGAGCTGCAGGGCTCTTCGACCGCAATTAGAACACGTCGCCCGGTCAGCGCCGTGCGCGATTCTTCCACAGCTTGCTCCAGCAGCGCGCGCGGGTGCTGCGACGTGCGGTGAATCTGAACCACGTTGGCGTCGATTTCGGCCATTTCGACAGCTTCGCCAATTAGCCGGTCAAGCCGCGCGCTCTCTTCATCGACAATGGCTGCCAGATCTTGCCGCAGGGCGTCGTCCAGCCCCTCGCCCTGTACTAGCGTTGAGGCGGCCGCGCGGATGGCAGTTAGCGGAGTGCGCAGCTCGTGCGTCAGCGAGTCCACCAGAGCGGTGCGCAGCCGCTCGCCCTCGCGCGAGGCTTCCATGCGCGCCGAGGCTTCCATCGCCGTGGCGCGGGTCAGGGCGATGGCTACCTGCGCACCCACTGCCGCCGCAACTTCGTGCGATAACTCGGCCGAGCGCCAGGCCAGTGCACCCACCGGCCTGAGCCCCAGCACCAGCGTCATGCCCCAATAGCCACCGGGAATCGCTTGCATCGGGTTTTGTCCCTGGGTGAGCGAGTGCAGGCTCGCCCGGATGCTCTCCGGTGGTTCCGCTCCAGAGGTGTAAAGCTGGTCCTGATCCAGAACATAGAGCGCCACTTCGTCCAGCGCGAAGATGCGACCGACCAGCCGCGGCAGTTCGTGCAACAGGCTGGCGGAGTCTTCCTGGATCATCATCTCCTGCGCCAGGGTGTAGAGCCGCTCGACATCTTCGCGACGCTCCACAGCTTGCCGGGCCTCGGCGCGCGCCCTCTTGGCCAGACGGCTCACCACCGCGCAACTGAGCAAAAACGAGATCATCGCCACCCACTGCTGCACACCGACAATCTGCAACGAACGAAACGGCGGCAGAAAAAAGTAGTCAAAGCAGACCGCGCACAGTAGGGTGGCGCAGAGCGAAAGTCCAACGCCCGTTTGAGCAGAAAACCACACCACAAGCACCAGAAAGACCATTCCCGCAGTGGTCGAGTTGGCTCCCAGCCAGTAAAGCAAAATAGTGGTCAGCGCCACGGCCAGTGCAGTCGCCAGCCAGTGCAGAATCCTGCGCGAATCGGTGGGCAGCTTCATTTTTCCCCCACCGGAATCATACCTGCCCGCGGCGATGATGTAATCTTCCCCGTGGAGGCGGAAAATTGCCAGGACGGATTTTGGTTATCGATGACGAACCGCAAATTACTCGCGTGCTGCGTGCCGCGCTCACTGCGCAGGGCTATGACGTGCGCACCGCCAACGACCCCGAAGAGGGGCTGTTGGTCTTCAAAGACTGGTTGCCGGACCTGGTGATTACCGACCTGATGATGCCGGGGCTCAGCGGGGTCGAGGTATGCCGCGCCATCCGCGCCCAATCGGCGGTTCCGCTGCTGGTGCTTTCGGTGCGCGACCACGAGCGCTCGAAGGTGGAAGCGCTCGACGCCGGCGCCGACGACTACGTGACCAAGCCCTTCAGCATTCAGGAGTTGCAGGCTCGCGTCCGCGCCCACCTGCGCCGCGCGCCTGAGCGGACCACCTCGGCTCTGGAGGCTGGCGACTTTGTCATCGACGGCGAAGCCCACTCAATTACCGTGCGGGGCAAGGCGATTCACCTGACGCCCAAGGAGTTCGACCTGCTGCTGCACTTGGCGCAACACGCCGGCAAGGTGATGACCCATCGCGTCCTGCTGACCGCCGTGTGGGGATCGCAGTCGGCCCACCAGCCGGAGTATCTGCGGGTCTTCGTCGGCCAGTTGCGTAGAAAGCTGGAAACCGAAACCGGCAAGCAGTACATCCAGACCGAACCCTGGGTCGGCTATCGCTTCGTGCCCGAAGGCTGGAGCGGCGCACAGGAGTAAGTTCTTTCGAGGGAAGCGGTCAATACTTTGGCAGCGAAGTATCAATTCTGTCTGCCCAGGCTA
>Ga0302320_10016725_pt1 | contig 14948 bp, 12 predicted proteins | sample Bog_T0_3_FD_202130 | JGI IMG/M metagenome (GOLD analysis project Ga0302320, IMG submission 202130) | Peat permafrost microbial communities from Stordalen Mire near Abisko, Sweden - Bog_T0_3 | ecosystem: Environmental > Terrestrial > Soil > Wetlands > Peat | place: Sweden: Abisko, Stordalen Mire... | reverse complement strand
CCCTCTACCGGGAATGGATCGCCAACGGTCGCGAACTCGATCAGGTCCTAAAAACCTGGGAAAGACTGGGCCTGGCAGCGGCCCAGTTAATTCGAGCTAATTGACTTCGAGATGTGCGGAAAGTCAGAAGGGTGGGTGGTAGACTTGGAATTGGCGCGGCCTGGAGAAGCTGTTTTCATGGTATTGGAGCAGTTATGAAAAAAGCGAATCCGCTGAATCTACCAGAATCATTCTTCTCCCAATTGAGGGAGGGCGCCTTCTTGACCGCGAAGGCCGGAGAGTCCATGAACACAATGACCATCGGATGGGGGATGATCGGTGTGGTCTGGCAGCTACCTGTATTCATGGTGCTTGTGCGGGACTCCCGCCATACGTATTCCATTATGGAAAAAGCGCTGGATTTCACCGTCACGGTACCTACGGGGGACATGAAGGACGTTCTCGCGTTCTGTGGCACCCGGTCGGGACGGGACCTGGACAAGCTCAGGGCCTGCGGCCTGACGATCAAGCCGGGAATGCACACCGCATCGCCAGTTCTTGACGTGAGGGGTTTACACCTGGAGTGTCGGATCCTCTACAAGACGCCCATGGACCCGTCCCATCTGGATCCTGCCCTAGCTGCGCTCTATCCAGAAAGGGACTACCACACCCTGTATTTTGGAGAAATTCTAGGGTGCTATGAAGAATAGGAAGATCGCTGGATAGAGGCCTTCACACCTTGTTGACGTTCGACTCTGGAATGGTTAAGAAGGAAGTTACACCTAGGATTGTTTCAAGGCATGAATGCCGGCGGCGTCCATGAGGATGCGGTGGTTCTTGTAAAGCGCGCCGAGGCTCTGCTTGAATACTTTCTTGCTGACGCCGAACAGGGTGTAGATCTGTTCGGGCGGGGTCTTGTCGCTCACGGCCATGGAGCCGCCGTGGCGCTCCAGCACCTCAAGGATGCCCGCGGCGGCGGCGTCCACCTTGGCGTAGCCCGGGGGGCCCAGGGCGATGTCGAGTTTGCGGTCGGGGCGCAGGGCCTTGACGCGGCCCTCCAGGCGCCGCCCGCGGGGCATGGGGCCGAACACCTCGTTGCCATGCACCAGGCCCCAGTAGCGGTGGTTCACGATCACCCGCAGGCCCAGGTCGGTGCGGTCGGCCACCAGCAGCGTGACCCGGTCGCCCTCCCTGAACCCGTCGGCCTCGTCCTCCAGGAAGTCATCCAGCCGCGCCGAAGCGGCGATCCGGCCGTCCTCGGCCTGGAACACGCACACCAGGATGGTCCGTCCGGCCACCACCAGCCGCTTCTGCTCCCACTTCACCTCGCTCCAGGGCAGCAGCAGGTCCTTGGGCAGGCCCCAGTCCAGGAAGGCGCCGGTGTCGCTGACCGAAACGATCTTCAGGCAGGCCGCCTCGCGCACCTGGGCGGCGGGGGCGGCGGTGGTGGCCACCACCTGGTCCTGGGCGCCCAGGTAGAGGAACACCTTCAGGACGGCGCCGGGAACGCTGCCCGGGGGCACCTCCCGGGCGGGCAGGAGCAGGGGGCCGGCTTCGCCGCCGTCCAGCAGCGCCCCGCGCGCCGACACGGCCGTGACCTGCAGATCGTTGAAGCGGCCGAGGGCGGTCATGGGGGTTTCCTTGAAATGGAGGACGGGAAATCCAGTTGGGCTTGCCCGGGCGCTCCGGAGCATTATAATACGAACAAATGCAGGTCTGTTTTTCTTGAAAAGAGCGTTATTTTCCAAGGGAGGAATCTGTGCTTCGCCTTTTGGGACGGTTGGCCCTGCTGTTCACCCTCCCCTTGACCATCCAGGCCGCCCGGCCTCCCTCGGGCTTCTCCCCATCGCCCAAACCGGTGATCCCCGCGGCCGCCGACTCCACCGCGCCGGGCCCGGCCCCGGCGCAGCGCACGGGCGATCCCGCCACCGCGCCCATCCTGCGCCTGGAAATGGGCATGCACCAGGCGGAGATCATGGAGATTTCGGTGGACGCCGCCGGGCGGACGCTGCTGACGGCCTCCGCCGACAAGACCGCCCGCCTCTGGGACCTGGCGACCGGCAAGGTCCTGCACACCCTGCGCCCGCCCCTGGATGAAGGCCTGGAAGGCGGACTCTCCGCCTGCGCCCTGAGCCCCGACGGCCAGGTGGCAGCGCTGGCGGGACACACGGCCTACCAGTGGGACCAGGCCTGTTCCATCTACTTCTTCGATGCCGCCACCGGCCAGTTCCTGCGCCGCATCCCAGGTCTGCCCGCACGTTCGGTCAGGTACCTGGCCTTTTCCCGGGACGGCCTGCGTCTGGCGGCCTGTCTGCAGGGAAGACCCGGGCTTGGAGGCGCAAGGACAGGCGGGGTCGTGGTCTTCCGGCTCGAGGACGGCCAGGAGCTGTTTCGCGCCTTGGACTACGGCGACACGAGCTATGGCGCCGACTTCGACCCCGCGGGCCGGCTTGCCACCTCGTCCAGGGATGGTCAGATCCGCCTCTACGATCCGCAGGGGCGGCTCATGGCGAAGGTCGGGTCCCCGGGGGGCGTCCGGCCCCGAGGCATCCGCTTCAGCCCCGACGGTACCACCCTGGCGGCAGGCCATGACGATAGAAACGAGGTCTATCTGTTTGCCATGCCGGCCCTCCGGCCCCTCTATGCGGCAGAAACCAGCAGGAATACGCCTGGGTACCTGGCTACCGTGGCCTGGTCTCCGGACGGCAACACGCTCTATGCCGGGGGGCGCCTGGTTCACGGTAAAAATGGCTCGGCCAACACCAATGCGCACAATACCGTTTATGTCGCCGAGGGAACCAAAAGCTACCTCTACGATTTAAACAAGTTGCCTACGATCCGGCGCTGGTCCAAGGGGGGCCGGGGCTCCTTCGAAGACATCCGGGTGGAGACCAGGGAAGATATCTTCGACCTGGTCATGCTCCCCTCCGGCATCCCGCTCTGGTGTTCCGGAGAGCCCGCCTGGGGCCAGCTGGACGGTGCCATCCACAGAGGGACCAGGGCCGATTTCCGGGACATGGACCTGAAGCTGGACCCGACCGGGGCGCGCCTGGCTTTCTGTTACGACTTCAAAGGCTCAGCCTTCAGCTTCGACCTTCCGGGACGGCGCCTCATCCGCGGCGAACACCATGGCCTGAACGCCACGCGCATCACCGGCCTGCCCCTCCTCTGGGACCGGACCTCGGCACCCAAGCTGGGCGTCCAGACCCTGGGGCTCGACCAGAATGAATTTTCCGGCAGCCTGGCCATCGCCGCCGACACCAGCTGCTTCCTGATGGGCACGAACCTGTCCCTGCGCTGCTACGATGCCCAGGGCAGGCCGCTCTGGGCGCGCCCGGCGCCGGAGACCGTCTGCGCCGTGAACCTGTCCGAGGACAAGACCCTGGCGGTGGCGGCCTACGGGGATGGCACCATCCGCTGGCACCGCTGCTCCGACGGCCAGGAACTGCTGGCCTTCTTCCCCCACCCGGACCGGCGGCGCTGGGTGCTGTGGACGCCATCCGGCTATTACGACTGTTCCCCGGGCGCCGAGGACCTGCTCGGGTGGCACCTGAACCGCGGCAAGGACGACGCGGCGGACTTCTTCCCGGTTTCGCGGTTCCGCGGCGCCTACTACCGGCCCGATGTCATCGACCGGGTCCTGCAGGCCCGGGACGAGGGCAAGGCGCTGAAACTCGCCAACGAGGCCAGGGTCCAGCAGTTCTCGGACGAGGCCAAGGCCATGGAGGCCGCCATCGAGGCCAGGGCCAGGAAGCTGGCGGATGAGGCCAAGGCCCTGCGCCTGGCCGGCGAAGCCAAGGCCAGGAAACTCGCCGAAGAGGCCGTGGCCCGGCGGCTGACTGAAGAAGCGAAGGCCAGGAAGCTCGCCGATCAGGCCAAGGCGGCGCGCCTGGCCAACGAAGCCAAGGCCAGGAAGCTCGCCGAGGAGGCCAAGGCCCTGGAACTGGCCATCGCGGCCAAGGACAGGGAGGAGGCGGAAACAGCCAAGGCCCTGCGGTTGGCCAACGAGGTCCGGGCCGAACGGCTCGCTGAGCAGGCCAGGGCCAGGCAGCTGGCCGCGGAGGCCAGGGCCCGGCAGCTGGTCGAGGAAGCCAAGGCCCTGCAGCTCGCCAAGGAAGCCAGCATCGAGCAGATGCTTCCCCCGGTGGCGGCCATCGTGAGCCCGGCCGATGGCGAGACCATCGCCACCCAGACCCTTGCCGTGAAGGTGCGCGTGCACCATCCGAAAAACCGGCCCATCGACGAAGTATGGGCCACCGTGGATGGCCGCGCGCTGTCCTCCCGGGGCATCCAGGTGAAGGAGACCCTCGCCGGCGCCGAGCTGGGGCGGGTGGTGACCCTGGAGGTGCCGGTGCCGGCCCGGGATTGCATAGTGTCGGTGCTGGCGCGCTCGGGACAGGCCGTCAGCGTGGCGTCCTCGGTGTCGCTCAAGTGGGGCGCCACCCCGCGGACGGTAAAGGGCTCCCTGAATGTCCTGGCCGTGGGGGTTTCCAGATACCGCAACGAGGCGCTGAACCTGGAGTTCGCCGCCAAGGACGCCCGGGACCTGGCCGGGCGCATGGAGGGCCAGAAAGCCCACCTGTACGCGTCCGTCCAGAGCCGGGTGCTGGTGGATGCCGATGCCAGCAAAGGGGCCATCCAGGACGGCCTGGAATGGCTGGCCAGGAGCACCACCGAGCGGGATACGGCGGTGGTCTTCCTGGCGGGCCATGGCCTGAACGATGCCCTGGGCCAGTTCTTCTTCCTGCCCCAGGATGCCGATCTGGAGCAGATCCAGGACAGCATGGTGTCGGGCGGCGACATCCAGAAGTCGCTGGCCGCCATCCCGGGGCGGGTGGTGGTGTTCCTGGACAGCTGCCACAGCGGTGCCGTCATGAACCGGAACAGCAGCGTCACCCGCTTCGTCAACGAACTGGGCAGCGCCGAGAACGGGGTGGTGGTGTTCACGGCCTCCACCGGGGCCCAGCTCAGCCAGGAGAGCCCCGAATGGAACAACGGCGCCTTCACCAAGGCCCTGGACGAAGGCCTGGACGGGGAGGCGGACCTCTTCAAGAAGGGGCGGGTCACCGTCAGCAGCCTGGACGCGTTCCTGGGCGACCGGGTGCCCACGCTCACCAATGGCCAGCAGACCCCCACCGTCATCAAGCCCACCTCCGTGCCCGATTTCCCGGTGGCCCTGATTAAATGACTGACAACCCCAGCTGCGCCAGGGGCAGGTGGCGGACCCGCGCCTGCACCTGTTCCTCCAGGGAGGCGAAGCCTTCGCCGGCGGCGAGCTCGCGCTGGTGCCTGCGGCCCCAGTCCTCGATCCAGGCGGCCACGCCTTCCGGGCCGGCTTCGTGGAGGCCGTAGAGGATGAGCGCGTCCCCCTGGGGCAGGGTGATGCCGCCCCCGGCTTCCGGGCAGGCCAGGGAGACGCCCTGGGCCTCGGTGAGGTCCCGCTCCAGCAGGTGGCGGTTCAGCGGCGACAGCCCGGACGGGGGCGCCTGGGGGCCCGGGGCCATGGGCACCACCTGTCCGGAGGCCACCAGGCATTCCAGGCCCTGCAGGATTTCCTCCCGGGGGTAGCCGGCCAGGGACTCGTGCCGCAGCAGATCCTCCACCGCCACGCGGCTGCTGGCCAGGAGATCGGCCAGCTGCGGGAAAAGGACGCCGTCCAGGGTGACGGCGTTGGCTTTCACCTCGAACTGGAACTGGAAGTCCTCCCGGGTCTTGAGCGACCCCAGGATCACCCCCTCCATCCTGCCGCCCTCCCCGGCGGGCTGCTCCTGCCCGAGGCAGTAGACGTCCCGGCGGAACACCGTGTTCAGGACCAGGTCCTTGTGGGTCTCGTACAGCTCCCGGGTCTGGAGCCCCTCGAAGAAGGCCTGGAGGTCCCGGGGCAGGCAGAAGGCGCCGTAGTTGTGGGCGACCGGCAGGCAACCCAGGTAGTTCAGGCCGATCCGCTTCATGTCGGCGCACACCTGCTGGAAATAGAAAGGCTCCCAGTAAGGGGTGAAGTACTCGTGGGCGATGTAGCGAGGGTCCGCGGTGAGGATGTGCTCCACCAGGGCCTTGACCTGGGGTGAGCTGGTGACCGAAGGCGCGCCGGCGTCCGCCAGCAGCTTCAGGTGGGCCAGACCCTTGGCCACCTTGTCCAGGGTGCTGCCGTCCATGCCCTCCACCTGGGCGGCCATGATCTGGCGGATGGGCGCCTGCTGCCCCCACCCGGGCAGGGCGTTGTAGCTGATGTAGACCTTGCCGCCCGGCTGCAGCCGGTTCGAGATGAACCCCTGCAGTTCCCGGCGGATGGCCGGGCTCACCCAGGACCAGACCCCGTGCAGGGCGATCACGTCGAAGCGGGGCAAGTCCCGGTCCAGCAGGCGGGTGAAGTCCTCTTCCAGGAAGATGACGTTGGTGACCTGCCCGGCTTCGGCGGTCTGGACCGCCCGCTGGATGTGGTCCCGGTTCAGATCGACCCCGTAGAACCGTCCGCCGGGGTTGGCGGCGGCATGGATGATCAGGCTCAGGCCCGTGCCGCAGCCCAGCTCGCAATAGGTGAACCCCGAGGCCAGGTCCGTGCGCGGGAACCCGCGGATGGCGGCCAGGTAGTCCATGAGCCAGGGGCTGAGGCCGTCATAGAAATAGTCAATATATTCCGCGTCGCAGAAATATCCAGAACTCAACCATCACCTCCCATGTCCCCTTCCGGAGAACCGGAATGTTAAATAATAATTCATTATTTATTTCAATGCAACCGTCAGCCGGAGTCCTCGGGATCCTCCGGGTCCTCCTCGTCCTGGATGGCCGGGGCCGGGGCGGCTTGGGGTTTCAACGGAGCGGGGGGCGCGGCCTGGGGCGGGGGGGCGTAGGCCGGATTGGGGATGGGGTTGGCGGCCGGATTGGGCATGGGGGGGACGCTGGGTGGGCCCTTGGGCGCCCGCGGGGCGAAGGGCCTGATCCGGCCCGGGGCCTGGTCGGGATCGAACGGCTCGAAATCATCCTCCGCCAGGTCCGCGGTGCGCACCACCACGGCGCGGATGGAGAGGATCACGTCGGTCTTGGTGTCCACGTCGGACCGGTGGCCCAGGAGATCGCTCAGCACCGGGATGCTGGAGATGCCCCAGAGGCCCTGGAGGTTCTTCACTTCGTCCTCCTTCAGCAGGCCGGCGAAGATGGCGGTCTCCCCGTCCCGGAGCCGGGCGGTGGTCTTGATCACCCGCTGGCTGATGGTCGGCCGCCCCGGGTCGCCGCCCGGAACCTGGGTCTTGACGTCGGACTCCAGTTCGAGGGTGATGTCCCCGTTGAAATGGACCCTGGGTTTCACCTTGATCCTGACGCCCACGTCCTCGTAGCTGTAGGTGGTCTGGGTGGCGAGGGTTCCCGCCAGGGTGGCGGCGCCGGCGGCGGCGGAACCGGGGGTGGCCGAGGTGGTGGTGGGCGGCCCGATGCTGGATTGGGTGGTGCTGATTTTGTTGCCGATGTTCACTTCCCCGGTCTCCCCGGAAACCACCCGCACATTGGGGTCGGCCAGCAGCCGGGTCTGGGCGGTGGATTTGGCCAGGTCCAGCCTGAAGCTGGGCATCAGTAAGGCGATTTTTTTCCCTCGGATTTGCCGGATGGCTGTCGGCTGGTTGCCCGGAGCGAGGGAGGGGCTGGTGGCGCCAATGCTGTAGATTCCCTGCGTGCCCGTGGGGCTGTTGGTCGGAAGCAGGCCGAGGCTCTCCGCGGTCCGTTCGGACACCTCCAGCAGTTCCATGTAGATCATGACTTCGGCCTTGGCCTTGTCCACCTGGTTGACGATGCGCCTGGCGACGGCCAGATCCCCGGCCTTAGCCAGGACCGTCAGGGAGTTGAGGCGCTTGTCGGAGAACACCCGCATCTGTGGCATGAGCGCGTTGAAGATCTGCCGGACGTTGTCCACCTCGGCGTTGGACAGGTAGAAGGTCTGGATCAGCTTGTTCTCGTACTCGTTCAGGTTGGCCGGGGTCTTCTTGAACACCATGATGGTGTTGGGGTCCATGACCCGGTAGAACATGTCGGTCTGGAGCATCAGCGCGTCCAGCACCTTCTGGAAGGTGAGGCCGCGCAGGTCGATGGAAACCCCCATGTCCTGGGCGGAGGCGGAGGCGTGCAGGAGGATGTTCACCCCGGAGTTCCGGCTGAGCTGCTGGATGATCTCCTTGAAGCTGGTCTTGCGGGTGAAGTTGAGGTCCATGCCCTCCAGGGACCGGGGATTGATCGGCAGGCCGTTCACGCCTTCGCCCTTGAGGCGCGCCGCGTCGAGGCTCTCCTCGGCCTCCACCCGGGCCCGGCTGCGTTCCGCCGCCTGCGCCAGGCGGTTGAGCCAGTCCTGGGCCACGGCGTTGGCCGGGTCCAGCACCGCCGCCATGCCCACCTCCTTGGTTTCGACCTCCGTTTCCCCGTGCTTCTGGGCGGTCCGGGCCTTGACCAGGTGCTGCTCCGCCGCCAGCGGCGCGGTGCGCCGGTAGCCGATCTTGGCCTCCAGGTTGTTGGGGTCCTTGTCCAGCGCCTTGTTGTATTCGGTCAGCGCGTCGTCGTAGCGGCCACTGTCGAAGGCCGCCGTCGCCTTGTGCAGGCCGCCGCAGGCCAGGACCAGGGCCAGGCCCAGGGCCAGGGCCAGCCGGCTGGAGGCGCCGCCGCCGGATCCGGGTTGAAGGTCGGCGGTGGGTTCCTGAAATCCAGCCACGGATGCTCCAGAAAGGATGGAAAGGCCAACATTGCTGATCGTGAAGCCGCAACAGTAATGAACAAATTATAGGCAAATTGGGAGTCCAGGGAAGGGGTGGCGTTGCGCACGGGCTTCCGTTACGCTGCGGGGTTCCCTCCGCGAACGATCGGAATCCTCAAGGCTGAGGCTTCGCCGCGCCATCCGACTCGAGCGGATCGGCACCCACTGGGTCCCGTTCGTCTGGAACAAGGACGCCTTCGAAAAAAGCACGCGTCAAGGCCGTCTAGCAATCGTTGCGGAGCTTGCTCCGCTACGGTTGTGCCCGGTACGGCAGTTGCGTCCCAAACGGATCCAACGGTACTAGATTTTTTTCGCGATCTTGGTGATGGCGTCCGAGACGGTCACGCCGCTGGTCTTGGTGTTGGCCACGTGGAGGTAGAGCTGGGGCTTGCCGCCCTCCACGACGATGGCGATGCAGCCGCCCGCCTTCAGCCAATCCAGGTTCGGAACGATGATGAACCTGCCCTGGGCCTTCAGGGCCCGCACTTCAGGCTCCGAGGAGCCCCAGGCGTACTTGAAGCCGGGGCCCACGGAAACGCCCAATTCCTCCAGCTTGGCCTTGAGCGCCGCGTCGTTGCAGGCGAAACCGAACTGCCCGGAGGATGAGAGCAGGATCTTCACGAACTTGGCCTGGATCTCCAGGGGGGCGGTCTGCGCGTTCAGCCCGAGCGAGAACATGAGGGCACAGGCGGCAGGGATCATGGATTTCATGGGGCCTCCTCGGATGCGCTCGGATGGGTTCGACTATTCTGGATGTTTAATTAAATGAGCTACTTTGTCAATCCACTGGATCGGGAACATTTTATCCTATGATCAGCAGATATTGGAGGAACCATGTCCAGCAGGCTAAGCATCGCCTCGATTCCCGGGGACGGCATCGGCAAGGAAGTGATGATCGAAGGCATCCGGGTCCTGGACGCGGCGGCCTCCAGATATGGCTTCGGCATCGAATGGCGCCACTTCGACTGGTCATGCGAGTACTACGCCAAGAACGGCCGCATGATGCCCGAGGACGGCATCGAGCAGCTGCGCCCGTTCGACTCGATCTTCCTGGGCGCGGTGGGCTTCCCGGGGGTGCCCGACCACGTCTCGCTCTGGGGCCTCCTGATCCCCATCCGGCGGGAATTCGACCAGTACGCCAACATCCGCCCGGTGTTCCTGATGCCCGGCGTGCCCTGCCCGCTGGCCGGGCGCAAGCCCGGGGACATCGACATGATGATCGTGCGGGAGAACACCGAGGGCGAATACGGCACCCGCGGCCACCGGGAGCACGAGGGCACCGAGGACGAAGTGGTGATCCAGGAGAGCGTGTTCAGCCGCAAGGGGGTGGACCGGATCATGCGCTACGCCTTCGAGCAGGCCCTGAAGCGCGGCAGGCACGTCACCTCGGCCACCAAGTCCAACGGCCTGGCTATCTCCATGCCATACTGGGACGAGCGTTTCCGCGCCATGGCGGCGCAGTATCCCACCGTGCGCACCGACCAGTTCCACATCGACATCCTCACTGCCCAGTTCGTGCGCAACCCGCAGTGGTTCGACGTGGTGGTGGGCTCCAACCTATTCGGCGACATCCTTTCCGACCTGGCCCCGGCCTGCGCCGGCACCATCGCCATCGCCCCCTCCGCTAACCTGAACCCCGAGCGCATCCACCCCTCCATGTTCGAACCGGTGCACGGCTCGGCCCCGGATATAGCCGGCAAGGGCATCGCCAACCCCATCGGCCAGATCTGGGCCGGATCCATGATGCTGGACCACCTGGGCCAGCCCGCGGCGGCCGCTTCGATCATGCGGGCGATCCAGAAGGTGGTGGCCGAAGGGCCCACCACCCCGGATCTGGGCGGCAAGGCGAGCACCACGGACATGGGCAAGGCCATCGCGGCGGCGCTGGATTAGGCACGATTCGTGCTGATTGAATGGTCATGAGGTCCGCCATGTACATCCCTCCCGCCTTTCTGGAAACCCGCCTGGAGGTCATGCATGACCTCATCCGTTCCCACCCGCTGGCCTTGCTGATCACGGACGGACCTGGCGGGCTGGCGGCGTCGCCCATTCCCTTCCTGGTCTTCCCGGAGGAAGGCGCCAACGGCACCTTGCGCGGGCACATGGCGCGGGCCAACGGGCAATGGCAGGACCTGCAGGGCGGGGCCGAGTGCCTGGCGGTGTTCCAGGGAGCGCAGGGCTACGTCACCCCGTCCTGGTACCCGAACAAGGAGGCCACGCACAAGGTGGTGCCCACCTGGAACTACGTCACGGTGCAGGCCTGGGGCAGGCCGGCGGTGATCGACGACGCCGCCTGGGTGCGGCGCCTGGTGGTGGACCTGACCGGCGCCCAGGAGCAGGCCCGCCCGCAGCCCTGGTCCCCCAGCGACGCCCCGGAGGACTACCTGGCCGCCATGCTGCAGATGATCGTCGGCATCGAGATCCCCATCGACCGCATCGAGGGCAAGTGGAAGCTCAGCCAGAACCGCGAGGAGATCGACCGCCTGGGCGTCATCAAGGGCATGGGCGCGGCGGCCGATCCGCACCGCAACCCGCCCCTGGCGGAGCTGGTGGCGGAGCGGCACGACAAGCTTCAAAGCCCCAGGTAGGCCTCCCGCACTTTCGGGTCGGCTTCCAGGTCCTTGCCCGAGCCCCGCTGGACCACCCGGCCGTTCTCGAGCACGTAGCAGTAGTCGGCCACCTTCATGGTCTGCTTCACGTTCTGCTCCACCAGGAAGATGGTGAGGCCCTCGCGGTGCAGGTTCTTGATGATGCTGAAGATCTCCGACACCAGGATGGGCGACAGGCCCAGGCTCGGCTCGTCGAACATGATGAATTCGGGGTCCTGCATGAGCCCCCGGCCGATGGCGAGCATCTGCTGCTCGCCGCCGGACATGGTCTCCGCCAGCTGCTTGCGCCGCTCCTTCAGGCGCGGGAACAGTTCGTAGACCCGCTCCAGGTTCTTGGCCCGGCGCGGTTTGGCGCGGTCCAGGTAACAGCCCGCGCGCAGATTGTCCTCCACGCTCATCTTCCCGAACAGCTGGCGCCCTTCGGGGACGAGGGTAATGCCCAGGTCCACGATCTGGTAGACCGGCTTGCCGCTGATGAGGGCGCCGTTGTATCGGATGGTGCCGGCGGAGGCCGGCACGATGCCGCAGATGGTCTTGAGGGTGGTGGTCTTGCCGGCCCCGTTGGCGCCGAGAAGGGCCACCAGCTGGCCCTTCTCCACCGAGAGGGAGAGGTCCCAGAGGACCTGGGTGAGGCCATAGCCGGCCGAGACGCCCACTGCTTCCAAGGCGATCATTCGTGGTCCTCCCCCAGGTAGGCCTGGATGACGCTGGGATTGGCGGCCACCTCGGCGGGGCTGCCCTCGGCGATCATCTGGCCGAAGTTGAGCACCAGCAGGCGGTCACTGATGCCCATGATCACGCGCATGATGTGTTCCACCACCAGGAGGGTCATGCCCTGGCTCTTGAGCTTGAGGATGACCTCGATGGTGCGGTCGGTCTCGGTCGGGTTGAGGCCTGCCACCACTTCGTCCAGCAGCAGGAAGCTGGGCTCCAGCGCCAGCGCCTTGCCGATCTCCAGGCGCTTGCGCCCGGCCAGAGTGAGGCTGGCGGCGGGGATGTGGGCGCGGTCGGCCAGGCCGGTGAACTCCAGCACGCCCCAGGCGGCCTCCTCGGCGTGGTGGCGCCGGGGATGCTTGAGGAAGGAGGCGATGATGATGTTCTCCAGCACCGAAAGGCCGCCGAACGGCTTGACCACCTGGAAGGTGCGGCCGATCCCCAGCGCGGCCAGCGCGTAGGGCGGCTTGCCGCTCACGTCCCGGCCCTTGAAGAACACTTTGCCGTGGCTGGGGGTGTAGTAGCCGCTGATGACGTTGAACAGGGTGGTCTTCCCGGCCCCGTTGGGCCCGATGAGACCGAGGATCTGCCCGGCCTCCATCTCGAAGGAGACGTCGTTCACCGCCGCGAGGCCGCCGAAGATCTTGCTGACGCCCTGGACTTTCAAGAAGGGTTCGGCCATGGTCTCACGCCTCCTTTCCGGCGGTGGCGGGGGGCGGCAGACTTTCGGGCTTGGGGGAGCGCCGCACGGCCTTGCGGATGAACTTGCCCAGGACCCCGTCCGGCATGAACACCACCGAGCCCGCGATCACCGCGCCCAGGATGATGATGTAGAGCACTTCGTACTGGGACAGATAGGCCCAGAACAAGGTCTTGAAGGAGAAGATGAGGATCGCCCCGATGACCGGGCCGATCAGGGTGCCCATGCCGCCGAACACCACCATGACGATGGCCTGGTCGCTGATCAGGTCGCTCAGGGTGGAGCCCGGGTCGATGAAGGTGACCCAGTAGGCGAACACGCCCCCGATCAGCGCCGTGGGGATGGCGGAGATGATGAAGGCCTGGATCTTCAGGCGGGTGGGGTTGAGGCCCAGGGCCTTGGCGCTCTCCTGGTCCTCCCGGATGGCCTTGAGCTTGAGCCCGAACGGGGCGCGCTCCAGCAGGAACCACAGGCAGAAGAAACTCGCGCCGACGATGCCCAGCATCACGTAGAAGAAGAACTGGGGGTCCAGGAAGGCGGTGAGCCGTGTGCCGTCGGGGCCGCCGGTGAAGGTGGCGATGAGGGCGAACTGCTGGATGGCCCGGGCCAGGGCCCACACGGCGATGGCGAAGTAGGAGCCGCGCAGCCGGAGCGTGGGGATGCCGATCACCAGGGCGGCCACCGAGGCGACCACGCCGCCGGCGGCCACCGCCAGCGGGAACGGCCAGTGGGCCTTCATCATGAGGAGCGCCGTGGTGTAGGCGCCGATGCCGAAAAATGCCTGGTGCCCGAAGTTGAGGTAGCCGGTGTAGCCCGCCATGACGTCCAGGGTGACCGCCAGCCCGATCCACATGAAGGCCTCGGTGCACATGCGCAGGGCAAAGGTGTCGTGCACCACCGCCGGGATGCACAGGAAGACCAGGAAGACAATGATGGCAACGATGAGGCGCCGGTCTTTGAGCAGAGGAGTCATGGCTTCACACCCAGCCTTTCCCGAACAGGCCGGTGGGCGAGATCACCAGGATGAGATAGAGGATCCCGAACACCGCCAGCAGGGTCCAGCCCGGGTCAAGGTAGACCAGGAACATCGACTGGATGATCCCCAGCAGGAGGGCCGCCGCCGGCACCCCGGCCAGATAGCCCATCCCAGCCAGCACCACCACGAAAAACGCGAAGATCGAGTACTCGGCGCCCATCTTGGTGTTCACCGATATGATAACCCCGATGAGCACGCCGGTCATGGCGGTGATGCCGGTGTAGAGCGCGTAGAGCAGCTTGTTGGTGCGCTTGTTGTTCACCCCCATCAGCCCCGCGGCTTCTTTGTTCTGCGCCAGGGCCCGCACGGCCAGGCCGAAGTCGGTGTACCGGAGCAGGTAGTTGAGGATCATGGTGATCACAACCGCGTAGATCAGGCCGGCCAGGCGCACCGAGGAGATGGTGAGGAAGAAGGACCCCTTCTCGAAGTAGTACGAACCGTTGGAGAAGTGCGACGGGATGGAGTGGCTGTAGAAGCCGAAGAAGGTCTGGGCGGTGCCCCGGAAGATCATGCCCAGACCGAAGGTGAAGACCAGGGCCATGAGCAGGGGATTGCCCTTGTGCCCAGAGAGCACCCGCTGGATGACCGGCTGGAGCAGGTAGCCCAGGCCGCAGAAAACGATGAAGACGATGGGCAGCGTGAGGAACGGGTCCATCTTGGCCCAGAGGTTCAGGTAGAACCCGGCGAATGCGCCGAGCATGATCCATTCGCCCACCGCGAAGTCGATGACGTGCAGGACGCCGAACACCAGGGAGAACGCGATCGCGATGGCGATGTAGATCGCGCCCAGCATGATGCCGTCCACAAGGGCTTGCGGCAACAGTTCCATTCCAATTTCCTCCGGCCATATGAAAAAAGGGCCCCGGCGCTGGCGCGCCGGGGCCCACCCTGAAGCTAGCGCTTGCTCCAGGGCGTCATGGGATACTGGGCCGGGACTTCAGCCACCTTGGCCGGTCCGACACACTTGACCACGCCGTTCTGGATCTGCACCGTCAGCGAGCTGATGCCGGCGTTGGCGTGGAAGTAGTCGCCTTCGGTAGCGAACTTGATGCGGCCGTAGAAGGTCTCCACATCCAGCGCTTCCAGGGCCTTGACCAGTTCCTTCCGCTTGGCTTCGGACAGGGGCGGCACGGCCTTGATCTTCTCCAGGGCCACCTGGAAGGCGATGCCGGCCGCGGA
>Ga0302320_10016719_pt1 | contig 14951 bp, 13 predicted proteins | sample Bog_T0_3_FD_202130 | JGI IMG/M metagenome (GOLD analysis project Ga0302320, IMG submission 202130) | Peat permafrost microbial communities from Stordalen Mire near Abisko, Sweden - Bog_T0_3 | ecosystem: Environmental > Terrestrial > Soil > Wetlands > Peat | place: Sweden: Abisko, Stordalen Mire... | reverse complement strand
AGGTGAACCAGAGCCAATTGAAGCGGGGTCCGGTGAAGCAGGGTCCGTCATTTTCACGCTCCCATAAAATCGACGGCAATCATACACCTGCGCGGCCAAAGAATTAAGTACTGCCGGCTTGATATGCTGGGGAGAGAACAGAAATCGTGCCCACTTCCTACCAAACCGCAGTCGCCCGCATGTTCGCGCTCGGGCACGAACTGGCGCAGACGTCATCGCATAAGTTCGATCTGGCCCACATGCGGGTGCTGCTGGCTGCGCTGGATCATCCGGAGCGGCGATTTCCCAGCGTGCTGATTGCGGGGACGAACGGCAAAGGATCGACGGCGGCGACGCTGGCCGCGATTCTGCGGGCCTCGGGCTTGAAAACTGGACTGTACACTTCGCCGCATCTGGTGCGGATTAACGAACGGATTCGGGTGAACGGCAAGGAGATCAGCGACGAAGATTTTGCTGCGCTGCATGGCGAAGTGGATTCTGCGGCGGAAAAGCGGGTCGAGAAGAGAGAGTTGCCGTGGCATCCCAGTTTTTTCGAAATGATGACGGCGATTGCGTTCCAGTATTTTGCGCGAGAAGAAGTCGATTTGGCGGTGCTCGAGGTCGGGATGGGCGGGCGGTTGGATGCGACCAACGTGGTCGATCCGCGGGTGAGCGTGATCACGGATATTTCGCTCGATCATCAGAAGTATCTCGGCAATACGGTGGGCGAGATTGCGCGGGAGAAGGTGGGGATACTTCGTCCGGGCGGCGTGGCGGTGGTGCTGCCGCAGATGGCGGAGGCGAATGACGTGATCGGAAATACGATTTTGGAGTTGGGGGCGCGGGCGGTGAATGCAGTTGCGTATGTGCCGCCGGTTTCCCCGGGAAGCACCCAGTACCTGGTACCCAGTGCGGGGAAAGAAAACTCTGGCAACAGAGGGCCTTTGACCGCAGAGTTCGCGGAGGAAGACGCAGAGTTCGCAGAGAAGTTCGTATACCGATATCCTCTTGCGGTTCTCGACGAAGAGATTCTGGTGAAGACGCCGTTGATGGGCCGCCATCAACTGCGCAATGTGGCGCTGGCGATTGCGGCGGCGGTGGAGTTGCAGGAGCAAGGGTTCGGCGGCATCACGGCGAAGAGCATTGAGCGCGGGATTCGCGAGACGCGCTGGCCGGGACGCTTTCAGGTGATGGCGGCGCGGCCGGGTTGGCCGGAGATGGTCATCGATGTGGCGCACAATCCGGCGGGCGCGTGGGCGCTGCGTTCGGCCCTTTCGGAGCGCTATGAAGACCGCCGGCTGATTTTTGTTTTCGGGGCGATGCGGGATAAGGCAATCTCGGAGATGACGGAGATTCTTTTCCCGCTGGCGGAGCGGGTGATCGCGACCCGGGCAGAGAATCCGCGGTCAGCGTCGGCGGAAGAAATTCGGCAGGCGGGGGCGCGGACGGGAACGGAGATTGAGGCCGTCGAGAACGTCGAGACCGCGCTCGATCGCGCCCGGATCTTGGCGGTTGCGGGGGCTGTGGTCGTGGTTACTGGGTCGATTTATCTGGTGGGCGAAGTGATGCGCAGTATCGGCGTGGAAGTTTAGAGCAGCGGCGTGCGGCGGTATTCCCTTAGAATGGAAGTGTGCAGGACGTGAATTCGTCATCGTCAGTGGAAGTAGAACCGGGCGCGGAAGCGGCGCCGGTGGTTGCGCCGCGGCGAAGTCCGCACGCCACGGGGAAGAACTACGGCTGGTTGAGCCGGCTGCGGTCGTATTTCATTCTCGATCCGCTGGTTTGGCTCTACACGTTGGTTCTGGGAATGCTGGCGCTGCCGGGAGGGTTGTTCGATAAGAACGGGCGCCGGCTGCACTGGTTTTCGCGGGCCTGGTCGTGGCTGATCATGAAGACGATCTTGTCGCCCGTGAAGGTCACTGGGCTCGATAAGATCGATACCTCGAAGCCGCATGTCTACGCAGTAAATCACGCTTCGGCCATGGACATTCCGGTACTCTACGTTTACCTGCCGTTTCAATTCCGCATCGTTTTCAAGAAGGAGTTGTTGGCGTATCCGATTGTGGGCTGGCAGTTGAAGCGGTCGGGGCAGGTGTGCATTGATCAGCAGAAGCCGACCAATTCGATTGCGGCGATCCGCTCGGCGGTGAAGAGTCTGAAGGGCGGGATGCCGCTGGTGATTTATCCCGAGGGCGGGCGCACGCCGGATGGCGAGATCAAACCGTTTCTGCCCGGAGCTTTTTTTCTGGCGATCAAGGCGCAGGTGGATATTGTTCCGGTGGCGTTGGTGGGCACTTTCGAGCTGCTGCCGATGAATACCTACCACATCAAATGCCGGCCGCTGGAGATGCGGGTGGGCGAGCCGATCTCGACTGCGGGGTTGACGATGCGGGATATGGAGGCGGTGTCGGAGAAGGTAAAGAAGGCGATGGAGGAGTTGTACTACGCCGCATGAGCCTCCATCGGGGCAGTTGTTCCCTGGTTTTATCGCATGTCCACAACCCGAATCAGCTTTCGGGGACCTCTAGACCCGAAGGTTCTTCCGTCGTCCAGTTTGTGGACCAACCAATTCTCACTTTCGTAGAACAGCACTCGCACAGGATGCGTATGTGCTTGCCGAACCTGCCGGGATACTTCATCCAGAACACGTTGCTGTGCCGCTGCGTCTGTTACGCCAAAAACCCCAATGCTGTTGTAGTAGGAGAGAAATATCCCCCGTCTTTCCACGCCGCAGCCGACGGCGGGGCGACCTGGTAGCACCGGGGATTCGGGTATCACGTTGGAGTTGACAGCAGCTTGGTCTAGACCGGGGCACTCGCCTAAACGATCCGCCCCTGTCATGACAAAGTGAACGGCGAAGGTGAACAAAGCGTAAAGGATGGTCAACGGAATCACGATCACGAATGCCTGCCGCAGTAATCGTCGAATATCAGCATGGCTCATCGCCCCACCAACTAACAACGCAATGCCCGTTAGGGATAGGAGAACGCACACCGGCGGATATATTCCGTCTAGCCATGACGCTTCGTAAGGTGAATTTTCCCAGACCCTGAAAATGCCGCTGTGCTCGAACAGATAGTTCAAGCCGAGCCCGCTTCCCAGCAGCAACGATCCAATCAGCACCGTCTTCCCTTTGCTCCGATTGTCGTTCGTGGTTGTGCCGCTCATCGTAGCGCTACTTGGCCCGACGTATTCACGCCTCGCCCGGATTATAGCCCGACCATCGGCCCCGTTTGCTAAAAGGAGAATCCCCGATCCGAGGGCCGTAACTTTTCCTACTCCCACCCGTTATCCTTGTGTAACACTACTCCGCGCGGAGAATTCGTTGAAGGCTCTGACGGCTGGGAACAAAGAACGCCAAGCGGACGAGCGGCTTCTGGTGGAGGCGGCGCAGCGGGACCCTGCGCGCTTTGCGGACCTTTACGAGAACAATTTCGAGCGGGTGTATGCGTACGTGGTGCGGCGCGTGGGGGACCGCGCGGAAACCGAGGATTTGGTATCCGAGGTATTTCATCATGCGCTGGCGCACTTGAAGCGATATGAGTGGCGGGGAATTCCGTTTGCGGCGTGGTTGTACCGGATCGCCGCGAATCTGATTTCAGACCGCTGGCAGCGCAAGGACCGCGAGGATGTGGCGGACGAGCCGGAACAGATTGAATCCGCAGCGGCCACTGGCGTGGAGTTTGAAGAAGTGGAGCGGCGGGCAACTTTGTTTCGGTTGGTGGAGACTTTACCGGCGGAGCAGCGGCGTGTCGTGTTGCTGCGGTTTGTGGAAGAGAAAAGCATTAAGGAAGTGGCGCGGGAGATCCGCAAGACGGAGGGCGCGGTGAAGCAGTTGCAGTTCCGCGCACTGACGAGTCTGCGGGCGCGCATGGAGGGTGCCGATGCCTAAGCGCTCTCTGAATCCGCCGAACGACAACAAGAAAGTCGAGCAGTTAAACCGGGCCGTGGACGCTCTGCTAGCGCGGGCCGATGGCAAACAGGCAAAGGTGGAGACGAGCGTTGAGCCACTGGTGCGCTTGGCCGCAGACTTGCGCGACCTGCCGCGGGAAGAATTCAAGGCAAGACTGAAATCCGAATTAATAGGGGGGAGAAAAATTATGAGTACCGTTGCTGAACCCGTTGCATCCGTGCAAACGAGCGCCAGCCCGAGGCTGACGTTCAGAGACGCGGCGAAGGCGATTGAATTCTACAAGCAAGCCTTTGGCGCGAAGGAAACCATGCGATTCGAAGTTGGAGAATCGATCCCGCATGCCGAGATCATGATTGGCGATTCGTCGATCATGCTGACCGAAGAGTGGCCGGAAGGAAACCGGTTCAGTCCGGAGACACTGGGAAATTCCCCGATCATGATGACTCTGACTGTTCCGGACGTGGACAAGTTTTTTGCCCACGCGATCGAGGCCGGCGCCAAGACGGAGCGTCCTATCGCGGATCAATTTTACGGACATCGCGAAGGCACGCTGCGCGATCCTTTTGGATATCTGTGGAGTGTAACCACGGTGACCGAAGAGATGTCGGTGGAGGAGATGCACCGTCGCATGAAGGGGATGACAGCGGGGCCGGAGGGGGGAGCGCTCTCTTCGCAGGAAGAGCCGCGGAAAGTCAGCCCGATTCCGAGCGGATACCGGATGGTTACGCCCTATCTGGTTGCCGAGGATGGAGTGGCGCTGCTGGAGTTTGCTAAACGGGCCTTCGGCGCGGAAGAAACAGTGCGGGCCATGACGCCGACAGGCGTGCATGGCGAGGTCCGCATCGGGGATTCGGCGGTGATGATGGGCGGCGGCATTGCCGGCAAGAAATTTCCAGCCACGCTGCATCCGACGGCGCTACACGTTTATGTGGAAGATGCCGATGCCGTCTGCCAAAAAGCTGTGGCGGCTGGAGCGACTCTGATCGACGCGCCGCGGGACCAGGAATACGGCGAGCGCTCGGGCACGGTAAAGGATTCAGCCGGCAACTTCTGGTATATCGCGACGCACAAGGGAGAGAGCTATGTACCGAAGGGGTTGCATACGGTGAATCCGTATTTGCATCCGCTGCGGGCCGAGCCGCTGATTGGCTTTTTGAAGCGCGCGTTCGGGGCGGAGGAAGTGGCGAAGTATGCGTCGCCGGACGGTGTGGTGCAGCACGCGGAGATTCGCGTCGGCGATTCGATCGTGGAGATGGGCGAAGCCCAAGGAAAATATCAGCGCATGCCGGCGATGTTCTACCTGTACGTTCCGGATTGCGACGCGGCGTATAAGCGGGCGTTGGCGGCGGGTGGAATATCGCTGCATGAGCCTACTGACCAGCCTTATGGCGACCGCAGCTCGGCGGTGACGGATGCGTTCGGAAACACCTGGTATATTGCGACGCACATTAAGGACGTATAAGCTGTTCAATCATGGCAGCGCCGAAGAAGAGCGGCATTCCCGCGGACAAGTCGGAGTTGTACGACAAGCTTCTGGCGACGCATCCTAAGGTCGAGCGCAAGGGGGCTGCCATGGGTTACACATCGCTGAACGGCCACATGTTTACGCTGCTGGGGCCGTCCGGGACGCTCGCGCTGCGGTTGCCTGAAGAGGAGAGAGAAAAATTCCTCAAGAAATACAAGACGACACTGCACGAAGCCTATGGTGCGGTAATGAAAGAATATGTGTCGGTTCCGGATGCGTTCTTTAAGAACACGAAAGAGCTGCAGAAATATCTGGCGATGAGCTACGACTACGTCGCGACTCTCAAGCCTAAGCCGACCAAAAAGAAACGCTGATGCATCATTCGCAGTCTGGGTCGGTTTGACCCTCCTCCAATCCCTCCAATAAACTGAAGTATTCGGTACTCCTGCAGGTTTCAACTTATGGCAGATAGCATTCATGTAAAACTTCCGGATGGAAGCGTGAAGGATGTTCCCAAGGGCACCACTCCGCTCGCCATCGCCAAGGACATTGGCCCTCGGCTGGCCGATGCGGCTTTGGTGGCGAAGACTAACGGCGACCTGATTGACCTTGCCAAGCCGCTGGAGAAAGATACCGATCTGCGCTTTCTCACTGAGAAGGATCCTGAGGCTCTCGAAGTGTACCGGCATTCGTCCGCGCATTTGCTGGCGGCGGCGGTGCTGGAACTTTTTCCTGAGACGAAACTTGGGCACGGCCCGGCGACCGAGAGTGGATTTTTTTATGACTTCTACCGGCCGACTCCGTTTACGCCCGAAGACCTGGAAAAGATCGAGAAGAAGATGCAGGAGCTGGTGCAGCAGAACATTCCTTACGCGCGCGAGTTTCTGCCGCGCGATCAGGGGCTGGCGGAGTTCAAAAAAGAAGGCGACTTCATGAAGTGCCATTTCATCGAGCAATTCACCAAGCCCGATGAAAAGATTTCCATCTACCGCACCGGCAAGTTCTCGGATTTTTGCCGCGGACCGCACATTCCTTCGACCGGAAAGATCAAGGCCTTCAAGTTGTTCAACATTGCCGGCGCGTACTGGCTGGGCGATGAAAAGAACCAGCAACTGCAGCGGATTTACGGGACTTCTTTTTTCTCGAAGAAGGATCTTGATGCGCACCTGCAGCAGATCGAAGAGGCGAAGAAGCGCGACCATCGCGTGCTGGGGCAGCAGCTTGATTTGTTTTCCATTCAGGAACTGGCGGGGCCGGGGTTGATTTTCTGGCATCCCAAGGGCGGCATCATCCGCAAACAGATGGAAGACTGGATGCGCGAGGAGTACCTGAAGCGCGGCTATTCGCTGGTCTACACGCCGCATGTGGCGCGGCGGCAGTTATTTTTTACCTCGGGACACGAGGGCTATTATTCGCAGAACATGTTCGATGCCATGGAACTCGACGACGCCGAATACCGGCTGAAGCCGATGAATTGTCCGGGGCACATTCTGATTTATAAAGACTCGCTGAAGTCGTATCGCGATTTGCCGGTGCGGCTGGGCGAACTGGGAACGGTCTACCGCTACGAGCGTTCGGGCGTGATGCACGGCCTGCTGCGTGTGCGCGGGTTTACGCAGGATGACGCGCACATCTTCTGCATGCCGGAGCAGATTGAAGACGAGATTGCCAGCTGTCTCGACTTCGCGCTCGACGTGCTGAAAGATTTTGGCTTTGACAAATTCCAGACTGAACTTTCGACGTGGAATCCCGAGGACAAAAAGAATTTCGTCGGCAGCGAAGAGCAGTGGATTCACGCGACCGAGTCGCTCAAGAAGGTGCTGGAACGGCGGAAGATCGAGTACAAAACGATTCCGGGCGAGGCGGCGTTTTACGGGCCGAAAATCGACATCAAGCTGGTGGATGCCATCGGCCGCCTGTGGCAGCTCTCGACGGTGCAGTTCGATTTCAACCTTCCGCAGCGCTTTGGCCTGGAATATGTGGCCGAGGATGGTTCGCGCAAGCAGCCGGTCATGGTGCACCGCGCGCTGTATGGTTCGGTCGAACGCTTCTTTGGAGTGCTGATCGAGCATTATGCGGGCGCGTTTCCGGTATGGCTGTCGCCGGTGCAGGTGGCGATGATCCCCATCAGCGAGCGCCATGGGGAGTACGCGAACAAAGTTGCGGATCAGCTCAAGGCCATCGGCGTTCGCGTCACCGTGGATGCGCGCAACGAAAAGATGAATGCCAAGATTCGCGAGCATGCCATGCAGAAAGTGCCGTTCTTACTGGTCGTCGGGGATAAAGAGGCCGAGGCTGGGAAGGTGAACGTCCGCACGCGCGGGAAAGAGAAGACTGAAGACATGGCTGCGGGCGAGTTCGTGGAGAAGATTCGGAAGCTGATTGCGGAGAAGAGTTCGGGGCTGTAGATTTGGCCTTGAACGACTTGCCGCACGGCGCTGGGCACAATGGTTCGCATTGAGCTGGTCACGAACATCGGCGCGCCTGTCGAACGATGCTTTGATCTCTCACGCAGCATCGACCTGCACATGGCATCAACCGACTGGGCCGGAGAGCGCGCGATTGCGGGCGTGACCTCCGGCCTGATCGGACTTGATCAGGAAGTAACATGGCAGGGCCGGCATTTCGGATTCAGAATTCAGCACACCAGCCGGATCTCCGCATTGGATCGACCCCGCCACTTTCAGGATTGCATGGTCCGCGGTGCTTTCCACTCATTCTGCCACGATCACTACTTCGAGAGTACTTCGGGCCAGACTCGCATGAGAGATCTCATGGTGTTCGCAGCACCTTACGGGTTGCTTGGCAGTCTGGTCGAGGGCACGTTGGATCGTCACATGCGCTCGTTGCTGGATCGGCGGAATCGTTGCATCAAGCGAGTGGCGGAGTCTGATGAGTGGCGGGTGTTCCTGCCGACTTAGGTGGCGGGGACGTCCTCGCAGTCTTCCGTAAATGAATCGATGTACCATGTTCCGGTGCACTCCCTGTCAGAGCGCGTGTCATCCGATATCCGGCGCGAGGAATTGCTGCATCCCGGCGACCGTGTCGGCATCGCGGTTTCGGGCGGCATTGATTCGGTTGCGCTGCTACGCCTGCTGCTGGAGTTGCGCCAGGAACTCGGCATCGTCCTCTCCGTAGTTCATTTCAACCACAAGCTGCGCGGGGCGGAGTCGGGCGCCGACCAGGAGTTTGTTGCAGGGCTGGCTCGTGAGCATGGGTTGGCGTTTCATGTTGCCGACGGTGATGCAGCGCAGCGGGCCGCCGAGGATCACTCCGGCCTGGAAGCGGCTGCCCGGGAGTTGCGGTATGGATTTTTCGGGAAGCTTCTCGCATCTGACGAGGTTGATGAGATTGAGCCGGATGTCCCTCAGGGGCTAAAGCCCGAGTCTCCAGGCGACTCTAACGGCACGGCTGAAGCCGTGCCCTTCCCGAGCCCTCCTGCGCTCAATGTTTCGCAAGCAAACTTGAACAAGATCGCCACTGGCCATACGCTCGACGACCAGGCTGAAACCGTCCTCATGCGGCTGCTTCGCGGCACGGGGCTGCGCGGGCTGGGAGGAATTCATCCCCGCATCGTCGTGGAGCACGAAGCTGGGGAACATCACGGCGAGATCATTCGTCCCCTGCTCGGAATTCGCCGGCGAGATCTCGAAAAATATCTGACCGAGATCAAGCAGCCCTGGCGCGAAGATTCGTCTAACGCCGATTCGAGGTTCACGCGCAATCGTGTACGCAAGCTGGTGCTTCCGCTGCTGGAGCGCGAGTTTAATCCCGCGGTGGTTGAGAGTTTCGCAGAACTCGCCGCCATCGCCCGCGACGAAGAAGATTACTGGGAGAACGAAATCTCCGGCTGGATGGGCACGGTGGTGCACTGGTCAGAGCCGGAATGGGCTCGCGATGCGCAGGATGCAAGCCTCGTTCAAATTGCGCCGATCAATCGCCGTCCCCCGCAGAGTCTGCCCATGGATTCGAGTTTGCGCTCGCGCATCGACGACGCGCCGTGGCTGGTGATGAACGCGAGCGTCAGCCGCCCCTGGCTGCTGACCGAGCCGCGCGCTGTGCAGCGCAGAATGGTGAAGTCGATCGGCGAGCAGGCCGGGATTCCGCTGGAGTTCAAGCACATTGAAGAAATCCTGCGGTTTGCCGCTGAAGACGGTCCATCCGGCAAGGAGCTTTCGCTTCCGCTGGGATGGAAGATTCTCCGCGAACCTGAGGCGATGATTTTTATCACTCCCGACTTGCGCGGCCAACAGCCGATCTCAGATTACGAATATCCGCTGGCTGTCCCCGGGCGTGTGCTGGTTTTCGAGGTGGGATCGGTGATGGAAGCACTGCGCATTCCTCCGGCGCTCACAGCAGAGAACGCCGCCGAATCGCAAGCCGGGGAGTATACTCCGCAGCAACTTCTTCGTGCAGATCTTTTGCAGAAGAACGTGATCGTGCGGAACTGGCGTGCAGGCGACCGCTTTTGGCCGGCCCGTACCAAGGCGCCGAAGAAGATCAAAGAACTGCTGACCGAGAGGCACATATCTCAGCCGGAGCGCAGGCTATGGCCGGTCGCCGTTAGCGGAGACGAAATTGTGTGGATGCGCGGCTTTCCAGTTCCCGCTCGATGGCTCGCAAAGGCGGGGCAGGAAGCGGTGCTGATCCGCGAATTGCCGTGGGCGACCGAGGAACAAACAATCTAGGCTCGATTCACCCGGAAATCTGATCTAATAGCACACATACACGACCCGGAGGCGCGCTACTTCATGAATATGCATGCGCTGAGAACCGATTCGCTGCGCCAGGTCATTGCGGCCGAGCAGATCCAGAAGCGAGTGAAGGAACTCGGGCGCCACATCTCCGACGACTACCAGGGCCAGACGATTCAGGCGCTGGCCGTTCTCGAAAACGCCTTCATGTTCATGGCCGACCTGGTGCGTGCGCTCGACGTTCCCGTCGTGTGCCAGTTCATCAAGCCGAAATACACCAAGCAGCAGAGCAGCCAGACGGCAGAGGTGATGGAGATATTCTTCAGCCACGAGCCCGACATTCGCGGCCAGCACATCCTGCTGGTCGAGGGCCTGGTGCATTCCGGCGTGACCAGCGAATTTCTGATGAACGACTTGCGCGCGCGCGGGGCGGCCTCGGTAAAGCTGGTCACCTTACTGGACCGGCAGGGGGCGCGCCGTGTGGCCCTGCAGCCTGACTACTTCGGCTTTCTGGTGGATGAAACGTTCCTGGTGGGCTACGGCCTAGGAGCGGTGGAGCAGACCAATCGCAATATCCCATATTTGGCCGCAAGCCCAGTCCCGCAAATGACTTAAGTTATGCGATTTGCGACGCCCTTTTTTTCCCAGGAAAAGGTAGAATACGGTTATTAGGGAATTTCCCTATCGAAATTGCGTGAGCGGCATCTAATTCAGCAGCAGGAGCCTCGGGACTTTCGCGCACAGGTGTTGGGACCCCGGTTTCTTCAGGAGCTTCTTGGTGAACTCGACAGTAAAAACCGTAGTTTTTTGGGTGGTGATTGCGCTGTCTGGCGCGTTATTGTGGACCGTGATTCAGCAGGGGCGCAGCGGGCAGAAGGACAAAGAAGTCAACTCTTCCCAGTTCATGAGCGAGGTGGCGCAGGGAAACGTGCAGGAAGTGACCGTCGACGGCCAGAATGTACGCGGGAAATATCGCGATGGCACGGCGTTCCACACCACGGTCCTGGTGAACTATCCCGATATGTTCAAGACGCTCTACGAGAAGAATGTGTCGGTGAACGTGAAGGATGTGAACGGCGGAAGCTGGCCGCTGCAGTTGCTGGGCACCTGGGCCCCGCTGATTCTGCTGGGCGCGTTGTGGTTCTTCATGATCCGGCAGATGCAGACGGGCGGCAATAAAGCGCTCTCGTTCGGCAAGAGCCGGGCGCGGCTGCTTTCGATGCAGCAGAAAAAGGTCACGTTCAAAGACGTTGCCGGCGTGGAAGAGGCGAAAGAAGAACTGCGCGAAATTATCGAATTCTTGCGCGAGGCGCAGAAGTTCCAGAAACTTGGCGGCAGAATTCCCAAGGGGGTGCTGCTGGTTGGGCCTCCGGGAACCGGCAAAACCCTTCTGGCGCGGGCGGTTGCGGGCGAGGCGAATGTTCCGTTCTTCTCGATCTCCGGTTCCGATTTTGTGGAGATGTTCGTAGGCGTCGGCGCCAGCCGCGTACGCGATCTGTTCGAGCAGGGCAAGAAGAACGCGCCCTGCATCATTTTCATTGACGAGATTGATGCTGTAGGGCGGCATCGCGGCGCGGGCTTGGGCGGTGGTCACGATGAGCGCGAGCAGACTCTGAACCAGTTGCTGGTAGAGATGGACGGCTTCGAATCGAATGAGGGCGTGATTCTGATGGCGGCGACGAACCGGCCCGATGTGCTGGACCCGGCCTTGCTGCGGCCGGGGCGTTTTGACCGGCGCGTAGTGGTGAGCCGTCCCGATGTGCGCGGCCGCGAAGAGATTTTGCGGGTGCACACGCGCAAGATTCCTCTGGCCGAGGATGTCGAGCTTTCTGTGCTGGCGCGGGGCACTCCGGGATTCTCCGGCGCGGACCTGGCCAACATGGTGAACGAAGCGGCATTGGCTGCGGCGCGGCAGAACCGCAAGGCTGTGCTGATGTTCGATTTCGAAGTCGCCAAAGACAAAGTGTTGATGGGCGTGGAGCGCAAGTCGCTCATCCTCTCTGACGAAGAAAAGAAAGTGACGGCTTACCACGAGGCCGGGCACGCGCTGGTGGCGGCGAAGCTGCCGGGTTCCGATCCGGTGCACAAAGTCACGATCATCCCGCGCGGTATGGCGCTGGGCGTGACCATGCAGCTGCCGGTCGACGACCGGCACAACTACACCCGGGAATATTTGAAGACCGACCTGGCAATTCTGATGGGAGGTCGACTGGCCGAGGAGCTTTTCCTCAACCAGATGAGCACAGGCGCGGGAAACGACATTGAGCGGGCCACGGAAATGGCGCGCAAGATGGTTTGCGAGTGGGGCATGAGCGATCTTGGCCCGCTCACTTTCGGCAAGAAAGAAGAGCAGATCTTCCTGGGCCGCGAGATCAGCCAGCACCGCGACTACAGCGAAGACACCGCCATCAAGATCGATGGCGAGGTCCGCAAGCTGGTGAACTTCGGATACGAGACGGCAAAAGGCATTCTCGAAGGCAATCGCGAGACGCTGCAGAAAATCGCGGCGGCGCTGCTGGAGCGGGAAGTGCTGGATGCTTCCGAGGTGCTGCTGCTGGTGGATGGCAAGGAGCTCCCTCCGATGAAGTCTCCCTCCAAGCCGGATGACGGCGTGCAGCAGGTGCTGAAGCCGGAGCCGGGTCGGGGGATCGTGAAGGGCGGAGAAAGCCCGGCGCGAGCTTAAACCATTTCTCAGTTCTCAGTAGTCAGTTTTCAGTTACGGGCGGCCTGGAGGCCGCCTTTGTTTTTTGCAAGGTGGCCAAGTTACCCGTTCACGATCTTCATCATGGGCGCGGGATATCGTTCGCCTGCGGCTGCGCCGGTGGGGAAGACTTCTTCGATACGCCGCAAATCCTCCGATGTCAACTTCAGATCGATTGCCGCCACATTCTCTTCCAGATACTTGCGCCGCTTGGTTCCGGGGATGGGGACAATGTTCTTATCCTGAGCCAGCACCCAGGCCAGTGCAAGTTGGGAGGATTTGCAGCCCTTCTCTTTCGCGATCTCTTCAATCCGGTGCACCAGGTCAAGGTTCTTCTGGAAGTTCTCGCCCTGAAAGCGCGGAGAAGACCTGCGGTAATCGTCGGCCGGGAGATCTTCGAAGCGGGTGAACTGCCCGGTGAGGAACCCACGCCCCAGCGGGCTATAGGCGACAAAGCCCACGCCGAGCTCGCGGCAAGTGGCCAGGAGCTCGTCCTCAGGCTCGCGGCTCCACAGCGAATATTCAGTTTGCAGCGCGGCGATAGGATGAATTTTCGCGGCGCGGCGCAACGTGCGAGGGGAAGCTTCGGAAAGCCCGATGTGGCGGATTTTTCCTTCCCGCACCAACTGTGCCATCGCGTCAACCGTCTCCTCAATCTGCGTGGCCGGATCGACGCGATGCTGGTAGTACAGGTCGATTGTCGCGACGCCCAGGCGCTTCAGGCTTCCTTCGCAAGAGCGCCGGATGTAATCGGGCTTGCCGTTCACGCCGCGCACGGAAGGATCTGCGGGGTCGCGCACGATCCCGAATTTCGTTGCCAGCACAACTTTTTCGCGCTTGCCCCTGATGGCGCGGCCCACCAGTTCTTCATTCTTATAGGGTCCGTACATATCCGCCGTATCGAGAAAATTGACGCCGAGATCGAGCGCGCAGTGAATGGTGGCGATGGATTCGTCGTCGTCCCGTGGGCCGTAAAACTCCGACATGCCCATGCAGCCCAGGCCAAGGGCGGAGACTTTGAGACCGCTGCGTCCAAGTTCGCGAAATTGCGTGATGATTTCTCCCGGAAGACAGCCGAATCCTGAAGATGGCTATTTAATAGATGCGGATCAATGGCTTCCGCGATTCAGTCACGTTGCCGATATGCCGCGCCGGAACCCCGGCACTTTGCATATCGTGCACCAGTTCCTCGCAATTCTCTTCCGCCACCGAAATCAGCAGTCCGCCCGCGGTCTGCGGATCGAATAGCAAAGCTTTGAGGTCATCGCCGATCTCCGCTTCGTAGCTCACCACGCACTCGGCAAAGTCGCGATTGTTCTTCAGCCCTGCGGGAATATAGCCTGCACGAATGCACTCCATTGCTCCCGGCAGAATCGAAATGTTTTTGGCACAGAAGCGCAGCGCAACATTGCTGGCCAGCGCCATCTCGCGTGCGTGGCCGATCAGACCGAAGCCGGTGACGTCGGTCATGGCATGCACTGCGTAATCGTTCTTTCCGATCAACTCCGCCGCAAGTTTATTCAACGTAGTCATCGATTGCACCGCAGCGTCAATCCATGCCGACTCCGCTTTCCCTTTTTTAATTGCCGTCGAGATCACGCCCGTACCCAGCGCTTTTGTGAAAATGAGAGCGTCGCCCGGCTTGGCGCCAGCGTTGGCAAGAACTCTTTTCGGATGGATCAGCCCAGTCACAGCGTAGCCGAACTTGGTTTCTTCGTCGCGGATGCTGTGGCCGCCGATCACCGTGCATCCGGCTTCGATCATCTTCGAAAGGCCGCCGGCGAGAATGCGCTCGAGAATCTCCAGATCGGCTTTCTCGGGTAAGCAAACCAGGGCCAGCGATGTGAGCGGCTTTCCGCCCATGGCATAAACGTCGCTCAACGCGTTCGTAGCGGCGATCTGGCCGAAGACGTAAGGATCGTCTACGACTGGAGTAAAGAAATCGACAGTCTGCACCAGCGCCTGGTCGGGTGCGATTTGATACACTCCGGCGTCGTCGGCGTGATCGAAGCCGACCAGAACATTGAGGTCGTGTTGCCGGGCTAATTTCCCAAGCACCGTGTCCAGCGCCGCCGGACTCAGCTTGGAAGCTCAACCGGCGGCTTTTACTGACTCCGTCAACCGGAATGGCTTCAATGCACACATGAATGCATTGTACCGAGTTGCCAGACCGGCGAGGTGTCAGGCTCGGTCCAGGAA
>Ga0302320_10016718_pt1 | contig 14951 bp, 11 predicted proteins | sample Bog_T0_3_FD_202130 | JGI IMG/M metagenome (GOLD analysis project Ga0302320, IMG submission 202130) | Peat permafrost microbial communities from Stordalen Mire near Abisko, Sweden - Bog_T0_3 | ecosystem: Environmental > Terrestrial > Soil > Wetlands > Peat | place: Sweden: Abisko, Stordalen Mire... | reverse complement strand
TTTGCGCCCGCTACTGGAGCAGGAGCGCAGACGGACTGGGGCAATACCAAGCCGAACAGCTTCCGCGGACCTGGTTTCGCGTCCATCTCGGCACAACTGGGCAAAACGTTTTCGGTTACCGAGAGCACCCATTTCGAGCTTGGTGCGGACGCCTACAACCTGTTCAACCATCCGAACTTCGGGTTGCCTGCCTCTGACGTGGGCGCCTCAAGCGGGTTTGGTGAGATTACTGCGACGCAGGCCTCTCCGACCAGCATTTATGGCACAGGGCAGGGGTCACTTGTCTCCGGTCGCGTGTTGGTGGTCTTCGGCAAGTTCATCTACTAAATCACAACTGGCGGCTGTCACCTATAAGCAGGTGGCAGCCGCTTCACAAGAACGAGGAGCAATGCGATGCGAAAGATTCTATCTCTATCCTTACTTGTGCTGGCTCCCGCGCTGCTATCGGCCCAGACCCAGAAGCTCACGCTCGACGACATTCTTGGCGGTGGCCGCGGTGCCGCAGGCGGCCCCGGCGGCGGCGGAGGTCTCGGCTTCGGACGCGGGCGCGGAGGCGAGGCCCAGACCACTCCGGATGGAAAATACTCGGTCACCCAGGAGAACGGACAAATTGTGCTGAAGCCCACCGACGGCAGCGCTGAGAAGGTGCTGACTTCCACACCGGCCCTGAAGACTGATGTTCAGTTGTCCCCTGATGGCAAGAATATTGCGTTCCTGAGCGATGGCCAGGTGTGGGACGTACCGGTTGCTGGCGGCGAGGCCGTACAACTGACGCACGACCCCAAGGGGCCAGGCGATCCGCGCGGAGCCACTGACCACAACCCGCAATGGAACCCCAACGGCAAGTGGATTCTCTACGACACTGGCACGAAGGGTTACAACGAGTTGTATGTCGTCAGCGCAGACGGCAAGGTAAAGAACTGGCTGGCGGCAACGGAGATCTATCACGGCAAGGATGTGATCGCGGTCAATGTTGCTGCGGACCATGGCGATGCGGTTGCTTCGGATCGCTTCGACGCGCGACCGGCTTGGTCTCCCGATGGAACGCGCATCTCCTACACGGAGCGCTCGCGGGAGTTCTTCTCCGGCAAGCTGAAGGTGCTTCCGTTCAACCAGAAAACAGGCACGGCGTCCGGTCCGGCGCTTGACCTTTATATCGCTAAGAACGATCCGGGCGGAGCATGGGCCGTCAACACGGATGTGTGGTCGCCGGACAGTGGCACGCTTGCGGTGGTTTTGCAAGAGACTCACTGGGACAAGATTTGGCTTATTCCATCCAAGGGCGGCGCGCCCAAGGAGCTGACCTTTGGCGAGGGCGAAGACGAGGACCCGGTCTACTCGCCCGATGGCAAGTGGATCGCCTTCGTCTCAAACCGCGGTGTTGCGGAGGAGCGGCACATCTGGCTGGTACCGGCGGCCGGCGGTGAGGCGCATCGCCTCACCAATTTCGTCGGCCATGAGATTGGAATTCGCTGGTCGGCTGATAGCCAGAGCATCCAGTTCACGCATAGCGATGTACTTGGCGCTTCCGGGACCTACAGCGCAGATGTCAGTGGGAAGTCCGCGCCTCGCCTGATCGGGGAGCTGCGGCCGTCGCGCTACGCGAATCTCGGTATCGTGCCCGAGGTGATCCATTACAAGAGCAAGGATGGCTTGACCATTGCCGCCATCCTCTATAAGCCAGTCGACTACAAGGTGGGGACGCACTACCCCACCGTTGTGCTCGCGCATGGTGGACCCGAGGGGCAAACGACGCTGACTGCGTCTCCCAATGCGCTGTATTTGGCTGATCAGGGCTATGTGGTGCTCGATCCCAACTTCCGCGGCAGCACTGGCTACGGCGAACGCTTTCGCAACGCCAACGTCGAGGACTCCGGAGGTGGTGAGATCGATGATGTCGTCGCCGGTGTGAAGTATCTGGTTGACACCGGGCTGACCGATCCTAAGCATGTCGGCATCTCCGGCGGAAGCCATGGAGGAACTGTGGTAGCCAACGCGGTAGCAAAGTATCCGGACACTTTTGCCGTGGGCATTGAGAAGTTCGGTGTGGTCGACCGTGCGCTCTTCCTGCGATATACCAATCGCAACTCCGAGATCCGCTGGGAGACCAAGATGGGCGGGCCTCCAGAGTTGAAGCCGGCCAGCTATCGCAAGGCGAATGTGCTTCCCGACGTCGACAAGATCAAGACGCCGCTGCTGATTCTGCATGGCGAAGAAGACCCACAGGTGCCCCCGCAGGAGTCGCAGGCGTTTGCGGCTGCGTTGAAGAAGGCGGGCAAGACGTTCAGCTACTTTACCTACCCGGGCGAGGGCCACGGCATCTCGCAGCCCGATCATAGACGCGATGCCACCGAGAAAGAGATCGCGTTCCTCAACAAGTACCTCAAGCCCGATTCTGCACAGTAGCAGGAACTTCCGGAGGCCAGTCCATGCGCTGCGCCTCCACAGGAGAACGTCGTGAATCGTTCAAGATTGGCTACATATTCCGGCGTCGCCGCGCTGGCGCTCGCAACCGCCGCTTTAGTTGCGCAGCCGAACTCCTCTGCCAGCAACTACGATCCCGGGATTCGCCCCGTAACTCCGGATTCGGCTAAGGCAGAGAAGGCAGCTGAGGATACCTGGTTCGCGCACGTGCAGTATCTGGCGAGCGATGACCTGAAGGGACGACGGACCGGCACGCCCGATTTCATCAAAGCGGTGGAGTATGTTGAGTCGCAGTTTAAGGCAATCGGACTGAAGCCGGCCGGTACGGACGGCTATCGGCAGGCGGTTGGGTTTCGCAGCGCGACCGTGGATGCTGAGCATTCCAGCCTTGAGCTTGTCCATGCGGATGGACAGACTCAGAAGCTGAATATCGGTAGCGAAGTCACGCTCAGTCCAAACAAAGAAGGCGCCGTCAGCGTCTCGGCGCCTGCTGTCTTTGTGGGCTATGGGCTGGTTGTCCCGGGTCTGGGCCTGGACGACCTGAAGGGCATTGATCTGCGCGGAAAGATCGCTGTGATCTTCGGTGCGTCTCCGGCTGCGGTGCATGGGCCGCTGAAGGCGTACTTTCGTACTCCGGCTACGCGCTGGAAGGCGCTCAAAGCTGCCGGTGCGATCGGTCTGATCACCATTCCTGAGGCACGTCAGTTTGGGGGAGGTACGGGTCGCGGCGCAGGAGGAGGTGCTGGGGTGGGTGCAGGTGCAACTTCGCAGCAGCCAGGAGCAGCAGCCTCCGCGGCTAATGGCGCCCGGCCAGGGGGTGCTGTTCTAGCCGAGTCCCCGCAGGGACCCACTGGGCTTGGATTTGGCGGCGCGCGTCAGCCCGGCCTTCAGCTCGCGGACCCTGAGCTCAATCCGCTTGCTGGTGCGCAGCTCAGTGCGAATCTGCCCGCCGCCTCCGCAGGCCCATTGTTTGTTGGCGCGCCGCACACCATAGAAGAGTTGCAGGCCCTGGCGAAGGATGGCGATCGGTTGCCCTCATTTCCGCTCGCGGTTACGATTCGCTCAACCACAACGACCAACGTGATTTCCAAGATTGATGCTCCGAACGTAATCGGGGAGCTTGAGGGCAGCGACCCGAAGTTGAAGCGTGAGTATCTCGTGTTGAGCGCACACCTTGACCATCTGGGCGTGGGCCGTCCGGTCGACGGCGACGCGATCTATCACGGCGCCATGGATAACGCTTCCGGAATTGCTTCTGTGATCGAGACGGCCGAGGCTTTGGCGAACGGCGCGCGGCCTAAGCGTTCCATCATCTTCCTCGCTCTTACCGGCGAAGAAGAGGGTGAGCTGGGATCCCAGTATTTCGCGCACTATCCCACCGTGCCGCGTGCGCAGATTATTGCCGACATCAACATGGACATGTACCTTCCCATCTTTCCTTTGCATTTTCTTGAGGTGCAGGGCCTGGGCGAATCGACCCTGGGGAACGATGCTCGCGCCGCAGCCCAGTTGAACGACATTGAGGTGCAGTTTGACAAACAGCCTGATGAGAACCGATTTATCCGCTCCGATCAGGCGAGCTTTGTGAAGTACGGCATTCCGGGCCTCGCCTTCAAGTTTGGCTGGCTGCCCGACACGCCCGAGCAGAAGGCATTCAATGACTGGATTCGCAATCGCTACCATCGCCCTAGCGACGACCTGAAGCAGCCGATTGATCAAGGGGCCGCAGTCCACTTCGACCGCGTGCTGTACACGCTGATTACGCGTGTTGCCAACGCCCCCTCAAGACCTGCTTGGTATCCAGAGAGCTTCTTCAGTACGATCCCCCGCACCTGATTCGCGCAGTCAGTGACCAGCGGACGCTCGGTCATTCGAACTCTGCCACGCCGCAATTTCCCAGGAGGCATCCATGAAAACCCGCTCAGCATTCCACCCAAAGATCGGATTGACGCTGGCTCTCGCCGTTGTTGGACTAGCTTCCGCCACCGCACAGAAGCTAACTGTCAACTCTGTCGACTTTCCAACGCTGGGCAATCCTACATCAGCCATTGAAACGCCCGACGGCCGATATGTCTTCGTCTCCGTAACCAACGTTGGAGGCCCGAACGCATTTGGTCCGGACTCGGCGGCAGGCAATCGGAAAAATGTCGTGTCGGGCATCCAGGTTTTCCAGGATGCAAACGGTACACTCACGTCGGCTGGCTTTGTCCCTCTGGGCAGCGCCGGAGCCAATGGCCTTGCATTTCTGCGCGATGCAAAGACCCTCGTCGTTGGCGCAGGCGACGCCGGGGTCGCCTTCCTGAACGTGCAGGACGCTATCCATGGGACCGCAAAGCCCGTCTTCGCCAGCCAGGGCGAAGCGGCGGGGACCTTCGATGTCGCGGCTACGCCTGACGGGCTCTATGTTTTCTCGGCGAATGAATACGGAGTGGTTGCGGACCAACGGGGCAACGTCGGAGTCATCGCGGTGGAGCCCGAAGCCAATGGCCGCGTCACCCATCCCGAGACGGTTGCCCAAATTCCTCTCGGCGACGTCGTCCCGAGCCTCACGCTCTCCCGCGACGGCTCTCGCCTGTACGTTGCCACCGAACTTGTGCCTGCGAAGAGCGCATTGCAGATCGCGGGCTCTGCCAATCCAAGCCTGGGCAAGAATGATTGCGTCCAGGCCAAAGGAACGCCCGCGCGAGGTAACGGCTTCATTACGGTCATCGACGTGCGCAAAGCGGAAGTGTCCGAGTATGCTGGCCAGGACGCGATCCTGTCGCACACTGCCGCAGGCTGTTCTCCGGTGCGCATCGTCGAGTCGGCAAATGCATCCTCGCTGTTCGTCTCTGCTCGAGGGGACAACTCTGTGCTCGAGTTCAAGCCGACGCTGCTTGAGTCAGACCCCGACCACGCCTTCCAGCGCTCTATTCCCTCGGGCGGCGACGCGGCAGTCGGCCTCCTGCTCTTCGATCAGGACCGTTTGCTTGCCGTTGCCAACTCCAACCGTTTTGCGAGCTCTCCCGGGTCACTTGCTCTGCTCAGCGTTTCGCGGTCAGCCAACGCCAGCCTTTTGCAGACGCTCCCCGCTGGAACCTTCCCAAGAAACCTCAGCCTCGCGCCCGATGGTCGCTCCATCTACCTGACCAACTACACCTCCCGTAGCTTAGCCCGGATAAACGTCACGTCCTCCGCAGTTACTACCGTGGCCTCGCGTAATTGAGCCAGCCGAGAGGTCCGGCTGAAGGAAGCGAAGATCAGCGGAGCGCCGCAACGAGAGAGATGAGAGCGGAACCAATCGAGCAAATCCTACGGAAGCCCTGCGAACGGCCGTGAATCGAATCGTGCGGGGGGGCGGGTCGGAGAACGTTCCGGCATGATGTTGCGGCGGGGATCAAATGGCTCGAAGGCATCTGCGCTCGAAGCAGATGCGTGGTATGTCCATTTCTGCTAAGTGACTGATTTACTGACGAAAGTGAGGAATGCGCTCAACCGTCGGAGGCGTACACCGTCCCAAAATCGACTACAGTCGTGTATACGAAAAAAAGCAGATGCACTAGGCGAAATCGCCGCATCTGCTTGATTCTTAAAGAATTGTGCTGGTCGGGGCGGTCAGATTCGAACTGACGACCCTCTGCTCCCAAAGCAGATGCGCTACCAGGCTGCGCTACGCCCCGACTTCCTCAATCTTACCCCACTTATCCGGGCTGCAAGCCAGACCCCAAATGCCCGCAAACCCTCTCCAGCAATGAGCGCCGAGTGTCCGTCCTGGGGCCTCGGCGCAGCCTACAGAAATACGCCTTGCACCACGCTTCTGTGGCGCAATTGGCCAACCAGGATGGGAGTCGAGAAGTGCGCTCCATAAAGAGAATTGCTCGTCAAGATCATCCTCTGTATCCAAAGCTCAGTATTGTATAGTTGACATAATGTTAGTCATGGCGTACATTTAGTTCGCTGTAGAAGACCCGCATTTATCTGCAGCGAACGGAGGCAGTTAATGAAAGACAGCATTCCTCTAGCGCCGCTGGAAAAAATGGCCCGATTCAATCTCATCGTGTTTGCAGCAGTCACCGTCCTCTATTTCATCGCCGTTCCGTCGCTGGCCTGGTGTTTTCACCGGACGTTGCTCCAAGCCTCGGTGCCGGCCCTCGGTCTGTTCGGCTTCTGCGGCTTCTGGGGCTTCGGCTCCTACTTCCTCTACGACCGCAAGCGGCGCGCCAAGGTGAAGCTGGACGAGCGCGAAGAACTCATCAACCTACAGGCAACGACCACCGGCTTCGCCGCGGCTTGGGGGGTATTCGTGGCCCTGTGCATGGGGGTATGGGTGGTCCGGAGCTACGTGGTTCACCGCCCCACGCTTCCCATCGTCTTTCTGCCGTTCCTGGTATTCACGTGCATGATCGTTCAGACCGTGTTCCAGTCGTTGGGAATTCTGGCGGGGTATAAGCGGAGCTGCGGCGATGACACCCTCTGAGGGCGTACAGTTGAAGAACCGCATCCGCAAGCTGCGCTTCGAGCACGGCGAGATGACCCAGCAGGAGTTGGCGGACCACGTCGGCGCAGCGCGGCAGACCATCATCGCGCTGGAGGCGGGCAAGTATGCGCCGTCCTTGCTGCTCGCATTTCGGCTGGCCAAAGCCTTCGGCGTCAAGACCGAAGACGTCTTCCAGTGGGATGGCGATTGACCTTGTCTATCTCGCTCAGAGCGTCGCCAGCGCATGCACCAGATGCATCGACAGCCAGCCGAACAGCAGCATTGGCAGCACCAGCATCGCTGCAAACAGCGCGCACAGGACGGCGAAGAAGAGCCAGCTGCGCCGCCGCGTGCCCTGCGGGTCAGCCAGGCTGCTGGTCAGCAGCGCATAGTTGCGCCGGTTCGCCTTCCAGCCGATGTCGAACAGGTTGCCGAGCACGGGCACGGTGCCCAGCAGCACCTCAATGCCCCAGTTGGCAAGCATCCGTGCCAGCGTCACATAGGAGACGCCGCGCACCCACGCCGCAAAGATAATGATGCACGAGGCGATGCCGCCGATGGCGTCGCCCACGCCAGGAATGAAGCCGACGATGCCGTCCAGCCCGAACCGGATAGTCGTGCCCGGTATGCGGAACCAGTCGTCCAGCAGGTGCGACAGCAGGTCGAGGCTCTCATCGTCGAACGCCCCGGCTGCGCGGCGCATGCGCGGCGAGAGGATCTCCGGTTTCAGGGTCGCCTGCATCGCGTCCTCCCACTTCGTCGCGCTTGGCCGCAGACCAGATTCGGCCCGCTGCTGCGGCTGGCGGGCGTCTTCGCCACCACGCGCCAATGCTATAATTACAAGTATACGGCGGCTATAGTTCAGTGGCAGAACGCCGCTCTGTGGCAGCGGATGTCCTGGGTTCGAAACCCAGTAGCCGCCCCAAATCTTTCCTTGATCGACCGCTCGATGCCGTACGAGCTCTGAGTCAATCTTGCCCAGCACTTCCAACACTCCAGAACCGCAGCCAGTGGCCGTCGCATCCGAGTCTGCGAATGCTGGCGCTGCCGCACATCGCACGATCTACGCCGGCACTTCGGGCTGGGCCTATCCATTGTGGAAGCCTGTCTTCTATCCTGCCAAGCTGCCGGCCAAACGTTTTTTGGAGCACTACGCACTGCAGTTGAACTCGGTCGAGGTCAACTACACCTTTCGCGCGCTGCCCTCCGCAACCACACTGGCGGGATGGCTCGCGGCCACGCCCGCGGGCTTCCGGTTCAGCTTCAAAGCGCCCCAGCGCATCACCCACTTCAGCCGCCTGCGCGATTGCCACGAGGCCGCCGGCGGATTCGTCGATCGGCTCCAACCGGTGCGCGCCGCGGGCAAACTGGGGCCGCTATTGTTCCAGCTTCCGCCCAACTTCAAGGCCGACCCCGCGCTGCTCGCCGACTTCCTCTCCGCACCTGCGTTCGCCGGCCCTGCGCCGCCGATGGTCGCGTTCGAGTTCCGCCACCAGAGCTGGTTCAGCGAAGAGACCTACAAAGTCCTGCGCCTGCATAACGCTGCGATGTGCATCGCCGAAAGCGACGATCTGCAGACCCCCGAGGTCCAGTGCGCGCGCACCCACGCCTGCTATCGTCTGCGCCGGACCAGCGGATACACCGGGCCAGAAGTTGCCGCGTTCGCGGAAAAGTTTTCCGCGCTCGCCGTTGACCGCGACGTCTATGTCTACTTCAAGCATGAGGACGAGCCTACCGGCGCGCTGAACGCCGTCGAATTCCTGAAAGCCTGCGCAGCCAGGGCAGGGAAGTCGTGATCGAAAAGACCGCGCCCGCCCAGTTCTTAGCGAAGCCCTTTGTCCCGCGGCGCTGGCTCCGCAATGCCCACGCGCAGACCATCGCCGGCAACTTCCTGCCGCGTGCGGACCATCTGCCTGCGCCGGTTTCCGAACTGGTCGAGGTCTCGCCCGCCAGCGCATCGCAGATCGCAACCCAGGTGCTTTGCCTGTGCCACTGGCAGCCGCCGGAGGTACGCGCCGCGCGGCCGACCGCGATTGTCGTCCATGGTCTTGAGGGTTCCGCAAATTCGCAGTATGTGGTCGGCAACGCCAACAAGCTGTGGCGCGCGGGGGCCAACGTCATCCGCATGAACATGCGCAACTGCGGCGGCCGCAACTACCAGATGGCGCGGCATGCTCCCACGCTCTACCACTCCGGGCTCTCCGGCGACGTCGGCGCCGTACTGCGCTTCTTCCTCGAGCGCGAACACCTCGAAAGCATCGCGTTGATCGGCTATTCGATGGGCGGAAACCTGGTGCTGAAGCTCGCCGGCGAGCTCGGCGCGGACGCTCCGTCCCAACTCCACTCCGTCGTCGGTGTGTCGCCGGCAATCGACCTGGGGCCGTCCGCGGATGCGTTGCACCGGCCCCAGAACCGCATCTATGAACTGCGCTTCCTGCGCGCCCTCATCAAGCGCTTCCGCCACAAGGCACGGCTATTTCCGCGGGTCTACGATCCCCGGCGTGCCGTCGGCATCGGCTCCCTGCGCGACTTCGACGATCGCATTACCGCGCTCTACTCCGGCTTCGCGTCCGCCGCCGACTACTACCTCCGCGCTGCCGCCGCGCGCGTGGTGGACCGCATCGCCGTGCCCACGCTTATTCTGCATTCGCTCGACGATCCCTTCGTCACCATCACGCCGGAGACGCTCGCCGCGATCAAGGCCAACCCCCATATCACGCTCGTGCAGACCCGGCACGGCGGCCATTGCGCCTTCCTCGCCACGCCCGACCCCGCCAGCGCCGACGACGGCCGCTGGGCCGAGACTACACTTCTTCGCTTCGTCCTCGCCCACGCGTGAAGTGCGCAACTGCCTGATAATAGCTTCATGCTTGCCGACTGGTCCGTCGAATGCTCCGCCGAGGACCCTGTGCTGGTCGTTCCCTGGAAGGACCCCGACAGCAACGCAGCCTTCGTCGATCTGCGCGCCAACCCCTACGACTTCGACTCCATCCCCGAGGCCGAGCAGAACCCGCCGCTGATGCATGCGTTGCGTGCGCTGAATGCGGCGCGCTCAGCCGTATTCACTGCCAAGTGCGACGCATGGCCGCTCGGTGCGGAGGAACTGGAACATCTGCGGCTCGAGTTGGATATCCCTCCCGCCGACGGGCCAGCCGGATTTGCCAGCTACATCGATCTGGTTTGGCGCGAGCGGTCTCTTTTCCTCTCGCTCCCTCAGCACGAACAGATGCTGCGCCGGCTCACCCGCCTCGCTGCACCGCTCGACCATCCCGCCGTCGCGCTCGACTGCGTGGTGCGTCCCGCGTTTCTCGATCTGGATGCCCCACAACAGGGCTATGCCTGGAGCTTCTACGTCGAGGCGCTCGGCGAAAGCCCGCAGGCGGCGTGGGAGAAGTGGGGCGCCGCGCTGGACGCCGTCGTCGCCCTGCTCCGCGGTAAAGATCTGGTGCGATAACCAAGCTTTCAGCTCTTAGCCTCTAGCTAGAAGCTAATGGCCAAAAGCTAATGGCTGCCCTACGCAATCGCCTGGGCGGGTTCCGTGGCGCGCTGCTCGGCGATCCGCCGCGTCGCTTCGCGCACCATGGAGGCGGGCACCGGCTTGCCGAAGTAGAAGCCTTGGGCCTCGTCGCAGCGCCGGCGCAGCAGGAAGTTCAACTGGCTGTCGGTCTCGACGCCCTCGGCCACCACCTTCAGGTTCAGCCCATGCGCCATGGAGATGATGGCGCGCACGATCGCGGCCGCGTTGGGGTCGTTGGCCGAGCGGTTCACGAAGCTGCGGTCGATCTTCAACCGGTCCACTTCATACTGCAGCAGGTAGGAAAAGCTGGAGAAGCCGGTGCCGAAGTCGTCGATCGCAATCTTCACGCCCAGCTTGCGCAACTGCATCAGCGCCTCATTGGTGGTCGCCGAACTGGACATCAGCGTCTGTTCCGTGATCTCGATCTCCAGACATCGCGCAGCCAGTCCCGACTCACGCAGCGCCATGCTCACCTGCGACGCCAGGTTCTTCTGCCGGAACTGCCGCGGCGAAAGGTTCACCGCGATTACCAGTTCGCGCCCCAGCGTATCCTGCAGCTCCTTGCCCTCGTGGCACGCCGTGCGGATGGCCCACTCGCCGATCGGCACAATCAACCCGGTGGCCTCGGCCAGCGGAATGAAGTGGGAGGGCGGGATCGATCCGCGCCGCGGATGGTTCCAGCGCAGCAGCGCCTCCATGCCGATCACCTCGCCGGTAATGCACGATACCTGCGGCTGGTAGTTCAGCGATAGCTCGCCGTTGATCAGCGCGTGGCGCAGGTCGTGCTCAAACTCCAGCTTGTCCGCCGTGGCCACCACCATGCCCTCGTTGAAGACGTGGAAGGCGTTGCGTCCGCTCTCCTTGGCCTCGTACAGCGCGGCGTCGGCGTTCTTCAGCAGGCTGTCCGCATCCTGCGCGCAGTCGGGGAAGACACACAGGCCCACGCTCACCGTCACGTTCACCTCGCGGTTGCCCAGCATGGTGGGCGTTGAAACCTTCTGCAGGATCGTCTCCGCGCAGCGCTCCGCGTCCCGCTCGTCGCGAAACTCCGGCATCACAATCACGAACTCATCGCCGCCCATGCGCGCCACCGTGTCGGTCTGGCGCACCGCCGAACACAGCTTCTTGGCAATCGCATCCAGCAGGGCGTCGCCCGCAGTGTGGCCCAGCGAGTCGTTGATCCGCTTGAAGTAGTCGACGTCCACCATCAGCACCGCCACCTTGTGCCGGTTGCGTTTCGCGCGCTGGATCGCCTGACGGATGCGGTCGTCCAGCAGCACCCGGTTGGGCAGCCCGGTCAACTGGTCGTGGTGGGCCAGGTGGTTCACATACTCGGTCAGCTTCTTCCGCTCCGTGATGTCGAAGGCGATGCCCAGGTAGCCGGCGATCTTCTGGTGCTCGGTCTTCAGCGCGGTCATCGCCAGGTTCACCCAGATCCGCGAACCGTCCTTGCGCACGTAGGTCCATTCGTGCTCGTCGGTCTGCCCCTGCTTCGGCCTCGCGATCAGCGAACTGAACCCGGCCTGTACTGGCTCGCCCAGGTCCTTGCTCAGTTGCACCGCGCGCGCGCTCATCTCCGCCGGGTCGTGCAGCATCACCATGGAGTGCTGTCCGATCAGCTCATGCTTGCGATAGAACGTCAGGCTCTCCGCGGCCGGGTTCATCGCGATCACCGTCCCTGCCGGATCGGTTGCGATAATGCTGAACGGCGCGTTCTCGATCATCGACTGGGTAAACTCGTTCAGGTCGGCAATCTGCTCCCGCCGGGCGCGTTCCTCGGTGATGTCGCGATTGGTCACCGCGATGCCGTCGCCCAGCTTCACCACCTGGGTCGCGATCCAGTACGGCGGCACGTCGTCGCGCTCCACCAGATGCTCCTCGGTCAAAGGCGTCCCGGTCAGCACCACCTGCTTGTATCGCTCCATCAGGCCCGTGCGCACCGCGTACGGAAGCAGCTCCCGAAGGCTGGTTCCCACCAACTCTGCGCGTGACTTGCGCAGTCGTCGCTCGCCGTTCGCGTTCACATACGCGAAGCGAAAGTCCACGATCTCCTTAGCGCCGTCCTGATCGACGTCGCGTACGCTCTCCATGATGTAGAACGCGTCCAGGCTGTTCTCGGCAGCCACTACAAACTTGTCGTGCTCCCGGTTGGCCGCGACCACCGCCGCGATCATCGACCGCACATAGGGAAACAGGAACGCCGCACCCATCGCGGCCACGATGGAAGCGGTCGCGCTGACCATCTGGAGCTCCGGGCTAAACCGGCCATACCCATACCCCACCACCCGCTGCAAGACAAAACACAGCAAAAATAGGCCCAGAATGTAAGTGGTCAGTCCGAACGGGACGCGGTCGCGCAGGCGGCTTGCGAGCCGCAGTATTAAGATGCAGGCAGCCACACAGGTCAACAGCGCCAAGCCGTCGGCAATCAGCGAAAACGCCACCGCACGCGGCCCCAGTTCGGACCACAGCCTCAGCCGTTGTCCATCCAGCAACTCGCGGGCCGCAGTCGGGCTAGGCCCAGTAAGAATGATCAGGGCGGTGGGCGCAAACAACGCGAAGGACAGAATCAGCTTGGTTCGCGAAGACATCGATAGCCTGCTTGTTACCAATCGAACTCCACCTGTGGCGCGTTCTCAAATAGGCCCGGACCCTGGGGCCGTTCTCCTGTGGGTATACCCCAAGGCATCGAACTCAACGCCGCTTTCTATCAAAGAAAACGGCACTGCTTGAAAATAGCCGGTGTCCAGTAACAGGAGAACAGCCCTAAGCTACGTCTGTCGGAGGACATCCCCAAACATACTGTTTTCCTCCTGCCCTGGCCAGAGATTCCAGGAAAATGTTTCGCCATGGTTAACCTTTCCTCCACCTTGCCGGGCTGCCAGCAGCCGGCGGACCGATCCTGCTGCAAACCTAAGTCTTTGTTGGACAGTTAATTAGGCCATTTCGGCGGCGACCAGGCCCGATGTGCTTTTTCTTGGAGCACCCGCTTAGTTGGATGCAGTTTTAATAGCTGCCGGCGAAGATCGCCTTTAATTTTGCCCGCAGGCCCTGTTCCTCGCTGGCTCGCCGTACCTGGGTCCGATGCGTGTAGAGCAGCATTCCAATGGCCACCGAGAACTCCGGCCGCGCCAGCTCCGCCGGCATCCGCGACAGCGGCACCGGTGACCCCACCCGCGTCGGCACCCGCAGCAGGCTCTCCGCGTTGTCCAGCAGTCCGGTCAGCAGCGCTCCGCCGCCGGTCAGCACGCATCCCGCGCCCAGTGCCTCCAGCACTCCGCCCTGGCGCAGGTTGTCGCGCAGCATGGTGAATAGCTCCCGTGCGCGCGGCTCCAATATCTCCGCCAGGAAGCGTTGACGCACCAGCCGGCTGGCCTGCCCGGCTGCACTCAGCGGACCGACCGCCAGGTTGGAGCCAACCTCAATCTCGTTCGCCTGCGGTACCGCCGTCACCACGCAGTTTCCGTACACCCGCTTCAGCTCTTCCGCCTCCTCCACCGAGACATGCAGCCCCACTGCCAAATCATTGGTAAAGTGGTCGCCGCCAATCGGCAGCACCGCCGTATGCGCGATCGAGCCCTCAAAGAACACCGCCAGCTCCGTGGTGCTCGACCCAATGTCCGCCACGCACACGCCCAGCTCGCGCTCGTCGGCGGAGAGTACCGCCTCCGCCGCGGCGATGCCCTCGTAAATCGTGTCGCCCACCTCCAGCCCCGCGCGGTTCGCGCATGTCACCACGCTCTGCGCCACGCCGCCCGAGCAGGTCGAAAGGTGCAGGTTCACCTCCAGCTTGTTGCCCACCATGCCAATCGGGTCGTGGATGCCGGCCTGGTCGTCCAGGATGAACTCCTGCGGCAACAGGTGCAGCACCTCGCGATCGGGCGGCAGCGCCACCGAGCGCGCACGATCGACGGCAGCCCGCACCTCCTCGCGCGTGATCTCCCTCATCCGGCTGCCCATTGAGATTCCGCCCCGGCTGTTCACTCCGCGCACATGCGTCCCGCCTATGCCCACCACCGCCGTCTCGATCCCCGCGCGCGCCACCTTCTCCGCCGTCAGCGCCGCCTTATTGATCGCCTCCGCCGCCGGCCCAAGCTCCGCGATCAGCCCTTTGCGCATCCCGCGCGCCGCCTCAATCCCGTGTCCGCGGTAGCGCAGCACCCCATCCTGCAGCTCCGCCACCAGCACGCAGATCTTGCTGCTGCCCGCGTCCAGCACGGTAATCAGGTTCTCCTGCCTGGGATTCATCGCGGCGCTCCCTGCGCGGCAGCGCCAGGCTTCGCGGCCTGATTTGCCCCAGTCGCGTGAACGCCGATCGCAGCTCCCGCAGGCTTGCCGTTCGGCTTCACGGGCGCCTTCACCGAAGCAGCATGAGCAGCAGGCACAGCCGCGGCCTTCGCCGGCTCCCGCTTCGCGTCCGCTCCCGCCGCTTCACCCGCAGCGTCTTTCGCCCCAGCGTCACCTGCCGGAGCCGCCGCGCCCGGCTGCATCTCCAGCACCACCTGCCGCTCGTACCGCATGTCTACCGATGCCAGCTTCGGGTACTGCGCGCGC
>Ga0302320_10016713_pt1 | contig 14954 bp, 13 predicted proteins | sample Bog_T0_3_FD_202130 | JGI IMG/M metagenome (GOLD analysis project Ga0302320, IMG submission 202130) | Peat permafrost microbial communities from Stordalen Mire near Abisko, Sweden - Bog_T0_3 | ecosystem: Environmental > Terrestrial > Soil > Wetlands > Peat | place: Sweden: Abisko, Stordalen Mire... | reverse complement strand
GAAAATCGACGCCGAGCTCTTCCTCTTCATGCGCTGGTCCGCCAGCGACGGCGTGCGCGAACGCCACAATCCGATTCACCTGCTGGGTTCCTGCCCCGGCTTTGGTTTTGAGGTGCCCGCAGGCAAGAAGTATGGAATCACGATCGCCCTCGGGTCTTATCTTGAGGGCTTCCAGACCAACGGGCTCGACGGCCGCTATCTGTATACCCGCTACTTCACGGGCCTTGCGGATGTTCTGAGGACCGCCCTCGACAACTCCGCAAAGATCATTGCGTCGGCGCAGTCGCTCGACAGCAAAATGGACAACGCCGCTGTCTCCGTCGATCAGCGATTCCTGATCTCTCATGCCACGCACAGCTACTACGGAAGCACGCAGTTGCTCGAAGTGGAAGGCCGGCCCCTGTGGGTGGTCAACGAGGGCGAGTACTGCATGATGAACACGCTCGACCTCGCCGTGGATCACGTCTTCTGGGAACTGGAGCACAACCCCTGGCTGGTCCGCAACCTGCTGGATACGTTTGTTCGGCTCTACAGCTATACCGACGAAGTGAAGGTCTACAAATCGGACTTCGCTCCCTCGGTCGAAACGGTACAAGTGGATCCCTCTCAGACTCCGCCCCCGCCCGATGAAGCTCAACTCAACCGCCCCTATGACACCAGGCCAGGCGGTCTAAGCTTCTGCCATGATATGGGCGCGCACAACAACTTTTCGCCGCAAGGCCGCAGCAGTTACGAGCTGGCAAATCTCACTGGCTGTTTTAGCTACATGACAGTTGAGCAGCTCTGCAACTGGGTGCTTACTGCGGGCTGCTACGTGGCCAGGACCCGCGACATCAAATGGCTCAAATCCAACCAGACCGTGGTGGATGCCTGCCTGGCCAGCATGATCAACCGCGGCGGCGACGTTGGATTTGCGCAGTTCGACAGCACCCGTTGCGCGGGCGGTCAGGAGATCACCACTTACGACTCCCTCGATCATTCGCTCGCGCAGACCCGCAACAACATCTACATCGCCGTGAAGAGTTGGGCAACCTACCGGTCTCTGGCGCTCATGTTCCGCGAACTGGGCGATGCAGCCGGCAAAGCCAGATGCGAAGAACTCGCCGCCAAGGTTGCGTCGGCGGTCTCGGATCAGGCTGTCGACGGTGTGCTGCCGGCCATCTTCGAGAAATCCAACCCTGGCTACTCCTCACGCATCTTGCCCGCGGTCGAGGGTTGCGTCTATCCGCTCTATTTCGTCAACACCGGCTTTGCCGGCTGCACGCTTGAGCAGATCTACGCGACTCCGTCTGAAAAGCGCATGTTCGAGGTCCTCCTCGAACACACGCGGAACCTGCTGCTCGATCCCCAGCGCCGCAACCTCTTTGCCGACGGCGGCATCAAGCTCTCTTCCACCAGCAACAACTCGTGGATGAGCAAGATCGCCATCTTCATGCACGTCACGCGCAGAGTGTTCCATCTGGACGCCGATCCTCAGATCGCCAAGGTCTTCCGCCAGGCGGATGCTGCTCACGTCAAGTGGCAAACTGAAGGCAGCTCGTACTGGGCCTGCTGTGACCAGATCGTTTCCGGAGAAGGCAAGGCCAGCCGCTACTATCCGCGTATCATCACCAGCGCGCTGTGGATGGAGTGATGACGTCAACCTGCAAGGGAGGGTGCGCCGGAGTGCCGACTACGCGGGAATCGACTCTCCGAAAACCACTGGAGCGTTCTTCAGGACGAATCGGGGTGCGATGCATCCTTGCTGGGACTTCTGTGGCGTTGAGTGGCCTTTCCACAATCGAAAAGTCACTCAACGGGAATAGCCGGTCGTTACAGCAAATGGAGAGCCACTCCGGATGACTCCCCGTACAGATATGAAGTGGGACGCTTGTTGCCCTTATGCAGACAACAAGGCGAGACCGCGCTGGGCCGGCAAATAAGTTCCGTCTTTCTGCTCCACCAGCCCAGCTTCGGCCATCTCTCGCAAACCGCCGCGAACACGAAACAGCGGCAGTCCAGTGCGCGCGGCAATATCCTCCGCCGTGCCCGGTTTTTCCAGTGCCGTCAGCATCTTGCGCGCGGATTCCGTCAGTTCGCCCTGATTGCCAATACACGCCATTGGGAATCTCCCGTCACACGGATTTCTTGCAGAAGTACCAATCCGTGCACTCGAAGCCGGCCTTCAGGCGCGCTTCCACTTCTTCCATGGTGCCTGGAGGCGGAACAATCACCTTGTCTCCCGGCTTCCAGTTCGCGGGTGTGGCAACCCCGTGCTTATCGGTGGTCTGCAGCGCATCGATCAGACGAATGATCTCGTCGGTATTGCGGCCCGTCGTGAGCGGGTAATAGATCATGGCGCGCACGATCCCAGCTGGATCGATCACAAAGACGCAGCGGCTGGTTTCCGTCTTGCTCTCTCCGGGCATCACCATGCCATACCGGGAGGCCACTTCCTTGTTGGAATCGGCAATGATGGGAAATGGAATGTCGATTCCGAACTTCTCCTTGATGTTGCGGACCCAGGCAATATGCGAAGATGGACTGTCGATACTCAAGCCGAGCAACTCCACGCCCCGCTCGCGCAGTTCCGGAGCAATGGCCGCAAAGGCCAGAAACTCGGATGTGCAGACCGGCGTGAAGTCCGCAGGGTGCGAGAAGAGAACCACCCATCCGCCTTTGTAATCTTCCAAGCGGATTTTTCCGTGTGTGGTGACCGCTTCAAACGCCGGAGCGGCCATCCCCAGCCGCGGCAAGGATGCCGGCTGCGCAATTTCCGTAAGAGTCTGCGACGGCTCCTCCGTCGTACTTTCCACGTGATTCGGCATACTTTCCTCTTTTTCCGCCGGGGACCGCCGCAGGAGTATTTCTGGCCCGCGCTTAGGCCTCCGGCTAGTGGAGCGCATAGCGGCGGATTGGCACATCTACAAAGTTAAATCTTCTATTCGAGGAATTTTGACAACCTGGGCAACTTACGAGTTAACGGCAATCCACACGGAACTCGCTTGCCGTTCATGGTGAGGCAGCGCCTCCCAAAATAGGAGTGCTGGGACATCAATTCCCCATAGTTGCTAGGTGGCCTTAAGTGGGGCTGGCACGCTTTTGCCCAGTGCAGTCGCCAGAGCAATCTGGTGATCTTGTTCGTCGATGAGTATCTGGCGAATTTGTTCGCCCATCGCATATTCGGCCAACTCTTCGCACTGGCGGACCCGCTCGCGATAGTTCCGAATCGTTTCTGTTTCGTTGTCGAGATCGAACTGCAACATCTGGGTGGCTTTCTCTGATGTCCGGACGGTTTTGGCTACAACCGTCGGCATGCCACCAAGATAATCAATCTGCTCGGCGATGATCAGGGCGTGGCCCAATTCCTGTGCGGCGTGCACTGCAAGTTCACCTGCGATGTTCATAAACTCCGCGCCCTTTAAGACCTGCGAGTAGACGACGTAACCAATGATCGCTTGGTACTCGCGCGACAAGTCCTCATTCAACAACCCAATCAGTTCGGGACGAGACACTTTCTTAAAGTCCCCGGCAATTGTTTTAGCTTTCAAGGCGCTTTCCTCCAAGATCGAGTATCGGGATAAATGCTATTTTTGGACTGACCTACCGGTTCTCCGTGCGTTCGGTCGAAGCAACACACTCACAGTAGCAGGAGAATCCGAGATAAAGCTGTCTAAAAAGGCACACGCTCAATATCTCAGTAGCCAACAAACTCATCTGTTCGAATGTCGTTCTTTTCGACCCCGGCACTCACAAGCGTCTCGCGCATGGCCTTCACCATAGCGGGCGGCCCGGCAATGTAGTAGATAGGTCCTTGCAGGTTGGCCAAATGCCTGCACAACATCTCCTTGTCTATCAGAGCCGTCTCGCCCTTCCATTCTTTCTTGGATTTCGACATTTCTGTCATGGTGCAGATCAAGGAGAAACGCGGATTTGTCGTCTCCAAAGCCCTCAGAGTATCCAGGAAAGCTGTGTCTTCGGGTCGCCGATTGGAATAGAACAGGTATAACTTTTGCGACAACCTGTCCCGGTCAGCCTGTTGCACCATGCTGAGAAATGGTGTGATGCCGATTCCGCCTGCAAGGAATACGGCCGGCTTTGCCAGGTTCTTGTGTAAGGTGAAGGAGCCTCCGGCTGGGCTTATCTTCAGTTTTGTGGTTAACGTCAGTTCCTTCAGTGATCGCTTGAAAGCGGTATTGCGCATGCGTGTGGTAAAAACTAACTCGTTTGCAAAGGGAGGGCTCGCGATGGAAAACGTGCGGGGGTTCCCCTCGGCGTCAGTTTCCAGTGGATCAGTGAGGGTCAAATCGGCGAACTGGCCCGCTCTGAAACTGAATCCGGACGGTTTCTCGAAGTGAAAGGCCATTGTGCCTTCCGCAACTTCTTCTCGACTTATCAGCCTGGCCGTTTTATCCGCCATCAGAACCTCTTCGGTAGCCCATGGCTCTCATTATGGTTGTTACCTGCGTGGCGCCACTAAGTGCTGTCCCATATTGCACAGCGAGGCCGCAGAGAACCGGCTCCCCCACCAAGCCCCTTTAGGGGTGAAAGAAAGCAGGCCCAAATGTAATCCCCCAGCAGTGTCCTTTCTAGTCGGACGAATTGCGGAGTCTAAGTGAAATCAGCTCAAAGATTGATTCTTTCGCCCCTCCGGGGGTTGGGGATGGCTGCACGCGGCGTAATTCCGGAGGCTGTCATGCTCAAATATATCGAGAACGCTGCTTCCACTCACTGAGGCTGGGTGGAGGTGGTTGGCTGATTGGCTCCGCCCTTGGGAGGCGATCCAATATCTGGCTTCTTGAAATGGATGAAGAGCATCCCAATCAACATAACGAATGCCACGAATCCTAGCACACCGAAGATGATGACGCCGAGGTGCTTGCGTATCGGCCGGTCGCCGATATTCTCGTCTGAACTTATCATTTTTCCCTCAGGCTTCCCGGAAATGCAGCGATGGATCGTCAAGTACCTTTTTCAGGCTGGGTCCCTCTAGCGCGCCGGACTCGATATCGATGTGCCAGTCTTCTGTCAGGAGCAGCGATTGATTCAAATCGTAATATGCGATGTGGAGCGCTGGGCCGTTCAATGAAAGGTTTGCGTACCCGTTGTAGCCAACATCAACTTTCTCGTCGCTGGGATAACGCCTGTTATCCCAAGCGAGCCATCTGCAATCCAGAATGTCCGGAGTTGCGCCTCGCTCGACGGGCATGCCGCCGTGGCCCATACATCGCCCATACGCCTCAACGCCCTCCTTGACGCGGAACTTCTCATAGAGCGCGAGCCTGTGTTCGTGGCCCCAAAACCAAATAACCGGCCGGTGAATCACCTTCGCCAATTGCTTCGCCGGAATTTGATACCAAGCCTCAAACGCGGAGTGCGGCCCGTGATGCGACAGCAGAATCAATCCGCGTTTGTCTCCGTCCGGATTCACGGAGGACTTCAGCCACGCCAATAGAGATTCGGGAATAGCGCACCCCGGCTTGAACCGCGTCGTCTTGCGAAGCCATTTGCTCCGCTGCAGCACTGGCACTTTCCCCCAGTCAAAACGAGTGGAATTGTAGCCTGTGTCCAGTCCAACGATGCGCCAGTGCTTGTTTTCCAGGCAAAAGAAGCTCGCCCACTGTCCCGCACCCCATTCGCTGTTGCCGCGTTCTTTCAATCCCATCTTCGGCAGAATCATTTTCCAGTAGCCGTTTCCGTCAGCATACATTTCGTGATTACCATTGAGTGCGAAGCTGCCTTTCGCCCCCATCGGCCACTTTACCGGTGCATAGGGACTCGTTTTCTCGCCCAGGAAGTTTTCTCGCACTTCATTGCTGTCGCCCACGTAATACACATCTCCCAGGTGAATCGTGAAATCCGCCTCGGACTTTTTCATCGCTGCCGCAACGATTCTCGCTTCGTCCGTCCCTGTGCCCCAATCGCCCGCCATGCTGATCTTCACGCGATCATCGATCGGATAAATACCGGTTCCCTTTCCGTGCGTGGTGTAATCTCTGAACGCGTGCTTCTTATGAAACCAGTATTTCGCAACCTGCGGTATCCATTTAAGAAGTCTGCTGGGAAGGAAAGCCGAGATGGGATCATAGGCCGCGGTTGAATACCCGGCCCCCGCAGCATGGAAATGAGCTGAGATTCTAGGCGTGAACCCTTGGAAGTTTCCGAGGTCCTTGCCGGGGCCTGGCTCCTCGGGAGTCCCGCGGGGGCGGTCAGCGCTCTTCTTGGATTTAACACGCATCTTGATGGCCCAGCGAAGGTTATTGTAGAGTCTCTGAAATCCCCATTAGCCCGAAGTCAGTCCGGATGCTTAACCGGTCAGCTGGTTTGGTTAATCGGGTTATTATACATGCCAAAGTGAGTTGGCAGCGATGGCAATCCGCATCCCCGCGCGGGACGCCGGGCGAATGCAAATCGCTGATGGAAAACCTTCCACAGACCAAGCCTGACGTCCGAGTGTGTGTTTTTCCGTGCCTTTGTGGACAGCGGGAGGTCAGAACGCTGGACGTGGGTAAGGGTTGTCCCCAGGAACTGAATGATAGCCGGCATGTATCGGATGGCGGGAACGGCTGGCTTGTATTCCCGGTTCGTAATCGTGATTTTGTCAACGCCGATGCAGTCGGCTACCTGCTTTTGCAAGAGCTTGAGGTCCAGCCGCCGCACTCGGATATGATCGCCTAAACTTTTGATCTGCTTGGGGTACTGCGAGGACTTGCGTCTGGCAGCTCGAAGCTCAAAATGGAAAAAGGCAACGCAACCATGAGAGTCGCCAGTCGCGGTCAGCATGAACCGCGATGGCAAGTGCTCCGATGAAGAGCTAAGCGACCTTTCGCCGCGTGGCCGCTTTCAATTTTTCATGGTTTTACGGATCTGCCAGGCCAGGACGGAAATTGCGAGCCATACCAGCCCCGCGATGGCAAGGATGGCCGGACTGGAGTGACTTGGCAAGAAGCGCCAAATCAGTATTGCGAATGCGATCAGCCCCAGAGTCCCCATCGCCGCCCCGACTGCATCGATGCCCGCGGCGAATCTGCCTCTTGAAGTGCCATCGAGACCAGCTCGCCGCTTTTTCTCCTTCTGCTGCTTCTCGATCAACGTGGCTCCAGCGGGAAAAATCGCTGGAAATGCGAGGAAGAGTCCGGCGACACCCGGACCATACCGCCTGGCTATCAATCCCACAAGCGCCGTTACGATGCCGCCGAAGACGAAACGCACAGCGTAGTCCCTCCAGCGCAAGTGCTGCATAGAGGAAACGTCAAGTCCGATTCTCATAGCTCCGTCCTATCGCACCCAGACAAACCAGAGCCCAAAGGCAGTCGTCAGCCACACCAGCATGAGTGCCGATGTCGCAACCAAGGCCGGCGGTTTATAGCGCATCATGACTTTGCTTACGATCAATGCATAGACGAAGAACGCGATCGCTCCGGCGATCATGGAGCGAGCCTCAATTGCGGCGTAGTCCCTGCCCTTCGTTGCAACTGTCAATCCGAGAGTAGCGAGCGCAATCGACGGTGCAGCGCCAAACAGGCCAGCGAAACTTTTTGGACGAACGGCATCTCCTACTAACGCAAAAGCCGACACGAGCGTGCCGCCAATCAGAAAGCGGAAAATGAGTTCATCCATGCGTCTGCGCTTTCAGGACTTCCTATTGTGTTTCCAATCCTTTTCGACGGCTCGCGCCATTCGCGCGGCCGCATCCCGCAGCCAATTCGATTTCCTCTTTTGCAGGTCGTTCAGAATCTTGGTCGTCTGACCTTTCGTTCCCAGATGCACGTTTGCCGTTTCAGAGCCCATCGCATGCAGGAGCATGTGCTCAACTCGATGCTTAGGCAGGCTTTGAATATCGATCGGATTTGAGTCCGGAGAAAGACGCCGGATCAACCATGATCCTTCGATAACTTGAAACGGGTCAGGAGAGCGTATTGCAGAGCTGATCGCTTCCTCGTAGTAGGACTGACGATGCCCAATCCGGTCATTCAACCAGGAGCAGGCAGAAGCACTGTCTGAGGACCTGTTGGAACGTAAGGCCGCGAATCGCTTCGACTTCACCCTGACCTTCCGCCGGCTGTGTAATGTCATGGCAGGGCCGGAAGGCGACCGGAAAAAACGAGCGCCGTTCGCCGACCCCGGCGCTTATGACCCCTGAGGATTCTGCATGGCGCCAGCGCATGGATGAAGCACCGGACTCGGAGCAGGCACGCGCAGTAGGCATTCCTGGACCCTGGGGCGTTTATAAGGACGAATCCAAGAGCGAATGTCTCCAGGCCTGCCAGTTTCATTGCTCCGAAAGAAGTTTGCGGCTTTCAATCTCCTTTCTAAGGTTTATAGTGGAGACGTTGTCATTCCTTAATGTTTTGCTTCAACTGGTCAATTTTTCCCAGAGGGAACCGCCGCTTGAAGCGGGGATGAAACTTCGATAAAGCATCGGCTGTTGAGAATGAATGCAGTAAAGATTAAGTAGAAGCTTTTTGATGGGGTCACCCGCAATGCCTTACCCAACGTGGGGTTGGCGAGCTACCGTTTCCTTTCTGTTGATCGTGCTTTTATTGGCGACCACGATGGGAATGGTGTGTCACCATCATGATCAGTGTTCGGCGGGCGACTGCACGCTGTGCCACATGGTCATCGCGCCCCCGTCGGCAGTGATCGAAGCGATCGGATTAGTCCCTGTTACTGCGGAATACGTGGTCTTGGAGAATAGTTTTGTCTCGGTTTGCAGGGCCAATGAAAAGCCGCCCCGCGCTCCTCCTGTATAGCCCCCTCCCCGCACATAGTGCCCTTGCGGCACATCTTATCGGCTATTTCTCTGGTTCAGGAGCTGCAACGCCTATGCGTCTGTCAATTTTACGTATTCCTATAGTCGTGCTTTCGTTTTTGTTCGCGGAGTTAGCGGTTGCGCAAACGCCGCCCGCTCAGTCTCAGCCGCAGGATAGCCGGGGGCCGGCGCCGGCGGCGGGCCAACTGGCTCAAACGCCTGGCGCACGGTTGATTACGCTCGATCAGGCGATCCAGATGGCGATCGAGCACAATCACAATCTGCTGGCGGCGCGGACCACGATTCAGCAGAACGAGGCAGAAGAGATTACCGCTAATCTGCGGCCGAACCCAGTGCTGCTGGGCGACACGCAGTTTCTGCCGATCTTCCAGCCGAGCAATTTCAACTCCGATTACCTCGATAATACGGCGCAGTTCGACCTGGGCTTAAGTTACTTGTTCGAGCGCGGCAAGAAGCGGCAGCACCGGCTGCAGGCGGCGCAGGACCAGACTGCCGTGGTGCGGTGGCAGGTAGCCGACAACGAGCGGACGCTGATGTTCAACGCGGCCACGGATTTCATCAACGTGGAGCTGGCCGAGTCGACACTGGAGCTGGCCAACCAGGACCTGAAGAGCTTTCAGCGCACCGTGGACATTACCGAGGCGCGCTACAAGGCGGGCGAAATCGGGATGGAAGATCTGCTAAAGATGAAGCTGCAAATGCTACAGTTCCAGACCGACGTGGCGCAGGCCAAGCTGGCGCGTGTGCAGGGGCTGTCGGATCTGCGGCAGTTGCTGGGATACGAGCAAATGAGCGCGGAATACGATGTGGCCGGATCGTTCGATTACCTGCCGATGAAGGGCGCGCTCGAAGATTTGCAGGCGGCGGCACTGAAGCGCAGGCCAGACCTCCAGGCGGCGCAGCAGGGGGTGGCAGCGGCCAACAGCGCGTTCAATCTGCAGAAGGCGATCGGAAAACGGGATGTGACCGGGCAGATTAATTACACGCACCTTGGTTATCTGAGTGACATTTCGCTTTTCGGTTCGGTGCAACTGCCGATCTTCGATCGAAACCAGGGCGAGATCAAGCGCGCCGGGTTCGTGATTACGCAGGCGCAGGAGCAGCAAATGTTCGCGAACGGGCAGGTGCTGACGGATGTGAGGGATGCATACGAAGGCTTGAGGGCGAACGACGAGGTTGTGGGGTTGTACCGCTCAGGCTATCTCGAGGATGCGCAGCAGTCGCTGGACATTACAGAATACGCGTACCGGCACGGCGCAGCCAGCCTGCTGGATTTTCTGGATGCAGAGCGGAGTTTCCGTGCAACACAACTCGGCTACCGGCAAGCGCTGGCATCGTACCTGCAGTCGCTTGAGCAGCTTCGCGAGGCGGTAGGAACCAGGAGCTTACCATGAGACACCCAAACATGATGGAGGGGGCCCGCCGGATACGGAGTGTATGGCCTCTACTTGCGCTGCTGGCAATGGCCGGGTGCCACTCGAACGACAATGCGAGTGGAATGACATCGTTTTCGTCGAAGACGACGCCCTTGGCCACGCCGCAACTGTTCACGATTCCCGCGGACCAGATGAGTCACGTGCAACTTGTGACAATGACGCCCGGCACGATCACGAACACGCTGCGGCTGACGGGCGCGGTGGCCTACAACGCCTTCAAGACCACGCCGGTGATTACGCAGGTGGGCGGCCCGGTGAGCCGGATCATGGTGGTTCCCGGCGATCATGTGCAGAAGAATCAGCCGATGCTGGAGGTGAGCAGCCCTGACTACGCGCAGTTGTTGGACGGCTATCTGAAGGCCGCGGATTCCTTCCGGCTGGCGGACAAGCTCTATCAGCGCGCGCAAGGTCTGTATGCACATAACGCCATTGCGCTGCAGGATCTGGAGCAGGCGGAGAGCAATCGCATCCAGGCGAAGGCCGACTTGAACGCGGCTGAGGAGGGGATGCGGATCCTGGGCATCAAGAATCCTGAGGACCTGGCGAAGGCTCCTTCGTCAGCGCAGATCCCTGTGCTGGCCCCGATTGCCGGCGAGGTGGTTGAGCGGCTGGTTTCGCCGGGGCAGGTGGTGCAGGCAGGGCAGACGCAGGCATTCACCATCTCAGACCTGAGCACGGTGTGGGTGCTTGCGAATGTATATCAGGCGGATCTGAAGTACGTGAAAACCGGCGAAGACGTGGTGGTGCAGACGGATGCGTTTCCTGACACTTTCCACGGCAAGATTTCGTATGTGTCGGCGGCGCTGGATCCGAACACAAGGACCCTGCAGGCGCGCATCGCAGTGGAGAATTCCGGCGAGAAGCTGAAGCGGGATATGTACTGTACGGTGACGGTGACGGCAGGCGCGCTGAAGAATGCGCTGGCGGTGCCCAATGCGGCGGTGTTACGCGACGACAACAACGAGCCTTTTGTGTACGCGCTGACGGGCGACAACCAGTTTGGGCGGCGTGACGTGGTGCTGGGCGAAATGCAGGGCAGTGAAACGCAGATCTTAAAAGGCATCTCCGTTGGAGACAAGGTAGTTGGCAACGGCAGCCTCTTCCTCCAATTCGCGAATTCGCTACAACACTGAGAGGACAGGCCAAGATGATTAATCGCATCGTTCAATTCTCGCTTCGGCAGAAGCCAATTGTCCTGTTCCTGGTGGCGTTCATGGCCGTGGTCGGAGCGATCGCGTTCCACAACATGCCTGTGGACGCGTACCCGGATCTTTCGCCGCCCATGGTGGAAGTGATTTCGCAGTGGCCGGGCCACGCGGCGGAAGAGGTTGAGCGACTGGTGACCGTCCCCACGGAAGTGGAGATGAACGGCGTTCCGAAACTGACGGTGATGCGTTCGATCTCGCTCTACGGCCTTTCGGATGTGATCATGACCTTCGACGAAGGAACCGACGATTACTTTGCTCGCGAGGTGGTGTTTCAGCGGCTGAGCGAAGTGACGTATCCGCAGGGCGTAGCGCCAACGCTGGCCCCGCTGGCGAGCCCCTCCGGGCTTGTCTATCGGTACGTGATCGAAAGCCCCGACCGCTCACCGCAGGAACTCAAGACGATCGAAGACTGGGTGATGGAGCGGCAATTCAAGCAGGTGCCCGGTGTGGCGGACGACTCCGGTTTTGGCGGCACCGTGATGCAGTACCAGGTGCTTCTCGATCCCGCTAAGCTTTACGCGTATCACGTGACCGTGCCGACGGTGATACAGCAGCTCTCGGTGAACAACTCGAATGCCGGCGGCGGATTTTACGAGCAGGGGCAGCAGTTCTATTACGTGACGGGCACGGGTCTGGTGCGCGACACGTCGGACATTGCGAATATCGTAGTGGGCTCGCAGAACGGCGTGCCCACGCGCATCGGGGACATTGGGCAGGTGGAGATCGGGAATGCGCCGCGGCTGGGCGAGTTCGGCTTCAACAAGACCGATGACGCAGTGGAAGGCGTCATCATGATGCGGCGCGGCGAGCAGACGCAGAATGTGCTCAAGGGCGTGGAAGCGAAAACAAAGGAGCTGAATGAGCACCTTCTGCCGCCAGACGTGAGGGTGCGCCCATACTACGACCGTAGCGACTTAGTGCAACTGACGATCGACACGGTGGAACACAATCTGATGATCGGTATGTTGCTGGTGCTGATCGTGCTGATGGCGTTTCTGGTGAGCCTGCGCGCGGCGGTGATTGTGGCGCTTACCATTCCGCTATCGCTGATGTTCTCGTTCATCTTTCTGCACGCGGAGGGAATTCCGGCGAACCTGCTGTCGATCGGGGCGATTGACTTCGGCATTCTGATCGACGGCACGCTGGTGATGGTTGAAAACATCTTCCGCGAACTGGGCGCGCGCGAGGGGCGGCAGTACCACCTGGAAGAAGTGATCAAGAACGCAGCGAAGGATGTGGACCGGCCTATCTTTTATTCGGTGGCCGTGATCATCGCCGGTTATCTGCCCATTTACGCGCTCACTGGCCCGTCGGGCAAGCTGTTCAAGCCGATGGCGGACACGGTGGCGATAGCGCTGGTTGGGGCATTGATTTTGACGTTGACGCTTGTGCCCGTGTTGTGCGCCCTGTGGTTCAAGAAGGGAGTGCACGAGAGGGAGAACAAGCCATTCCAGTGGATCCTCCGGAAATATGCGGTGTGGCTGGACTGGTGCATGGAACGGCCGCGAACGACGCTGGTTCTGTCGGGGGCGATCTTAGCGGCCTCGCTGCTGTTGATTCCGTTTATCGGTGGTGAGTTTATGCCCCACCTGGACGAAGGCGCGATGTGGATTCGAGCCACCATGCCGTATACGGTTTCGTTCGAGACAGCGAGCAGGTTTTCGCCGCAGGTGCGGGACATTCTGATGCAGTACCCGATGGTGACGGACGTGGGTTCGGAACTGGGACGGCCCGACGATGGCACCGATCCGACCGGGTTTTTCAACGACGAGTTCTACGTAGGCCTGATGCCGTATGGAGATAGGACGTGGAAGACCGGACCGATTCACAACAAAGCGGAGCTGCAAGCAGATATCGAACGGAAGCTGGATGCTTTCCCGGGTGTGATCTTCAACTTTACGCAGCCTGCGGAAGACGCAGTGGACGAGGCGCTGACGGGGCTGAAGAGCGCGCTGGCGGTAAAGGTATACGGACCCGATCTGAATGTTCTGCAGAACACGGCACTGCAGATCAAGCGGCGGCTGGGCGAGGTGCCGGGCTTCACGGAGCTGACCGTGGTGCGCGAGTTGGGGCAGCCGAGCCTGATCATCAACGTGGATCGCGGCAAGATTGCGCGATACGGCATCAACGTGGCCGACGTGGAGGCGATTGTGCAGGCAGCCGTGGGCGGCCAGGCGGCCACGCAAGTGGTGCAGGGCGAAAAGCTCTTCGACCTGGTGGTTCGCATGAAACCGGAGTTCCGCGAGAGTGCTCAGCAGATCGGGAACCTGCTGGTGGGAACGCCGGCGGGGCAGCAGATTCCGCTGAGCGCGCTGGCCGATATCCGCGAGTCGGGCGGGGCTTCGTTCATATACCGCGAAAACAATTCGCGGTATATCGGGGTACAGTACAGCGTGGAGGGCCGCGACCTGGAGAGCGCGGTGAATGCAGGCAAGCATGCAATTGCGGATGTTCAAAAGACGCTGCCCGCGGGTTACCGATTGACGTGGGGTGGCGAGTATGACGAGTTCGTAGCGGCCGAGCACCAGTTGGCTGTCATCGGTCCATTGGCGTTGCTGATTATCTTCATGATCCTGTTCGCGCTCTACGACAATTTCAAATACCCAATGGTAATTTTGGTGGGCGTGGTCCTGACGGTTCCGGTGGGCGCGTTGCTGGCGCTGAAGCTGACACATACCGCGTTCAGCGCTTCGTCGGCGCTGGGTCTGCTGGCGCTGATTGGCGTTTCGGTGGAAACCGCCGTGATTCTCGTCTCCTACATCAACAAGCTGCGCATCGAGCAGAAGATGGACATCCGGACCGCGACGCGGGAGGCCTCGCTCCTGCGGCTGCGGCCGATCATGATGACGGCAATGGTAGCGTGCCTGGGGCTGCTGCCTGCGGCTCTCTCGACGGGCATTGGCTCCGATACGCAGAAGCCGTTTGCCATCGTGATCGTGGCAGGGTTGGTGTCGCGGCTATTTCTGGGCTTCTTTGTGAATCCAGTGCTCTACCAGATTGTGGCGCGGGAGGGCGATGTGCTGAAGGTGTAAGCAGCCTGGGTTTCAAGGCCTTGAGCCGCAACAGATCGCCACGCCATTGAGCCTCGTTATCGATCTTTGGCGATCAAGGCCCTGTACCGGAGGGCTCATTGACATTTCGACTTTGCTCAGCTTCCCAATCGTGAACACCAATTATTTCAATGTCGCAACGGGGCTTGTGGACACGCTCCGGCGTGGCTCCAACAGCGCAGATGATTCCTTGAAGCCCGAGGAGTTAGTTACCAGTTCAGCGGGGATTTTATTCTCGTGTCTTGAAGCGTCTGCTGAGAGCATTACCATGCGCGGCCAACGGATTCGTCTCCATCTGAATCGGGTGTTTAAACTCAAGAAACTGCATTACAATACGCATAAGTGTCTTATCACTCCTTATGTTATGAATTCGATCCCGGATCCGTACTGATAAGTGTGCATAGCGACTGGAAAAAGCCCCGCCGTTTGCGCCATTCCGCGCCGGTATGGTCCTTAGCGGCAATTGGCGGCTCGCAACGGGGGCGCGACCAAAACAGTACACTCACAT
>Ga0302320_10016712_pt1 | contig 14954 bp, 13 predicted proteins | sample Bog_T0_3_FD_202130 | JGI IMG/M metagenome (GOLD analysis project Ga0302320, IMG submission 202130) | Peat permafrost microbial communities from Stordalen Mire near Abisko, Sweden - Bog_T0_3 | ecosystem: Environmental > Terrestrial > Soil > Wetlands > Peat | place: Sweden: Abisko, Stordalen Mire... | reverse complement strand
TGTTTTTCATGACCGGTTCCTCTCCGCTTGTGGCTCTGAACTGTGATCCTGCTTGGCTCACAGCTTAACCCACGGCCAGCGCAGGGAGCCGGTCACTCCATGATGACTAACCAACTATGCGGGTCCCCATCCTTGACGCGCATCCGCCGCGGCGGACGGCAAGGGTGGGACAGCACGAACCCCAACCGAGCGGCCCCTCACTCGTCCCTATGTCCCTACGTCCCTGCTCCCTGATCCCTGTTCCCTGCTCCCTGATCCCTGTTCCCTATTCCCTGATCTCTGTAATGCCATTTCACGTCATTTCGCGCCAAAAACACCCTGTTTTCGACCAAATTTCAATGAAAAAGTCGGGCTCAAACCAGACCATTCCCACCCTTCCGTCGCCATCGAAGCCCCCATTCCGCGCTTTTCCGTCGCGTCCACCCGCAGGTCACCGAAACCCGCAAGTCCCGCGGACCCGTGAACTCATTTTGCAGAAGATTACGGTCCATCGGCGCACACTTGTATTCAGAGACAAGTCCGCGGCAAGACCAGCCCGGCCCGTCCCCGAAACCAACCCCCACAACGGAAAGCAGGACCATGCAGAAAGTCAAAAATATCGCCGTAGCCGTCAGCCCTGCGCCCTATCGCCAAACCCGCAGGATCGCCAACGACTACGACACCACCGTTACCGACACGCTCCGATTCCTGCTCCTCGTCCTGCCTGACGCGGTCAAGGCAGCCCGCTTCCCCGGCGGCCGTCCGCAATTCACCGCAGCCATGGCCCGCCGCCGGCAAGCCGCGAAAAGGTCGGCCCAGACGCCCCCAAATTCACCCCAGGAACCGCAAAACAAACTTCAAAAACCCGTTTGTATTCCTGTAAAACCCAACTAACTCATTCCCCTTCAATAACCTGCCAACACACCTCGCCGCAAAAATGTAATTTAAGTATCCCAGTAAAGCGACCTTAACCCCTCCCTTTTCAAACACCTGCAAACCCTCCCCAAAAACGCATACAGCCCCTGTACGCGAAGGTGGCCGAAGGCAGTTGGCCCCACCGCAGGTGGTGGTTAGCGGGTCATCTCCACGGGTCCGGGACGCATGGGCTCGCCGCCCTTGCCGTTCTCGTCCATCTTGCCGAAAATCATCTTGCCGCTGGCGGTTTGCAACACGCTAGTGACTGAGATCTCGATCGATTTGCCAATGAGTTTGCGGGCATGGTCCACAACCACCATGGTGCCGTCGTCGAGGTAGCCGACGCCTTGGTTGTACTCTTTGCCTTCCTTGAGGATGAGCACGGTCATGCGCTCGCCGGGCAGCACCACCGGCTTGAGGGCATTGGCGAGGTCGTTGATGTTGAGCACCTCCACGCGATGGAGGTGAGCGACCTTGTTGAGGTTGAAATCGTTGGTGACCACCTTGGCTTCCCACTTCTTGGCCAGCTCCAGGAGCTTGAGGTCCACCTCGCGGATGGAGGGGAAGTCGTCCGGAACAATCTGCACCTGAATGTTGGTGTTGGACTGCATGCGCTGGAGCATGTCGAGGCCGCGGCGGCCTCTTTGCCGTTTTGACCCGTCGGTGGAGTCAGCCACAATCTGCAGCTCGCGCAGGACGAACTCCGGCACGACCATCATGCCGTCGATGAAACCGGCTTCGGCGATATCGGCAATGCGGCCGTCGATGATGACGCTGGTGTCAAGCACCTTGGCGCTGCGGCGGGTGGGGCGGTCAGAGGAGAAGACAGTGCCCAGCGCGGCAGGGTTCAGCAGGTCGCCCTTGTTGGCGCCAACGAGCAGGCCGATATAGGTCATCAGCAGCAGAACAAAGATCTGCAGCACGGCCGAGGTCACTCTTTCAAGCGGTGCATTGCGCAGCACCAGGCAGAACAGCGCCGCGCCGAGAATGCCGAGCACGCTGCCGGTGACTGCGCCGATGAGCCGGCGGAGGCTGAGGGCGCGCACACGGAACTCGAAGACGATGACGGCGCAGGCAGCGAGCGCGCCCAAACCGGCGCTCGCCCACGGCGGCTGGATGCCGAAGGGGTGGAGGAAATAACAGATTCCGGCCAACAGGGCCACAAAAAGAATGCGAAGAACGATCAGATCCATATGAAGCCAACTCCCGCCGGCAGGGAGAGAAACCCCCCGGCATGGGCACAATTGGGGAGTATGCAGACCCGCGCGTAGGGTCGTCAAGAGAAAGTATTTTCGAAGGGTGAGCCGTGGCCGGGAGCAAAGGAAATTGAAGAGGCTTCCAGGTGGAGACGAACGCCCAACCATGAGGATGGGCATGGGCGATTGCGACGGTCCGGCCCGGGAGCGGGATGCGCTGCGAAATGGGGATGGTTGCCCCCTATAATGAGGGACGATAGGGCTTGGAGGGTGCGCGCCGAGCGTTCGAAAGGAACTTCATGGCAGATTTGCAGGGAAGAATTGCGCTGGTGACCGGGGCATCGCAGGGCATTGGGCGGGCGTGCGCGCTGGAGCTGGCACGGGCCGGGGTAACGGTGGTCCTGGCAGCACGGAACGAGATCCGGCTGGCTGAGGTAGTGGAGGAGATTCAGGGAGCGGGTGGGCAAGCGGCGGCGATTCCGCTCGACGTGGCGAACGAGGAGTCCATCAAGGCCGGAGTCAGGGCAGTTCTCGACCGCTTCGGCAAAGTCGAGATCCTGGTGAACAATGCCGGCATCACGCGCGACGGGCTGACGATGGCGATGAAGCGGGCCGACTGGGACGATGTGCTGGGCACTAATCTCACCGGCGCCTTTCTGCTCACCCAGGCGCTGCTGCGGCCGATGCTCAAAAATCGCTGGGGCCGGATTATCAATATATCGAGCGTTGTGGGGCGCACCGGGCAGGCGGGCCAGGTAAACTACGCCGCCTCGAAGGCCGGTCTGCTGGGCCTGACGCGCTCACTGGCGCGCGAGGTGGCGTCACGCGGAATTACTGTGAATGCCGTAGCGCCGGGATATATTGAAACGCCGATGACGGCGGTGCTGGACGAGAAGCAGCGGACGGCGATGATGGCCGCGATTCCGCTCGGCCGCCCTGGAACAGACCTGGAAATCGCGCAGTCTGTCCGCTTTCTCGCCTCCGACGCGGCGGCCTACATTACCGGTCATGTGCTCGACGTGAACGGCGGCATGTTTATGGGCGGCTAAGGCTTGCCCGGCCCCGCCGGTTTTTAAAGTTGTGCCTGCCGCCATCCGATAACCAACTCGGGAAGGTACGCATGGCCACGCAACTGAGTCCGCCGATCGGTTCCGAGGCGCAGCCGCAGGAAGCGCCTGGAGGCATGCGCTATGTTGCGCGGCAGCCTATCCTCGACCTGCGCCAGTGGGTGCACGGCTACGAGCTGCTCTTCCGCGCCGGGCCCGAGGCGGCCTTTCGCGGAGATGGCGACTTTGCCACCCGAACCATGCTCGACAATACGGTGATCTACGGCCTGGAACGGCTCACGGGTGGGTTGCCCGCCTTCGTCAACTGCACCAGCGAGTCGCTCACTGAGAACCTGGTGCATGTTCTGCCCCCCAGCATGACGGTGCTTGAAATTCTGGAAAGCCTTGAGCCCACACCGCGGTTGATTGGCGCCTGCCGCAAGCTCAAGGCCTCCGGCTTTCGGCTCGCCCTCGATGACTTTGTGTGGACGCCGCAGATCGAGCCGCTGGTGGAGATGGCCGACTACATCAAGATCGATTTCGCTATCTCCGGAGCCGAGCAGCGCAAGCGCCTGCTTGACCGGCTGAGCAACGTAACCGTGGCACTGGTTGCCGAAAAGGTGGAGACCCAGGAGGAGTACAAGCTGGCCTGCCAGGAGGGCTTTACGCTCTTTCAGGGCTACTACTTCTGCCGGCCGGTGCTGATAAAGAACAGCAAGGTCCCGGCCAATCGCATGTCGCACATTGAGATTCTGCAATTGATGCGGGCCGAGAATATCGACCTGTGCCAGTTGACCCGCGCCGTGAAGCGCGATGCCTCGCTCACTTACCGGCTGCTGCGTCTGGTCAACTCGCCGATGTGCGCGATTCGCCAGGAGGTGCGGTCAATTCAGTCGGCTCTGCTGGCGGTGGGCGAGCAGACCTTCCGCCGCATCGCCACGCTGGCCATCACCAGCGAACTGGGCGCGAACCAGCCGGCCGAAGTGCTGCGCATGGCCTTTTTGCGGGGCCGGTTTTGCGAGGTTGCCGCGGAAGAATGCGCTCTGGACCCGACTGAACAATACCTGCTGGGCATGCTGAGCATGCTGCCGGCCATGCTGCAACGCCCCATGGAGGAGTTGGCCCCGGCGCTGCCGCTGCGCCAGGAGATTCGCGATGCACTCATCGGCGCCCCCACTCCCGAGCGCTGCCTGCTGGCCTGGCTTGAGAACCACGAACGTGGGAACTGGGCAGCCTGCGACGCACTGGTTGAACTCTACGAACTCAACCAGAACCAGATGGCGAGCTGGTATGGCGAAGCGGTGGTCTGGGCTGAGGCGGCGCTGCGCTCCGTCGTTTGACAAATCTCTATTGCGCGGTCAGGTCCTCTTCCGGCAACAGCTCGTAGCTCACAAACGCGACCTTCTTGCTGTCCGGCGACCAGGAGGGAACATTGATGGTTCCCTGGCCACCAAACAGCCGCGCCAGAACGCTGATTCTGCCGTCCTTCAGCGACATCAGCCGCAACTCCACATCCTTGTTCGGCGGATGGCCGTTGACGCTCTTGTCAAACGAGAGATAAACCATCCATTGCCCGTCCGGCGAGATGTGCGGGAACCAATCGTTGCTGTCGCTGAAGAGAAACTGCTGTTGCGCAGAGCCGTCGGGCTTCATTCGCCAGATCTGCATCTGCCCGGTGCGCACCGAGTTGAAGTAGATCCAGGCGCCGTCGGGGGAATAATCGGGGCCGTCGTTGAGGCCTGGCGCGGTGGTGAGCTGCGTCTCATGGGAGCCGTCAAGCGCGATGGAGAAGATGGGCATCTGGTCTCCGCGCCGCGCGGCAAAGGCGAGGGTCTTGCCGTCGGGCGACCAGCCATGCCAATAAGCCCCGCCGGTCTTCGTCACCAGCCGCGGCGTGCCGCCGGCAATGGAAACCAGGTAAACGCGCGAGGCCTGATCATCAGCGGATTGACTGCTCACCGCCAGCCATTGGCCATCCGGCGAGATGCCGTGGTCGTTGTTGCAGCGATCGAGGGGAGCGGTGGGAATGACCGCAGGCTCCTTGCCTCCCACTTCAAGCCGCCGAATCGTCCCGTCCTGGTTGAAGATGAAGGCCTTGCCGTCGCGGGTCCAGTTGGGCGCTTCAAAATGCGCGGCCGCTGCGTACTCCACGTTGCGGAAGGCGGAATCGATGGCCACTGTTTCCAAAGTGCTGACCAGCGCGAGCTTACCGCTTGAAGGCGCAAGCTGCTCCAGCTTCACATTGCGGAAGACGGCCTTCTTCACCTCGTCCGTGTCGTGCGAGCAGAAGCCGATGCCGATGTAATAGTCGCCCGTGAACGGCGCCTTGATGGCCGCGCCGGCCGGGTGCAGCTTGCCGTCTGGCCCGGCCGCAAACGCGTAGATGAAATCGCCACGCTTTTCAAGCTTCACGGCCTTGGGCGCAGGAATGTTCTCTACAGTCTGGTTCAGGTCGCCGCCAGTCGTCAAACGGTATTGCAGCGAGGTCATGCCATCGGCATGCTGCGCCACGTAGACAGCCTTCGCGTCCACATCCATAGTCTGGCGAATCATGAGAAGCGCCTTGCGATGGAAGTGCCCTTCGCCCACAAACGAGATTTGCGCGCTGACGGCTGCATCGCCCGATACCTTCTTCCAGGCAAATTGAAAGTCGTCGATGGAGCCCCACATATCCCAGCCACTGGCGCTCACGGTGTAGGCATTCTGCGCGGCGTCAAACTCCACCGAGCCGGGATGCTGCACGGTGCCCACATCCTGGTGCCCGTCAAAAATGCCCACGGGCTGCGTCTGGAGCGAGGGCGCGGCCAGCGCGAGAGCGGCGAAGGCTACGAAGTTGACCATGGAACGCAAGGAAGAAGTGGACATAGAGTTGAACCTCTCTGGCGCGGGGGGAACCGCGCGGGTGCTTGCGGGTTTTGGCGAATGTGAGAACAGCGCGCCATTATTGCACGTCAAGATCTTCTTCCGGCAACTGCTCATAACTCACATAGGCAATCTTCTTGCTGTCCGGCGACCAGGAAGGAACGTTGATGGTTCCCTGGCCCCCGAAGAGTGTGGCCAAAACGCGCACCTTCTTGTCTTTCAGGTTCATCAGCCGAATCTCGACATTCTTCAGCGGCGGATGCCCGGTGACACCTTTCTCATAGGCCAGGAAGGTCATCCACTGGCCGTCGGGCGAGAAGTGGGGGAACCAGTCGCTGGTCTCGTCGAAGATGAACTGCTCCTGATCGGAGCCATCCTCCCGCATGCGCCAGATCTGCATGTGGCCCGTGCGCTCGGAGTTGAAGTATATCCATCGGCCGTCGCGGGTATACTCAGGGCCGTCGTTGGTGCCAGTCGCGTTGGTGAGGCGCGTCTCGCCGCCGCCATCGGCGGGGATGGTGAAGATGTCGAATTTGCCGTCCCGCACCGCGGCGAAGGCGAGAGTATGGCCATCGGGCGACCAACCATGCCAGTAGGACGGACCATTCGGAGTGATCAGCCGCGGCGTGCCGCCCTTGGCTGGAACAAGGTAGATCTGCGACCGCTTTACCGGTTCGGACATGTCACTGATGGCGATCGATTGACCATCGGGCGAGAAGCCGTGATCGTTGTTGCAATGGTCCTGGGGAGAGGTTGGGACGACGGTGGGTTCCGCCCCGCCGACTTCAAGCCGGTTGAGCTTGCCTTCCTGATTGAATATCCAGGCCTTGCCGTCGGGGGTCCAATTGGGAGCTTCAAAGTGGGCGGCGGCCACATATTGCACGCGGCGGTCGCCCGCAACCGGAACCGCCTCCAGCGTGCTCAAAAGCACGAGCTTGCCCTTGGGCGGCGCAAGCTGCTCCAGGCGGACATTGGAGAACACCGCCTTCTGCACCGCGTCCTTGTTGTGTGCGCAGACGCCGAGGCCGATATAAAACTCGCCGGTAAATTGGATCCTCGTCGCCGCCCCCGAGGGGTGCAGCTTGCCGTCCGTGCCCTCCACAAACGCGTAGATGAAATCGCCGCGCTTCTCGATTCTCACCTTTCCCGGCGCAGCCACGTTGGTCTGCACCTCGCGCATGTCGGCCCCGGCCGCATCGCGAAACTGCAGTGAGGTCAGCCCGTCTCCATGCACCGCAAGGTCGGCAGCCATCGCGTCGCCCTCCAGCGTCTGGCGCATCATCAGAGCCGCCTTGCGATGGTTGTCGCCGGTTGTTCCCAGCAGCGCGATCTCCGCAGTCAGCGCCACATCGCCGGAGACCTTCTTCCACACGTAATGAAAGTTGTCGCTGGCAAACCACATATTCTCGCCGCTGCCGGCCACGGCGTAAGCGTTGTGTGCGGCGTCGAACTCCGCAGAGCCGGCATGCAGCACAGTGCCCACATCCTGGTGCCCGGTAAAAATGCCCACCGGCTCAGTTTGAGCGGGCAAGCCAACGGCGGCCATTGCGAGAGCAGCAAGGGCAACGAGATTACCAACGGAACGAAATGAGCCAGCGGACATGGAAATACCCTCTCTGAATTTGGGTGCGGTACGGCATATGCGCACCTGCCGGAACCATGGCTTCGGCGCAGTCTTTGTGGCATTAGAGCACGGATTCGATGCGTGCATCGCGCCGCTTACGAGCATACTGCATCTTTGTTAGCAGGGACGAGAAAGGCTGACGTGTAATTGCGCAGGATGCGTAGCGCGTGGGACCGGAGCTACTCGAGGGAACTCGAAGTGAAAGGCTCTATTCGTCTCACAGGTGAGAAGCGATCTGGCTTCTCCCCGAAAGCGGCCTAAAGAGGACAGGTATGCATCCAGTGTTCCCGGCCATGCTCCCAAAGAGACAGGTGAGATGAGAGGAAGGTCGTTGGACGGAAGCGAGGGAACAGGGTTCAATCCTGTTCCCTCGTCGACTAGGATGCAGCTGCCAGTTCGGTGACGGGTGCCATGCGCTGCGCTCCCTTGCGCGGGCCGCGCTTGCGGGCGCTCATCACCTTGATGCGCTCAAGCAGCTCCTGCGACGAACAATGCTTCTTTGCCAACAGCACATCGGCTGCGTGGATGTCGGTGCCCATCCTCTGGGGATCGCCGAGCAGAATCATGGGCACATGCGGGGCGATGCGCTTGAGCCTGTCGACCAACTGATTGCCATTCATTTGCGGCATGCCGAAGTCGGCCAGAACGAGGTCAACCGTGTACTCGGCAAAGACGCGGATGGCGTCTTGACCGGTGGTGGCCGACACCACCCGGTACCCATTGGTTGCCAACATGAACTTGAGGACAGAGAGGTCCTGCTCGTTATCGTCTACACAGAGAATGATCTTCTTGGGCCGCATGGTCTGGTCATCCGTTCCTTCATATTTTTGGGGCCGCCGATTGCAAACACACTCCCGTTGCCCGCTCTGGTGGCTGGCCGACTTTCTGCGAAATCGGGGTTTCTAACCGAATACAAGGCAGGCGTTGCCTGGTCGAACGGTCGACAGTGCCGTCTTGCGTGGAGAAGCGCCCGCAAAAACCGATGGCGCAACGTTCCCGCAAAGCAGTATCTACCTCTTGTCTTCCAGGAGACTACCTTCAGGTTCTCAGCTAGGCTGTGTTTGATGCCTGGGTCAAGACCGGCAAAGGCGCCGGTTAAATTCCTTCAATGAATCGCTAGAGTACGGGGCTTTTCAAATCGTGGGAAGAGAGAAAGGCAAGCGAAAGCGGAGCTGCAAATTCACCTGAAACAACTGAAAATCATCTAGATTTAACAGTAGCCATCACTTGCGTCGATGAATTCCTGTTGAAAGCATGTGCATCACGGCAGGAAAAGCCGCCCAGTTGCCACAGGAACGGTGCTGCCCCCAACGCGCACATCGGTGACCTTCGCCGATTCGACCTGAGCAGAAAGGAACAAGTCGCTCGGCCGGCCGATCTCCACGCCTTGTCGCAGGTGGATGGTCTGGCCTGCTTTCACCGCTCCGCCAAAGACCAGGTAACTGATGGCGCACCCGGCAGCCGATCCGGTGGCCGGATCCTCGCCGCCATCGAACTGCATCCGCGCACGCCATGCAGGCGCATCGTGGCCTGTTGGGCCTAGCACATAGAACCAGCGGGCGCCGCGCGACCGCAGCCAACGCGTTGCTTGCTCCTGGTTGAAGCTAAGCCGGGCCAACGCCTCGGTGGAGCGCAAGGGAACAATGGCAAATGGCGTTCCGGTGGAGACGCAGCGCGGCGGCAACGCGGGGTCAAGGTCTTCCACGGCCAAACCGATCAAGCGTGCCACCTCTGCCGGGCCCATCGCATCTCCAAACTCCGGATCTGGCTGCGTCATTTGCCCAAAGAACTCATTGGATTGAAACCGGACGGGCACCGGCCCCACGTTGAGCGCCAGCGTCACGGTGGCATCGTGCAGGGTATCGGGCGCCTTGAGGCGCAGCACACTCGCCGTGCCCAGCGTGGGATGTCCGGCGAAGTTCAGCTCTTCCTGCGTGGTGAAGATGCGCACGCGTACCCCTTCGGCCCGCTCGACCGCCTCCGGCCTGCGCTGGACAAAGGTGGTCTCTGACAAGTTGAACTCGCGCGCAATCGCCTGCATGCGCTCTGTCGTCAGGCCTGCTGTATCCATCACCACCGCGAGCGGATTGCCCTGGAGAGCCGTGTGCGTAAAAACGTCCACCACAAAGTAGTCCAGCTCCATCATTGCTTGACATGCCCCCATTCCATTCTCTACTCTACAAATACTCCGGTGGGTTGAGGCTTGCGAAAGTCCATCCTCGGCAATCGAATCCATGGCTCATCTTTCCACTCCCGCGTTCTGTATGTGTTGCAGCTGTCAGGGCTGCTGCGCCAAGCGGGCGTGTCGTCTGGGCTAGATTCAGAGATTCAGAATTCCCAAGTGACCCACCCGCCAAATGGCGAGGTGGGTTTTTTAGTTGCAGCGGGCAGTTCACAGTACAAAGCCGAAGGCAGCACAATGCAAACTGTCATCTGTCGGCTGTCATCTGTCATCTGCTTTACAAGCACCGGTGGCGAAGTGGCTAACGCGCAGGTCTGCAAAACCTGTATTCGCGGGTTCAATCCCCGCCCGGTGCTCCAGAATTTCCTGAAAAGAAAGGGCCGCGCTTCGTGAGAAGGAGGCAGCGGCTCTGTCCGCTGCGGGTGGCTTTTTTCCCAAGCCTGGAAGCGCGGCCATTGAAACGGTTAAATCTCGATCAACGGCCGGGGAAGCCGGGTTCTCGCCCGATCGAGAAACAGCCTCATGCGCAGAGCCTCGGCGCGCTGCATCGCCACTAGGCGCATGTGCCGGCGAATGTGGTCCCCATCCGTGAGCGCTCCCACCTGCGTCTCGTCAAACTCGGCATCCCTCTCCAGCCGGGCGATTCGTTCCTCCACGGAGCGGCGAAATCGGGGGCTGATCTCAAAGTCCTGGTTGACATCGCACGGGATCTTCATTGCAAGCTCCTGGGATAGAAGACCCGAGACGGAGAGAATTCTTTCTCAGCGGTCTCAAGTTTTTCTAACCTGTGCCGATATTAACGAAGACTTATCTCATGCGCCAGATTACCGTGTAACAAGACTTAGGTCATTGAGTGTCCAGAAACAGGACATCCCGGCCGGCCTGCTCGGAGCGCGTCGATTCTCAGTATTTAGTTTTGCGGCGGCGTGGCGAAATAGCCTTTGCGCACCTGCACCTTCATGCCATCGCCGCGGCACTCCACCGCCAGGTGCCTGAAGCTGCCGTCGAGCTTGGTGTTGCTGGGCGTGTAACTGGCCACATACTGGGTGCGCAACTCGTCTTCAATCTGCTGGAAGGCCGCCTCCAGCTTGTTCCCGTTGTTGCCCACGTCAATCAGCCGGCCGCCGGTCTCTTCGGTCACTCTCTTCATGGCCGAGTAGCCGCTGTAGCCAAACCCGCCGTAGAAGCCCCGGTCAGCGATCAGAATCACATAGACCAGCACATTCGACCGCTGCGCGGCGGCAATCGCCTCGCCGATCTTGGAGCGGCTGCCCTCATCCTCGCCGTCGGTCAGCAGGATCATGGCCTTGCGTCCCGTCTCCTGCGTCATCTTCTCGTTCGATGCCAGGTAGACCGCATCGTAGAGAACCGTTCCCTTCGCGCCGCCGACCGTGGGTATCGTTCCCCCGCCCAATCCCGGAATTCCCGACCCGCCGTTGCCGCCGGCGGTGTTGATCTCCGCCTTGTTCATGGCCCGCGTCAACTGATGCGCACTGTTCGTGAAGTCCTGCAGCAGGTCCACGTTGACGTCGAAGGAGAGTAGAAAGGCCTCGTCCTTGGGCCGCAACACGCGCTCCAGAAACTGGCTGCCCACCTGCTGCTCCAGCGGCAGGACGCGCTGTTGGCTGCCCGATGTATCCAGCAGAATGCCCAGCGTCAGCGGCTGTTGGGTCTCCGCCACAAAGCTCTTCAGTTTCTGCGGTTCTTTTTCTTCTGAGATGGTGCAGTCGTTCTTGGTCAGGTGCGGCACCAGGTTTCCCGCTTTGTCCGTGACCGTAAAGAAGAGGTCCACCAGGTTGACTTCAAGCTTGAAAGTGGCAACCGAATCCTCGTCCGGGGCCGGCGCCGGAGCCGTGCTCACCGGCGGCGCATCTGGCGAAGGCGCTAGCTGGGCCCACCCCATCCCGGACGAGCCGGGACCGGTCAAGCCCGGCAAGCCAAGCAGCAAAGCAGCGGCAACTCCCACACCAATGCGCATTCTGGTCATTTAGACGCCCCCGCTCTCACGAGGAAAGCATACGTGAACCAACTCTTCGCTGGCGCGCCAACCTGCGCGCCTCCGGCGCGTCTGATACTCTGTCCAATGGAGCCGTGTTGGCCGCCACTCGGCCTGTGCGGAGCGCTTCCGCGTGCCGTTTCACGGCAGGATGCGGCAATCGGGGAGGACAGAATACCTGTGAAGCTTGGTTTAACCGCAATCGCGCTGGCCGCGCTCCTGAGTGCCGGCATCACGTTGAGTCAGGTGGCGCTCGCCCAACAGCAGCAATCCCCTGTCCCCGATGCCCCTACGCCCCAGCCGCACCCTCCGCTGAGCGGTGCAGAGGGCGCAATTACCCCCGGCCTGGGCACCGGAGACGAAGCCACTTCCCCGGCCTCCCCGGCCACCTCTTCGTCCACCTCTTCCACGGAAGGGGCCCCGCAGAACCCCGCGCCCAGCAGCCAGGCGCCTTCTGCCCAGGGGAAGGACGATTTCCAGACCACCCCCCCGGAGATGCCCATGGCCGGAGAGGGAATGGCGGCTGTCGCTCGTTTTGTGGTCAATGTGAACTTCGTCGAAGTTCCCGTGACCGTGAAGGACGCCAAGGGCAAGCTGGTGGCCGGTCTTACCTATCGCGACTTCAAGGTATTTGAGAACGGAATCCGCGAGCCCCTGCGCCTGTTTACCGTGGACCCGGCTCCCCTCTCCATCGCCTTCGTGATTGACCAGAGCCTCACCTCCGACGTAATGGAAAAGGTCAACAACTCCCTCGGCGCAATCCAGGGAGCGCTCACTCCCTATGACGAAGTCGCCGTTTTCTCCTATAACAACGGCTCGCAGGAGCGTACCGGCTTTACCGGCGCGCAGAGCGCCCGCCTGCCCGCCGTGCTGGCCCTCACCAAGGAGACCGGTACCGAAGAACTGATCCCGGTCAACAGCGGTCCCCTGGCCGGCTGCAACGTCCACGTCAACGGCAACTGCGCCGACCCGAACCTCCAGCCCGGCCGGTCAGCCGGCGGCGGCTCGTTTATCACCATCCCCAAGGAAATCCACACCCTCAACGACGCCATTCTGGCCGCGGCCAAGGAACTCTCCACCCGTCCCAAGGGCCGGCGCCGCATCATCTACGTGGTCAGTGACGGCAAGGAATACGGGAGCAAGGCCACCTACAGAGAAGTGTTGCGCTACCTCCAAACCAACATGATTGCCGTGTATGGCACGGGCGTGGGCGACTCCGCGCGCTGGGGCGAGGGCTATATCAGCAAATTCCACTTGCCCTTCACCATGTACGACAACATCCTGTATAAGTACATTGCCCTCACCGGCGGCACACTGGACTCGGAACGCGGCGTGAACGGCATTGAAAAGAGCTATGCCGCGATTGCCGAGGAGGCTCGCACCCAGTACACGCTGGGCTACCTGAGCCACCAGCCGGTGATCGACGGGAAATTCCGTGTGGTCGAAGTGCGGGTGGACCGCCCAGGGCTGGAATTAATCTCGAAGAAGGGCTACTTCCCCTCCGCCCAGGACTTGAAGTAGTTGTGAATCCTTCAGGGGCAGCGGCCGGACTGGGCCTGCTGTCGGCCTCAAGCTGGGGCGGCTCAGACTTTGTGGGCGGCCTCGGCGCCCGCCGCGCTCCCGCACTCCTGGTCGTCTTCGCCGGCCATCTCGTCTCGCTCGGTGTTCTGCTGGCGATCTGCCTGGCAATGAATCTTTCCCTGCCGGGCGCACACCCTGTTCTGCTTGCCGCCGTGGGGGGATTTGAAGGCTCCCTCGCTTTGGCCGTCTTTTATCGTGCCCTGGCCATGGGCGCCATGGGCCTGACTGCCGCTCTCACCGGCCTGCTCACAGCACTGGTTCCGGTTCTCTTCTCTTTCTTCCTAGACGGCCTGCCCGCACCGCTGACAGCGGTTGGACTGGCGCTGGGCTGCATCGCCATCTGGTGCATCACCCGCGCGCCCTCCGCCAGGCGCGAAGGCACGCCGCCCAAGGCGCTGCTCCTGGGCGCACTGGCTGGAATCGGCTTCGGCGCCCAGTTGATCCTCTTCAAGATGGCCAACGGAGGCGGCATTCTCTGGGTCATGACCTGGGCTCGCGGTGCCGGCGTGCTGGCCATGCTGCTGGTTCTGCTGGTGCGGCTGCCCCGCGGCGCGGACGGCGGCTTGCGGCTCACCGGCTTCTGGCTTACCGGCATTGCGGCCGGAATGCTCGACACCGCCGGCAACCTCTTCTATCTGCGCGCCTCGCAAGTGGGCCGGCTGGATGTCGCCGCGCTGGTCTGCTCGCTCTACCCCGCCGGAACCATCCTGCTGGCCGCGCTGGTTTTGCGCGAGCGCCCTACACAACGGCAGGTGGCCGGCATCGGCCTGGCCCTGGGCGCTGTGCTGATTCTGAGTTTGTAAAACACTCCCACACTCGCAGAAAGGCCCGTGCATGCGCACAGGCCTTTGAACTTGCGTGATTCAATTCGCAACGATCGCAGAAACGAGGCTGCCCGGAATCGGGGCCCCCGGTCCTCGCTGTCTCTTACTTCTGTTCAGTAGCGACCGGAGCCGGCGGCGGTGGAGGCGCGCTCTGCTGCACGACCGGAGGCGCGGGAGAAGGATCCGTGACGCCCTTGATGCCCTCTTTAAATCCCTTCAGCCCTTCGCCCAATCCCTTGCCCAGTTCCGGCAGCCGCTTGGCGCCAAACAGTAGGAATGCCACAACGCCCAGCACCACCAAGTGCCACGGCTGTAATAGATCGCCCATTTTTCTATCCTCCGCACGCGGCCTTCAGCCAGCGCACTCAAATCCGTTCCTATTGTCGCACAAAGCCGCATCCATGCGCAGAAGACGCCAGCGGACCTCCGTTCAGGGGTCAATCAAACGCCGGCGGCTGACAGCTGGCCCCATTTCCCTGTTCCCTGTTCCCTGCTTCCTGCTTCCTTGTGACGAAAAGCGCGAAAAAGCGAACCTTAATCGCAACCCTCCAGACAGCCAACCTGCCTGGAACCAACTACATAGCACCTAAATGACCGCGCCCTGCAACAAACCGGTTCAATTCTTTGCAACCCATTGCCTGATATTCGCAACCTTTCGCGGTTCCAATTTGCCAAGATGAATATCAAGCTAGCTCCGGCATGGCGACAAGCTCTTTGTAAGTGATGGTTTGTGTGCAGATGCAAGCGCG
>Ga0302320_10016710_pt1 | contig 14957 bp, 13 predicted proteins | sample Bog_T0_3_FD_202130 | JGI IMG/M metagenome (GOLD analysis project Ga0302320, IMG submission 202130) | Peat permafrost microbial communities from Stordalen Mire near Abisko, Sweden - Bog_T0_3 | ecosystem: Environmental > Terrestrial > Soil > Wetlands > Peat | place: Sweden: Abisko, Stordalen Mire... | reverse complement strand
CGAAGGTCGGATCGCCGGGGTGAACTGAGAATGGCTTCACTGAAAGACATGCGGGTCCGCATCGCCTCCACCAAGGCGACGCAGAAGATCACCAAGGCCATGCAGATGGTCGCGGCGTCGAAGCTGCGCCGCGCGCAGACCGCCGCCGAAGCCGCACGGCCCTACGCGGAAAAAATGGACGCCGTGATCTCGAATATCGCCAGTGCGGCGGCGGGCTCGCCGGGTGCGCCGGTGCTGCTGGCCGGTACCGGCAGCGATCAGGTGCATCTGCTTTTGGTCTGCACCGGCGAGCGCGGCCTGTCCGGCGCCTTCAACTCCTCGATCGTGCGGCTCGCCCGCGAGCGCGCGCTGTCGCTGATGAACCAGGGCAAGGAAGTCAAATTCTTCTGCGTCGGCCGCAAGGGATTCGAGCAGCTGCGCCGCACCTTCGAAAAGCAGATCGTTGAAAACATCGAGCTGCGCTCGGTGCGCCAGCTCGGCTTCGTCAATGCCGAGGACATCGCGAAAAAAGTCATCGCGCGCTTCGAGGCCGGCGAATTCGACGTCTGCACGCTGTTCTATTCGCGCTTCAAGTCGGTGATCGCGCAGGTCCCGACCGCGCTGCAGATCATTCCCCTTGTCGTGGAAGCCCCCGCCGCCAATGCCGGCCCGGCGACATCCTATGAATATGAGCCGGAAGAAGACGAGATCCTGGGTAGCCTGTTGCCGCGCAATCTCGCGGTGCAGATCTTTCGCGCGCTCTTGGAAAACAACGCCTCGTTCTGCGGCGCGCAGATGAGCGCGATGGACAACGCCACCCGCAACGCCGGCGACATGATCCGCAAGCAGACCCTGATCTACAACCGTACCCGCCAGGCGATGATCACCAAGGAGCTGATTGAAATCATCTCCGGCGCCGAGGCGCTTTAGCCGTCGACGAACGGCCGTTCACGTTTTCGGACTTCAAGGAGAGAGTTCTATGGCTACACCTGCCAACCAGACCGGACGCATCACGCAAGTCATCGGCGCCGTCGTCGACGTGCAGTTCGAAGGCCATTTGCCAGCGATTCTGAACGCCATTACTACCATGAACGGAAAAAACCGTCTGGTGCTCGAAGTCGCCCAGCATCTCGGCGAATCCACGGTGCGCACCATCGCGATGGACACCACCGAAGGCCTGGTCCGCGGCCACGAGGTCAGCGACACCGGCGGTCCGATCCAGGTGCCTGTCGGTGCCGGTACGCTCGGCCGCATCATGAACGTGATTGGCGAGCCGATCGATGAGGCCGGTCCGATTACCAACGAAGGCATGCGCGCGATCCATCAGGAAGCGCCGACCTATACCGACCAGGCCACCGAGGCTGAAATTCTGGTTACCGGCATCAAGGTCGTCGACCTGTTGGCGCCCTATGCCAAGGGTGGCAAGATCGGCCTGTTCGGCGGCGCCGGCGTCGGCAAGACCGTGCTGATTCAGGAACTGATCAACAACGTCGCGAAAGCGCATGGCGGCAATTCGGTGTTCGCCGGCGTCGGCGAACGTACCCGCGAAGGCAACGATCTCTATCACGAGTTCATCGAATCCAAGGTCAATGCCGATCCGCACCATCCAGATCCGAATGTCAAATCGAAATGCGCGTTGGTGTTCGGCCAGATGAACGAGCCGCCCGGCGCCCGCATGCGCGTCGCGCTGTCCGGTCTGACCGTGGCCGAGCATTTCCGCGATCAGGGCCAGGACGTGCTGTTCTTCATCGACAACATCTTCCGCTTTACCCAGGCCGGCTCCGAAGTGTCGGCGCTGCTCGGCCGCATTCCCTCGGCGGTGGGCTATCAGCCGACGCTCGCCACCGACATGGGCGCGCTGCAGGAGCGCATCACCACCACGCACAAGGGCTCGATCACTTCGGTGCAGGCGATCTACGTGCCGGCCGACGACTTGACCGACCCGGCGCCTGCGACCTCGTTCGCGCATCTGGACGCCACCACGGTGCTGAACCGCGCGATCTCGGAAAAGGGCATCTATCCGGCGGTCGACCCGCTCGACTCGACCTCGCGCATGCTGTCCCCGCTGGTGGTCGGCGAGGAGCATTACACCACCGCCCGCATGGTTCAGCAGGTGCTGCAGAAATACAAATCGCTTCAGGACATCATCGCCATTCTCGGCATGGACGAATTGTCGGAAGAGGACAAGATCGCGGTGGCCCGCGCCCGCAAGATCGAGCGCTTCCTGTCGCAGCCGTTCCACGTCGCCGAAATCTTCACGGGATCGCCGGGCAAGTTCGTCGACCTCGCCGACACCATCAAGGGTTTCCGCGGCATCTGCGAAGGCAAATACGATCACCTGCCGGAGGCGGCCTTCTACATGGTCGGCACCATCGAAGAGGCGGTGGAAAAGGGCAAGCGGCTGGCGGACGAAGCAGCTTAAAGCAGCGAATAGGGAATAGCGAATAGCGAATGGTTTGAACGCTCGCTGCTCCGCCTTCACTAACTACTCGCTACTCGCTGTTCGCCACCTAATTCAAATCGACAGGCGTATCCCATGGCCACCTTCCATTTCGATCTCGTTGCGCCGGAAAAACTCGCTTTCTCCGGCGAGGTCGACCAGGTCGACGTCCCCGGCGTCGAGGGCGACTTCGGCGTGCTCGCCGGACATGCACCTGTGGTGGCCACGATCCGGCCGGGAATCCTGACCGTGATGTCGGGCGGCACGGCGCAGAAAATTATCGTGCTCGGCGGCCTTGCCGAAGTGTCCGACAAGGGCCTCACCGTGCTGGCGGATGTCGCAACCTCGCTCGAGGAGCTGGACCGGGCGCAATTCGCCGACCAGATTTCCGACATGGAAGCCAAGCTCGCCGAGAAGGATGGCTCCGAACTCGACCGCGCCATCGAGCGGCTCGATCATTTCAAGAGCATCCAGAACCAGCTCAACACCACGGCGCTGCATTAGGGCGCGCTGTGTCGGATGCCGCCGCGTGCAACGGGTGCGGGACACAGCGACACCAGCATCGACCGTCGAAACCACCGCTGGTCCAGTCGCATCCACACGCGCAACCTGGGCGTCTGGTTCGGCTGCCGGGTGGCCGGGTCCGGACCGGAACCGATGAGCCGCTGCTCCCGCAGGATGGCGAAGGCCCAGCCCGCGCCGCCCGGATCAGTCCCTTCGCGATCGATCCATTTGCCGTCACTAACAGCTGGTTCAGCGAGTTTGTAGCCGAGACCGGCTATCGCACCGAGGCCGAGAGTTTTGGCTGGTCCGCGGTATTCTTCGCGTTCCTGCCGGAAAATCTGCGCGCGGCTCCCGGCGCTGCCGCGGCCTCGTGGTGGCGAAGGATCGATGGCTCCTGCTGGCGACATCCGGAAGGACCGCAGTCCTCGGTCGAGGATCGCTTGAATCATCCGGTTGTGCACATCTCCTGGAACGATGCGCAGGCATTTGCAACCTGGGCAGGAGGACGTTTGCCGTCCGAGGCCGAATGGGAATATGCCGCGCATGGCGGCATCGCCGGCGCTCGCTTTCCGTGGGGCGATGACGAGCCCGACGACCATGCGGTGCTGCCTTGCAATATCTGGCAGGGAGCATTCCCGACGGAAAATACGGCGGCCGACGGATTCGCCGGCACCGCGCCGGTCGATGCCTTCCGGCCGAATGGTTTTGGACTCTACAACATGGTCGGTAACACCTGGGAATGGTGCGCCGACGCGTTTCGCGTCCATTCGCTGACGAAATCCGCGCGCCAGCGCAATGCCGCCGCGCAGGCTTCCACTGAGCGCCTGATGAAAGGCGGCTCCTACCTCTGCCACAAATCTTACTGCTATCGGTACCGGATCGCTGCGCGCTCCGGCGCAACCGGCGATACGTCGACAGGCCACCTCGGGTTTCGCATCGTGTTCGACGCCAATTGAGCATTGCGTGACCGGCGGACATCGCACATGCTTGCTGAAAAGAAGCCCGGGAGAAAACAATGCGGCCAGCCAATCTCGTCGTGATCATGTCCGACGAGCATCATCCACGCGCGATGGGGGCCGCGGGACATCCTTTTGCCAAGACGCCCAATCTCGATCGGCTCGCCGCCCGCGGCACCCGCTTTGCGGCGGCCTATTGCAATTCGCCGATCTGCGTTCCGTCCCGTGCCTCGTTCGCCACCGGCCGCTATGTGCACGAGATCGAGATGTGGGACAACGCGATCGCCTATGACGGCGCCGTCCGCGGCTGGGGACACGCGCTGCAGCAGTCGGGGCATCGGGTCGACTCGATCGGCAAGCTTCACTACCGCAACGCGGAGGATCCGACCGGCTTCGATCACCAGTATCATCCGATGCACATCTATGGCGGGCACGGCATGGTGTGGGGCTCGCTCCGCGACGGCAAAATTCCGTTTCCGAAGTCGACCAGCGCGATGATCGAGCCGATCGGCCCGGGCACCTCGAAATACAACGATTACGACGATTTGATCGCATCCGAGGCGGAACGCTGGATTGCGCGCGCCGCCGCCGAACAGCAGCCCGGCGACAAGCCGTGGGTGCTGTTCATAGGCTTCGTCGCGCCCCATTTCCCGCTGACCGTGCCGCAGGAATTCCTCGACCTTTATCCGCCCGAGACCATGCCGAAGCCGCGGCTGCATCCCGACGACGGCAATCCGCGCCACCCCTGGCTCGAGGTCATGCATCGCATGGTGCCGGTCGACGACACGCTGGACGATAAACGCCGCAAGCTCGCCACCGCCTGCTATTACGGCCTCTGCAGCTGGGTCGACCGGCAGGTCGGCCGCGTCGTCGATGCGCTGGCGCACAGCGGTCTGACGGAGACCACACGCGTTGCCTATACCAGCGACCACGGCGACAACATCGGCGCGCGCGGCGTGTGGGGAAAGAGCAATCACTACGATGACGCCGCCGGTGTGCCGCTGATCCTGGCCGGCCCGGACATTCCCGAGGGCAAAGTCGTCGAGACGCCGGTCAGCCTGGTCGATTTGGCGCCGACCATTCTCGATGCGGTGGGCGAAGATCCCTATGCCTGGTCGGCCAATCTGCCGGGCCGCTCGCTGTTTGAGCTGGCCGCGGCGCCGTACGATTCCGACCGCACGGTGTTTTCGGAATATCACGCGTTCGGATCGCCGTCGGCGGGATTCATGCTGCGCGACGGACGCTACAAATATAATTACTACGTCGGATATCCGCCGGAGCTGTTCGATCTTCGCGCAGACCCTGGCGAAGCGCACAATCTCGCCGATGACACGGCGCATCGTGAGACACTGGCGCGGTTCGAAAGCAAGCTGCGCGGCATGATCGATCCCGAAGCCATCGACATCCGGGCCAAGGCCGACCAGGCGGCGCTGATCGCAAGATATGGCGGCCCGGAAAAAGCGATCTACGTCGGGGCCCCCGGTGCGACGCCGGCACCGGTCTAGCAATCCCGAGGGTCATTTGAACACGCGGAGAAACTGCAAGTGCCCATGAAGCCGAAAAACCTGCTTTTCATCATGTCCGATGAGCACAGCCGCCGCGTGCTCGGCAGCTACGGACACAATATGATCCAGACCCCGAACCTCGACCGGCTCGCGGCCCGCGGCGTTCGCTTCACCGACGCCTATTGCAACTCGCCGATCTGCGTGCCGTCGCGCGCCAGCTTCCACACCGGCCGCTATCCGCACCAGATCCGTTTCTGGGACAACGGCATTCCCTACGACGGCAGCGTGCCCTCATGGGCGCATCGGCTGACCGAGGCCGGCCATCGCGCGGTCTCGATCGGAAAACTGCATTTTCGCTCGGACAAGGACCATAACGGCTTTAGCGAAGAGATCATGCCGCTGCACGTCGTCGATGGCATCGGCGATCCCTCCGGGATGATCCGGCAGCCGCTGCCGGTGCGCAAGGCGGCGTTGAAACTCGCCAACGACGCAGGCTGCGGCGATTCCGATTACCAGCGCTACGACGACAAGATCACCGGCGCCGCCGAGCAGTGGTTGCGCGACGCGGCTGCGAAGCCCGACGACAAGCCATGGGTGTTGTTCGTCTCGCTGGTCTGTCCGCACTTCCCGCTGATCGCGCGCCCCGAATGGTACAATCTCTACCCGCAGGACCGGATCCCGTGGCCCGCGCTATACGAGCCGCATCAACGGCCGACCCATCCCTATGTGGCGGCGCTGCGCGAGAGCCAGATCTATGACAAGGGCTTCGACGAGACCAAATTGCGCAAGGCGATCGCCGCCTATTTCGGCCTGGTCAGTTTCGTCGATCACAATGTCGGCCGCTTGACCTCGGCGCTCGATGCGCTCGGGCTCGCCGGCGACACGCGGGTGATCTACACCAGCGATCACGGCGACAATCTGGGCACCCGCGGGCTGTGGGGCAAGTCGTCGATGTATGAGGAGTCGGTCGGCGTCCCCATGATCATGGCCGGCCCCGACATTCCGCAAGGCGTGGTCTGCCACGAGCCGGTGTCGCTGGTCGACGGCTTCCCGACCATCCTCGATTGCGTCGGGCAATCGCCCCATCCCGCTGACGCCGATCTTCCGGGCGCCTCGCTGTTCGGGATCGTCGCCGGCACGGCCACGCCGCGAACCGTGATGAGCGAATATCACGCCGCGGGAGCCGCCACCGGCGCCTTCATGATCCGCAACGGTCGTTACAAATATATCGAATATGTCGGCATGCCGCCGCAGCTGTTCGACCTCGAAGCCGACCCGCAGGAAACCACCGATCTCGGTGTCGATCCCGCCTTCAAAAGCGTCGTCGCCGAATGCGCGGCGAAGTTACGCAGTGTCGTCGATCCCGAGGCTGCGAACGCGCTGGCGTTCGCCGACCAGGCCAAACGCATCGCCGCGCTCGGCGGGCGTGAGGCGATATTGGCGCGGGGCAGTTTTGGATTTTCGCCCGTTCCCGGCACCAAGCCGGTGTACGGCGAGACCGCGCAGGCCGGTCACCCGCCGTAGCCCGTTGTTTTCCGCGACGATCGAGGCGATCGCAAACGATCGCTCAAAACCCTGACAAACAGGGCCGCTACAAAATACAGGGGGAGGGTTCATCGTGGCCGCATCGCATTTTCGTGCGCCTCACAGAAGCCGCTGGGTGCGTATCCTCGGCGTCAGCTTCGTCATGTATGTGCTGGCCTATATCGATCGCACCAACATCGCGATGGCGATCCCCTCGATGCGCGCCGAACTCGGGCTCTCCAGCTCGGCGATCGGCTTCGCCACCGGGATGTTCTTCTGGGGCTACATCGTGCTGCAGGTCCCGGCCGGGCGGCTGGCCGCGGTGTGGAGCGCCAAATGGGTGATCTTCGGCCTCTTGATGTTCTGGAGCGTGATCTCGTTTTCCACCGCCTTCGTGCACACCGAAAACGAGCTCATCGCCAACCGATTCATTCTCGGCATCTTCGAGGGCGGTGTGCTGACCTGCACCATCGTGCTGATCCGGAAATGGTTCACCCGCAAGGAGCGGGCGCGGGCCAACACGCTGTTCCTGATCAGCATCCCGCTCGCCTCCGTCATTGCCAATCCGATCTCCGGCCTGGTGCTGGAGCATTTCGGCTGGCAGATGATGTTCATCGTCGAGGCGCTCCCGGGATTGCTCTGGTCGGTGGTCTGGGTGCTGGCGATCCACGACGAGCCGAAATCCGCCAACTGGCTCGATCCCGCGGAGAAGGCGAGCCTGCTTTCGGACCTCGAGGCGGAACGGGCGGAGATGACCCCGGTTCACGGTCACTGGATCAAGACCGTCTGGCATCCGGCGGTGCTGTTGCTGGCGCTCTATAATTTCCTGGCGCTGATGGCGGAATGGGGCGTCACCTTCTGGCTGCCGACGGTGCTGAAGGAAACCGGGCAATCCATCACCGCCGTCGGCTTCCTCAGCGCCACGCCCTATGCCGTAGGCGCGCTCATGATGATCCTGGTCGCGATGCATTCCGACCGGGTGCAGGAGCGAAAATGGCACATGATCGGCGCCACCGCGCTGTCAGGGGCCTTTCTGCTGCTGGCGCAACTGGCGGGCCAGGGCAGCACCATCGGCATTCTGGTGTTTCTGACGCTGGCGGTGGCGTCGTTCCTCGGCCGCTTCGGGCCGTTCTGGTCGCTGCCGACCGAGGTGCTGCCGCCGGCCGTGGTCGGCGTCGGCATCGGTGTCGTCAATGGCGCCGGCAATCTCGGCGGCACCGTCGGTCCGTATTTCTTCGGCTTTGTCCGGCAATCGACCGGCAGCTTTACGCTGGCCTTGACAGCGGCCGGCATCGCGCTGGTGCTCGGCAGCCTGGTGGCGATGCCGATCCGGGCGCGGAAAAATGGGCAAGAGCGGGCCGGTTAAAGCGAGGCTAAAGCATGATGAGATGAGGTTTGATCGGACTGCGATGTGCTCACCCTCCCGTTCCAGGGGAGGGTGAGAAAGAGCGCCCGGACCGATTCAATCCAAACCCATCCCGCTCTAGGCCACCCGCTGCGGTGGCCTCTTTCATCGAAGGGCCGGCGCTCGGTCGCCGCCGCCGGCGATCACCACGGCCGGCGCAGAACCAGGCGTCCCGGTCCCGCAACCAGATAAAACACGAGGCCGCCGATCAGGGAAAAGTTCTTGGTGAAGTTGGCATACTGCCCCGCACGGGCATCGCCGGTGAGATTCCAGAACTGATGGCCGAACGCCGAGGCAAACAGGATAAAGATGGTCAGCAGCCCGACGGCGAACGCCGGATACCAGCCGGTGAGCAGCAGCACGATCGACACGAACACCGTCGCATCCGCCAGCACGCCGCCGATCTGCGGATAGGGAACACCCTGATGCGTGAGAAAACCGATCCACGCCGGATAGTCCGGCAGATGATGCTGCAACGACTGACAGAAGACCGTCGTCATCAAAATCCGGCCGAGCAGCAATAGCCAGTCGTCTCTGCCGTAGCTCATTTCCCCCCCCCGTTTATGCGATTTTATTGTCGCGTGTTCTGCACGCTATTCCGCATATGACCCGGGATCAACCCGCGGACCAGCCTTGGCCTCGCCAGGCGGGCCCGCGCGCGATCAATGGAAGAGGCATTTGGCAGATCAGGCCTTTGGCCTTTTGACCGGCCTTTTGGCGGCTTGAGCCACCGCCGCATGGCGCATGGACCTGGCGTAACTGTCTGCCGCGTTATCGGCCGAAATTTGCAGTCTCTTGGCGGCCGCAGCTCCCTGCAGCATCGCGTTCTTCGCGATCTGCTTATATCGTTCCCTGGTCTGCTTATCCTTCGCCTTTGCGGCGAGGTTGATGTACCGATCGCGTCGGCCCTTGACGGCCGCCATCAGCATTTTATGTTGTTGCTTCGCAAGCTGCCGAATGACGACATCCAGATCGGCTTCGGCCATTTCATTTCCTCGACTGCAGAACAAAGTCTCGCGATCGACTATGCAATTGCTGCCAGAGCTTTGCAATTGCCGCCCATCAAGTGCTGATTTTTTTGCTGCCAGCGCGCGTGGGGGGGGGTGACGATTGGCTCGATTATTTTCTGCGGCCACGGCCGCGGTCTGGTCCGTACGCGCTGTCCCACATGCGGAACCCGCCTTCGAAGGCATAGGCGTTGTTGCCAGCCCGGCATCCTTTCGGCAGCTTATGCAGGTGCGCGAGATTTCCGCCGCCGATGACGACATCCTCGGGTTCGGTGGCCGCGACCAAACGTTCGATGACATCCGCGGCGAGTTTTCGCCATCGCTTCTTGCCGACGCGATCGAGCCCGCGCTCGCCAACATAATCCTCGTAGGTGCCCTTCTTGTAGGGCAAATGGCCAAGCTCCATCGGTTCGACAATGCCGTTCACGATCATCGCCGAGCCGAGTCCCGTTCCAAACCCGAGGAAAAGCATCCTGCCGCCCCGGTAGCTGCCGAGAGCCTGCATCGCGGCATCGTTGATGACCCTGACGGGCGCGCCGAATGCCGCAGCAAAATCGAACCCGGTCCAGCCACCTCCGAGATTGTGAGGCTCGGCAACCGGGCGGCCGTGGAGAACCGGCCCGGGAAAGCCGACCGAGACCACGTCGTAAGACCAATCCTTCGCGAGCTTCTTGACGTCGGAGACCATTTGCCGTGCCGTCATTTTCGGCCCGGAAACGATCTCCCGTTCCTGTTTGTGGCCGGTGGCAAGTATTTTGACGTGGCTCCCGCCGACATCGACGGCCAGGATTTTCATGAGCGAAGCCCTTTTTCGGCCATCTGTCGTTGCGCTAACGCCCGTGCCGCAAGCGCCTTGCTCCGGGCAGAATTCCTCAGATCCTCACCTCAAGGGATCGACGAAGATTCCTGCCTGAATTCGCTCACGGCCGGAAGATCGGGGGCTTCCTCCGCCTCTGCGACCGCCTCCGCAACGAGGCGTACGTCGAGCGCGAACAAAAGCTTGAGCACGGTATCGAAGGCCGGGCTTTCCTCTGCCGTAAAAATCTTGTCGACGGTACCGCGCGTCAGTGCGGCCTTCCGGGAAAACCTCGTCAAGCCCTGGGCCTGCACCATGGCGCGAATCGCCCTCATGATGAGCAGTGGGTCCTTGGTCGACATCGCTTCGTTGAGATGTTCGGCAATGGCTTTCGCATCGTTGCGAAAATTTTTGGCAGCCACAAGTCTTGTTGTCATTACCCCCGAAAACCCCCTTGAAAAGACCCGGGCCGATAAGTCCCGGCCTTTCCATTGGTTCCCTGCCCCGCTGTCTTTTTTTGGCGGCGTGCTGCGCACTTGTGGATAAGACCATGAGCCGCCGCGCCACGGGGTGCGACGATGTCGCGCCCGCTGAAACCCGGTTGCGGCCCGGGCCTTCCAGCGGCATTCTGACATCATTGGGTGTGGTCCGGGGCCGGTGGTCATGAAGCGCAAGATCGCAGCGATTTTTGCGGCCGATATTGCCGGCTATTCCAGGCTGGTCGCCGAGGACGAGGAGGAGACGCTGCGGCGGCTTGCCTCCTATCGCCAGGTGACCGACGACTTCATTGCGAGATCCGGCGGCCGCATTTTCAATACCGCGGGAGATGCGGTGCTGGCCGAATTTCCGAGCGCGGTCGAGGCGGTGCGTTGCGCCATCGACATCCAGGAGAGCCTGCGCACCCGCAACATGGCCTATCCCGTCAGCCGCCAGATGTCGTTTCGCATCGGCATCACCATCGGCGACGTGGTCGAGCGCGACGGCGACCTGCTGGGCGATGGCGTCAACATCGCGGCGCGGCTCGAGGCGCTCGCGGAAGTTGGCGGCATCTGCGTCTCACGCTCGGTGCACGAACAGGTCGCCAACAAGCTGTCGGTGCAGTTCGCCGATATCGGCGCCCAGGAAGTCAAGAACATTCCGACCCCGGTGCATGCCTACATGGTGGCGATGCGGCGCGAGGACGGATCCTATTCGACGCCGCAAGTCAGGAAGCCGACGGCGCCGGCGGCCTCGACGATGCCGAACTGGCTGTGGCCGGTGGCGGTCATGGTGGTGGGCGTGGTGGCGATCGGTGTCGGCGGCTTCCTGTATTTCACCAGGCTGGAGCTGCTGCAGGCGGCGAAGACGGCGCTTTCGGTCAGCGACAATCCGGCGCCTTCGCCATCCCCCTCGGCGACGCCGGCCCCGGCGCCGACGTTCGCGGCACCGGCGCCGCGGCCGTCGCCCCTGCCGCCGTCGCCGTCGCCGTCGCCACTACAGTCGTCGCCCCTCTCGGGCGAAACATTCGCGGCCCAGAGCGTGCCGTTCATCGCCGATCGCGTCCGTGCCGCGCTGGCGAACCAGTATGTGCCGGGCGCGGACTACAAGGCATTCGCCGTCAACATCCTCGGGATCAACGCCTTCGTCGTCAGCCAGCCAAACGAAGACGCCGCCAGAAGTGCCGCGCTCGAACAATGCCAGAAGCGCGCGGATACGATTCAGCCGGTGCGAAAATGTGAAATTTACGCCGTCGGCGACGTCGTGGCCTATCCCCATGGCCGCCCGCCGGTGCCGCCCGTGCCATGGGTCAGGCACGACCCCGCAACCGAGAAACCGTTCGTGGCCAGCGAACTGCCGCTGGTCCGCGATCCCGGCAAGGCCAGGATCGAAGCCAACTACCCGCCAGCCAAAAAGTCCAAATCGATCGCGGTCGGTCCGGGCGGACAATTCTTTTACGATTTCGCGGTGGACAGCATCGAGGAGTCGACGCGCCGCAACCTTGAATCCTGCGGGGCTTTCGCCGGTGTTGCCTGCATGATCGTGGCCGCCGACGATGTCTTCGTGGTGCCGGTGCCGACGACGTTGAAGGTCACAGGATTCTTTCACCCCGCCACCAATTCCTCGATCGCGGTGGATGCGCGAGATGACGTCGCGCGCCAGCTCGGCGGCGCCTCATCGGGCTGGAACGCGGTCGCCGTCGGCACTTCCGGGCGTCCGGGATTGGCGATCAGGGCAGTCAACGAACAGAACGCCGTCAACGAGGCGCTCGGCAACTGCGCCAGGCACGACAGCGACTGCCACGTGATCGCGATTGTCCCGTTCACGGTCGGCCCGAACTGAAAGCCGACGAAGCTTTCTGCTCCCCTCCTCCCGCGCAGCGGTGGGGAGGGGTCGGGGGTGGGGGTCTATCCGCGCGCAATACTGGCAGCGAGTTTGCTGAGACACCCCCCAACCCCCGCCCCCTCCCACCACTCGCTTTGCTCGCGGGGGGACGTCGATAGGCTTGTCCTGATTCGACGGCGGCAAGGCAGCAGTGTCGCCGCCTGCCTCAACTGACTTTTGAAACAAGATCGACCCACCAGCACATCGGTCGCTTCCGGCTTCTTTACTTCTTGAGGAGGTCTCGTATCTCGGACAGAAGCTGTTCCGTGGTTGTTGGCGCTGGAGCAGCGGCGGGTTGGGCCTCTTCCTTTTTCTTCAGCCTGTTCATGCCCTGAATGGCTAAAAACAGGACAAAAGCGATAATCAGGAAATTCAGGGTGGCCGTGATGAAATTTCCGTAGGCTAATACGGCCCCGGCCTTCCTTGCGTCAGCCAGCGGCTGTCCGGTCTTTACAGCCGAGCTGAGCGGCAGGTAGTAGTTTGAAAAATCAAGCCCGCCGGTGACAGCGCCGATGATCGGCATGATGATGTCGCCAACCATCGATGATACGATTGCGCCAAACGCAGCGCCGATAATGACGCCGACCGCCAGGTCGACTACGTTTCCTCGCAGAGCAAATTTTTTGAATTCTTCAAGCATCAGACTTCCAATCTCTGTGCGGCAATATCGCCGGTTTTGCCGCGGTGTCTAACCGTCCAGGCCGGCTTCGCCATCTGTTTCTGCTGCGGAGCCGACAATGCTCACTTTGCGATTCCTGCGACTTTAACCCACCGACCTTCTGGCCCTCCGCAAGGAGGCCGAAGGCAACTCACCGAACCTGTTACGATAGTCCCGGGCGAAATGACCGGGATTCTGGAAGCCGCACTTCAGCGCGATTTGTACCACCGAGCTATTTTCGTTGGCCTGCTCGAGCATCTCGCGCGCGCGGCTGAGGCGGACCCGCTTTGCAAAATTCGCCGGCGAGTAACCGCGGTCCTTCCTGAATTGCCGGAACAGGCTGCGTGCGCTGACTTGGGCGACCGCGACCATGGTCTCGATATCGACAGGCTTGTCCCAATTGGCTTCGATGAATTCCTCGACGGTTTTCACCGTGGTCGAGGAAACCGGCAGCGGCTCGCGCAACAAAAGATGCGTGTAATTGTGCCGGTGGCACATCAGGAATTTCATGATCACCATGCGTTCGACTTCGGCGGCGGCAAGGTCGGAGAAGAACGGACCGCGTTCGTTATAGTCAATCGCAAACTGGAAAATACGCCGCCGCAGCGCGGTCATCGCCGGTTGGCGCGCCGGTGTTTCGTCGAACACCAGCTTCCGGCTGACATCCTGACCAAGCAGCGCGCCGAGATTGCGCAGCAGCGCCTCGAACTCGATCCGCAACACCAGCTGGCGATAGCCCGATCGGAAATCCAGATTGAGTGGCGCTTGCGCATGCAGGATCGGGGTCCACGATCCCTGCGCTATCTCTCCGGACAGCTTGCCTGCGGCATAACGCGCTACGCCTTGGATACTGAAAATCTGCCGTACAAAGCTGGCCTCGTCGAACCCGACCGAGGTATCGCCGGCATAATCGCAATAGGAAAGTCCGAGGCCGCCGACTTGCAAATGATTGGCCTCAACCGCAAACGGAACGTTCGACGTTGCAATATCGAACCTGTTGGCGCCGTAAACGCTGAACAGGCGGTTGCGCACGAACGCCGGATCGCTGGAGCGGACGACGGGATAATTGCTCAAGGGCGTCGAAAGGGCAGACATTATCTATTTGGCCAGAAGTCGATTCGGAAATTGGACAATCAATGCGCTGGGTAAACCGGAACTCAACCCATCAACGGTTGCGTGACGAAAAAATCGCAGCGCCCGTGGCCAAATCGCGCCACCAATACTCAGTTAGCGTCAAGGGTGTCTGGTCCTGGCGTATTGCGCCGCCTCAGCATCCCGCAAGTTTCGCAAACCGCTGCGCCACCGTCCGATAGACCTCGCGCCGGAACGGCACCACGAGATCGGCGACATGATCGAGCCGCTCCCAGCGCCACTGGTCGAATTCCGCCGGCTGGCCGTTGCGCGGCGTCAGCGGATCGATGTCGTGGTCGGAGCCATTAAAGCGCAGCGCGAACCATTTCTGGCGCTGGCCGCGGAATTTTGCCAGCCGATGCGACGATGGGCCGGCGTATGGTGGAAATTCGTACGTCAGCCATTCGGTCTCATCGAGATAGTCGGCGCTGGTCACGCCGGTCTCTTCCCACAATTCGCGCATCACCGCGTCGCGCGGATTTTCGTCTGCATCGATGCCGCCCTGCGGCATCTGCCATTCGAGGCCCGGCAGAATGATTTCCGGTCCGTCGTCGCGAAAGCGCCGCCCGATCAGGACCTGACCGGCGGGATTGAACAGGGCGATGCCGACATTGGGACGATAGGGTTTTGTCATCAGGGATCCGGCCATGCGCGCATCGACACCGCCCGCAGACTCTTTTCGCATGTGATG
>Ga0302320_10016709_pt1 | contig 14958 bp, 16 predicted proteins | sample Bog_T0_3_FD_202130 | JGI IMG/M metagenome (GOLD analysis project Ga0302320, IMG submission 202130) | Peat permafrost microbial communities from Stordalen Mire near Abisko, Sweden - Bog_T0_3 | ecosystem: Environmental > Terrestrial > Soil > Wetlands > Peat | place: Sweden: Abisko, Stordalen Mire... | reverse complement strand
ACCGGGCTCATTGAATACTCCCTGCGTGTTTCAGCGATGCAACGCCGCGAAGCGTAGTCTCCGGGTGATCGCTCTCCATCGCGGCGTTATATTCGCCACAGCGCGCAGCCCGGTTGCATTTGGCTCGGTGATCGAGAGCTTGCTGTGCCGCCGGAACGTTGGCCTGCTTGCCGTGCCAAATTTCCAACGCCGGTTGCTGAATGGCGCGGGCAAACGAAAACGCCAGCGCCCAAGGCAGCCGCGACTTGAATCTGACATTCATGGCGTTCAGGCGCGCCGAGGCCAGTTCGGGGGATTGTCCGCCTGACAAGAACATAATCCCGGGAACAGCAGCAGGGACGGATCGCAGCAGACAATTCACGGTCGCGTCGGCTACTTCGTCCACTGCTTCTTGCGTGAGGCAGGTCAATCCTGGAAGCACCATGTTGGGCTTCAAGATCAAACCTTCAAGCTGGACGCGTTGGGAGTAAAGCTGATTGAATACCGTTCGCAGGACTTCTTCGGTCAACTCGCAGCAGCGCTCCAGACTATGGTCGCCCGCCATGAGCACTTCGGGTTCGACGACGGGAACCAGTCCGCGTTCCTGGCACAACGCTGCATAGCGAGCCAAAGCATTGGCGTTGGCCTCAATGCAACCTCGACTGGGAATGCCGTCTCCGACGGCAATGACCGCGCGCCATTTGGCAAAGCGCGCTCCCATTTGAAAATATTCGGCCAGGCGTTCGCGCAACCCATCGAGTCCTTCGGTGATTCTCTCTCCGGGATGGCCGGCCATGTCCTTGGCCCCGAGGTCGACTTTGATGCCGGCGATGATTCCCGCATCGGCGAGTGCTTTCACGAAAAATGTGTCATCCACCGTCTTCTGCCGGATGGTCTCGTCGTAGAGAATCGCGCCACTGATCGACTCACCGAGACCGGGCGTGGTCACGATCATGTCCCGATAGGCGCGCCGAGTTTCTTCGTTCTGTGGAATCCCCCACTGGGCAAATCGTTTGTTGCAGGTTGGATTGCTCTCATCCATTGCGAGCAGACCTTTGTGGTCGGCAACCATTCTCCGTGCGGTATCGATCAGCTCTTGTGTATTCATTTGCCGTTGCTCCATTTCCAGTTCAGAATTCCGGCCTACCTTGATCGTGCTGACCGATGAGGCGGGCGCGATCACGCGGTCACGGCCACAGGCTGCTCCGCCTCTCGCAACCACTTCCGCGCCTCCACTGCGTTGGCTTGATCGAAATATCGGATCGTCGCCTTCGTGAATGGCTTGTAGAAAGTTGCCATGCCCTGCTCCCACTTCTTGTCGCCGACTACCGCGATCCGTTCGATATCGGCGACGTGTTTGATGTCGAGCTTGATTTCGTCCCACAGCGCGCCACCTTCCCAGCCATGGAAGTCAGTGAATTCGAATAGCAGGCCCAATTTTCCGTGTTGCCGGATGAGCCGATCGAACTCGGGCACACAGCGCTCGTAATCCGCCTTCACCAACTTGCCGGTGACTTGAACTGCGATTAACTTCCCGCCGTTTTCTTGTTTCAATTGCATGGGCATCTTGAACTCCTCGGATTCGATTCAGTTTCCTTTTTGCGTTCTGCTCTGGCTCCATTTCCAGTTGCGGATTTCCGGCATATCCTGGCCGTGCTTGTCGATGAAATGCTTGTGCTCGATCAGCTTGTCCTGCATCTGCTGCTTCAGGTAAGAGCCTTTAGAACCTAGATCCGGCAGGCGATTCACCACATCCAGCACCAGGTGAAAGCGGTCCAGATCGTTTTGCACTCGCATGTCAAAGGGCGTGGTGATCGTGCCCTCTTCTTTGTAGCCGCGCACATGCAGATTGCGATTTGTGCGGCGGTAGGTCAACCGGTGGACTAGCCACGGATATCCATGGAAGGCAAAGATGATGTGCTTGTCTTTCGTGAACAGCGAATCGTAGTCTTTCTCGCTGAGCCCGTGCGGGTGCTCCGTGCTCGGCTGCAGCTTCATGAGATCAACAATGTTGACCACTCGGATTTTCAGTTCAGGCAGATGCTGGCGCAGGATGGAAACGGCGGCCAGTATCTCCAGCGTCGGTGTGTCTCCGCAACAGGCCATCACCACATCCGGTTCAGCGGCGTCCTGGTCGTTGCTGGCCCATTGCCAGATGCCGATTCCTTCTGTGCAATGCACCACCGCCTGATCCATGGTCAGCCATTGCGGGAGGGCGTGTTTGCCCGCCACCACCACGTTGACGTAATTCCGGCTGCGCAGGCAGTGATCGAAAACCGACAGCAGGCAGTTGGCGTCGGCCGGAAGGTAGACTCGCACGATGTCCGCTTTCTTGTTGATGACATGGTCGAGAAAACCTGGATCCTGATGCGTGAATCCGTTGTGATCCTGCTGCCAGACGTGAGAGGCGAGCAGATAGTTCAGAGACGAAATCTTTCGGCGCCAAGGCAGTTCCAGGCAGACCTTCAGCCACTTGGCATGCTGGCTGAACATGGAGTCGATGATGCGGATAAAGGCTTCATAACTGTTGAACAGGCCGTGCCGTCCGGTGAGAAGATATCCTTCCAGCCAGCCCTCGCACTGGTTCTCGCTGAGCATCGAGTCGAGCACGCGGCCGGCGGGCGCAAGGAATTCATCGTTACTAATTTCGCGGGCGTCCCACTGCCGGTTGGTAACTTCAAACACGGCACCAAGCAGATTCGAGACTGTTTCATCCGGACCGAAGACACGGAAATTCCTCTGATCTTGATTCATCTTGGCGACATCGCGCAGGAACAGACCTAACACCTGCGTATCCTGTGCGCTGACCGCACCGGGCGACGGCACGTTCACCGCATGGACATGAAAATCGGGCAGGCGCAGATCGCGCAGCAGAATACCGCCGTTGGCGTGAGGATTGCTTCCCATCCTACGGTCGCCCTTCGGCGCCAATTCGGCCAGTTCAGCTCTCAGCCGCCCATTTTCATCAAACAGTTCCTCGGCCTTGTAGCTTCTCATCCAGTTCTCAAGCAGCTTGACGTGATCGGGATGCTCCGGATCGACCAGCAGTGGTACTTGGTGCGATCGGAACGTGCCCTCGATTTGGAGGCCGTCGACAAATTTCGGTCCCGTCCAGCCCTTGGGTGATTTGAGGACGATCATGGGCCAGCGCGGCCGAGTGGTGTCGTTATTGTTACGGGCGTTGCTTTGGAATCGCCGTATGTCCTCGATTGCCGTCTCTAAGGTCGTGGCCATGAGTTCATGCATCTTCTCCGGCTCATCGCCTTCCACAAAGTAGGGCGTCCAGCCGCAGCCACGCAGAAATTGTTCCAACTCTTCGTGCTCGATGCGGGCCAGAACGGTTGGATTGCTGATCTTGTAGCCGTTGAGGTGCAGGATGGGCAACACTGCTCCGTCGGTAATCGGATCGAGAAACTTGTTGGATTGCCATGAGGTCGCGAGCGAGGCCGTTTCCGCTTCGCCATCGCCGATAACGCAGGCCACGATCAGATCGGGATTGTCGAACACTGCGCCAAACGCATGACTGAGCGAGTATCCCAGCTCGCCGCCTTCGTGAATCGATCCGGGTGTCGTAGGCGCAACGTGGCTGGAAATCCCGCCGGGGAACGAGAACTGCTTGAACAGTTCCTTCATGCCCGCTTCGTCTTGCGTGACGTTCGGATAAACCTCACTCCACGTGCCTTCGAGGTAGACGTTACCCACCAGCGCCGCGCCGCCGTGGCCGGGACCGGCGATGTAGAACATGTTCAGGTCATACTCCTTGATGACCCGGTTCAAGTGCACATAGATGAAATTCTGGCCGGGCACCGTGCCCCAGTGTCCGACTACCAGCGGCTTGATGTGGGACAGCTTCAGCGGTTCCTTCAGCAAAGGATTGTCATAGAGATAAATCTGACCCACCGCAAGATAGTTGGCGGCTCGCCAGTAAGCATTCATCCTGGCGAGAAGCTCTGGAGTGAGCGCGCCTGTTTTCGTGGCCGATTGCGGGACTAATTCCTTCTTCTTCGTAACTTCGGGTTTGTGGTCGAGCCGTTCCGCAGTGAGTGTATCGGGTGCCATAGTTCAGTTCTCCTTCTTGTTCTTGCCGCCAAGTCCGAGAACCTGGCAAACTGTTTTGGCGATCATGAGTTCTTCGTCCGTGCGAATGACGCGGACCGCAACCTGGCTGTGCTCCGTAGAAATCACACCTTCGTTCGCGGCGTTTCGCTTTTCTTCGAGTTCGATCCCAAGGAATTCCAGTCCATCACAAATCCGGGCCCGGACCGGGGGCGCGTTCTCTCCGATGCCGCCAGCGAACACCAGCGTGTCCAGTCCTCCCAACGCCGCCGCAAATGCGCCGATCCATTTCTTAACCTGGTAGCAGAACAGCGCGACCGCTTCTGCCGCCCGCACATCGCGCGCTTCGGCTTTCAGCAAATCGCGCATGTCGGAACTGGTTTCGGATATGCCGAGCAGTCCCGACTTCAGATTGACCATTGCATTGAATTGCTTCGCGCTCATGTTTTCTGTACTCGCCAGATACCAAACCAATCCGGGATCGAGATCGCCGGAACGAGTGCTCATCGGCACCCCGGCCGCCGGCGTAAGACTCATGCTGGTATCAAAGGATTTGCCATGACGCACCGCCGCCAGACTCGCGCCATTGCCGAGGTGGGCGAGGATGATCCGACCTTGTGCCGCCTCCGCTCCGGCCAGCTGGACCAGTTCTTCCATGAGGAATGCATACGACAACCCGTGGAACCCATACCGCCGCACGCCCTGCGCTTCATAGCGGCGTGGGATCGGCAGCATTTGTGCCACGCGCGGCAGGTCATGGTGAAAAGTAGTATCGAAACACGCAACTTGCGGCAGGTCAGGAAAGCGGCGATGAAACGCCTCGGTCAACAGAATCTCCTCGGGCAGATGGTCAGGATCAAACGGACTGAGGCGTTTCAACTCCGTTACCATCTCCGCAGTAATTTGTTGCGGCTTGTAATACTTCGGGCCGCCTTGCAAGAGGCGATGACCAACCGCGTTCAAACCATCTCGCCCGCTCCGTTTTTCGATCCAGTCCATGAGCATGCCTACCACCTCGGAGTGGTTCGACGCTGATACTGGACGCGAAAAGTTGTCTGCCTGATCCGAGCCTTTCAGCTGGAACGTGGCCTCCGGCAGTCCAATCCGGTCAATCGCGCCCTCCAGAATCCGCCGAAGCGAGTCGGCCGCATCGAACAGCGCAAACTTGATGCTCGACGAACCGCCATTGATCGTCAGAATGTGCGTCAAGATGCGCGGATCAGCTGACTGGATGGATGATTCCTTCGTCATGTCTGTAATCCGAACGAATCCAGCTTGGCGCAGGTGGACTTGTAATCTGTATGAAGAACGCTTCGAATCCCCAAGCCCTCCGCGATCTGAACAAACATCGGAGTGTTTTCGATATAGACGACGTGCTGCGCCGGCGCCTGGGCAATGTCCAGCGCAAACCGAAAGATGTCTGCGTCGGGCTTGCGGATGTGAACGAAGCAAGAGGAAATAAAGGTGTCGACAAACTCGTTGAGCTTAAACTTGCGAATGCGATATGCATTCACCGCGCGCGATTCGTTGCTGACCACGGCGACCTTCAGACCGTGCCGGATCTTGAGTCGCGCGACCAGATCGATCATCTTGGGGTAAGGTTTCGATTGCGCGAACATGAAGCGCCGAAACTGATCCCGTGTGAAGGATCGCTTTTGGTAGAAGACCACCCAACCCAGGTATTCCTCGAACGTAAGCTTCCCCTCTTCATGAGTTTCGAAGACGAGGCGGTGCCGCTCTTCCATCTCCGCCCACGGCAGTTGGAAGTTCTTCGCAGCTCTTCTGCGAGCGTGATGATCCCAACCGTTGGTGAGCAATACTCCGCCAACATCCACAAACAAGCAGGCGATAGCCGTCGCTTTCTTCATTATTCTTTTACTGTCAAGGTTCTTCCGTCGATGCGGATCATCGTTGCCATAGAATCCGGGCGTCTTCCAGTGGAACCGAGGTGCCGTCGCTCTGAGGCATCGCTCGTGCCGTGTAGTCTCCTGGTGGTCGTGCAGCTGGTACCGTCGCGTGGTAGACGCAGCCCTCGGGTGGACCCGGAAGCAGTCGCTCCCACTTCATTTCCTGCCGTACAGGAAGGCCGCCGTTGATTGGATCCGCATACAGCTCAACTCGCGCTGCATTCTTGCCGAGATCGTTCAGGAATATCTCGACTTCAAACAGGTGGTGATCCGCGGTGGTTTCGACATGTCGACCTCCGAAGCGCAACGACCCCCACTTTTGATCGATGTCCTGCTGGCAAGCCAGCATCCGCTTTGCAAGCGCACCTTTATTCGCGGTGCGTTCGTGGTAGCCGGTTGCAGCTGGAAGATAGTGTTGCTCCGTGTATTCGCGCACCGTGCGGTCGGCGGCAAAACGCGGAGTCAGTTGCGCCATACTTTCCCGCATCCGAGCAACCCATGCGGCAGGAATGCCGTTGGGGTCTCGGGCATAGAACTCGGGAATCACTTCGCGTTCGAGCAAGTCGTAGAGCGCGTTGGCCTCGACAGCGTCCCACGCGGAATCGGAGCCATGTTCCTGGCCGTCGCCCAATGCCCATCCCACTTCTGGCGTGTAATGGACTCCGTTGGTCACGTGTCCGATCGGAACCTCATCCTCCGGCCAGCGCGGGAAGAGCGGCGCAAAGAGTTGCCGGCTGACTTTTTCATGCAAGCGACTCACGCCCTTCACTGCCCCACTCCCGCGTATGGCGAGATACGGCAAGGCCCTCAACGATGCTTTTGCCGATACAAACCACGACGACCTAAGCGGCGAGTGCAGCCTTTTCGTCGGAGTGCAAGGAGAATTCAACCGGATTCGTAGTTTTGATGATGTCCCTGGCCTGCGCTACCTCGGCAGCCGTTCCATGGGCGATGAGCAGGAACTCATCGGTCTTGAGCGCGGTCTCGTACTTCAAAATGCTGTCTTTGGGAATGCCTATGCTGTAGAGGCCAGCTCCCAGAGCACTCAACGCTCCCACCTCCACCGCACCTTCCAACCCTGCCACGATCCAGGCCACCACCGGTCCCGCCGCCAAGATTGGACCGAGCCCCGGAATAATAAAAAGAGCGGAACCGAATAAGATCCCCCAGAATCCCCCCCAGAACGCCCCAACTTTGCCCCAATACTTCATGCGATCGCCGGCCGTGTAGTAGCCGACCACCTGTTCATCCGTGTGATAACCCTTGCCGACGATCGACAATTTATGCAGGTCGACTCCGCCGCGTTGCAGTTCCTTGATTGCCAGATCGGCGTCGCTATGTTGGCGATAGATCGCAACGACTGAATTATTTGCAGACATTTCGTGATGCTCCTCGGGGGACTTGCCTTTTACTTCTCCGGCCATCGTGCTAAGTACCGAAATGAAACTGTGACACTGCCTTATCGGAAAAGCTGGTCTCCATTGCACAGTGTCCGCGGAGAACGCCTGGGAGTATGTGGCGTGGCGATCAACGCGGATCTGATAATGGTGCGGATACTTTCCACTCTGGCGTGGACTATTTAGCAGGGAACGCACTCGCATAATTCCGTCGGCTAGTTTTTGGGAGGCGTTGCACTATCGTCCTGCAGTACTGGGCCCATCTGCCGGTCAGACCACTCGAACTCCCGCATTTACGGGTTGTGCTCCGTCGGCTCTCTCGGATGGCACACCCGACTGGCGAGGCGCAGGTGAGCACTCTTGCTCAGAAGAATGGCAACGCCGCTGTTAGGGTGGGAGCCTGGGGAGAAGAGCGAGACGAACCTTCTAATGACAACCTCTGCCCTCGATCTCCCACTGCGACTGATACACCTTCGCACCAGCACAGCTCAAATATGGCTACTCGATATGCAGGACCGGAAGTGCAGTCAATAACCAACCCAGGAGGCAAAACAGTGTTAACCAACACTACGAATTTGAAGGGTCTTGTGATCCGGGCAACGGATGGCGAGATTGGAACAGTAGACCAATTATATTTCGACGACGAGTCATGGGCGATCCGTTATCTCACGGTTAAGACCGGCAGCTGGCTGGAGGACCGGGAAGTCCTGATCTCACCATTCTCCGTGACGGGCGTGGATTGGCCAGCAAGGCGATTGGATGTGGAGCTGACGAAAAAGCAAGTCAAGGACAGCCCCAGCATCGATACGCAGCGGCCCGTTTCCCGACAGTACGAGACCGAATATCTCGGCTATTACGGCTATCCCTTGTATTGGGGCGGACCTCTCATGTGGGGCCCGGGCTCGTACCCACACGGCTTGACCAACCGGATCCCGACACCGAAGGAAGTGCTGGCGGAAGATGTGCACCTGGCGTCGATGGATTCGCATCTACGCAGTACTGGCGCCGTCACCGGCTATCACATCGTGGCTATGGATGGCGAAATCGGCCATGTTGCCGGATTTTTCATGGACGATGAATCCTGGGCCATCCGCTACATCGAGGTGGCAACGCGCAATTGGTGGCCGGGCAAGAAGGTGCTGTTTTCACCCGCGTGGATTCAAAAGGTGAGTTGGGTGGATTCCAAGGTGGATGTCGGCCTCTACCGGGATGCAATCCAGACGGCGCCGCTGTTCGTCGATTCCGTGCCGCTCACTCGTGAATATGAAGACCGCCTCCACAGTCATTATGGCCGACCCCCTTATTGGGTGCACGAAGAGGAACACAAGCCTGTTTTTTCCCTAAGTGGCGCTTAACTCAGGGGCATGGGCATCCGGTAAAATGGCTGCCCATCACTTTCGCTTGCACCATCCTCCCATCGCAACTCTGAACGTTCCCTCTGGAGACCAGCATGATGAATAACACCGAACACCTGCATCCGATGGGCGAGAGTCATCATAGCCACGGCCAAACTCCTTACTGGAGGCGTGCACATCATGATTGGCGCTTCTGGTTCGGCCTTATCGCTATTCTTGTGGCCATCGGTATCTACGTCGGAACCAATGACTTGTCGATGGTCCCTTCTGGCCGCCAAAAGCAGATGCCGGCTGGTAGCCGAGTTCCGTGAACTTCGTAAACGAGAGTTCGGCCACGCGCACGTGTAAGCAACATCCTTGATCAGACAATCAGGCAGGAGATCAGTATGCATATCCAAGTCAACACGGACCATACGATAGAAGGTCACGAGGCGCTGGCCGCTCGCATCAGAGGCGTAGTGGAGAATGCCCTGAGCCGAGTGAGTGATCACATCAGGCGGGTGGAGGTCCACCTGACCGACGAGAGCGGCCCTAAGAGCCGCGAGAACAACAAACGTTGCATGATGGAGGCGCGCCTGGAAGGCCGCCAGCCCATCGCGGTCACCGACGAATCATCGACTCTGGACCTGGCCATTGACGGCGCCGCAGATAAGTTAGCTAGATTGATCGAGCATACCCTGGGCAAATTGCACGATGAAGGGACTCACAGGACTGATCCGCATCCTGGCCAGCCGGATTTCTCAGGCCAGTCGTGATCGGCACCACCGTTACAGTCGCGGTCGGCGACAGAGAAGAAGCATTGCATCAAGTCCATCTGTATCCCCTGCGATTCGAACCGATCTATCAGTATCGGCTGTGGGGCGGCCGGCGTTTGGCCGAGCTGCTCAGCGCGCCGCTGCCGACTGGGCCGGTCGGCGAAGCGTGGCTGCTGAGTGACCGTGCTGAACATGCCAGCCGCGTAGCTGATGGAGCACTCCAAGGGCAAACGATCGGCCAAATGTTGAAGCAGTTTCCCGAGCAAATGCTGGGAAAGCGGACCCACCGCTTTCAGCGGTTTCCATTGCTGCTGAAGTTTCTCGACGTGCGCGAAAAGCTCTCGGTCCAGGTGCATCCCACCAGCGCAAACAAGAACCTACTGCCCGCAGGTGAAACCGCGAAGACGGAAGCGTGGGTGGTTCTGCAGGCCGGGAGGCAAAGCCGGATTTATGCGGGCCTGAAGAGCGGAACGACCGCAGCCAGCCTGCGGTTGGCGCTGAAGAACGAAACAGTCGTCGACTTGCTCGCTGGGTTTACACCAAAGCCTGGCGACGCGATCTTCTGCCGGGCTGGAACCGTTCACGCTCTCGGGGACGTTGTCGTGTTCGAAATTCAGCAGAATAGCGACGTCACCTTTCGCCTCTATGACTGGGACCACGTGGACCCGAAGACCGGCAAGTTGCGAGCGCTCGACGTCGATAAGGCGATTGCATGCATTGATTTTGCGAAAGGTCCCGTCGGTCTAGCAGTGCCGAAGCTAGAGACATCCGTACCGGTGAAGCGCGAACGACTGTTTGACTGTGGACATTTCTTGCTATGGCGCCTGCGAGGAAATTCGCCCTTCACGGTCGGTGCACCGGGCGGGCTCCGGGTCCTGGTGTGCATCGAAGGCGAGGGAGAACTACAGCACAGCCGCGCCAGTTATGCGGTACAAAAAGGCGACGTGTTCCTTTTGCCGGCGGCCATTGGAGTCTGCACTTTTCGGCCCCGCACCGAAGTGAACCTGCTGGAAATCGCTCTGCCCAATGGCGACGCCAAGGCCGAGGATTAAAGAAGGTGGAAACATTTTGAAAACTCTCATTGTGTTCGATCTCGACGGAACTCTTGCCGAAAGCAAATCGGCAGTCGATCCCGAAATGTCAGGACTGCTGCATGACCTCCTCGTGATCGTCAAAGTAGCCATCATTTCCGGAGGGGATTGGCCGCAGTTTCAAAAGCAAGTTCTCTCCAAACTTCCTCATGACGAACGCCTGACGCAGCTGTCGTTGCTTCCCACCTGTGGGACAAAGTTCTACCAGTATGCAGGCGATTGGAAAAAACTATACGAAGAAGATTTCACCAAGGATGAAAGAGAAAAGATACTCAGTTCTCTTCATAAGGCGCTGGCACAAGCAGGCTACAAAGTCACCAAGGTCTGGGGAGAAGCGATCGAAGACCGGGGCAGCCAGATAACATTTTCCGCATTAGGCCAGCAAGCGCCGCTGGAGGAAAAAAATAAATGGGATCCCGATTACGCCAAGAGGAAGAAGATCAAATCGATTCTCGACACTTATATTCCCGAGTTTTCCGTTCGTATCGGGGGCTCGACATCGATTGATATCACCAAGCCTGGTATCGACAAGGCCTATGGCATCGGAAAGCTGCGAGACCTGCTGCACATTTCGTTGAAAGAGATGATCTACATCGGCGATGCACTCTTCCCAGGCGGTAATGACTATCCCGCTCAAAAAGCTGGCGTGGATTGTATCCCGGTCAAGGGTCCCGAGGAGACGAAGCAGGTGATCAGAACCATCATCGCGTGCCTGGCACATCGCGAGCAGGCAGCATGACCGCTACTTCGGCTGGGAAGCAATCGACGAGCGACTTTCGGTTGCACCGTTTGGGAATGTTGATGGAACCGGAACCGGGTAATCCTAACGAAGTGGAGGGCGTTCTGAACCCGGCTGCAGCTCGCGGGCCGGACGGCAACCTGTATATTTTCCCGCGGCTGGTGGCGCGCGGCAACTACTCGCGCATCGGCATTGCCCGAGTGCACTTCAACAAAGCCGGCGATCCCTCGGGCGTCGAGCGCATGGGCATTGCGTTGGAACCAGAGGCTGACTATGAAAAGCGGCCCAACGGCGGTGGCGGCTGCGAGGATCCTCGCATTACGTTCGTCGAACCGCTGCAGCACTATGTGATGACTTACACGGCATTTTCGTCCCGTGGCCCGCGCATCGCCGCCGCAACTTCAAAGGACCTCTTCCACTGGCAACGCCTGGGGCTCGTCCCCTTTGCTCCGTATCAGGGCATCGACCTCAGCAACGTTGACGATAAAGATGCCTGCCTATTCCCAAAGGCCATTCCGAATCCTTCCGGCGAACCGGAGTTGGCCATGCTTCACCGGCCACTATTTCCCGGCACTCGTCCCGAGGAAACCGCCCGCGGTCCTGCTTCCCGCGACTTGAATATCGGTCGCGAAAGCATCTGGATTTCCTATCGTCCGGTTTCGTTGGAAGCCTTTCAACCCAGCCTCCGCATACTGTTCTCGCATCATCGCTTAGCGACCCCGGTATCGCCTTGGGAGCGGCTCAAGATTGGCTGCGGGACTCCGCCGATCCTGACGCGGCATGGCTGGCTTATCGTCTACCATGGGGTGAGCGAAATCGAGACGCTACACGAGAATCCGAGTAGAGATCCTCCGACAGATGTACATCAACTTTGTTACTCGGCCGGCGTAATGGTGCTCTCGAAGGAGCATCCTCAAGTGATCCGCTATCGCTCGGCGAAGCCAGCGCTCACCCCGATATTGCCCGAGGAATGTCACGGCGCCGTCGCTCATGTCGTGTTCCCCACCGGCATCGATCGGCGCGACGACCTCGGCTTACCTAACCGCCTCGACGTTTACTACGGGATGGCCGATAGCCGGATCGGAGTTGCGCGTCTTGACGTACCCGATACATTGCCGCCAGGCAGTGTGGCCGATTCGCCGGAAGCAAAGGCGTAACGCCGATTTCAATATCCTGTGGGAAAGAAGCGGGAGGCTGTCGCTGGTTGCGTTGTGGATCTCCTTGATCGCGATTTTTAATTAACCTTGCCGGGCGACAGAGATCACTCTTGCTCAGAAGAGTGGCGGCGTGGTTCCATGACTGGACCCCGAAACTCGATCACGAAGATCTGCCTTAACGGGTGGAAATGGCTGAACCGCCAACCCTTGGGCTTTAGCGCTTTATGCGCTAAGGACATTTAGTAGTTTCCAGCAACGACGTTCGCGAGAAATAACCTCAAAACCCGTACGAAACCTGTACGCCGATCTGGTGGCGCGCCTTGAGATTAATACCGGTCGCGCCGGAGCCATAAACCTGGCCGGCGATCTGCGCTACGCCGAGGTCGAAGTTCAGTTTGTACTTCGACGTCGGAACGAAGCGCGCTGCGTAGGTTAGTGTGGTTGGAATGTTCAACGGAGTCGTACCATTCTGTCCGTCGAACCCGTAGGGATGGTGGGGCTGCTGCGATGCTTCCGAGGCGAGGGTCAGCGTGCTCTTGGCCGGAAGCTTGAAAGTGAATGCAACCGCGCCGAAAGCGCGTTCTTGCCAATCGGGCGCGCTTCCACCCATGCCCCAAAGCTCGGCGTCGGTGCCACGAACTCCGGCGCTCAGCAGGATAGGAATCAGCTTGGTCGGAATTGCCTTGGAGGCAACCAGATATACGCTGCCATTCGTATGTCCGCCGGAGGTTGGCCGACCAACACCGGTCGGTTGGTAGTCGCCGACATTGCGAACCCCAACGCGGGCAATCCCTCCCAACGAAAGTGCTGGAATCCATTTGGTTTTGAAGGAATTCTCCGGCACCAGCATGAATTTGGCATTGAAAATATCGAACCCGCTTTGCCACAAATAGCTGAGGTCCGGATCGTTGCCGAAAGTGTGGAACTCATGGGTGTAGCCAATCTCCATGCGCTTGCCGATGCCGAGTTCGAGAGAGGTCTCATGGAAATCGCCGATGACCGGGCCGGCGCTCAGGAAGTGATACGCCAGGACGGGGTGGAACCTCTCGGTTTCGGACGATGCAGTATAGGCCAATGGAGTTACGAAGACGCCGGTCTCTCCCTCCCACCCCAGCGCCTGTGCGTGAGAAGGTGCGGCCGAACCGAAGGCGAAGACTACGCCGACAAAGAGCGCAGCCAAACCGGGGCTGCCGCAACCGTTTCTGAATTTCCTTGCATATAACGAGTTCATATTGAAGACCCTTCCTAATTAAGCGTGAACGAATTCTTGGGCCGGAGTGGAACGTGTGGTCGATTGCCCTGTCTTGCTGTAATCAATGACCACGCGCGCGGGAACGTCCCCGTGTTCGAGCCGTTTGAAAATGTCGTTGATTGCCGAGAGCGGCTGCAGTTCGATGTCGGCCTTGACTTTGCCTTTGACGGCGAAGTCGAGCGATTCGGCCATGTCCTCGCGGGTTCCGACGAAGGAACCTCGAATGGTGATGCAGTTGGCCACAACGTCGAAGAGCGGCACCGGAAAATCACCCGGTGGCAGACCGACCAGAACGCACGTGCCGCGCCTCCGAACCATGCCGATCCCCTGCTTGAATGCGACGAGCGACGGTGCCGTAATCAGAACCCCGTGAGCTCCGCCATCGGTTCCTTTTTTCACCGCTGCTCCCGGATCGCCATGCCTGGGGTTGACGGTGAGATCGGCGCCTAATTCCTTTGCCAGGGCCAATTTGCTGTCCTCAATGTCGACCGCGCAGACCAACAGGCCCATGGCCTTGGCATATTGAATGCCAAGATGTCCGAGGCCGCCGCAACCTGAGATCGCGATCCATTGGCCGGGCTTCGCCTCCGTTTGTTTGATTCCCTTATAGGTGGTGATGCCGGCGCAAATGAGCGGCGCTGCCTCCGTGGACGCAAGGCCTTTCGGAATGTGCGCCACATAATCCGGATCAGCAAGGATGTATTCGGCGAAGCCGCCGTTCTTTGTGTAGCCTCCGAACTGCGCATCGGGACAAACCGTTTCCCATGCCGATAGGCAATATTCACAATGACCGCAAGCGGAGTAGAGCCACGGCACACCGACGCGGTCGCCCTCTTTCACAATGGTGACTCCCGCTCCAACAGCCGCGACCAGGCCGATCGCTTCATGGCCTGGGATGAACGGAAGGGTCGGCTTGAGCGGCCAATCGCCGTCAGCCGCGTGGAGATCAGTGTGGCAAACGCCGCACGCCTCGGTCTTCACCACGATCTGTCCAACTCCGGGCGTGGGGATGTCCCACTCGCGAAGCACAAGCGGCTTTCCGAACTGCTCAACTACTGCTGCATGCATCTTTTTTGTTGCCATGACGTTCCTCTTTTCAAGTTTCGCGAATTCGTTGTGGTGGGGCGCCGGTCAATTAGGCAACCGCCGCACCGAGTCCTCTGACGGCTTCGATCATCTGCACCAATACGGCCTGAGCGTCGCCGTAAACCATGTTGCAGTTTTCGGCGTAGAACAGTGCGTTGACGATTCCGGCGTAGCCTTTGCCCTG
>Ga0302320_10016707_pt1 | contig 14959 bp, 9 predicted proteins | sample Bog_T0_3_FD_202130 | JGI IMG/M metagenome (GOLD analysis project Ga0302320, IMG submission 202130) | Peat permafrost microbial communities from Stordalen Mire near Abisko, Sweden - Bog_T0_3 | ecosystem: Environmental > Terrestrial > Soil > Wetlands > Peat | place: Sweden: Abisko, Stordalen Mire... | reverse complement strand
TCATCTCGGGACCATTGGCTGATCGGTGGCGTGATCCCGAAGCTTCCAAGGCGACTTGAGACCGAAGGCTGGTCGCCGAACAATGACGACTTTCTGACCGACGGCAGCGGCTGTAAGGGCGTTTCTTGCTGAATCTGCGCGAGCGTTTTGGCGCTGCTAGTATCAGCAGTCTGCGTAACTCTAAGCGCGAAAGCTGGCTTCTTGTCCGGCAGTGCTAAAAGATGCAGGTTAGGACTTTTGCTTTTTGTCCGGGCGGCGGCGGCGGCGGCTTTCAACGATAGGCGCAGGCTTTCCCGGATCTTGTTTTTTAGCTCCGTTGCAACTTCCGCAATTCGTTCATCATCAGCGTCCTTCGCCAGGGAGTAAGTATGCGGGTGCTTGCAGTGCGTTAGGTCGAAAGGGAGATTTTTGAGTTTAGTCCCATCGACAGCGGCAGCGGTGTTCACGAACAACACAAGGCGATCGTAGCCAAGCTCGGCAATTGCGAAACCCAACTCCAGCATAACGTTGGGGTTAGGTATAAGCTTGCCCCCACTCGTTTTGACCACGGGTGTTATGTCCGCTGCAAAGACCGCTGCTTCGCCGATCTTATCCAAAATCGTCGGAGCAATAGGAGGATGTCCGCCAACTCCTTGGGTATCGTAATCGACAGTCAGCCGTCCATCCTCGTCGAGGTCTTCGCTTTCAGCCTCTGGTCGACCCGCGGGCTCGATCTGCCCGCCCTGATTTAGTTCCGAACACAAGCTGTCTAAGACGTCCCGAATAAACTCTTTGTTGGTTTTGCGTGGCGAGTCGCTTTGCCAGGACCAAAAAATTTTCATCGGCCTCATTCCTTGTTCAGCTTCTGCCGAGGTCAGGCTTCTTGTCGACCTGCCGCCGCCCCTCAACCCAGGATGCCAGCAGCGGACACGCTGAATTTCAGAGATGGGTCAGAAGCAGCCGTAATCCGAGGTCCGCTCCTTCCGGCTGCACCCTGGAAGCGGTCAGGCGTACGCCATAGGCAGAATGGCCGCTCTCTAAGTTGCAGGCCCGGGAGCGGACCGGCGGGAACCCACCCGACACGGCCATTCAAGTTGCACGCGGCAATGGCCGGTTTGGGTCAAAATAAGAAAAGCTCGCGATGAGCATATGTTTTCCGCTCTTGTTCCGATAGCGCACGTGTGTCGAGGCAACATAGACACCAACGCAATTGCTATAGCTGTTCCAACCGTAAGATAGGCGGTTGTCGCTTTCCCCGAATTTCCGATTTCTGCTTGACCTAGCGTTCGCTGTCGTTTGCTTACGTTCAGCGACGCATATCGGGCAAGAGTTGGGCACGAAGCTGCGGCCAGCTGATATTCTACTCGCAACTTATTGATTTTGTTGGCGCGCCCAAGGGGAATCGAACCCCTGTTTTCGCCGTGAAGGGCGGGACCGCGCATTTCCGGCGCTTCTCGGTCATCGGGACTGCAAAAATCCAATCCCTTCGATTGCACGCGGTAAATTTCTGCCGCCATCGCCTGAATTTGCTTCGTACCCATTGGAGCGCGAAGCATGGCCCCCGAATTCGGAAAGCCCATTCATCAACTGCCACTCATCCCGGCAACCGTCCTCAAGAAACATCACGTTCACGAGCCGCTCGATACGCGGTTCCGATCCGCCGCCCGTTTGCTCCAAGCGCTCTGGCGCGAAGATCGCGACCTGCCGATCGGCAACTATGTCGGCGAAGACGGCAAGCGCCGCAAACTCGGCAGCCGCATCTCGGAACCGGCGGGCAAAGGAGGCGGCAATTTCCTCACGCCCGAGATCGCCCACATTGCGCGGCGTGAGACCGCCTATCGGGAAATTGGCGCGCTGATCGACGCGGAGCGGCTGGCGACAAACCTGCTTTCGTCCATGCCGCTCGCCTTCAACCTGCTGGCGCCCTGGGGGCACGCACTCGAACGCGCGTCGAGCTATCTGATCGAGCTGCTGCCGGCTTTCACCGGCTCCGCGCACCAGCTTCTTTTCGAACATTCTCCCGGCCGCGGCAACCCGAAATTCACCGGCGACTACACAGCCTTCGACGCGCTGATCCGCTACACGGATTTCCATGGCCGCAACGGCTTCGTCGCCCTCGAAATTAAATATTCTGAAAGCATGCGCGAGCCCATGCCGGAGCTGAAGCCGCGCTACGACGAACTCTCGGACGCGAGCGGCCTCTTTACCGATCCCGCCGCCGCTGCGCTCCGGAGCAACCCGCTGCAGCAGGTCTGGCGCGAACATCTCCTCGCCCAAAGCATGATCGGCGACGGGCTCTATGACGAAGGCTATGTCGTCGTGATCGCGCCGGCCCTGAATTATCACGTCCAGGACGCCGCAGATGCCTATTATACGCACCTGCGTGAGCCCGAGGACGGCAAGGTCCGCTTCGTCAATCTCACCCTCGAAGACGTCATCGAGGTGATCCGGCTCAGTGACCCGGAGCACGCGGAAGCCCTGCATCGCCGCTACTGCGACTTCTGGCTGGTCGACGTCGAGCTGGAACTGAACGCGGCGCGGTTCGGCGTGCCGGCCAAGCGCACAGCCCGCCAACCGGCGCAGGCGCCAGAGAATCCGGCCAATCCTGCCCCGGCCGAGACGCCACCCAAACGGCGGGCCTCGCGGAGCAAGCCAAAGGCGCCCCTAGGGGACTGATTTCATTCAGGACTGCCACCGGCTCCCACCCGCGCTCGAACCGCGCGAGGCGGAAGCCCCGCCCAGCGCCGTGCGGAGTTTTTTCCATGAAGACCGACCGCGTCGATATTCACCAGCACATCACCGACAAGATCGTGAGCGCGATCGAGCACGGCGCGGGAGAGTTTCGCTTGCCCTGGCACCGCTCCACCGGCAACATCATGCGGCCCGTCAACATCGCGTCGAAAAAGGCCTATGGCGGAATCAACGTCCTCGCCCTCTGGGCGACCGCCGACGAGAGGAACTTTTCAGCCGGCGTCTGGGGCTCGTACAGGCAATGGCTCGAGGCCGGCGCGCAGGTGCGCAAGGGCGAGAAAGCCACCTTCGTCGTCTTCTACAAGGAGCTCGCGGTCGCCGCCGATCCTGAGACCGGTGACGCCGAGACGGCAACCCGCCTCTTGGCACGCGCCACGCCCGTCTTCGCCGCCGAACAAGTGAACGGCTACCAGGCGCCTGTCAGCGACGCGCCGCCGATCACGGCCGTCACGCGGCTCGAACAAGCCGAGGCTTTCGTCGCCGCGACCGGCGCAGCCATCCATCACGGCGGCGACCGGGCCTATTATCGACCTTCAACGGACAGCATCCACCTGCCGCCACGCGACGCTTTCATCGACACCCCGACAAGCACGCCAGCGGAATCCTACTATTCGACCCTCTGTCACGAATTAACGCACTGGACGTCGGCCGAGCCTCGCTGCAACCGGCAGCTTGGAAAACGCTTCGGCGACCAGGCCTATGCGATGGAGGAGCTGGTCGCCGAACTGGGAGCCGCCTTCCTCTGCGCCGATCTGCGTATCACCGCCGAGCCACGCGTGGATCATGCGCAATATCTCGCGTCCTGGCTGGCCGTGTTGAAAGCCGACAAGAAGGCGATCTTCACCGCCGCATCGAAAGCGTCCGAAGCCGCCGCGTTCCTCGCGGCTCTTCAACCCCACCAGCCCGCAACGCAGGAATGAGGTGAGCCGTGCCGCCCGTCATCTACAAAGACCACCGCGGAAACCGGCTGCCGTCCGTCACCACCATCATCGGACGCTTCAAGGAATCCGGCGGCCTGCTCTACTGGGCCAATCAGCAAGGGCTCGAAGGCAAGACACTCGACCAAGCGCGCGTGGAGGTGACGACACCAGGAACGCTGGCGCACAAGGCGATCGAAGACCACATCAACGGCCGGCCCGAGACCGCGCTCACGGGCGCGGGTGAAGTCACGGACAAGGCCCGCAACGCCTATGCCGCCTACCTCCACTGGGAGGCGATGAATAGGATCACGTTCCGTCACACCGAGGTTTCGCTGGCGAGCGAAAAACACGCGTTCGGCGGCACCCTCGACGCGGTCGGGATGGTCGGCAACGAGCTCATCCTGCTCGACTGGAAATGCGCCAACGCGGTCTACGCGGACTATCTCTATCAGCTCGCCGCCTACGGACTGCTCTGGAACGAGAATTATCCCGACCACCCGCTGGTGGGTGGTTTCCATCTGTGCCGCTTCGCCAAAGCGCAGGGCGATTTTTCCCACCACTATTTCCCATCATTCGATGACGAGGCCGAAACCTTCCTGCGGATGCGCGATCTGTTCGATCGCGCGAAGAAGGCCGAGCGGCGCTTGCGCTGACTGGAGATATTCACCCGCACATCACCGCTGAGATTGTCTTGGTCGTCGAGAACGGCGGCAGAGACTGGCGCATGCCTTGGCATCACGACGGCAGCTCGATCTCACGTCCGAAGAACGTCGCGTCCGACAAGGGCTATCGCGGCATCAACGTCCTGGCGCTCTGGGCCGCAGCCCGCTGTATCAGCTAAACGCGGTGTCGACGTGATGCCGCCAGCTGCATGAACAGTGGTAAGCTTTAATATATTATGCAAGTCATAAATTGTGCTCCTATAGATTAACGTCGATCTAACCACCAGGTCCGCTAATCTCGCGATGCGGTTAATCAGGTTCAGCAACGGCACCTCGATGCCCTCGCCAGTGCCCTTCACAGCTTTGGGTGTGAAGGGCATTTTCTTTCTAAACTCCATTCCCGATATATGTTAGCGAGCTAATAGCCACAATTATTGATCGGAAGCCGTTGCAAGCTTCCCCACACTCTACATCAGCCCCACATAGGCGGGGGTCCGTGCCGTGAGGTGCGTTCACATGCCGCCAGGGCAAAAGTATACAAAAATGACACCGGCGGGATGAGACCCGATCCGGTAATGAACCACTGTGCTTCTAAAGTTCGCGGTACAGTGGTCAGGCGCCTGATAGAGCTACCCGTAATCAGCTACCGCCAGACCGGCTGTCCCGTAAGGGTTGGGGGCGAACTCAAGGATCACCCGGGTTATGTGGGTTGTTCCGGTCTCCTGCTCGTGTCCCGACGGCCGAAACTCGACCCGGATCACCTGGTTCACCCACTTAAGAAAAGCAAACGGACTCGGATCAGTGCGGAAAGAACACACAGACATTCGCGCAGAGCGGGCGCGATCGGTTCTGGCAGAACACGGAGAGACAACCATGGCAGAGGCAAGAGAAATTCATCTCAATATTCAGATGGAGGACGAACAGCCGTATGCCCCCGAGCCCTTGTCCATCCATCTCAATGTCGATGACGCGCCCGAACAGGCCTGGCCGCCCAAACCTTTGTACGTTCATTTAAATCCTCAGATCATGATTCAAAAACAGTCCAATTCATTACTCAGTCAAGATCAAGACAGTTCTCCAGCTGATTCTCCACGCGCTCGCCCGCAGGTGACCATCCATACCGATGGCGCCTGTAAAGGTAATCCCGGGCCTGGGGGCTGGGGTGTCATCCTGTCCTGTACAGGCCACACACGTGAACTCAGCGGATTCATCGCCTCTACCACGAATAATCAAGCCGAACTTACAGCCATCCTCCAGGCGCTCCAAGCCCTCACGAAGCCGTGCTCAATCCAGCTCTATACTGACAGCCAGTACGCTATCGGGGTCCTCGGCAACGGCTTCAAGCGTAAATCCAATCTCGAGCTTCTAGCGCACATTGACGAGCTCGCGGCGATTCATCGCATTACCTATCATTGGGTCCAGGGTCACGCAGCCCACCGACTCAATCAACGCGCCGACGAGCTGGCCAATAGCGCCCTGCGCCAGACACACAAGGAGGTTCATTAGTCATGACCCAGCCCCACACCCGCCTTTATCCAACATTAAGTCAAACCTTCTTCAAAGGCTCAATTACCGGGCCGATCAACTACCGGGCCGATCAACGCGATCTACGGTTCATATCGTACCAACCCAACCCGCCTCACAGATTATTGCAGGGCTTTGGCCAACGGCGATGCGACGTTGGGACATGTGCCTCTGTCCAAAGCGTATTGTGCCAAGTTAGCTTTCCATCGGGAGCTGACGTCATCTCTCTTCAATCATGTGCCAGATGGCAACCCTATGGAACCTAAACCAACTGGTGCGAAGAGTCTTATGACCGATCATGTCATCGCGGGAATTTTCGCCGATTTCGACGCGGGAATGACCATCGAGGCTATCGCTACGAAAACGGGGTTACTCGTACCGTGCCGTCGCGGCGCGCCGCAAAGAATGGAAGGAACTGCGGGTTAAACAAAGTCTAGTTTCGGACTAAGCGAACTTCAGTGCCACCTCCCTTGCGTTCGGAACCCAGGCCATTTGCGATGGGCTGTGTGAACTTACCAGCTCTACCGGTCCACCTGGGTCATCAGTCAAGGTACTGACGCTGACCTCAGCCACTTCATTCACGACGTTACGGCCAACATCCCATACGCGGTCGCCAACGACCACGTCACGGGCTGCCTTCACAAGCTTAACAGCCTGGTGAAGAATTCCTGATTTGGTCGGGCGACATCCGATGCGACCGCGTTGATCAGCGCCGCCAATCCGCGTCGAACGCGGCGAAGATCATGACGGTAATCGCCTCTACGGTCTGAATGACGAACAGGAAGGCGTTTCTGATAACCGCAGTCCCCTTCGGGGTCCCGGCTCCGAACAAGGCGCGCATCAGAATTCCGAGATTGTGACCCGCGACATGGACGAGGTATCGTTTGTGGACGTTTTCCCGGCCGCGCAGCCACGTACGGCGCATGCCGCCGCGCTCGAGAACATGCGCGAAGCTGCGCTCCACGACCTCGCCGCGTTTGCGCATGGCCTCCTTGCCGACGCCAGATTTCAGCCGGTTGCGATTGCCATAGACCGCCTCGCGGGCCGCGTCATCGCCATGCCAACGTGAGTAGCCCTGGCTCGGTCGCGGCTCGGAAATGCGGGTCTTCCATGGGCTGTCGTCGAGGTCTTTCAGCACATCGCGTGAATGATAACCTTTGTCGGCCACGAGATCGCAAGGATCTTCGGGCGTCGGCACGGGGCCAACTGCAGCGAGGTTCATTTCCGCAACCGCAAGCGTTGGGTCGAGTGTCACCGCGTCGCCTTCGTCGGCGCCGTAGATCGGCGCCGCCACAATGACGCCCGTGTCGAGATCAACCGCGTGCTCTGGTTTGTACGCGAGATGCGTCGAGCCGTCCTTCATCTTGGCGATCTTCGCGTCCGAATCGGTCTTGCTCGCCCAATCCTCGTTCGATAGCTTCTTGCCGTTGCGCTTGCGATCAAGTTGGATGAGGTCGTCGATCGTCGGCGTCTCGATGCCGCTCTCCTTGGCTATCCGCGTCAGCATCTCGCGATAGGTATCGCCATTGTGGCGACGCACGATCGACCGCAGCGCAACGTTGGCCTCCATCGTCGAAGCGTCGACACCGATCCTCTCGCCCTTCACGAGACCGCGCTCGGCGACGAGCTTCAAAACGAATTCGAATACCTTCTCGTGAACTTCATAGGGCAATCGGCTGCGTGTCTTCGACAACCAGGAATGGTCGGGAACCTTGTCCCGGCTCCCAAGTCGCAGGAAATCCCCAAGCGACCTTGAATCCGCGCAGCGCCAGACGATGCCGCGCTCGCTGGCGAGACCTTCGAAATAGCCGATCATATGCATGCGGAAATAGCGGCCTGGCGGCAGCGACGGTGCGCCCATCTTTGGCGCGTAGAATGGCTTGCAGGTCTCTTCGACAAAAACGTCAAACCCAGCCTCAGACAACAGTTCTTGCAAGTGATCGTAGAACACGTGGCCCGGCGAGCGAGGCATTTCAGCCCACGTCATGAGGAGGTCGCTTTGAAGCTCACCTTCACGCCTCATCGCCATCGTTGCCGCCCGCTCCGACTCTTCGATCTTCACACGGAATCAGGCAAACCCAACTTCGTCAACGGGCTGCTAGGGAGTGTTGCAACGGCGCGTTAGATGAGGCCAAAGTTGTTCGGCCTTTGGATAAGCGCGGTAGATGAAGGCGCAGATCGTCTCGCGACCCACCGTCCGCAGACGGCGTCGTTTCCCGCTTTCAACCAACCCGAGATTTGCTCGGGCGTCCATCCTTCCGCAAGACGATCGCAGACGAAACCTCAATTTCTGATCTTTTTCGAGTATGGCTCCACGCCGCCTGCGCAGTTGATAGGCTCCGGCGGCGTTAAGCGGCGAACAACGCCCGCTCAAGAGGCCATTGCGCCGCAGTTCCCGCGACACGATGGATTTCGCTCGTTGAAGCACCCCGGCGATGGCGCAGATCGAGCGGCCGGCCGCCCTCATGACCGCGATTTGGTCTCTTTCCTCGTCCGACAGATGTGAATAGGCTGGCGTTGCAACACTCCCTAAGCTCTTGATCAACCAAGCCGATATCAAATCGGCAGGGGTGTTGTCCCTCGCATCAGAATCAGGCGCTGCTATTTTGCAGTGGAAAAGCGTGGAGAGTGCACCAATCCAACAGGTGACTAGATAGCATGTCCATGCTCGGGGAATAATCTCAGGCTGTTGAAATGCGACAGCGATCGCACGGAGGGAAATCGATGGCAACTCAAGAAGTCCGGTTTGCGGTTGTCCTTTACGGAGGTGTGTCGCTCGCAATTTACATCAACGGTGTTGTTCAGGAATTGCTTCGTCTGGTTCGCTCAACATCCGGCTTGCCGAACCTTAAAGGTAGTGAACTGGTCTATCAAAATCTGGGCCGCCTGCTTGGACCAGGGTTCATTCCCAAAGAGCAGCTTGGAGCCAACGACCCGATCAACACCAAGTTCAAGATCGATATCATTTCTGGAACATCGGCCGGAGGTATCAACGGAATCTATCTGGCCAAGGCGCTCGCCACCGAGAGCGACCTGAGCCAGTTGGAGGAGCTCTGGTTCGACGAAGGCGGGATCGACGGACTGCTGAATGACCGCGCTTCTTACGCCGGATTGCCGGTGAGGCCACAGTCGGCGCCCCAATCGCTGCTAAATAGCCGACGGATGTATTGCAAGCTTCTCGACGCATTCGACAAAATGGTCGGCGGCGCGCCTTCATGCGACCGCCATGCCTCGCGCTTCGCCGATGAAGTCGACCTATATACGACGACCACGGATATCGAGGGTGTGCCGGTGCCGATCAGGTTACTGGATAACGTCGTCTACGAACGGCGCTTCCGCAACGTTTTTCACCTTCGTTTCATCGCAGGCGAGCGCGACGACTTCCAGCCCGACAACAATCCATTCCTTGCGTTCGCTGCGCGCTGCACGTCGGCTTTTCCGTTCGCGTTTGAGCCGATGAAGCTTTGCGAAATCGACGAAGTGTTGGAGACACATCGCCTCTATTCAGGCAAGCAGTATTGCCTCTCGAAATCGAGTCGGTGGCAGAAATTCTACGTCAACTATCAGCTCCAGAACGTCTTTGGCTATCTCGAGAATGTCTTTGGCAGAGCGACCAAGTTTCCCGAGCGCTCGTTCGGCGATGGCGGCTATTTGAATAATGCGCCGTTCAGTTACGCCGTGGACACGTTGTTGACCCGGCAAGCCGACCTTCCGGTCAGCCGCAAGCTGCTCTATGTGGAGCCGAGCCCGTTGCATCCCGAGGAGGATTCCAAACGTACCGGCAAGCCAAACGCCATCGAGAACAGCCTCGCTGCATTGGTAACGATCCCCGGCTATCAGACGATTCGCAACGATCTCCAGCGGGTTTTGGAACGCAATCGTGCCGCCAGCCGCATCAACACGACGCTCAACGAGATTGAAAGCCGTATCCAGCAGGCACCCGATCTTTATGAACCCGAACGCTACGCGCCGGGCACCTCGCTGATAGAGATCACGTTCAAAAACGAAACATGCTTCAGCGCCTGTTACCAGATGCGGGCGAGCGACGTGACCGACCAATTTGCAACGATATTGGCGCGAGCGCTTTGGATCGACGAAGAGTCAATCCTCTTCGTCGCGCTGCGCTCGTTGATCCGAGCCTGGCGGGAGTGGCGCTATGAAGTCGATCCTCGCCAGCCGACGCCCGACCCAGCGGTGGGCGGCAGCACGGTCAAGGACTATCTGACCAGGTTCGACCTGCCCTACCGGATCCGCCGGCTCAGGTTTGTGCTGCGCAAGCTCGATACGCTCTATGGGCTACAACTAGAGCCCGATCATCCGGCTTACGAGGAAGCGGTCAGCACGCGGGCATTCGGGTTGTGTCTCTCTGCGCGGGAAAGCGAACCGCCAAAACTCCCGGCGACGGATCTGACAGAGGTGCGCCTCCCTCTGTCTCGCGAGTGCGCCAAATTGCAGCGCACGCTCAGCCGGTTATTGGAGCTGCACAACCCACCCGATACGGATACTCCGAACCCGCCGGCGCCTGATAACGATCCGCGGTCGATCGTTCTAAAAGCGTTGCCGGCCAACGCCCGCGACCAGCTGATTCCCGTCCTGCTTGACATTGCCGGCGTTTCTCAAGCCGAAGGTCAAGAGAACCAACCCCTGCCCGACAACAAACGGGAGCTTCTGACGACCGAGCCTCTTAATCGGTCCGCTCATGAGTCACGGTTAACCGACCTTGCGTGCGATCGCCTCGCCGCAAAACGCCTCGCCAATGGTCCCGTGTTGAGAGACAATCTGGGCAGCGTCGCGAGGAATCTCGAAGAGTGGCTGGCGCGTTTGTTTAATGACGCGCATCAGGCTGCGGTCGTAGCCTTCGGCGGGGGCGATGCTGGCCAGATCGCTCGCCGCTACTATCAATGCTTTGATATTTTCGATTGTGTGCAGTTCCCGATGATGTTCGGCACCGATATCGGCGAGCCGGACACTGTCGACATCATCCGCGTCTGCCCGAGGACGCCCCCGCGCTCGTGCCTGATGATGTCCAGGAGCGACGGACCAAGCTCAAAGGTCTGGCGGTTGCGCATTTCGGCGCTTTCCTCGACCGGGATTGGCGGGTCAGCGACCTTCTGTGGGGCCGGCTCGACGGCGCCGAACGGATCATCACCGCGCTCCTCCCGTTGCAGGGGAGCGCCCAATTGCGCAACGAGCTGATCGATGAGGCGCACGAGGCGATCCTCGCAGAGTTCGAGGCGCGTCCTCGTCTCGGCACGATGGCGCTCAACCCGACGCGCAATCAAAGTGCCCGTAATCCACTGACGCCGCAGACCGTGCAGCAGGTGATCGACGCAATCGCTCCGCCCGCGGCAGCGGCCAAACGTCAGACCCAAACGACGTTCATGTCGCTTTGGCAGATGCTAATGCCTGCCGAGCCGGATCGGGTCATGTTAATGCGTACCCTTGCACGCGGCACCACAATCGTTGGCCGTATGCTCGATGGCATCGCCGGCAGCTCGCAGCTTTCCACACCGGCCAAGACACCAGCCAAGTTACTTGCTAAAGCCGGGTGGGCGCTGTGGGCGCTCGTCGAGATTTCGGTTCCGCGCCATTGGAGCACGCTGCTCGGCAAATACTGGCAATCTCTACTGCTGCTGATCTCGATCATCCTGATCGTGGCGGGTTTGGTCACGGCGCAGCCGGCGGTCTCGGCCTTCGGTTGGGCGGCCCTGGGGTTCGCCGTATTGCTGTTTGTTCTGCGCACTATCCTTTGGGATTTCATGCGCGCGGGCAAAGTTCGGGCGGCACTGGGCGGCCTTGCGATCCTAATTGCCGCTGGCGTCGTGTTCGTCGGTGGCTTGCAGATCTACAAGTGGGGGGGCGCTGAATGGAAGGAGGTACAAGTCTTAACCTGCGAAGCACTCCACAACTGTCCGACGCAGTAGTTTCTCGTACGACGCCTCTTGCTCGCGAATGAACAGCGGCGGGCTTTGTCAGATTACCAAACTCAGCACGTAGCAAATCAGCTGGCACGTTGGGCTCACGCCGCGGCGACGACTTCACGCCACGTCAGCATCGCCGATGTCCTGAAGGCTCGGTGCGTTCTTGCTGATGTAAGATGGCGTTGGACGTTGAAGGGGCATTGACACGTTAACGACTATTACTTGCCAATATCGTTGGCTCGCCTCGCCCATAGTCGCTCTCAGCAAAATTAATCGCTTGCCATTGCCGCCAATCCGAAACGGTTTCAAGAACGACTATACTGGGTTAACGTGTCAATGCCTCCTCACCGCCTTCACGGCGCTTCACGTGGAAGCAGGCGTGGAAAACTTCCGTATGGCCGCGCTCTATAAGCCAGGAAGGATTCCGCTCTGGATAAGGGCAACCCACCCAGCACTGCTCAGCGGGAAAAGGAATGCCTTGACAAGGGGTTGCTGCGTTAGCGGACCAAAGGCGCCGTCGTTGAGTTGATTGACGCGGCTCAATAGGGATTCGAGCTGCTCCGCGAAATAGGTGGTTTTCGCCGAGTTCTTCGCGCGAATGATCCCATCCGTGAAGTTTTCCCTAGCGGTGTCTCGTGCGGACTTCGCCGCCAGCCACACCATGATTGCGCAGGCAAAAATAATAAGCAGACTGATTCCGTGTGTAAGGATTATGACCATACTCGGAGCAAAATTGGCGAACACCGTGCTGCGGGACAGAATCATCAAGGCTAACAGCACGAAGGGGTAATAAATAAGATGATCGATGCAGCGTGTCCGCTTCGCCACAAATTCAAGGCCGATCCATTCATTGATGAGATCATCTGCGGGATCAACTATTTGTGGCAGCTGCAGCCGTCCGTCGTAGACGTCCCTTGTTGTGGATGGCCAAGGCCTGCTCTTCTTGTTGCAGCTCAGCTTCTTGACGAAGATTAGGCACAATAGAGTCGCGTCGAAGACGACAAAGATTAAAAACAGTGTAAGAAGCCAATCTAATAATCCGATACCAAAATACATATAATAAGCAAATGGACTCCGGTAAGCAAAAAACGGCATTCCGCCATTGGGTATCAGGATCAAAAAAACGATCCCACACATGACCGCCGTGCAAAAAAATGCGCTGATACAGCGCTTCCAGAAACGCTCCCGGCCAACATACGCGGGCCAGTCTGGATAAACCGCCGGTAAAGGGATGGTCTGATCCAATCCCATTTCCTCGGCGATCTCCCCAAGGTTATTATCGAGATCGAGCCGTGTCCGAAAAATGAAGTAGATGGCCAGGAAGATGCTCACCATGCGCAGCAGCACCGTTGGCCAGAGACTGGCACCGCCCAGCAGGGCGATCGGCTCGCCCTTGCCATCGTCCGTTAGATATCGAGCGAGCGGCTCCCAAAAGAAGCACATCGCAGCGGCCATGATGAAGCAGACAGCGATAAACCCAAGTTCAAGTTGTTTTTTCGCAATCCAATTTTTGCAAGCCGCCAAAGTGGTCACGATGGCTCCCAATGCAAAAAATGCGGCCAATATTTCCCCGCCCTTTCCCAAGAACGTTGGAAATGGCTTTTCGATAGGTTTCAGATCACCGCGTCCGGAGTGAATTTTTAATTCTTCGGGGTCCACAGGCTGGATATTGCCGCATTGGATTTCGGCATTGCTCTCCCAACAGGGCCATCCGGATGCGACTGAACGCCCCTGGTTGATTTCCCTCTCGGCAATTTGATCGCCTTCCGGCTTAGTGTCGTTGGGTGCTCTTGTAGGAATATGCTGGTCATGAGGCGGCGTCCACGCAAACGATAGAATCTCGCCGGTACGTTTGACTTCAAATAAGCGCGCCGCACGGAGCTGATTGGAAATATCGCTAGAAGGATAGTCTAGTTCTTGTAAATTTTCGTGTAGATATCCCAGCGCCAGCTGTGTAGCAAGGAATGCCGAAGTCTCGTAGGTGTCGCGGAAATAGGGGATCTCCCCTTGCAACCAATTACTTAGGTTTGGGCCGAAGCTTGATGAAATGATCAGATTACGCGTAAAGGGAAGTTCGCTCTTGATCGTGAATGCTTCGTCAAAATCGGTGGTGAAGAATAACGCCTCAGGGAATTCTGGGCGCAGGGCCCGCAGTATGAGTAATTTATCAAAAACATCGCTACCAAGAATTCCGATGGCTTTTATTTTTTTGTAATAAAACCCGTGCTTCCGGAAGGAAAAATAAAGCCCTTGCTTCCGCAGACCGTCGTCGATTTTATGGAGCTGCTCGCTGATCCGCCGGAGATAATCGAATTGACTCTGTCCGATAGGACGCTCGAGACTCTGTGTATCCGTTTCGACCTTGAAGACACTCGTTGTACCCCCCTGTTTCTCCTGATCCGATGCATTGTCTTGTCTCGTGTCATCCTTGCCGGCTGACGGCAAGAGACCGTCAAGTCCCTTCAAATATGAAAAATTGTGTATCCAATTGTGATGATGCGCGGTGTCTTTAGCTAGCTTGCGCTCGACTACTTCAGGAAGAGCCCGACCATAAAGAGTATCCCATTCGGAGACTAGCGCGACATCATCCCTTTCGTCCTTGTCGACAGGAACTGAATCCGATTTAACTCCCCGAAGGTTTAGCTCCTCGACTATTCCCTTGGCGAGGATGTCGTCGGTGGCGATAGTTCTGTGGAGCTTAATGCCGAAGCTGGCAAAGTATTGGGGGATTGTTTTGCAAGGCGGTTTGCACAGAAGGCGTTCGTCAGATGCACTGGCGCCATAGGCATAAAACTCGACACACTCCAGCGCGAGCCATTTCTCCTTATTCGCTGCCGTTTTGCACTCCGCGCCGCTAGAAAGACCAACGGCGGGATCCGTTGCTTCAAGCACCATGTCAAGGAGTGTACCTGACCAAAATGGCCCAATGACTTTGAATTTGCTGCCCTCTTTTATATTTAAAAAACGGGTTAATGATCTAATTCTTGTAAGTGGATGATCTTTGATCAAGTCTTCCTTTAGCCAAAGCACAAGGACAGTTTGACCACTGTCGTTCTTGAATCGCTCATATGGGACACGGGTTGGTGTGCGAAAATCAAAAATCCGGCGCGGTAACCCTTCCGGTGTATTCAACGTAAAGCCGGCAGGGGAAGTCTGAGCGTCGTTTCTCCAGAGAAAATAGTTAAGATGACGCGAGTCCGCT
>Ga0302320_10016706_pt1 | contig 14959 bp, 10 predicted proteins | sample Bog_T0_3_FD_202130 | JGI IMG/M metagenome (GOLD analysis project Ga0302320, IMG submission 202130) | Peat permafrost microbial communities from Stordalen Mire near Abisko, Sweden - Bog_T0_3 | ecosystem: Environmental > Terrestrial > Soil > Wetlands > Peat | place: Sweden: Abisko, Stordalen Mire... | reverse complement strand
CGTTCCCGCTTCCGAGCTGACTCCCTGTCGCTCGTGTTGTTGATCCTCCGCATACTCTCACAAACAATCAATTGCTGATATCGCACAAGAGAAGCCGGTTTTACGTCCAGTCGCCTGCGCGGTAGACCCATGTGACTAGTTCGATGAGCCAACGACGGTGGCTGCTAATCATCTGCCGGCGCATGCACTCCCGGCACGAAGAAATCTTATAGAAGCATTAGGTTGTCTTTAGCCGTTCTTCAGCTTCGGCGGTCTACACTTCAGAAAGTCGAAGGAGCAAATCCAATGGCAAATGACCCAATTATGCTTTCCGCAGTCGTCGGCGCGTCCACTTCGTTCGTGCTCGTCGTGCTTTTTAACTTCGTCCGGGAGTCACTACACCAAAGGCGCGAGGCCGCTCGCAAGCCTGAGATTTGGGATTGATCGGCGGGCAACGCTCTGATCCCTTGTGCCTGAGTAACTATGTGCACCACTAGCCTCAGGGCCAAGTATTCCGTCTCAGTATCCGGACCGAGTCAGTAAGGCAAGCTTGAATCCTGCTGCCGCGATTGCCGATGTTGCGATTGCAAGCCGGTGACTCGGTGGCTGGCCATCTAGACCGATTCGCTGAAGCGATAGCCGATATGAGATTCCGTTAGCAGATATTTTGGATTTGCCGGGTCGTCTTCAATTTTTATGCGAATCTGCCTGATGAACGTGCGCAGATATTCGAGCTCTCCTCCATATTCCGGTCCCCACACCGACCTCAGCAGCTTGGCATGAGGCACGGGCCTTCCGGCGTTCGTCATCAAAAACTGCAGCAGCTCAAATTGCTTTGGGGTCAAATGGACGGGGCGGCCATTCTTTTGCACCAGGTGTCGCTCGGCATCAAGCCGGACGTCACCGACCGTAATCGCCGTAGCAACCCCGTCGGTAGTCTTGCCTCGCCGCACTGCGGCGCGCAATCGCGCCGTCAACTCACCCAAATGAAATGGCTTGGTAATGTAGTCATCGGCGCCGGCTTCAAACGCGGCCACTTTGCGCTCTTCATTCCCTTGCACAGTCAGCATCAGGATCGGAAGGAGCGGAGCGGATTTGCGCATCGTGCGACAAACTTCAATTCCACCCATCCCCGGCATATTGATGTCGAGCAGCACCGCATCGAATTGCGCTGTACGAACCAATGCCACTGCCTCCTCTCCTCTTCCTGCCTCGACGATCGTAAAGCCGATGCTGGCCAGTATGGTCCGTAAAGAAACCCGGATCGATCGTTCATCATCCACTATCAGCACAGTTCCTTGATCGGGATTCATTGCCGTTTCCTTCCTTCTTGAGGTAGCGAAAGAAAGAAGGTCGTTCCCTCTTTCGCGTCACTGATAACCCACACGTGGCCCCGGTGTACATCGGCCGCCATCTTGACTGTCGACAAGCCAATGCCCGTACCTGCAGCCAGATGGCTCGACCCTTCGCTACGATAGAAGCGCTGGAAGATTCTCTCCCGGTCGGTGATGGGAATCGTCGGCCCGTAGTTATGAACTGAGATCAGTACTTCAGAGTGGCTTTCCCGCGCCGCAACCTGGATAGCCGTTCCCGTGAAAGAGTACTTGACGGCATTGTCGAGATACTGCGCCACTGCCATTGAAAGCAGGTCGCTATCCCCTCTCACCGTGACGGCTGGGTCAACGACAGCAACCTCCACCGCATGGCCGCCCATGTGCCCGGTTTGCTTTTGAAGCGCTTTTTCCACCAGCTCCCCAACGGCAATTTCTTCTTTCTCCAGGCTCAGCTCCTCCGCTTCAAGTTCTGCCGTCTGCAGGAGCCGAGTACAGAGTTGACTGAGCTGACTTGATTCGTCTTGAACAAGCGACACCAGTTCCCTTTGCGGTTCATTGAGCGTGCCCACCTCGCTCAACCCAGCATTCGCCGTCTGGATTGCGGTAAGCGGCGTCTTGACCGCGTGGGCTAGCGAATCGAGCACTGCTGCGCGAAGCCGTTCGCTTTGATGCGCCGCCTCGATGCGGCTTTCTTTCTCGAAGGAGACACACCGGTCTAGGGTAATGGCCGCCAGCGATGCCAGCGCGTTGGCGACCAGTGGACTGAGTCCGCCGCGAATCGTTAGTGCCCCGACGGTGTCGGCGCCCACTCTCAACTGTCTACGCGTCGTGCTGGTTAGCGGATCCACACCCTCTGTTTGCAGAAGGAAGCATTCCTTGGCCAGCTCCATTTCTTCGTCGGTCCAATGACCGGCGCGGTCGCACTTCCCAGAGTTGGCATCGAAGATGGCGACGCCCGTGACGCCAAAAATGCGCTGGATGAGTTGCACCAACTGCGGCCCGGGGGCCTGATGCAGGTTAATGAGCAGCGTGCTGCGGCTCAGCTCGTACAGCTGTTCCATCGAAGTGCGTTGCAGCGTGGCCTCCCTGGCGCTCCGCTGTTCGCGCGAAGATACGTGGCTTACCACGAGTGCGCTGAGCTCGAATGCGCCGAGTGCCACCCAGTCTTGAGGATCGGCGATAGTGAATACCAGCACCGGAGGGTAGAAGAAATAATCCAGACAGGCACAGGCCAAAATCGATACGACGGTCGCTTGCCAGAATCCGCAGAGAATGGCAACTGATACGACGACCAGAAGAAATAAGAATCCAACAGGCGCTGAATTGAAATGCAGTACATACCCGGCAAAGGTCAAGAGAGCGATTAACCAGCAGCCTGCCAGGCTTTCACCGAGAAACCGGAGTCGCCTCTTTTGATTCTGTTCACTAAGAATATCTAGAGTCTTCATTGTGCGCAGATTTTTTGAGATTTTAGGCCTCGGTCTATATAAAGAATGTATTTAGTTTTTCATTAATAAAGCATAAGCGAAGTACAAAGATAAAATCAGGCCGAGGCTGGAAGAGGACTCCGACGCTAGCTAACTCCACGCCCATCCCTTACGAAACCCAGGAACCGCCGTGCAAGTTCGCGGATGCGCTGATCCTGCCGCCGACGGATTGCCTCCTGCGGCAATAACTCCGATCCCACTCCAAGCGCAGACGATCCTGCAAGGACGTACCCGGTCGCGGTCTGCTGGTTCACTCCGCCCGCTGCAATCAGCGGAACCTGTGGCAGCGGCACTTTCAGGGACCTGATGTACAAGTCGCCGCCCAGGGCTCCGGCTGGATAAATCTTCACAAAATCAGCACCGGCTTTCCACGCGGCAATCACTTCTGTTGGCGTGAGAGCGCCAGGAATGGCTACAACGCCTCTGCGATGCGCCGAACCGAGCACTTCAGAAACAAAGCCTGTGCTGGTGATAAACCGCGCGCCGGCGTCAAGGCAACGCTCCGCCGTCTCTTTGTCGAGAACCGTTCCGGCGCCCACAACCATGTCTGGAAGTTCCTGCACGAGCTGAGCGATGACGTTGACGGCGTCCGGCACGGTCATGGTGATCTCGACCACCGGAATTCCGGCATCATAAAGAGTCCTGGAGCAATAGAGCGCCTGCTCAGTAGTCTCGACGCGAATGCCCGGAAATATTCCGATATCTTCGATGCGAGCTTTCACTTCTTCGCGTGTCATAGAGTGACTCCGTCCTCGTAAGTCGTCATCTGATCCTCCTCATGTCTCACCGCAATCGCACCCGGTCCTCCGAAGTGCGATCGTTTCATTGGAGAACTTCGTTTCCTACAGCGAGATTCAATTGGCCGGCGGCCGTCAGGTATGCGCCGATCAACTGCGCATAGGCTAACTGCACCTGGCGATAATCGCTCTGCGCATTGAGGAAGTCCATCAGCGACGCGCCGCCATGCTCATACGCGAAAGTCACTGTATCGCGCACGCGCAGAGCCTGATCGTTGTATTTCTCTTTGTACGGCTTGAGGAGAGCAACGTTGCTGCGCACCAGTTCATAAGCCGTGTCCACGTCACTGAAAACCTGCGCCATCGTAGCCTCGCTTGCCTGCTGACTGCGATCGATGTCGATTTGGGTGCGCTTCTTTTCTCCCTGATTGCGATCGAAGATGCGCAACGGGATGTTCACACTGGCGCCAATGGTCTCGGGGCCATTGGGATTGTTGGTGGAGGAGTTGTTTGTAAACCACCCGGCAAAAGTCGGGTCGGCAGTGCCGTTGGCGATGGCCAGCTTGTGATTGGTCTCCGATTGCTGAATCGTCTGAAGCGCCGCCTGCAGGTCAGGGCGTGCCGCGATGGCAGCCTGGCGATACTCTTCCAGCGTTTTCAACGCGTCGGTAAAATCGAACGGTCCGGCAATGTCAAACTGATCGACCGGTGTGCGATCGTTCAACAATTGCAGCAGTTGAATCTTTGCGGTTCGGAGATTAACGAAGGCGACCTCAATCTCCGATTCATATTGAACGCGCTGCAGCTCAATGCGATCGAGATCGATCTGCGCCATGTCGCCAGCCTTGAATCTCGACTGGCTGATGTCGATGATCTTGTCGTAGTACTCCAGGTCTGCCTTCGCCATGTCGAGCACAAACTTGGCCTCAAGTGTCGCCACAAATGCCGCACGAAGCGTGAACACCATGTTCCGTTCAAGATCTTCGTGCTGCGATTGCGTAATGCGCGTGCCTTCCTGAGCGCTTTCGAGACGCAGCTCGCGTTTATGTCCGCGTTCGTGCAGATAGCTGAAGTTGGGTTGCTCCGTCGTTCCCTTGAAAGGAGTCCAGACCCCATTGTGAGGCGCAGCCTGGTTGCCATCGACCGAAAGCGTGAATTGAGGATTGGGGCGAAGATAGGCAGTAATCTCTTCCGCCTTCATTTCGTCCACATTGTCGGCATCTGCCTTGAGGGCCGGATTAACCTGCTCGAACTTTGCCTTCACCTGATCCCAGGTAAGAGCTTGTTGCGCGCGCAGACCGGGTTGGGATGCTATCGCCAAACAGAAGAAGTGAACAAGGACATAGGCAATGCGTCGACTTACTCTGCGCCGATGCGAAACGATATTTGTGCAATTAGTGTGCAAAGGACGCCTCCTCTTCCGGTTTCGGCAAGACATCGTCTTCGCGCGCGAACCAGACGTACAAGGTGGGTAGCAGGAAGATGCTCAACACCAGATCCGACATCAGCCCCCCGACGATGACGATGGCAAACGGGCGCTGCGAGTCTGAACCGATGGCGTGAGACATGGCCGCCGGAAGAAGCCCCAGCGTAGCCACCAACATGGTCATCATGATGGGCCGCAGCCGCAAGACTGCGCCCTCCACTGCGGCATCCCCAACGGTATAGCCACGAGCTCTCAATTGGTTGATGTATTCCAGCATGATGACGCCGGTCTGCACCGACACACCGAAAAGCGCCAGGAAACCGACACCGGAAGATACGCTGAAGAAAGTGCCGGTGACAAGGAGAGCGAGCAAGCCTCCAACGCGAGCCATGGCCACGTTGAGGAGAATCAGCAGCGCCCATTTGAACGAGCGAAACATTGCGTAGAGGATGATGAAGATCAAAAAGATGGTCAGGGGCACGATCATGAGGAGCCTTTTTTCGGCTCGCGTTTCGCTATCGTATTCTCCCGACCATTCGAGGTGATAGCCACGCGGCAACTGTACATTTCTGGCGATCTTGTCGATGGCTTCCTTGACCGTGGTGCCCAGATCGCGTCCGCGAACCTCGAAGCGGATGGCCACGTACCGGGAACCGTCTTCTCTGTAAATGTCGTAGGCATCATCGCGAACCTGGGCTTTGGTTACCTGAGCCAGCGAGACGCGCTCTCCCGAGGGAGAGAGCAGTCGAATATTCTGGATAGTCTCCTTGGTATCGCGATACTGCTTCTGATAGCGCACGACCACGTTGTAGACTGCCTCTCCCTGCAGCACCTGGCTGACAGCATTACCGCCGACCGCTGTCTGGATTGCATCTTGTATATCGGCCACATTGATGCCGAAGCGCGCAGCCGCCTGACGGTCAACGGTGAGATCGATGTTCGGCTGCCCGGTATCGCGCTGAATTCCCAAATCCTTGACCCCGTCAATTTTGCCCATAACATCTTTGATCTGTTCGCCCTTTTCCTCGAGAACGTCCAGGTCCGGCCCGTAAAGCTTGGCACACAATCCACCTTTCGTGCCGGTCATCGTTTCATCCACGTTGTCCTCGATGGGCTGCGAGAAATTCCAGAAGGCTCCCGGATGTTTCTCCACTTCACGATCCATCGCTGCGATCAACTCTTCCTTGTTCTGGTGGAAGATGGGTCGCCATTGGTCCTTGGGCTTCAGGTCAATGAAGTATTCCGTGTTGCCAAAGCCCCCCGTGTCGGTTCCATCGTCAGGCGCTCCGGACTGAGACACGACCTTGGTGACTTCGGGGAACGAAGCGAAAATATAACGGTTTTGCTGGGCAAAGCGAGTTCCTTCTGTCTCGCCTACGCTGTTCGCCATCGCCCCACGCGCCCAGATTGCGCCTTCGTCCAAATGGGGAAGGAACTCCGAGCCGATAACGCCACTGAAGGTGAGGAAGAGAGCGACAGCCAGCGATGCGAGCCCAACGCATACGACAATCGCGCGGTGGTGAACTGCCCATCGCAAGCTGCTCCGGTAGTGTCTAATGAGAAACACCATGACCGGGTTATGCCACTCCTTGATACCGTTGCGGAAAAGCATGGCGCACAGCACGGGCGCGATGAAAATAGAAAAGGTCATGGCGCCAAGAAGCGCAAAAGCAACGGTCCACGCCATCGGCCGGAACAAACGCCCTTCGACTCGCTGAAGCGTAAAGATCGGCATGTAGGCGGTGATGATGATCGCGATCGCGTAAAACACGGGACGCTGAACCTCGTGAGAAGCGTCCCGGATTTTTTCCACTGGTGACCTCAGGCTTTGGGTAGTTCGACCACCATTCGCCGGGCCGCTGCTGCCTTGGCTCAAGTGGCGCATGATGTTCTCGACCATCACTACTGCGCCGTCAACGACCATGCCAAAATCGAGCGCGCCGAGCGAAATCAGGTTTGCGGGTATATGACTGAGATTGAGAAATATGGACGCGAAAAGTAAGGCAAATGGAATGGTGAGCGCAACTACGATGGCGCCGCGAACATTGCCGAGAAACAGGAACAGGATGATCGTAACCAGGATCATTCCCTCGACGAGGTTGTGCAGCACCGTGTGCAAGGTGTAATGCAGCAGATCGCTGCGGTCGAGCATGGGAATCACCTTCACACCCACGGGCAGGATGTGATTGTTGAGCTCGTCCACCTTCTTGTGGATCCCTTCGAGCGTTGGGCCTTCTTCGGCCCCCTTGCGCATGAGCACGCCGCCCTGGATGACGTCGGGCTCATCTACAATGACGCCGTCCGGACGATGATCGGCCCTGGCCATGTGCCCCAGCCGAATTCTGGGGCCCCATTCGACGACCGCGACGTCCTTTACGCGAACTGGAGCTCCATTTGAACTCGTCAGCACGGTGTTCTCGATATCCTGCACATTGCGGTAAAGTCCAAGTGCGCGGACGTTGAGTTGCTGCGAGCCCTCTTCGACGAAGCTGCCGCCCGCATTCACGTTATTATTGGCGAGCTGTTGCTCGACCTGGGCGATGCTCAAGCCGTAGGAGATGAGCTTATTCGGGTCGACGCGCACCTGGTATTCGCGCGCGGTGCCGCCGAAGTCGCTCACGTCCACGACGTTATCGACTTTCCTGAATTCCTTGTACAGAGTCCAGTCTTCGATGCTTCTCAAATTCATCAGGTCGTACGCCGGATTTGTGCTCCGGATTGTGTACCAGTAGATCTGGCCCGTCATGCTCCAATCCGTTCCAATTTGAGGCAGCACGCCGGCAGGCACATTGACCTGCGTGAGCCTTTCCAGCACTTTCTGGCGGTTCCAATCGTTGACCGATTGGTCGTCGAAGATCAACGTGATCAGGGAAAGACCAAAAATTGATTCCGACCGTACCGTCGTGAGATGCGGAATCCCGAACACTTGAATTTCGACAGGAACCGATACTTGCTGTTCCATTTCTTCGGCGGAATGCCCGGGCCACTGGCTGATGATGTTCACGTAATTATCGGCGATGTCCGGATAGGCCTCGACGGGCATGTTGTGAAACGACACCGCCCCCCAGCCGAACAACAGTACCCCGACCGCCAGCACCACATACCGATTATTGAGAGCAAAATCTACAAGATTACGAATCATGGTGTCTTCCTCGAGTTGCGCAGACGAGCATTACTCGTTGTCGATTACGTTTTGGAGATTGATCGCGTTGGTCACCACCTGCTGGCCAGGCTGCAAACCGGATAGAACCTCCTGCATATTGTTTGGCAACTGTTCTCCACCAACAACCTGCACGCGCTTGAACTTTCCTTGCATCGGGACGTAGACCCAATCGCGATCGTGCAAATGCACGATGGCGGATGCCGGGAGAGCCGTGTAGGTCTGCTTTCCCTTGCCGAACAATGTAGCCGCGGCGAACATACCCGGACGCATCATTTCGCCGGGGTTGGCCACTTCAATACGTACCTTCGCTGTGCGGATGTTCGGATCGAGAATCGATCCTATGTTGCTAATGGTTCCTTTGATAACTTTGTCCGGATATGCGTTGAGCTTGATGTCGGCGGGTTGCCCGACGCGCACGTTGGCCATGTCGTTTTCATAAACGTCACAGACGATCCACACGCTGGTCAGGTCCGAAATAGTGAACGGATTCGGAGTAGAGTAGGCCTGCACGGCCGCCCCGTTCGTCACTTCCTGGTCGGTGATAACACCGGAGACCGGGGCAACAATATCGACAAGCCCCTTCGGATTATCCGGGTCGCTGCCCAGCAGGTGAAGATGCTCCGTTGCTGTATCGAGGGTCGTCTTGGCGTCGTCCTCATTGTCTTGCGCCACTTCCAGATCTCCCTGCGCGATTGCCCCGTGCTCGAACAGCAGCTTGGCTCGACCCAACTGCTTGCGCGCAAGAAGTTCGTCGGAGACGGCCTTGCGGTAGGCATCGAACCCTCCCGAAATATCGTCGCTGCGAACGCGCATCAACAGTTGGCCCTTTTTGACCGCGTCGCCGAGGCGAGCGCGGATGTCGACAATGCGGCCCGAGGCGAGCGAAATCACCGGAACAGTGCGCGCGATGTCAGGAAACACAGTGCCGGTGACAGACAACTGGGACGGCGCCTGGTATTCGGTGGCGGTTACGATCGGATACTGCTCCGGATGCTCGACCGCGAAAAAGGAGGGGTCCACTCCAGATATAACCGTGGCCTGCGGCAGGGCTTCTGCATCCGCGCTGACCTTGTCGCTCTTGCATCCGTTGATCGCCAAAGATGCGCTCAGCACCATCGGCAGCAGTGCGAAACTCATAGCTTTGCTTTTCATGATGATTACCGCCCCTTTGCGTCTTTGGCCACGCGGCTCCGCTGGTACCCTCCACCAGCGGTTGCCGTTGTTTCCATGGCCGGATTTTGGAGCGAATTACTTTCCCGGGCTACGGCTGCGCATGGGTGAACGCAGAAGCCGCAGGAAGCAAGCCGCCTGAAGTTTGATGGAATGAGAGGAGTGGATCAGGCCGCGGGCGGAGGACGATTCTGAATGGAAGAGAGGAAAGGAAGCGCCAAAGGCGGGATAAACAGTGTGCTCACCCCAGCCGAGCGAAACATATTAATCAGAGGCTCCTCAGCAAGGCCGGGAGCGAGTGCCACGGCCGGATGAAACGGGGCGTGCGCATGTCCGCATGAATCCTCCTCGCGCTGGAAACGACGCGTCTCGGCGGGATTCTGCGCCATCGCCATGTCGTCGTACATCGTGATGACGGTAAACATGGTGGCCAGCACTAACGCGAGCGAGATGGCTTGCACCCAGCGCCCCACGCCCTCGCGCCGCGCATGGCGTACCCACAGCCAGCACATGAGTGCAGCCAATGCGACCCATCCGAGATTGAGAGATAACTCCATCAGGGATTACCTTTGTATTTCAGTTTGCTTCTGTTGAGCGGCTGTGAGCACTTATGCGCTGGGAATGCGAGTTACAGTTCGCGTTAGTAAGTCCGGCCGCACACTGAACCATGCGGCCGGATGGATTCCTGAGCAGTTAGAACCTTACCTTGATTGCAACGGTAGTGTTGGTCTGGTTGGTTCGCAGATCGGGCCACCAGATGGTATCCGTGGTAGTCGGGGACGAACCGTTCCCTTGGGCGTAGCAGGCGGATTCGGCCGAGGCCAATGATCCATAGCCAAAGCCGGATGCTGCGCCGCTCGCACAGGCATACTGGGCCGGTGCACCGTTGTTGCCTCCGGGAGGCGTGATGCCACCGCGGCCACTCCAGTAGGGAACATCGGAGTAACGATATCCCTCTTCAATCGTGAAGGTGATGAACTGGCTTGGCATGTAGTCGAAGGTGATGGTGCCGTCGTGCATCTGCGAGCGGTCACCAGCGTTCTCGGTAAAGTACGGTGTGCCAGAGAAAGCCGTCGCGCCGTTGATCGGGGGCAGAAGCGTCAAGTATCGACCCGGATTGTTCATCACACCGCCTCCGAGAGTGATGGCATAGAGATCTTTCTTGAACCACGTGCGGTCATAAAACATGTATCCCAGGAATGCTTGCTTGGGCCTGCCGCCTGCGCTGTTATGGCAATTGACGCCGCCGATGTAGGTGTCAGTGGTGCCCATCTCCGGTGAGAGTCCCTTGGGATTGAGTGCGCCGTTGGCAGTAGCAAACGCAACTGGCCCTCCGCCGTATTCGCAACCGGCGTCGCCGGTGGCGGTAAACGCCATCTTGTCGATGAAGCTCTTGGGTTTGTCGTAGTACTTGACCTGCGCGCTATAGTCGGCATGAATGCGCGAGCGTCCGGGGAAGCCTACAGCATCTTCGCCGAGCCCGTAGTTGTTCCAGACGAAATCAAGATAGGGCGTTGGCCGCCAGAGAATCTGTCCGCCGAGACCCGGCTTTCCATTGGCACGAGCATAAGACTGCCATCCGTTGATGACCCACGGCTCAATTTTCAGCTTTGTGGTTGGAAAGTACTGGACGCGGAGTCCGTTGAAGAACCAGGGCGTGTTCGACGAAACGAAGGATGGCTGATAGGTCCAGTTATCGAAATTGTAGTAACTGAAGAGTCCGATATAGGAGACGAAGATTCCGGCGTCAACGTTCAAACCATGCGCGACATCAAAGTGGTATCCGCCCCAGGCCTCAGAAACGTATTTGTAGGCCCCTGCCAAATCCCATTGGCCGCGGCTCGGGCTGGCGTCGTTTCGCGGTGTGGTGGTCGCGAACAACCCGTTCATCGTAAGAATGCGGCCTCGCACGTTATTAATGCGGATGTCGCCGCCGATACTGATCTGCTCGAGCTGCCACTCGTCGGAACGGAAGCTTTCCGTCGCGCCACCCATGGTGTCATCGTGGGGATGGTTGTAATCCAGGATGTAATTCGCGTCGGCACGAAACTCCGGTGTGAAGTACTTGGTGCTCATCGGACTGTCAACGGCGTGACCGTTGCTGTTCAGCCAGGTCCAGTCGCCGGGAAACGGCTCACCCTTCTTGGTGGTCTGCGCATCAATCTCGGGAGGCGCCGCAACCGCAGCGGGCGCCGGCTCAGTGCCCTGCGAAGATGCGGACTCGCCCGCTGACAGCGGCGCCGCGGAAAGCATGGCGGCGGCCGGAACTTTCGCGGCACCGTTTCCGGCGAGCATTTCCTTCTCGGCTGCTTTCAGAGCAGCCGTATCGTTGCTGTCCGCGAGAGAGGCTGCTTTCGCCTCCCTTACCTCGTTCTCCAATTGTTCGATGCGGCTCTTCATCGCATCGAGTTCCTCAGCAACTGTCGGTTGCAATTTGGGTGCTGGCGCCGGATTGGCTGCTTTTGCAAGGCCTGCATCCGGGGCAGGTGGCGGATCTGATTCTGCTCGGAGGTTCTGCTGGGCCGGAGCAGAACTGGCTGTCTGCGCCAACACATTACAGGCCGTTGCGGCGACAACTGCCGCGAGCGTCACGGATTTCCAAAGGCGACTTCTCATATTTCACCTCTCGCTTTCTGCGGGTATTTAGTTGATGGGCCAACTGAATGAATCTTGAACGTGGTCATCCATTTTGTTCTGGGGACACTGGCCGGTGCGCATAGCCGGTCTTCTGGCAGCTATCGCCCTTGATGATGCAAACTCGTGAGACTGTATGAAGCCCATGTAACCTCCAGGTATCGACGAATATCTTGCTTCGCCTCTGAGAGTTATTTCAAATGACTCGGCATAAGTAACACGTAAAAGGGTTGATGAATGTTTGTAAGTTCATGTTTTCTTGATGTCCTTCGAAGGCGCTTCAACGCTTACTCAGACAGTGCTTTCCTTAGCGCCGCGCAAGGGCGTCAAGAGTCTTCGATTACACATTCAAGAGATCGATCAGGTTGCCAGTTATTAGTTAGGAGAAACGTTGCGCACTTAGAAGCGGGAAGATATTTCAGTAATTGCAGTGACCAGCAAGGATGAACCTAGAATGAAATACCGTACATGAAGAAAGCATGAATGTGCGGATGTTATTTATCGGGCCGTTCCATCGAGTTGCAATTGCGTGAAGTTCTCTGGCTCGCAATCTCCATGTAGGTGGCACGGCGGAGTTGCAGGTCCGGCAGAGGAATTGCCCCATGGAGGGTTGCCTGGCGAGAGGCTGAATCTAGCGGGGATGGATCTACAAGAAGTGCGGAAGTGTGAGGAGATACGGCCGCCCTCACCTCCAGGAAACGCACGACCGCGAAACGTGGAGAGGCCGGATCCGGCCGGAGTCAGAGTGTGGCCATGGAGGAAAGGACGACATGCACGCTCATCGTTGTTAAAGAAGATCTGCGAACGCACTTCCGCGACAACGGATGATTGGAAAGTGGGTGGAGGTGATCCAGGCGCCAAAGATGCTTACGCTGGCCAATTGGCGCCCGTTCACCTCCAGCCTCAGGTAAGGAATCTGAGTCGTTACCGAGAAAGGCTCTTCGTGCAAGATTCCTTCGACAAGTTCGCTGGTGGTCAACGCCGGCACGTTCCAAGTTGACCTTCAGTCCCGCGAATTCGCGGCACGGAGCCGAAAGGCCGCCGCAGCATCCGAGCTTCTTTTCTCTTCAGCGCGATCGTAGTCGCCACACCTTTGGGCTCGGTCAACCATGATCGGGTAGCTCTTGGCCCGGTACGTGAGCCCGCCAAGCCTCTTGAGCTCCGCATCTTCCTCTGCGGCCTTCTGGCCAAAAAGCAAGGCACGTTGATCGAATTGCAATGCGAGCGCCGCGAAATCTTGTGAAGTCTTGGCGCTTCTCAACAAAAGATTCACGTCAGCTCGCTTTAGCGACGCCTTTGTGGGTGAATTCTGGGACCAGCAGAGGCAATTCATACCGGTAACCAGCAGAATCGCCACCACGCATTTAGACAGTTTTGAAATCATCGCTCTCTCCTTTTGGGTGCGTTGTGAGGCGTGTCTCTGCGCTTGGAATCCAGGTGAGCCAAAATTGCAATTTCGCAACTGCTCAGGATTGGTCGCAATAACCCCCTCAATAGCCTGTCGCCCTAGCACCAATTACTCGGGGACAAGACCATCTTGGGAGAGTTCTGGTGAAGGAGGCATGAAGAGGATGTAAGTAATAGATGGCAAATGCGCGGCTATAGGGTATGAGTCGGCGAAAGCTGCTTTAGCGGGATCTGTAGTGTAGCGAACCTGATTTCAGATGCCTGCTAGCTACCGCTCCTTCGATCGGTTCGGTTGGCACACGGTTTCGTCTCTATTCAAGTGATTGCAATTGCAGTAATAGGTTGCCAGTCAACCCGACTTACTGCGGGTACCATGCAACCGCGCGGAGGACCGCTGATTCACAAGACTCCACCAGATCCTCTTTGGGCACTTGGGCGGAATCGAATGCATCTTGTATTTAAACCGCCACCTTAACCCCACGATCTCCGCTTGCTCCAAGCCCGTCACATTCGCATTGCCCCGCTCATCAGGATGGTACTGAAGTGTCATTGTCGGATGTTTAGGGGGATGATGCAGCAGCAGCAGCACAGCATTCGCTTGAATGGAGGTCTAGACTGTTCGCGGGCTTGCTGATTTTAAAAGGAGATTCACAGGTCGTTGGGCGCGAGGCCGGGTCCAGCGGAAAATCTGTCAAAGGCTCATCCGGCAATCTCAAAATATTGAGGTTGTATTTGAAAGTAGAACCCGAAATTCATACCTTGCAATGAGATCACCAAAGGTGACGTCCATGCGGCCTCTGAGCTTGCAGTCATTAAGCGCCGATATCTGGCTCTCCATTGCTTTGCGGACATCGAATTCCGTCTCGTAAGCCGAGAGTCGAGGGTCTGGACCTTCTCCCTTCGCTGTCCATCGATATCCGTGAAATAGTACCTGAATTCCCAGGCGAATCCATGAGAACGGGCGACTTTGCGCACACTGCCCTTCAAGTACCGCTGACGGGTGAACCTCACGAGTCCATCCCCTTTTAAGCGAAGATTTTGTTGGGCGATCGTATCAGTGGGGTTTTGAGGCTTTTTCTTCTTTAATTATTCGGCGTAAATTATTGATTTACTGGAGCGGGAGACCGGGATCGAACCGGCGACATTCAGCTTGGGAATGTGGTCATCAAATGAAAACAAAGAACATGGCGTTCACCCGATCTCGTTCTGGCGATAGAGATTCCGGGCGTTTTTGAAAGCGCAGTTCTACAGAAATCGAATAGAGCAGAAATGGAGCAGACGGATTTCTGACTCGACGGATGATCGTTAGCAAATGAGACGAGACCGCAAAAGATTGTGTCCGATGCAAGGTTTGGTTGCGCCTTGCAGACTTGCTCGGCATAGGAGCAATATCGGGAACAACTTGCCCAGCGACCTCTTTAGTGTCAAGGTATTAACATTATAAATTTAAACAAGTTACAATACAAATATGGCAATCTAGGTCCTTGTAAGCACGTTGAACCCCTTCTTTCGGCGTATCGAAAAACGTATCGCGTTTGAGTCTGCCCGCTCACCTATACTTGCGCAATTTCGCCGATTTCAGCCCGCGCGGACGAACTCAGGAAAAGTAATTCTATATTCAT
>Ga0302320_10016705_pt1 | contig 14959 bp, 12 predicted proteins | sample Bog_T0_3_FD_202130 | JGI IMG/M metagenome (GOLD analysis project Ga0302320, IMG submission 202130) | Peat permafrost microbial communities from Stordalen Mire near Abisko, Sweden - Bog_T0_3 | ecosystem: Environmental > Terrestrial > Soil > Wetlands > Peat | place: Sweden: Abisko, Stordalen Mire... | reverse complement strand
TGGTGATATCCGTCCGCACGCTGCCGAATCGTTTTGCGCGGGCGGCCCGCAGACCCGGACGCAAGGGGGCAATCAGCAAAATCGGCAGCCTTCCGCTCGACCCGCACTTTTGGTACTATAAGACAGAGCACAAAGTGCGCCCGTAGCTCAGCTGGATAGAGTATTTGGCTACGAACCAAAGGGTCGGGAGTTCGAATCTCTCCGGGCGCACCATCAACCGCCTTGCTCGCTGCCAGTCTCCCATCGCTTGCGATTTTCAATGCCCGATCCGGTGAGTGGATCGTTCCTCTTTTGCGCCTGTAGCTCAGCTGGATAGAGCGTCACACTTCGAATGTGAGGGTCGGGAGTTCGAATCTCTCCGGGCGCACCAAATCCAGCTGAATCGCAACATTCAGGAGAGGATTCGCGCGGCGCCGAGACCCGATGGCCGGGCTCCAGGTCCGGTGCTCAAGGTTGGGACCGCCCGAGAAACGGGCTACGTGGCCGTGACTGGCTCGGGAACTGGCGGAGGAATCAAGGGTAGCTCAGCCGAGATTTCGAGCCCCGCCTGGCGCACTAGCTTGGTCACGGCCGCGGCCGTCAAGCGCGTTGCATCGTATTCAACGCGTAAAGTGCGGGCTTCCCGATCAAAAGCGAGACGGCGAATGCCATACACGTCCTTGGTGCTCGCCAAGGCGAGGACCGCATGTTCTGTTGGAGGTGTGCTGTAGGCAAACAGAATATCGACCGTGGTCATAGAGCCAATCATACCAAGGGCCCAGGTGGAAGGCCTTGTGATTTCTGGTTCTTCGTGATCGAAGGCAGCCAAGTGGACAGACCGGAAAAACTTTCCAAGGGCTCCCTTAGAGAGTTTTGATGAAAGCTCGAAGGTCGGGGTTCGACCAGTCGGGATCACCAACCACTTTGCGGCGCACCACCCCTTTACGGTCGATGATGTAGGTCTCCGGCCACCCTTCCGTGTGATAAAGCTTCGCCGCTGTCTGGTTTGGATCGCGCACCGTCGCGAAATCCACGTTGCGCCGCACCAGAAAGCGCCGATACTGGTCCTCGTCTTCATCGATGCTGACTCCGAGGATCGCCAAGTCGGGCTGGTCGTGGTGCAGTTGGAGCAGCCCCGGCATTTCTTGAATGCAGGGAGCACACTGCGACCACCAGAAGTTGAGGAGCACAATCTTGCCGTGGTAGTCCGCAAGGTGAATGGAAGACGCGCCATCGGAGACGGTGAAGTCCGGAGCAACTTGTCCGGTCAGGCCGGGGCGAGCGCCACGGTCGCAACCGAAAGCCAACGCCAGCGAAGCGAGCAGGATGAGTGAAAGACGAGGCCAACGCACGTCTCTATAATACGGAGCGAAAGGGCTTCTCGTCATGGGCAAGATTCGGTTTGAGGGCAGGGAAGTTGCACCTTCGGGCACGTTCAAGCCCATTCTTGGTCTCGCAGATGAGGCCGGTGAACCGACCGGCGCCCAGCAGCGCCCGGAGTGGGGAGCTCGATCGGTCTTCGATCAGCCCGAGGCGGACGATCTCCTCGAACTCAGCGTGATTGTTCCTGCCCGCAACGAAGAGGATTGCATTGAAGCGTGCATCCAGTCTCTCGTCCATCAATCGGAGGAGATTTTCGAGCTCGGCAAGGATTGGGAACTCCTGGTTGTAAACGACCATTCGATCGACCAGACAGCCAAGATTGCCCGAGGATTCGCCGGTGTCACAGTGCTCGAAGCTGCCAAACTGGAAAAGGGTTGGACGGGCAAGGCGAATGCAGTCGCGACTGCAGCGAAAAGAGCCCGCGGACGATGGCTCCTTTTCACCGATGCCGATACCATCCACGAGCCAGGCGATTTGCGCAGGGCCCTCCATGAGGCCACCCGCCACAAGGTGGGGATGTTAAGTTACTCCCCGCGGCAAATCGTGACTGGGCTTGCGCAACGCTCCGTCATGCCGTTGGTCTTCTGCGAATTGGCTTTAGCCTTCCCGCCCGCCAAGGTCTCTGACCCCAATCAGAGGATTGCAGCAGCAAATGGTCAGTTCCTCCTCGTCGAGCGGGAGGCGTATCGCCGGCTTGGGGGCCACGCAGCCGTCGCTGACAAAGTGCTTGAGGACGTCGCACTCGCCTTCCTCGCTAAGCGGCGAAAGATCGGCATCCGTTTCCGGTACGCGCCCGAAGCCGTTTCCACCCGCATGTATCGCTCCACCTCGGCCATGATCGAGGGCTGGACCAAAAACCTTGCCTTGCTTTTCGATAATGCTCTGGCCCTGGCTTTGTGGCGCGCCCTCGATCTGGTCCTCCTGCTGTGCCTGCCTGTGCTGGCTATTGAGCTATGGAATCAGCATTTTGCGGCGCATTCTGTGCAATGGCTTGGCGCCGGATGGGTTCTCGCCCTTCTCTGGATTCGCACCGTCGTTCGCTTCTATGCCCGCGTCGCAAAGTCCAACTTCCCCTTTTTCGATTGTGCCTTGACCCCTTTGGGATTGCCCCTTTTCATTGTGCTTCTGTATCGCAGCTGGTTTCAGCATCGAATTCTGAAGCGAGTGAACTGGAAGGGCAGGGAGTATGTGCACTAGATTTTGGATGGGGCCGATTTCCTTTTTTCAAGTTCGAGCGGGCACAGAGAGTCGTAGACTTTGATGGTGTGAAATTTGCCGTCTGCTTCATGAAGCTTTAGGCTGGTGCAAGCATCTTGTCCTTAGGGGAAATGAATGGTCTTCTTGACGCGTCGCGCAACCTTTTCGGCCTCGCATTACTACTGGAATGAGACTTGGACGGCGGAGAAGAACGAACAGGTTTTCGGTCGTTGCGCCAACCGAAATGGCCATGGGCACAACTACACGGTTGAGGTCACCGTCGCCGGTGAACCCGACCCAGTAACAGGATTTGTTGTTGATCTTAAATGGCTTAAGGCTGTGATCGAAGACGAAGTCCTGGAAGCCTACGATCATCGGCACCTGAACCTTGAGGTCCCGGAGTTCGCCCGCGGCAAGGCTATCCCCACGACCGAGAATATTGCAATCTCCGTTTGGAATCGTCTGCGGGCCAAGGTCGCTGGGGCGGGCGGTGCCACTCTGGAGAGAGTGCGGATCTACGAAACACCGGACATTTTTGCCGAATACCGGGGCGGCCGATGAGCGATTCTCCCAACCGCGCCTATTTTGCCCGGCGTTACATGCTCAGCGCCAGCCATCGCTTGCATGCCGATGCCCTGTCGAAGGAAGAAAACTTGCAGGCATACGGCAAGTGCAACAACCCCAATGGTCATGGCCATAATTACGTCATCGAGGTTCTGGTTGGCGGATCCGTGGACCCCGCAACTGGCATGGTTTGCAACATGATGGTCCTGGACAATGCCGTCCATGAGCGGGTCATGCAGCGCTTTGACCATACCAATCTGAACCTCGATCCGCTCTTTGTGAATCAGGTCCCGACCACTGAGAATCTCTGTAGAGCAGTCTACGAGGTGTTGATCGATGCGATTCAGCCAGCTGAACTTGCTCGAGTTCGTGTTGAAGAGACAGAAAACAACTTTTTTGAGTATTCGGGCTAACCAGTTGAGCGTCTGGGAACTAGATTGAACCAGAGTGCCCTGTTTTCACCGGGTGCTCACTTGTTTGAGCTTCTTGAGATCGTACCCAACGACTCGAACGACAGAAGAGATGAAATGAGAGCGCTCAGTTCGCTGGGCAGTGTGAAGCGGAAAGAAGAGGATCATGGCGCAGCCAATTGCAGTCAGCAAGTCCGTTCGCAGGGCGGGGGTCGAAGAAGGACTCGAAGGGTTCAGCACCCAGGAGATGTACCGGGAGATTCTGGGCCGCCTGGGCGAGGATCCCAGCCGCGATGGCCTGGTTGCCACGCCCAGCCGGGTCGAGAAGTCAATGGCCTTCTTGACCAAGGGCTACCAGGAAGATCCAACGAAGATCCTTCGAGGCGCGCTTTTCGATGTGGATTACGACGAGATGGTCATCGTCAAAGACATCGAGATGTTCTCGCTCTGTGAGCACCATATGCTGCCCTTCTTTGGCAAGGTCCACGTAGCCTACATTCCGAATGGCAAAGTCATTGGTCTCAGCAAGATTTCGCGCTTAGTTGAAGTCTTTGCTCGCCGTTTGCAAGTCCAGGAACGCCTCACCCGCCAGATCGCCGACGCCATCCAGGATGCTATTTCTCCGCAAGGCGTGGGGGTTGTGATCGAGGCGCGTCACCTTTGCATGATGATGCGAGGTATCGAGAAGCAGCACTCCTCCACTGTGACGAGTGCCATGGTCGGCTGTTTCCGGCAAAAAGAGACACGTGCAGAGTTTCTGTCCCTGGTGCGGCAGCAGGGATAGCTTGAGCCGACCCAATCGGCCGGATGAGCGCTCTTGACCGAGGCTGAGCGCGCCCTTTTTGCTGGCCCACTGCATGCCCGCATGGTTAGGTCCTTCCGAAACTGCGGGCCCCGTTCAGTCCAATGTGCGCGATCGCCCTCTGCGGTGTCCGGCCACGATCGGCCCGGGGAGGTCGAACAGTGCGAACCCGCCCGATGCTCTAAAGTGGTTGGAGGGAATAGGCGATCCGGTGAATGGTCTTTTGGTGATTGATAAGCCGGCTGGTTTGACAAGTCACGACGTGGTTGCCAAGCTGCGCCGCATCACCGGGGAAAAATCCATCGGGCATTTGGGAACCCTGGATCCGTTAGCAACCGGGGTGCTCCCGATGCTCCTCGGCAAGTACACCCGCCTGGCTCAGTACTTTTCCTCGGCGGAGAAGACATACATTGGCGCGATCCATTTCGGCTTTGCGACCGACACCTATGACGCGGCTGGCGAGCCAACGGGCCCCGATGTTTGGCCGACCCTCTATCCAACGCCTAGCCTCATTGACATTCAGGCGGCGGCTGCGCGGTTCAAAGGCGAGATGCAGCAGATGCCGCCGCCCTACTCAGCCAAGAAGATTGCCGGAACGCCTGCCTATAAGCTGGCGCGGGAGGGCAAGCCGGTGGAGCTGAAGGCGGCAAGCGTCAGAATCGACTCCTTTTCGATCGATTCCCTGGATGGTCCGGAAGCCCAGTTTGAAATGACTATCAGCGCGGGTGGATACGTCCGCTCCGTGGCTCACGAAATGGGGACCGACCTCGGTTGCGGAGCTCATTTGAGCCGCTTGCGCCGTACCAAAGCTGGCGCGTTCTCACTGTCCCAGGCGCACACCATCCAAGACTTGGAAGCGCTCTTCGGCAATGAAGAAGGGCTGACGGCCGCGTGCATCCATCCGCGCAGCTTGCTTCTGGAGATGCCAGCGGTGACCGGAGATGCGATGAGCCTAGGCCGGCTGCGCAACGGTGCTCAGGCCAATCTCCCGGAATTCTCGCAGGCATCTCTGGTCAAAGTCTTTGCCAACCAGCGCGACATCGTTGGGATCGCAAAGCGTGTCGCTGGAACGCTCTTCCAGCCGGTTGTGGTCATGAACTGATTGCCCGGGCTGCTGAACAAACTCAGCGAAGATGCAAGGCATCGGGATGGGCCGGCTGCCGTCTGACGATCTCTGCTGAGATGGATGGTATTGCCAGGTCCCGGCCCTATTTGCGGAGCAGCGGCTTCAGCGCGGGCAGCAGCGTTTCAGCTATGATCTGCGATCCCTTGGCAGTGGGGTGGATGCCGTCCGCCTGAATCGTATCCGGCGCATGGACCAGGTCTCTGTAGATCATGGGTACAAATGCGGTGTGATGTTTGGCCGCCATATCACGAAAGACTTGCTCGAACTGACGAATGTACTCCTGTCCGTAGTTGGGGGGAAGCGTAATCCCGGCGAGCAGAATCTTGACGTGCGCCGTCGCTAGTTCGGTCAGCACCTGATCGAGATTGTGGCGCGTCTGTTCCAGCGGCAAGCCGCGCAATCCATCGTTTCCACCGAACTCAACAATTACAATCTCGGGGTGGAGACGGAGAATTGCCGGCATGCTGGCGAGCGCATCCTTGGTCGTGGCCCCGCTGGTCCCCTGATTGTCTACCTGGTAGTGATATCCGCGGCTATCCAGTTTTTCTTGCAGGTAGGTCGAATACGCTTGACCCGGCTGGAGACCATATCCTGCGGTAATGCTGTCTCCAAAACATACGAGGACCGGACGGTCCGCCGCCAAAGCTTGGCCTGCTGCAAGAACCGGCAGAAGGAAAACGGCAATCGAAACGATACGTCGGCGGGAAACGTCCACCTACTGAGTGTAGTTCGTCGCGTGGGCTGAGGGATCTCTAGCATGAACCGGGCCTAATGCGTTCAGCGTTCGGCACGCAGAGGATCGAGATGGATTCCGTTTCCCCGCGGTGATCGGCAGACAGAAAGGCTCCAGGAGGCAGAGTGATCGAGGTTCGGGACGCCAAGAAGTGGATTCAAAACGGAAACAGGCGGGTGGACATCCTGAAGGGGATCACACTGACCATTCCCGCAGGCCAGTTTGTCGCGATCGTCGGCGCCAGTGGCAGCGGTAAGAGCACTCTTCTCGGCCTGCTTGCTGGCCTGGATACGCCCAGTTCCGGAGAAATCTGGCTCGACGGCATTCCCATCCACAACCTCGTCGAAGCCGAACTCGCCGCAGTCCGCGGCAGGAAGATCGGCTTTGTCTTTCAGTCGTATCAATTGATCCAAACACTCACCGCGCTCGAAAATGTGCTTTTGCCGTATGAGCTCAATGTGCCGGGAAACGGTTTGGCCCAGGCACGCCGGCTGCTCGGAGAAGTTGGGCTGGAAGAGCGTCTTGACCACTATCCAGTTCAGCTTTCCGGCGGAGAGCAGCAACGAGTTGCCTTGGCGCGAGCCTTCGTCGTGGAACCGCCCATTGTCATGGCGGATGAACCCACCGGGAATCTCGATTCTACGAACGGGCGTCTCGTGCTCGACCTTTTATTGGCACGCAACAAGCAAGCTGGAACCACCCTTGTCCTCGTCACGCACGACCCTGAAGTAGCGGCTATTGCTGACCGCAAGATCGTCATCAAGGACGGTATGGTGTTGGAAGACACGTTGCCTTTTGTCGCTGTGACTGCCGAGGCGGTCCGGGAACGTGGGGCAAATGGCTAACCACGCGTTGACATGGAAGCGGGCAGCGTCCATCGGCTGGCGAGATTTGAAGTCGGCTCCGGGCAAGTTTGGCTTCGTGGTCCTCTCTGTCGCGGTCGGAGTGGCAGCGCTTGTGGGGGTGCGCGGCTTCAGCGAAAGCTTCAAGAAGACTTTAAGTGTCGAAGCAAAGTCGCTGATGGCCGGGGATTTGAGTGCCCGCATGTTTCATCCCCCCAGCGCCGGCGATAAGACCAAGATCGCCGCCGCTCTGGTCAAAAACGGGGGCGGAATTCGATCGACTTGGGTCACCGAAACCATCTCCATGGCTTCCGTTCCGCCAGACCCGGTGCCGCTGCTGGTTTCTCTGAAAGCAGTCGATCCATCGGAGTATCCCTATTACGGCACAGCGGTACTGGAGCCTGCGATGCCCTTGCAGCAAGCGTTGCAAGGGGATTCCGTCGTGGTAGCGGAGGAGTTTCTCATTCGGCTCAAAGCGCAGGTCGGGCAATCCCTGCGACTCGGAGGGCACAACTTCAGAATTGCCGCGGTGCTCAAGCAGGAGCCCGACCGGATGACGGCCGGCGCGGGCATGGGGCCGCGAGTTTTGATTTCCCAGACCGCTTTGGAAAGTATCGGCCTTGTGACGCAGGGGAGCAGGGCGAGCCAGCGACTTCTGATCAAGTTGCCGCAAGTAGGGTCGGCGGGCTTGGGGACTGCGAAGCCAATTGACCCGGTCGCCATGCGCAAGCAGTTGGAGGAGGCACTTCCGGACGCCCAAGTGATGGACTTCCGGGAAGGCAATCCGGCTCTTAACCAGGGATTGGAGAACTCCACCGCCATCTTGAGCCTCATATGCCTGGTTGCCATGGTCCTGGGCGCCATCGGTGTGGCCATGGCCATGCACGCCCATCTCGAACAGCGCATGGACATGCTGGCGATTCTCAAGGCGGTCGGCGCCGGTTCGGGAGATCTGCTGCGCATTTTTCTTCTCCAGACATTAGGACTCGGATTGGCCGGTGGCATTCTTGGCGTGGCCGTTGGGGTCGGTGTCATGGCCGCACTTCCGGCAGTCTTCGGCAATCTGCTTCCGGTCCATGCCGTGCTTGAGTTTCCATGGCGCTCCGTCGCCGCCGGTTTGGGAACAGGGTTGCTCACAACGCTTCTCTTTTGCCTGCCGCCGCTCCTGGATGTGCGGGATGTCCGGCCCGTGCTCGTGTTGCGCCGTTTGGTTGAATCCAGTCCCACCGGCGTTGCCGGCTGGATTGCACGCTGGTGGGCGAAGCGCCTTCAAATCGGCATCTCTATCGTTGTACTGGCAGCCTTGGGAGCCATTGCCTGGGCGCTCTCTGACTCCGTGCAGGTGGGCACATGGTTTGCCGTCATCTTCACCATTGCTCTGTTTGTCCTTTTGGCAATGGCCGCTGTTGCCCTGTGGACATTGCGATTCCTGTTGAACCGGGTTCGCTTGCGCTTGCCGTCCTTCCTCCGTCAGGGCCTCGCCAACCTTTACCGGCCTGGCAATCAGTCGGCAGCAGTCCTTGCCGCATTAGGGACCGGTGTCATGCTCATCCTCGCGGTCTACCTGATGCAGGCAGCGTTGCTGCGCGACTTGCGCGAGACTGCCTCGCCGAAACTGCCCAACGTCTTTCTCATCGATATCACAACCGTTGAAGTCCCAGGCGTGAAGCAGTTCTTCGCGCATCAGGCCGGCGTCAATCAGGCGCCGGACCTCATGCCCGTGGTCACCGGGCGTTTTGTGTCCATCAACGGGCAAACTCTGGAGCAGATGAAAGACCAGCATTTTCCCCGACGCATGCTGGAAAATGCGGAGTTGACCTGGTCCGATACCGTGCCCGAGGGCGACAAGATCCTCAAGGGGAATTGGTGGACAAATCCCGCAGCACCAGAGTTAGCCGTTGGATCGGGTATTGCTGAACGTCTTCACCTGGGCGTTGGCTCAACGGTTCAGCTTGAGACCGGTGGGGTCGTTCATTCCTTGAGCGTTTCGGCTATTTTTAGGGCGGATGGTCAGCACTTGTCTTCGCGTGTCTCCTTCGTGCTCCCGTCCGGCTTGCTCAAGGATTCTGCGGCCACCTGGTATGGCGGCCTCCACATCGAACCCAAGCAAGTCGCCTCCATGGAGAGGGCTCTGTTTCAGGCGTATCCAACGGTGACTGTGATCAACCTGGCTGACGTGCTGGAGCGCATCGAGAGCGTCGTTAACCAAATCACATTTGTTGTCCGGTTTCTTGCTGGCTTCTCCATCTTTGCCGGGCTCATGATTCTGGCCTCGAGCATTGCCAGCACACGCTTCCGCCGCATGCGGGAAGCCGTTGTGCTGAAGACGCTCGGTGCTACGCGCATGCGGATCGTGCGCACCTTCAGCGTCGAGTTCAGTGTCCTTGGCCTGCTTGCTGGATCGGTAGGCGTTGTCTTCGCCAACATCCTTACCCGCGTGCTGCTCCGAAAACTGGAAGTCGGCTTCCACATTGAATGGTCGGCCACGTTGGTCGCTTTGGTTGGAACGGCGGTTCTGGCCACAGCCACCGGTTGGATCGCCAGCTACCGCATCCTCGGCCTACGACCTCTCGAAGTGCTCCGCGAGGAGTAGCTTTCGTCCTGAAAAGGAAGACCCCGCCGCGTGAATCGGGCGCCGACCTGGTTCTTCGCCGCCAGAGTGGTTTCTAGAAGTCCTCTGACATCTCCGCAGGTGGCAGCACATCATCCTCGCGCGCAATCCAAACATACAAAGTAGGTAACAGGAACACGCCGATCACCAGGTTAGCCAACAGGCCGCCGACGATCACGATTGCGAATGGACGCTGCGAGTCTGATCCGATCGCGTGCGATAGAGCCGCCGGCAAAAGCCCAAGCGTGGCCACCAACATCGTCATCATGACCGGCCTAAGACGCATCACGGCCCCCTCGACCGCGGCTTCCACGATGTGCTCGTAACTCGATACCTCCATCCCCTTGCGACGCGAGCGAAGCTGGTTAATGAACTCGATCATAATGACGCCCGTTTCCACGGAAACGCCGAACAAGGCCAGGAAACCTACCGCCGATGAGACAGAAAAATTGGTGTGTGTCAGAAATAATGCCAGGGGACCGCCAATCGACGCCATCACGACAGACACCAGGATCAGCACCGCCCATTTTGTCGATCGAAACATTGTGTAGAGGATGAGGAAGATGACCAGCACGGTGATCGGAACCACCAACGCCATCCGCTTATTGGCACGCTTCTGACTCTCATATTCCCCCGCCCATTCAAGATGATAGCCGGCAGGCAATTGCACCGAGCGGTTCACTTTGGAGATTGCTTCTTCGACGGTTGAGCCAAGGTCTCGTCCGCGTACAGAGTACTTGATGGCGATATACCGCTGTCCTGCCTCGCGGTTGATCTCCTCGGCCCCATCGTCTGTCGACATCTTGGTAAGTTGACCCAGCGATACGCGCTCTCCGGAGGGCGCCAAAAGGCGGACAGACTCGATCGCCTCGCGTGTGTCGCGGTACTGTTTCTCGTATCGAAGGGTTACATCGTAGCGCGCTTCACCCTGCTGAATCTGCGTTACCGCATTCGCGCCGACCGCTGTCTGAACGGCATCCTGGATGTCGGAAACGTTAATACCCCATCGAGCGGCTGCATCGCGATCCACTTGCAGGTTCAGGTTCGGTTGACCTACGATGCGGAAGATGCCAAGATCCTCAATGCCTGGAATCCCGGACATCTGTGCCTGAATCTCTTCCGCCTTGCGTTCCAGAGTGCGCAGATCTTCGCCGTAGAGTTTCACGGCCAGTTCTCCCTTCACGCCGGAAACTGCCTCTTCCATGTTGTCGGAGATCGGCTGCGAGTAGTTCCAAATTACGCTGGGAAATCTCGACAATTGCTTATCGATCGCAGCGATCAGTTCCTCTTTATCGCGATGAAATACCGGCCGCCACTCTTCTTTGCGCTTGAGGTCGACAAAGTACTCCGTGTTGAAGTAGCCCGCTGTGTCCGTTCCGTCGTCCGGGCGTCCTGTCTGACTCACGACTTGCGTAACTTCCGGGAACGAGGCCAGCACCACTCGAGCATTGTTCGTAAAGTCGATGCTCGCCGTAGGTCCTTCACTGGGTGGCAGCGTGCCGCGCACCCAGATCGAGCCTTCATCGAGGTGAGGCAGAAACTCCGAGCCGATGGGGCCGCCGACCGTGAGATAGATCGCAATGGCAAACAGAACCGTCGAGATACCCAATGTTGCGGTGCGGTGTTCAATGGCCGAGCGCAAGGCGGCGCGATAGTGCCGGGTTAGCCAGTGTAGAAGCGGGTTTTCCCACTCATTGGCGCCTTTTCGAAACATCATGCTCGCCATCACCGGCGCCACAATGATCGCGAAGATAAGTGCTCCGATCAGCGCGAACGTCACAGTCCAGGCCATCGGCTTGAACAGCCGCCCTTCCACTGCTTGGAGCGTGAAGATCGGCAGGTAGGAAGCAATGATAATGCCACGTGCAAAGAAGACCGGTCGCTGCACTTCGTGAGCGGCCTCCCGGATTTTTTGTCCTGGTGTCCGGGTGTCGTCGGGCTGCGCAAGGTGGCGAACGATGTTTTCGATCATGATCACGGAACCGTCGACCACCATGCCGAAGTCCAGCGCGCCCAGTGAAAGCAGGTTGGCAGGGATGTGCGCAAGGTTGAGGCAGATGGAGGCGAAGAGCAACGCAAAGGGAATCGTGAGCGCAACGATGATGGCGCCCCGGACATTGCCGAGAAAAAGGAAGAGGATGATCGAGACCAGGATCACGCCTTCGGTCAGGTTGTGTTCCACCGTCTCCACTGTGTAAGCAACCAACTTGGATCGATCGAGGAAGGGAACGATCTTCACACCTTTGGGCAGGATGCTGTTATTGAGCTTGTCAACTTCTTCATGGATTCCCTGCAGAACCGGATCTGAGTCATCTCCCTTCTGCAACAGAACGATGCCTTCGACTGTGTCGGGATTGTCGATAATCGTACCGTCGGCTCGGTGAGTCGCTTTGCCGATCTGGCCCAGGCGAATTTTCGGTCCCTGGACAACAGTGGCGATATCCTTGACTTTGACAGCAGCCCCGTTCGAGTTCTTGACCACGGTGTTTTCAATGTCCTGCACCGTGCGGTAGAGGCCGAGCGATTGCACGTTGATCTGTTGCGCTCCTTGTTCAATGAAGCTGCCGCCGCCGTTCGTATTGTTGTTGGCTACCTGCTGCTCCACTTGCGCAATCGATAGCCCGTAGGCAACCAGCTTTTCCGGATCGAGGCGAATCTGGTACTCTTTCGTCGGCCCACCGAAGCTCGAGACATCCACCACCCCCTGCACGCTCTTGAACGATTTTTCGAGTGACCAGTCTTCCAGGGACTTTTTCTCCATCACGTCGTAGGAGGGGTTGGTGCTTTCCAGCGTGTACCAGTAGATTTGGCCGACCGGGCTCCAGTCCGTTCCCATCTGCGGAACCAGATTAGAAGGCAGGCTCACCTGGCCAAGCCGCTCGAGAACATGTTCGCGATTGACGTCGCCATGCGAGTCGTCATCGAAGATCAACATCAGGCTCGATAAGCCGGCGAGTGTGGTTGAGCGCAAATGAGTCAGGTGAGGAATGCCGGCCATCTGAATCTCAACCGGAACGGTCACTTGGCGCTCGATCTCCTCGGCAGAACGGCCAGGCCACTGTGTGATGATCTGCACATAGTTGTTGGCAACGTCGGGATAAGCCTCAATGGGGAGAGCGCGAAAGGAGATAACGCCCCATGCGGTAAGCACAATCACTCCGCCCAGGACCAGCCAGCGGCTTTTGAGTGCGAAGTCAACAAGGGCTCGAATCATTATTGATTCCCCGCGGTCTCTAGCAGCAGGGCATTGTTCACCACCTGCTGACCGGGCTGGATGCCGGAAAGAACCTCCTGCCGATTGCCCTCAAGCATCTTCCCGGCTCGGACTTCGGTGCGCTTGAACTGCCGATCGCCGGAGGGAAGGTAGACCCAATCGCGGTCATGCAGGTGGAGCACGGCGTCTGCGGGCACAGTCGCGTGGGTTTCCTTCTTCAGGCTGGTAAAGGTGGCTGTGCCAAACATGCCCAGCTTCAAGAACCCCGGATTGGCGACCTGGACCCGTACCTTCGCAGTGCGCAATGCCGGATCGAGAACCGGACCGATATCGCTGATATGTCCCGTGATGGGCCGATCGGGATAGGCATTCAAGACAAATCGCGCTTCCTGGCCGAGCCGTAGTTTCGGTATGTCATTTTCATACACGTCGCAAAGAATCCAGACGGTGGAAAGGTCGGCGATGGTGAAGGCTGTGGCCGAGCCGGAGAGAGTCACGCCGGCCGCTGCGGCGTTCGTCACGTTCTGGCCGATAATGACGCCGGAGATCGGTGCAAACACGTCGACCACCGTGCTGGGATGGTCTTTGTCGATGCCCAATACGTTCAGTTGACGTTCCGCGGCGTCGAGGTCCGCCTTCGCGTCTTTCTCCGCAGCATCCGCCTGCTCGAGCATGCCTTGCGCGATCGCACCGTGCTCGTAGAGTTCCTTGGCGCGAAGGAAGGCCTTCCTCGCAAGTTGCTCATCGGTGACCGCCTTTAGATAAACATCGAACGCATTTGAAACATCCGCGCTTTGCACCCGGAAAAGCAACTGTCCCTTCTTGACGTTATCGTCGAGTCGAGTCCGAATGTCGACCACACGACCATTCGCGAGTGAGATGACTGGCACTTCGCGAGAAATGTCGGGAAAAACTGTCCCCGTCGCTCTTAGCTCCGTTGGAGCTTCGATCTGACCAGCGGTGACAACCTCAAATTTCCCGGCATCGGCTTGGTTTACCGTGATTGTGTTCATATCTGCAACATGAACGACCTTTGCCGGAGGAGGAGTGCCATCGCCATCGTCTTTCGTCTTGCACCCGGCGGGCAAAAGCAACAGAGCAAGCATCGACAACGCCATCGAAGCACGACCGAACCGAGGACGCCTCGCGTCTCTTAGGGATTGAATGAGTGTCATTCGACTTCCTCGCGACCCACAGCAAGATTCAGTTGGGCGACTGCGCTCTGGTAGGAGCCAACAAATGCAAATACGTCATCCGCACCGTGCGATTGTCGCTCTGCGCGGTTACTACAGCCTCACTGCAAGCGAAGGGGCAATGAGGCAACGGGAAGTGCGCCGCATACAAACCTCTGCGCCGTGTTGACCACGGCGAACTCCCGACGAACAAGAACGGCAAACGCACCGGAAGCAAAGGGTCAAGTAGCGGGAGGAGGTCTGTTTTGGATGGGATGAAGCGATGAGTCTCCAAAACCGTGCACCGGAATCAGCGTCATAAATGCACTGCCGAGATTCCGGCTCGGAACGGCCGGGCATTCTGCGGGAGGAAGGGCATCCAGGCTTGACAGAAGGGAAGGCGCGGGTGTCGCTGCCTCAATTCTTCTGATGCAGCATTCTGCTTCAGCGGGAGATTGGGTGGTTTGCAGGTCGTCGGTGACTGAAATCACCGGGAATAGAAGAACAACCAGCATCGCCAAGGCGACAGCCTGCCGGTGCCTAGTCGAGCCGCTACCGGGGGCAAACTGGGCCCACCGGCAGAGCATGAGAGCGGCGAGTAAGGCCCAAAACAGATTGAGAGCCAGCTCCATTTGTCAGCACGATTCTATATCAACCCCCTCCCCATGAGGGCTATCCGCGGCGTGTCTGGGGTTTGACCCCTGGGGGAAATCCTCTATATGATAAGCAAGTTAGCCAACCGTCTCGTGGGTCTCAGGATTTCCTTGAATTCGGAAGTCTTGCATACTGGCGTGATCGTATTGCCCCTTCGTTCAATGGTAGGACAGCTGCCTCTGGAGCAGCATATCGGGGTTCGAATCCCTGAGGGGCAACCATATCGTCCTTTTAAAGGACTTACGTAAATCCTCTAAATTCAATCTAAAACC
>Ga0302320_10016703_pt1 | contig 14961 bp, 10 predicted proteins | sample Bog_T0_3_FD_202130 | JGI IMG/M metagenome (GOLD analysis project Ga0302320, IMG submission 202130) | Peat permafrost microbial communities from Stordalen Mire near Abisko, Sweden - Bog_T0_3 | ecosystem: Environmental > Terrestrial > Soil > Wetlands > Peat | place: Sweden: Abisko, Stordalen Mire... | reverse complement strand
GATTCGAGTGCCGCGAGCGCGGGCGACTCGGCGGGCACGCGCTTTAACTCAAGCGGACGTCCCGTGCGCACAATGGCGCGGGCTAATTCGGCAACCGCGTCTTCATCCGCATACGCGAAATCCATGATTTCGTACATCTCCGCGGCCAGCAGAGTCAGCCAACCCGCGACGCCTTGGTGAACGGCTAAAGGCGCGATCGCCAAAGGGCCGGGCGCCCCCGCGATGAGCACGTTCAAACGCTGGCCACCGCCCATTCCAACCGCCCACTCGCGCCCGTACGCAAAATCCGTTACGGGATTGCGGTCCGCCGCCAGGCGCTCCCAAGCGGCTGCGATGCCGTCCACCTCGGCCACCGTGCGAAGGGTTTGGACGCCGCGGCGCACGCGCGTTTTCGCCGCGCTTCCGGCCATCGCCAGGTCCATTTCCGGCGTCATCGGCTCACCCCCAGGAGATGGTCATACTGAGCCACCATGTTATCGATCATGCTCTTTGCTGAAAATCGCGCTTCGACCACGCGCCGCGCCAGGCGCCCCATATCGCGCGCGCCATCCGGGTCGGAGAGCAGAGCCAGGATGCGTGCCGCCGCGGCTTGGTGATCCCCGCTGGGAACTATGTAGCCGCTGATTCCGTCTTCCAGGACTTCGGGCGTGCCGCCGACCGCGGTAGCCACGCAGGGAAGGCCGCAGCCCATGGCTTCGAGCAACGCGTTGGACATCCCTTCGCTGCGGGAAGGCAGGCAAAACACGTCGCACAACTTCAGCAGGGACCACACCGCTTCGTTCTCCATTTTCCCCAGAAAGCGCACGTTGCGCTCAAGATCGAGCTGGCGCACGAGTTCCCGCAAATCGCGGTCACAGTCCGGTTCCTGTACCGCACCGGCCACCAGGAAAAGCACGGTGGGATGAACGCGCCGCACTTCCGCGGCTGCGCGCACTAGCACGTCGAGACCCTTCACGCGTCGAATGTGGCCCACGGTAACGATCAGCGGTGAGGCGCCCTCAAGGCCCAGCGAACGCCGCAAGGCTCCGCAGCCCGAGGCATCAGCCAACTTGTCGATTTCGATTCCATTGGGAATGGTGATCACTTTGTTCGGAGCGATTCTGTCGGCCCGAATGGTCTCTTGGCGAACGGCTTCGGAAACCGCCTGCACCTGGCTGAAGAACGGGCTCATCAGGCGGTAACCCACGCGGTGCCGGTTAGAGCGCAGGATACCCATGTCCCGCCTGCTCGAGATCAGCACGGGAACGCCGCTTAACTTGGCCACCAAGCCGCCCAGCAGGTCCGCCGATTCGAAAAAGGTATGGACGATTTGGACCCGTTCGGATTGAATGAAGTTCCTCATTTGAAGCGCCATCCGGATGGCCGCCGTCCCGAAGACGCGGTTGACCGGAAACTCCCGCACCGGGCAGGGAAGCTGTGCGAAAATCGGCGAGGAGGGCCGCAGCCGGAATGTGCCGATGGTGCATCGGTACCGATCCGGCGGCAGCAATTTCGGAATGCGCAACAGTACACCTTCAGCCCCCCCGACGCCCCATAGCACATCGATGAGATACAGAATGTGGATGGGCCCGTCAGCCGGCACAGTGCTCACGTCGTTGCTCTCGGTAGATGCAATCGTTGGCGTCATCTAAATCCATCCGTGCAGCCGGTACCACGCCAGCCCAACGGATTCGTGTACCGCGTCTTCGTTCCATGAGATGGGCTCCCAACCCGGAAGCCAGTCGGCAAATTGAAAAGCGTGATAAGTGCGATAACCGCAAGCTGCCGGTATTACGGTGAACGATTCCTTTCGGAAGCACGCATCGGCGCGCAGCATATGATAAGCGTCGGTCACGAGCACGATGCGTTCGATACCCTTGTGCTTGAGAATGGCGGCGGTGAATGCGGCATTCTCGTGTGTGGTGCGCGACCGGTCTTCCACCCAGATTGCGGACGCCGGTACGCCTTCGCGCTCAAGCGCCTCCCTCATGGCGAAGGCATACGGCGGGCTATCCACGAACCCCCCGCCTCCGCTTGCCAGAATCGGCAGAGGCTTCCAATGTTTGTAGAGCCACGCCGCGTATTGGCAACGCTCATACGTATCGGCCCCGGCGCGCGGAGTCGGAATGGGCGGGCACGGAGGGTAGACCGCGGAAGCCAGCACCACGATCGCCTCGGCATCGCCGCTCGGATACCCGTGCGGCGGATATTGACCTTCGAAACAACGCGTCACCAACCAGGCGGCTGGCTCCCAGGAAACCAAGAATACCAACAACAGAACCAGTGCCAGCCCGCGAAAACCTGGCGACGACAACGACCGGCGGTAGCGGATCACCTGCACCAGCGCCAACAGCAGCACAAAAGGAAATACCGGTTGCAGGTACGTCATTCAACGAGTGCCCGACTGGAGGTCGCGCGATAGCAACAGCCGCCGGAGGGTGAAATACGATTCGCCCGCGACCGCTTTAAGCGGCTTCTTGGCCTGCCACAGGATGCTCTGCCGCAAACGGGGCCACTGATGCCGCGCGGCGATCGCTCCGGAAACGTCCGCCGGCGTTTGGCTTTGGATCGAGTAGCGGCCCATGATCATGCAGCCGTCCACCATCGAGATCTTGGCGCTCGGTTCGGACGTGAACAGCACCTGGATGCCCGCCGCCGCCGCCGCCTGACCTACCTTGCGCGAATAATATCCGTCGGCCACCGAGGCGGTGACGACGGGCTCCCGCAGTATATCGCTGAGGATGGCGCGGCTATTCTTCCATTCTTTCAGCAATTCCGACCAGCTTAGCTTGGACATCCGCGCCGGGTGCGAACAGGAATGGCTGCCGATCACGTGCCCGCGCGCGCGCAGTTCCCCGATCTGCGATGCATTGAGAAAGCCGGGCTTCCCGGTCCAGTCGGTAGTCACGAAAAAGTGTCCCCGCCAGCCGCGCTTCTCCAGTTCGCCCGCCACGATGGTGTACGAACTCATTGCGCCATCGTCAAACGTGAGCAAAAGCGGCACTTCCCGCTGCCATTGCCGCGCCCGGTCGATTACCCGGACGCACGCATGATCGGCGCTGCGACAGATCGAATCCAAGTGTGCGCGGAAGTGTTCCCTATCGAGCTTATATCGTCCCGAGTGGCGAGAGCCATCATTTGGGGGACGCTGCCGCTCGTCGAGGATATCGTGATAACCGATGGAGATAGCTTGCATATAACTTTCCCTGACGTTCGTGGCTCGGCAAGTCGCTGCAAACACGTGAGCACTTTTCTGAGCCGCGCGCGTCAGCAAGCGGTCCCCGGCCTTTTTCCGCAGCCTGCTAAAGAGATCGCGGGGGGCCTAGGGTAAGGATCGCGGCAGCCTTCGGCCCCTTCCGGCACATGGCGTGCTGTTTCTGAGTTCGGCGTGCAGACGTTGAGGAGCAGGCTGAAACTGTATCATCGCCGAGTTTATTACAGTTGTCAATGCGCGCCGCAAGTGGTCAGTACCTTGTCTCTCATGGTCTCTCATAGCTTGCAGTCCTAGTACGAATGTGCCTGACAGCCGGAAGTCGATGGGTCACTGAATGGTCACATTCACGGTGTTGGCCGGCTCTCCGTCCGCCGTGAGCAAGATGTTGACGGCGCCGTGCCCAGCCAGGGATTGGGGCAGTGGTCCAATATTGACCTGATCCTCCCCCGCATAGCCGGGCGCCGCTCCCGAATACAAGACCGGCACGCCGACGCCACCGATCGTGACGCTGACACTCTTCGCATTGCGGATGCCCGTTCCATACAGCTCAAGATAGACCTGTTCGCTCGCAGGCCCCAGATTTATCGGCAAGGGAACCACATCCACCAGGTTCAACTGATAGACGGCCTGCAACGCCTGCCCGACGCCGGCAATGACTGGAAGCACCCAGGCAGCCGCAAGCGCCGAGGTATTTAACTCAAACAGCCCCGGCGAAATGGCGCTTGTCCCGATCGTGCCAGTCTGGCTGCTTCCGTTGGTGCTTGCGATAGTGACTGTCGCGCTTCCGGGGGCGGTGCCGTCGGGGATCTCGCAGTTGATCTGCGTGGGCGACACGTAGAACAGCAGCGCGGCGCGCGATATCCCGGCCGAGTCCGTGAAGGTGACCGTAGTGCCGTCCAGCGTGGTTCCGGGCGGCGCTGCCGCCTGCGTGGTACCGGGGGCCAGATTGACGCCATATACCGAGACTATCGAATCCGCGGCGAAGGGCTCGATTTGCCCCGCCGTGGCCGATCTGACGCTGAATGGCGTCACGGCGGCGTCGGCTATCTCATAGGCGCCTATCGCGGGAATCGCCGGCCGCGGCAGTCCGTCGTGGTCGCGCCGCGTGTTGTCAATGCCAAATACGGACATCCCGCCGATACCGGCTCCCGCCTGGGCTGCCGGGCTGCCGGTCGTCAGGTGCAAATCGGGGAGGGAAGTGCTGACCACCCGCGGGTCTATGCTCAGCGACTCCGCGATCTCCGTCAGATCGGTTACGGGGGAACCGCCGCCGTACAGCAGATTGTTGGTTCCGTAGAGCCACGGACAAATATCGGTACTCGCGCACAAGCCGCCAGTGACCGGGTTCCAGATGGTGAAGTAGGGAATTCCGGCGGGATAAAGAGCGGTGTCCACCGAATAGATCAGATTGTTGCGGCTGTGGACGTAGATCGCCGGCGCGCCTTCGGACTCGTCGCCATTCTCGGCGATTCCGCTGTTATCGCTCGAGTAAGGCGGACTGGTAAATGTACCGCAGGCGAACAGCGTGTTATTGAAGATTTCGACCGTACCGCTGCCATTCGGACCGTTCTCCGTGCTGCCGGGTATGTTGATGCAGTTCCAGCCGCCGCTGCCTTCCGGGTTGCCGGGACCCTCGCCGGCGTTGTAGATGACGTTGTTGTATACGGAGACAGACCCTAGCGAGGGATCTACGGTATCGACGATAATGCCGTCGCACTGCGTGTCATGAATGGTGTTGTCGTGAATCGAAATGGAATACTGATCGTGGCCGGTTGGGTCCGCGGCTCCGCCGCTTCCAAGCGGGGAGGAGTGCACCTGCACTCCGCGGCATCCGTGTATATGCTCCACCAGATTCCAGCCCATGTCGATGTAATTGCTGTCTGTCGAGAAATACACGCCTTGGAACAACGCAGAGGCATTCACCGCGCCGGCATTGTAGACATGGTTGCCGTAGAAGTAAATGTAACTTGCCTGCGAGGTTCCGAAGCATGCGCCGCCGCCGCCGCCTAGCGTGTCGGGACAGGTAATGTCGCTGCCGGTGAAGCGGTAGTTGGCGCCGCTGCCGGGTTGGGCGGGAGCCTGGCCGCGAAATGCGATGCCGCCGAAGACATAATTACCTTGGCAATCGCTGGTGCGCAAGCCGAAGTCCGGAGAGCCGCCGGCGGGGTTGCCGATGGTCACTGTAGCGCCGGGATAAGCCAGCATGGCACGCGGCGGGCCGGAGGCGGAACACCAGTTCCCTTGCCCCCCGCCGGACAGCAAGAGCGCGGAATCCCACCCGGTGCCATCATCGCTCGCCTGGGACACGCCGTCCATGGCATAGGTGACATCGCCAGGCTGCATCACGTTGCGGGCATTCAACAGCGTGCTCCATGGCGATACGAAGGTGCCTGGGTTGTTATCGCTGCCCGCGGCGGAAACGAAGTAGATGTTGCCCTGGGTGATAGTGAAGGGCAGTTCGTTTGAAGACAGGCCATTCACGGTGACGGCCAAGTTGCCGCTGGTGGCGCCGGGGCCCAGTTGGCAGGCGATCTTCCGATACCAGAGCCATGCTCCGTCCCAAATCTTGCAGTTGACCATGGTGCCGCCGCCGGCCGTGACTGTAGAACTACCCTGCGATGCGCCAAAATAGTTGCCGTAGATCGTGACGTATGCTCCGTTCCCGTTTTCTCCGCCGGTATTCGGTCCACTGGTGATGTCGCTGAAGAACAGAACGGGGGCCTGCGCCTGCACCGGCGAGGCCAGAGCCAGCATGCACAGTAACTTGAACGCCATGAGTCGGGCATGCATGAATGATCCTGGTATCCAGTCAGTTGGCGGTTTTCAAAATGCCGCCGCCCGGCACAGAGTCAAAAGCCCCGATATGGTAGCCCTCGGCCGGGCTATTGGCCCGCAAGTGGAAGACGCCTTGAGACACATCTGAAAATTGCGGATCGGCATTCAACGAGCGGGCGATATTTGTATTGCGGGGCGCCGCGCCGCTGCCGTAGAACAGGTTGTTCGATCCTTGAATCCACGCGCAATTAGCCGAATCCGCGCAGACCGCTCGCGTGGTGGGATTCCAAATCACAAGATAGGGGACGCCCCCAGGGAACAGTTTGGTCGCGGTTTGATAGACGATGTTATTGCGAATTCGCAAAGAGATCGCGGCATTCCCGCCACCATAAACGATCCCGGCGTTGGCGTTGTTATATGGCGGCCCGGTGAAAGTGCCGCACGCATATAGAGTGTTGTTGTAGATATCGACGACGCCGGACCCTTTTGGGCCATTCTCAGTGGACGCCGGAACGTAAATACAGGACCAGCCGCCGCTTCGGTCGGGATTGTTCGGACCTTTGCCGGCATTGTAAATTACATTGTTATATATGGAAATCGGACCCTTGGATGGGTTGATGGTGTCCAAAATAATACCGTCGCATTGGGTGTCGTGAATGGTGTTGTCGTGGACGCTAATGTCGTATTGATTCTGGCCGGAGCTGGGCTCGCCGCTTTGCGGAGTGGAATGGATTTGGATGCCGCGGCAGCCATGCACGTCGGCGATGGTGTTCCACCCGATGTCCAGATGATTACTGTCCGTGCCGAAGTAAGCGCCATGATAGAGCGCCGACGCGTTCGCGACGCCGGTGTCGTGGACCTTGTTGCCATAGAATGCCAGGGTGGACGATTCCACGGTGTCCATGCACGCGCCCGCGCCGTCGCCGCTGGGGCACGAGAAATCGTTGGCTACAATGCGCCAGCCAGTGCTACCCCATAACGCCATGGCCGCGCCTTGTCCCCGCAAAGTAAATCCCGCGAATACCCAGTAATTCGGGTAGCTGCCGCCTCTAGGTGACGATCGGACGCCGGTGGGCGGGCCCGTGACGCTACCAATCGTGGCAGAGGCTTCGGGATACGCAATGAAAGCCATGGGGGCGGCGGCGGTTCCTCCGCTGCTCAACAGCAGCGCGGTGTTCCATCCTGAGCCGTCGTCGCCGGTCTGGGCCACGCCGTTCATGACATAACTGGTGTCGCCAGGCTTCATCTTATCCCGCGCTTGCATCAGAGTCTGCCAAGGGGAGCTATATTTACCGCTGTTGTGGTCGCTGCCGCTTTTGGCGACGAAGTAGATGTTTCCCGATCGAACGGCAAACGGCGTGCCATTGGATGCGCCCGCGGAAGTGGTTACCACGATGTTACCGGAGGCGGCCGCGGCGCCCAGTTGAACGGCAATTTTCGTATCGCTCCAAAGCGGATAGGAAGCCGCCGGTCCGCCGCCGATGGTCACTGCGGATGCGCCTCGCGCGCCGCCGAAATTGATGCCGTAAATGGTGACGAAGGCGCCGGCATTGTTCTGCCCTCCCGATTTCGGGCCGCTCGCCAGGTCCGTGTAGAATACGCGCGGCACAGCGCCAAACGCGGCCGCTGCGCTCAGGAGCAGCGCTGTTAGGGCATTCGATATGGCTGCCGGCATCTGGATTTCACCGCACCGCGACGCGCACTACAGGATCCATTATCGCCCGGAACAGCATATACACATTGGCAGGGCTGAAGGGATTGTAAACTACCGCCTTCAGGTAGCTGCCGATGCTTTTTGCCACCGCCCCCCCCCGGAATAGCGAATCGCCCAGCTCCCTGTAGACGTTCCCTAGCGCCTGAAGTTGTGCGACCCTCGAGACGGCGCCGGACTGGTGGTGCTTCGCGACAAAGTACAACTGACCCCTCAGCAAGCGGTCCAAATTCGAAGTCATGGACGATGGCGAAATCCGGTAATAAGCGAGCGCCTCGTCGATGAACGACACCTTGTAGCGCAGGGCAATCCGGAACCAAAGATCGCGGTCCTCGGTGGCCTGCATGGCTTCGTCGAACCAGCCGGCCGTTTCAAGGCAACTCTTCCGGAACAGGACCGTTGGGCAAACGATGTGGGCGCGCCTCGTATAGATATAGCGCGCAATGCGTCCGGTCAAATACCGCGGCTCGACCGCAAGCTGCCCGGTTACCGATCCTTGAGTATTGATGCGCATCACTCTCCCATGCACGAGGCCTGTATCCGCCTCGGCATCCATCACCGCGAGTCCGCGTTCCAGACGATGGGGCAACCAGACGTCGTCGGCATCGAGCAAAGCAATGAATTCTCCGCGCGCGACTCGCATTGCGGCATTGCGCGCCGCCGGTAGACCCCGATTCGACTGATAGATGTACTGTAGTCTGTCCCCCAGTTCGGGTTTGTAACGGTCTACGACTTCTTGCGTGTGATCGGTGCTGCCGTCGTCGACAATCACGATCTCCCAGTCTGGTCGCGTCTGGGCGAGCACGCTGTCGATGGCATAGGGCAGATAGACCGCCGCGTTATAGGCGGGCACGATCACACTGACGCGCGGTTTCATCTGTAGACCTCCTCTTCTTCTTCGGCGGCGATCTCGCTGAGAATAGGATTTTCGGAAAGATCCAACACTATCGGCTCGCTTCGGAGGCTTCGAAGTATGTAGGACGGCAATGACCGCACCCGTGAATCCAGCAGGCAAAGCGCGGCTGCGTAAATCGCGAGTCCCACCGAGCAGCGGCATAATGCGTTGAGCAAGTGCGAGGGTATTGCGATTTGGGAAGCCACCGCCCAGGCCGCGACCGCTGAGAATCCGTACTTGGCGAGCGCGGCGGGCCGCACGCCGATGGGCAGAATTCGCGACGATGCGAGCCATAACAGAAGAATTGTGACGGTGTGCGTGAGCAATAGGGCGACCGCCGCGCCTTGCAGGCCGAACCGCGGCAGTAAGATGCAATTCAGGACTACATTCAGCGCTGTCGAGCAGATCAGCGCCAGCGCCATGGTACCCGTTTTCTTCTGAATGAGCAGGCCCGCGCACAAAAACACATGGGTGGTATAGATCAGCAGGCCGCCCACCAGATAGGGAATTAGCTTGTCCGCTCCAAGGTATTTCGGCGACGCCAGCAACACCAGCGCGTCGTGCGATCCCAAGGTCACCAGCATATAGATGCCAGCCGCCGCCATCAAGTAGAAATCGAGCGACACATGCAGGAACTCCGTGGTCCGCTCGCGTCCCTCCGAGGTCCAAAGGCGCAGATAGATCGGTAAGATCGCCAAACCCAGCGGCACCGTCATCAGATCGTTGACATACTGCGATAAGCCGTAGGCGACCGAGTAATAACCCAGAGCTTCGGCGCCCAGATAATATCGCACGAGCGCACGGTCCGCCGTGAGCAGGATCACCCCCGCCAATTCATAGAACACCAGCGGTAATCCAAAACCGATGGCGGAACGAAACAGCACGCGGTCGAAACTGATCGCGCTCAATAGACGTCTGCGGAACAACCACAGCACTAACACCGCCACGAAGACCACTTCGGCGGCCATGGCCGCGGAGAAATAGGTGTGGACCGATCGCCCCAGACTAGGGAGAAACGCGCAGACTGTGCCGACGACCGCGGCTTTCATTAGCACCGACGCCGCGTTATACGCCGCGGTGCGTTCCTCGATGCGCAGGAAAGACAGCAAGATCGACTCGATGGAGCGCAGCAGGATCAGCGCCGATGCGAAGCACAGCAGAGTGGCGAGCGGGCCATCGATGAAATGTTTCAGCAGCAGTTTCACTGTTACCAGGAAGACCAGGGTAATAGCCACGGCCATGCCGCCAACGCCGAAAAGCATGGTCGAGTAATAAGTGCGGGCGGCCGGAGGGTTCGACGAAAATTCCTTTTCGTTATAGAACCGCAGGACCGAGTTTTGCATTCCCGCTTTTGAAAGGGCGGTCGGCACGAGCAGGATCTTCTGGATGAAGTCGATCATGCCGTAATCGGCCACCGAGAAGATCCGGGTGAAGATGGGAAAAGAAATGAAACCGATGGCCAGCCCGCCGAAAAGACCCGCCAAATAGTGCGACGAGTGCTGGATGAGCTTCTTCATTTCCCCGGCGACTGAGCGTGATAAGAGCATGTAATTCGTTCTTTGGAATCTAAGCGAGGACCGCGTCGTCCGCCAGCGCAATTTCCGCGGCGTCCGCTTCGTCGAACTCTTCCGCCGCGGCGGCTTCGACCTTTAGCGCGTGTGCGGCCATGCCGGCGATCACCCACAGATAGCCGCAAACCTGAAGATAGTTCCAGCGGTCTCCGAACATATTGGCTACGAATGCCGTTACTAACCAGCCCGCCAGGCCCAGCCCCAGGGAAGCATAGAAGGGATCCTTTGCGTGGCGCGAGAAGGACAGCCCCACACGGAAGGTCTTGCCCAACAGCCAGAGGAATAACGCCAGCCCGAAGACTCCGGTTTCGACCAGCAGTTTCAGGAAAAAGTTGTGGGTGTCTTCGTAATTTCCCACTCTGTGCATGTAAGCATAAGTGTTGAATCCCGACCCCAGTATGATATTGGCATCGAAAACCTGCATGGCGTCTTCCCACAGGGTGATGCGGGTTTCGGACGAATGGTCAAGTCCGCCGGTATCATAGGTCATCGTAACCCGCTGCCGGACGGCATTGGGCACCAGCGCGGTCCAAGTGAAGACGAAAGCGATCAAGGCCGCCAGCATCCAACGTTTCTTGGCCAGGCCCAGGAACAGCCAACCCGCCAGGATGGCCGCATAGGCGCCCCGTGACATGCTATACATCAGGCAGACTGCCGAGAGGCCGCCGAGCGCCCAGTATGCCAACCTGACAAAAAGATTCTTTTCAAAGGCCGCCAGAGCCAGCAGGAAAATAACGAACTGCGCCTCGAATGCGGCCATGCCATTGATCCCGGCGTAACCCATGCTGCCCGCATCCCGCAAGTCATAAGAGAAAGCGGAAAAATCGCGGCCGGCGACGGTGCTCAGGAAATTACGATCGAGCGCCAGCACTGCCAAACACATCATGATGACGATACCCTTCATCTGCAGCTTGCTCGGTTCTACTGCCGCTACTAATAGGAGCAGGGCCGGCATCATCATGTAATCCGCCCAGACCGAGAACCTCTCGCTGCCAGGGAAGGGAAGCGGCGCGCCCAGGTAAAGCGATCCGAGAATCAGCGAGAGAAAAGTAAAAACCGCGTAAATGAGGATGAGCGTGGTCCAGGGCGTCTTCGGAAGGACCGAGCCCTTCCTTCGTATCACGCCGATGGCGACCGCCAGCAAGACGATCGTAACTGCGCTGGCGCCGAGCGGAAGGTCGTTCAGGCGATACCGGAGCGTCTGTAAGGGAATGATGGGCGCCAGATAGAAGATACCGGCTACGGGCCGCCAGAAGATGCTCGCGAAAATCGCCAGAATGGCCCCGATATACAGGAGCATCGCCAGCGATCCTTCAGCGCCAAAGTGGAGTGACATAGGGCTATGAGGTGTTAGCTGAGAAGTTCAGTGGCGGGACCGGTCTGGGCCGCCATGGCGGAGCCGGTCCGCGGCTTGCGAGCGCCGCCTATGCCCAGAAGACACATCGCGCGGGCCAATCCATAAGCTGCGTACAAGGCGGTCAGCGGCAGCAGATAGTTCCACCTCTTGCGTTCCGCGCAAGCCAGCAGCGCCAGCGCCAATGGGCCGATCAACAACGCGGCGCTGCCCCCGAGGGCGTTCGGCGCGCTGCCCGAAATGGCCCCGGCGCATACTCCAAAAACCGCCATCGTCACGGCCAGCAGCATGTAGACGGCAAAAAACATGGCCTTCCGCGACTTCGAGTGCAGCACATCGCGCAGGAATACCCGGTGTACATTCACTCCGTGCCAGGACTGCTTTCTATAGAATCCCGACAGAGTTTGCGGAGTGCCCAGGTGCACTGCACTCAGCGACGGGATGGCCAGTATGGGAACTCCGGACAGGGCGGCGCGGTCGCAGAACTCGGTATCTTCGCTGGTGACGATCGTTTCGTCGAAGCCACCGAGATTCATAAATAACTCGCGGCTGATGGCCGTGTCGCCGCCCGGAACGTACGATACCGGGCCCTCCTTCATGCGCCAAAGATCGCCGTACCAGGCTCGGGCCACCCACGATGAATTTTCCGGGATGCGATACTGCGCGCCCACGATCCGGCCGTCATCCGCGCGCAGCAGGTCCACAATCTGCGCCAGCCAGTGATGGGGCGCCACGCAATCCGCGTCCAGGAAGGCGAGAAATCCGCTCCTGGCGGCCGCCGAACCCGCGTTCCGTAGGGCGGAAATCCGGAAGCCGCTTCTTTCGAGGACCGTGATCGCCAGCGAGCCGCCGAAACTTTCCGCGATCTCTTTGGTCCGATCTGTCGATCCATTGTCGACCACAATGACTTCGAAGCGGGCCTTCGGCAGCGTTTGTTGCTGCAGGGATGCCAAACATCGCGCGATGACGCTCTCTTCGTTCAGCGCCGGAACGATCACGGATATTGCCGGCGGCGTATGGGATCCGGAATCGCTATCGAGGCAGTCCATCTTATGCTTTCTGCGCCAACGCCGCCATTACTTGCGACCCGAGCACGTCCGTCTGCAGCGGGCTTCCATGCGTCTTCAGATACTTGACATTGCTGTAATAACAATCGCCGTAATCGGAAATCCGTCCGCTTTCGAAGGCGGCTTTTATTTCGTAAATTCCGTCTTCGAGCCTCTTCGAACAAGTGAAGCCGAGCTGGCCCTTAATTTTGTCAAAAGAGACCCGATAACTGCGGCGGTCCGAATTTTCGACGTGCTCGACCCGGGTGTGGGGGAAGAATTGCAAGATTTTGGCCGCCACGTCCGTCAGAGTATAATTGAGCCGGCTGTCGCCCACGTTGTAGATCTGGCCGCCGACCAGCGCCACGGGCGCCTCCAGCACGCGGATAATGGCGGCCGCCGCATCGGCCACATGCAGGAAAGGCCTCCACTGCTCGCCATTGTAGATGGTGACTACCTTCTCTTTGAGCGCCTTGGCGGTCAGCAGATTCACCACCAGGTCGAAGCGCGGCCGCGGCGACAACCCGAAAATAGTGGAGAAACGCAGAATCGTAGGATGGAAACTGTCATTAGCCGCTGCGAGCAGAACTTGTTCGGAATCGACTTTGGTGTCGGCGTAGAGCGAAATGGGCTGCACTTGCGAATTCTCGTCCATGATCGCCTCGGAGGCGCCATACACGCTGCAGCTCGAGGCGAAAATGAAGCGCTGCGCCTGTTCGCCCTTCGCGATCTCGATCATCATTCGCGTAGCCGCATAGTTGATTTCCAGCGCGGTCTTATGGTCCCGATCGCAGGCCGGGTCGCCCACGATGGCCGCCAGATGGATCACCGCGCCGGCCCCTCGCATGGCGCGAACCACATCCTGGATGTTGCGGCAGTCGCCCCTCATGAATTCCAGGCGCGGATGATCGAGCACCTCCTCGATTGCGGACGCGCCATAGACCAGGCTGTCGAGGACCCGCACCCGGAATCCGCGCTTCAACAGCGTTCGGACCACCAGCGATCCTATATAGCCCGCTCCGCCCACCACCAGCACCAGTTCGCCCCGCGGCACCATAGCCGGCCGTTCCGCCTTTTCATGTTCGAACAACGTGTGCTTCAGCCAGCGGATGCCAGGCGTGCCGACAACCACCAGGGCCGCAAAAATCAGCGCGGCCGTGCGCGGCAGGGTCTCCGAGTTAGGCAACAGAAAACTGGCCGCCAACATACCTAACGCGGCAATTCCCGCGCTGGACGCTGCCCGCCGCAAAGCCAGTGCTTTGCTGTAAGTACGGGATGTCGTATACAACCCGCTCAACGCGTAAAAGCCTGGGAATAATATCGACAGAGGCAAAAATAGAGTGAGATAGTAGTGACGCAGCTCGGACAATCCCAGGCGCACGGATTGCTCGGAGCCTGTTTGGAACTGCAGCGCCATGACCATGAGCGCAGCCAACATAGCTGTCTGTACGATCAGGAGATCTGCCACTACGCGAAGTGCAATTCGGGAAAATCCCGACACAATACCTGCTGGCTTCATTTTAGTAGTCCACCATTTTTTATAGAAATTGAGGCCATTTGTGGAAGTGCTTGGTTATCCGGCGTTAGTCGCCGGCGGCGGCCATTGCGGCCCAATTCTTCTTGCGCGCTTTAGCGGCAATCTGTTTTACTGCGTTCGCCACATACTCCACCTGCGCCTCGGTCATCGCCGGAAACAGCGGCAGCGAAATTAAGCGGGGATACAGTTCCAGAGCATTGGGAACCCGATTCTGGCGCAAGTTAGCGTAGGGCGCGAAGAAGGGGTGCAGCGGAATTGGGATGAAGTGAACGCTGGTCCCCACGCCGCGCTCCCTCAGTTGAACGATGAACTCGTCGCGCCCGATGCCCAGCCGCTCCAGATTGAGTTTCAACGTGTAAAGGTGCCAGGCGTGGCGGCAATCCGCCTTGTCAGCCGGCGGTTCCACTGCTTCTACATCCGCCAGCAGGTTGTTATATAGCTCCGCGAAGCGCGCACGAGCGGCGATGAACCCTTCCAGTTTCCTCAGTTGGTGGATACCAATGGAAGACTGAATGTCGCTCATGTTGTACTTGAAGCCCGATTCCAGGACTTCATAGCCCCAGTGGCCGCGATCCGAATAGCGGTTCCAGGCATTCTTGCTGATGCCGTGCAGCGACAGGACCTTCATCCGGGAGGCCAGTTCTTCGTCGTGCGTCACAACCATGCCGCCCTCACCCGTGGTCATATTCTTCACCGCATAGAAGCTGAAGACCGAGGCCGCGCTATGCTCGCCGGTGAGTGCGTGCGCCGCGCCCGCGTGCCGGCCTTTGTACAACGATCCGGCGGCGTGCGCGCAATCCTCGATGACGTCCAGCCCGTGCCGGCGGGCGAGAAACCAGATCGCTTCCATATCGCACGGCAAGCCCGCGAAGTGTACCG
>Ga0302320_10016696_pt1 | contig 14965 bp, 17 predicted proteins | sample Bog_T0_3_FD_202130 | JGI IMG/M metagenome (GOLD analysis project Ga0302320, IMG submission 202130) | Peat permafrost microbial communities from Stordalen Mire near Abisko, Sweden - Bog_T0_3 | ecosystem: Environmental > Terrestrial > Soil > Wetlands > Peat | place: Sweden: Abisko, Stordalen Mire... | reverse complement strand
GCGTCGCCGAGAGCATCGAACTGGCGTGATTGGTAAGCTGTAACTTACGGTAAGAATAAACTTACCAATGCGCCCTGTCAAGCGTTTTTGGATATTTTATGAGGAAGTGAAAAACACCCTGTTCGCTTCTCTCGCCGTTCTGACTTTTTCCTCCGCGCTGGCCGCGGCCGCGCCAGACCACGTAGATATCACCTGGCTCTCCATCTCCAACATCCATTACGAAATGGGATTGCACAACATCCTCACTGACGGCTACATCACCCGCATCCCTCAGAGCGAGTTCCATGGAGGAGGCGGCGGGCTGGCCAACACTGCACACGCCTGGCTACCCGATGTGAACGGCATCACCCGAGTCCTCAACGCGCTGGGCGGCCCGAAGAAGATCAACCTGCTGCTCACGGGGCACAGCCACTTCGATCACCTGGCCGAGTTCTGGAAAAACCAGCTATAACGGCCCTCCGGCCCATCCACTGTAAATAAGGAACGCTCGATTGCCGCCGCCGTTGGGAAAGTCTTCGGCGACTCCTCCATGGAGCCCTCGTCCCACGGATCTGGAATCCCCTGTCGTCATCGACGGCAAGGATTACGGGGCGCCGCTCGAAAACCTCAAAGCCGCCATGCACGACGCGGGACTCGAATCGGTCGATCTGTGGATCGGAAGTACCGGAGTCGCGCTTGCGCAGAAAGTGATCCCCGTGATCCACCCGAAGGCCTACCTGCCTGTGAACTGGGACGGACTCTTTGGGACATTTGAAGCGGGAGTGCCCAAACCGTTTGCCGACGCGCCCATGGAGAAACTCTTCGCGGACGAAGGCGTCGCTTTGATCCGTCCCCGCCAGTATGGGGACAAATGGCGACTTGACCGATCGGGCGTGAAGCCGGTTCCGAAAACAGCAGTTCAGCGCGCGCTTGGGTTCTGAGGCGTTGCAACAAACCGGGCGTTTTCGCGGTCCTTGCGGGCGTGCTCCACATCGAACACCTGGTTATGGATTACGATCCAGATGCCGGGTTTCAGGACACGCGCGGCGAAGAGGCTTTCGGTGAGATTCTGGAGGCCGTCGGAGCGCTCGAAGCCCAGCGGGGTCATGGCTCCGGTCAGGATTACGGGGTGCTGGACGCCTTTCAGGCGGGCTTTGAGAAGGCGACCCGTTTCGACCATGGTATCTGTGCCGTGGGTGACGATCACGGGGCCGTCGGCGGCCTTGACGTTCACGACGGCCAGCACGAGTTCGCGATCGGCATCGGTCATTTCAAGGCTGTCCTTATTCATGAGCGGCGTGACCTCGATCTGCGCATCGGGCAGCCGCAGGGACTGAAGATAGCGGTCGATTTTCGCGCTTACGTTCTGCACCTGGCCGGACTGCTCGGAATAGATTTTCTCGATGGTACCGCCGGTGGTGACGAGGTGGATCTTCATGAATTGGGGCCAAAGAGGAACCGGAGGACGAAAGGCAGGCGCGATCCCCAGGCTCTTTCGCTATGGTAAGCTCCTTCGTCTTCCATGTAGGCGAGGTCGACGCCGGGCTGCCAGCCTTTGCGGCAAAGGAGTTCTTTGAGGAGGCGGGCGTCTCGGACGATGCGGCCGGGGTGGTTACCTTCGGCGGTTCCGATATCGAGCCAGATTTTGGGGCGCGGGTTGGGAGTGGGGTTATCGCGGATCATGCGAAGGATGCCGCCGTTGCGCCACCAGACCGACGGAGAAAGCACGGCGAGTTTGCCGAAGACTTCGGCGTGGCTGAGTCCGATGTAAAGGGTGGCGAGGCCGCCCAGGGAGGAGCCGCCGAGACCGGTGTTGTTCGCGTCTTCGAGGGTGCGGTATTCGCGATCGATGAACGGCTTGAGTTCCTCCACGATCATGGCGGAATAGAAGGAGGCTTTGCCGCCTTCATGGCCGTAGGCGCTCGGGAGGGGGGTGTATTCGTCAATGCGGGCGGGTCCGGTGTTGTAGATGCCGACGATGATGAGGGGCTCGATGAGGCCGGCGTGAATGAGCGCGTCGGCGGTCTCGTCCGCTTGCCATTCCTGACCCTGGAAAGCGGTCTCGGGATCGAAAAGATTCTGGCCGTCGTGCAGATAGAGAACGGGGTAACGGCTGCCGGGCGATTCTTCGTAGCCAGGGGGAAGATAAACGATGATGTCTCTGTCTTCGGGCAGGTGGCGCGAGTGGAACGCGCGGTGCAACCGGAAATCGCTAGTGAGCGTAATAGACGTAATGATAGCGAAGCTGGCATTCTGCCTGGCGATTCCGGCGGCGGCTGGCGCGCAGGACGCGGCGGAAATCATCCGCAAGGCGGTCGATCAATACGAGAAGAACGACCGGGCATTGCGTAACTATACCTGGAAGTCGCGCGCGGTGGCGCGGGAACTTGACGGTAAAGGCGCCGTAAAAAAAACCCACACGACGCTTGGCGAAACTATGTATATCGGTGGGCAGCAATACACTCACAGGCTCGAATACGATGGGAAGCCTCTGGCCGCCGACGTCGAGAAGCGCGGGCACGAGGCTCTGGACCGCGCGGCCAGGGACGCCGAGAAGATGACGCCGGAAGAGCGGAAAGCGCGGGAAGACGAGAGCTATCGGAGGCATTCGAGTCGCGATCCGATGAGCCATGTTCCGAAAGCTTACAATCTGACGATTGTCGGTGAGCCGGAGGTGAATGGCCGCGCGACCTGGGAGATTCACGCGATTCCGCGCAAGGAATACAGGGGGCAGTACGCTTCTCTGTTCCACAACATCGAGGGCACGTTGTGGATCGACAAAGAGGATTACGCATGGGTTCGATTCGACGCGGATACGACGGACACGATTTCATTCGGCTTCTTCCTCGCGCGGATTGCAAAAGGGACGCGGATCTTCGTGGAAAGAACGCGGGTAAATCAGGAGGTGTGGGCTCCGCGGATGTTCTCTTTGAAGGCCTCGGCACGCTTGGGCCTGGTGAGGAGCGTCAATACGGAACGCGAGGTTTCCTTTTAGCGATTACCGCCGATTCCGGACCGATGCCCGCCTGATGTATCCGGAGTAACAAAGCCTGGTACCGGAGCACTTTCCAGGGGGGCGGGGAAAATGGTACGGTCCAGTAATCGGAGGACTGTTCGATGTTGAATCGAGGACGGCTGATAGTTATGGCCGCGATCACCGGTTTTTTGGTTTTCGGAGCGAAAGGCCAGGCGGCGACACTGATCGGGGATGGATTCGGCAGGAGTGGGTCGCCGGGGATCGAAGCGCAGATCGTACCTGAAGACGTCGCGCGAGGCGCAAGCGATTACGCAGCGCTGGACACGAATCCCCTCGGGACTCTGCCGGTAGCGTCAACGCCGGAGCCATCCACGGATGCCATGCTTTTGGGTGGGGTGGCGTTGCTCGCGGCTGCGGGATTCAGGCGCCGGAACCGCAGATAACCGACATCTCTTGACTGTGCGGAAACTTACCTCCAGCCACAATAGCGTCTAAAATACCGGGACGGCGGGATTCCTGGCCCGTTCCTCACGATGTATTCTTTAGGCGAATCATGAGACGCGCGACTCAGTTCGATTTACATCAGCGTCTGGAGGCGTATTTCGCGACTGCGCGCCGGGATGCGTCAAAAACGCCTTCGCACTGGCAACTCTATGCGGCAGCGACAGGATCGGCGCTCGCCATGCTCACAGGGGCTTCGGCTTCGATTGTGGGGGACGGCCATTGGGTATCGGCGGAACCGATGCGGGATTTCCTGGCGGACCGGCAGCACATCGGCGCCTCTCGGAACGCGCCCTCGATCAAAGCGGCACGTCTGGCCATGCAGCGGCAGGATTCGGCTCTGCGCAGCCCGCGCGAACGCGACGAAAGCTCCCGCCATTTCGCCGGGCGGCGTGGTGCCTCTTTACAGCACCGTGAACACAATACAGCCTGGCGAATGGGCTTCCATCTACGGCGACAATCTGACCAACGTGACGGCGATGTGGAAGGGCGATTTCCCGACCTCTCTGGGAAATACGACGGTCGAAATCAACGGCAAGGCGGCGTACCTTATCTTACGTCAGTTCCAAACAGATCAACGTTCAGGCTCCGGACGATACGGCCAGAGGCCTGGTGACGGTGGTGGTAACCAGCCCGATGGGCAAGGCCGTTTCGAACGTGACGCTGAATGCGACATCGCCCTCGTTCGACCTGATCGATTCAAAACATATTGCGGGAATCATTCTCAGATCGACCGCGCCGGGAGCGTATGGCGGGGGAAGCTACGATGTGCTGGGACCCACGGGCAGTTGTCTCGGCTATCGCACGGTTGCCGCGCAATCCGGTGACGTGGTGACGCTGTTCGGCCTGGGGTTCGGTCCCACCACCCCGGCGGTTCCGGCGGGCAAGCCGTTTTCGGGCGCTGCGCCGATCAACAGTCCGTTCACCCTGTATCTGAACAATGTGTCCGTCCAGCCAACCTTCGTCGGGCTGTCGAGCGCCGGCCTTTATCAGGTGAATCTGGTGGTGCCGGCGGGAATTGGCGCGGGGGACTTACCTGTGCTGGCGGTTGTCGGCGGGATGCAGACCCAGCCGGATGTATTATTTTCGTTGCCTCTGGCGGGACAGACGAATCCGGGAGTTGCGACCTGCGGGAATAGCGGGACCGGAACCGGAACCGTTGGGGGCACCAACTTCGGACCCACGGGCGGGTCGGGCGGCGGAACCGGCTGGGGACCGACGGGCGGAACCGGCGGCGGGGGCGGAACGGGTGGCGGCGGTGGAACCGGTGGCGGCGGAGGCTCGGGCGGCGGCGGGACCGAGGCCCGGCTGTTCTATCACGGCAAGCCCTATCTGCCCCGGCTGCGATATCCAACCCTCGGCGAGGAGAGTTGACGATGTTTTCTCACATTGCTGTGCGCGTAGCTTTGGCCGGCGGGCTTTCTGTTGCGGCGTTCGGCGCGACGGCGCCGGTACCCAGGGATGCTCTGGAACTGGCGACGGGCGATATTCAAGTAGCGGATACAGCCGAGAGCCGGAAGGCGGCTCTTCATCTTCTGGTCCGCGCCCGGGGCAGTTACGGCCTGCAAAGCGGCGGGCGCGGTTATGACCTGAAGGTCAGTTTCACGGTGGATTCCGGCGGCCAGACGGATTACGACGGCGCATGGAAAATGGAAGACCGGTTCGACCCCGCGCAGGGTTTGCTCTGGTCGGCTGAAGCTTCCGCCGGATACCGTTACCGCGGGATTTCGGGCAAGGACAAGACTTACTTCGGGAGTGGGACCTCGACCACGATTCCGCTGCGCCTCCAGGAAGTGCGCGCGGCCCTGTTCAACGCTCTTGCGGATCCGGCGACCATGAGTCGAGCGTCGATCCGAACGGTCGAGACTGCTTTCAACGGCGCGCCGGTTACCTGCATTCTGGTCTCGGGAACGGCTAACTCCGCGAGCGCGGACGGACGGCAATGGGACGAGACGGAGGAATGCGTGGATCGGGCGGGCTTGCTGCGAATTCACTCGCAGATCCCGGGACGGTACTTCGCTTACGAATACTCAAACGATCTGCGCTTCGCCGGGCATGCCCTTCCCCGCAAGGTGATTGTGAGCGAAGGCGGCCGGACCGTGTCCACCATTTCGGTCGACAGCCTGACGGAGCTTCCGTCCCTGAGCAAAGATCTCTTTGTGCCGACCGAGCAGATGAAGGCGCGGGGACCATCGGTCGCAATGGGCTCGGCGCAGAAGATTTCGCGCTTTGCCGGGCCGGTTCCGCTCACGCCCGAGATTGCGGTTCAGCCGGTTTGTTTGTTTGGACTGGTGACGTCTTCGGGGCAGTTGATCGAGTTGCATTCCCTGCAGCCGAACGATCCTGACAGCACAGCGGCTCTGGAGGATGCGCGGAAGATGAGTTTCCCGCCTCAGCCGCCCGGCGGCCGGCCTCAGCAACACTTCATTTTCATCATCGAGAAATTCCCGGCTACTGAAAAGTGAGGTGGGTCGAGGCTTCGAAGTGACGGTGGTTGCTGTACTCCACGTCGATTCGATACTGGGTGCCCGAGGCATAGCGAATCAGAAAACTCGCCGCGATGGGCAGCAGGTGGCGTTCTTCTCCGATCGTCACATAGCCCCAGGTAACCTGTTCGGTTCTTTCGATAAACCGGGAACCGGGCGGGAAACCTTCGGCGTCTTCTTCGAGGCGCATCACATTGCCGCTCGCCTGATCTATGAATACGTCTCCTGAGCGCGGAGGATTGGAAGTCCTGCCATTCTCAGTGAAGTAGGCGAAGCATCCATCCGGGGGAGAACTGAACTGGTAATCGAGCACCGGCTGGCCGCGCACCTCGGCCGATCCCGCGAAATCGAGCGTGGTGGGGCATTGGGGGTCGAACAAAGGCCTGAGTTCGGTGCCGAATCCGCCGGCCCATTTGAATCCGGGCAGTTCGTCAAACGGCTTTTTCCAGGGTTTGCCGTTCCTGCGGATATTCTCCCGGACAGCGCTGTTTTCTCGGAGAGTGATCTCGGTTTGAATCGTGTCGGCGACACGCCACTTTGAAGAGCCCGGGTCTCTCTGGTAGCGTTTCGCGGTTTCGTCAGCGACGTAGTTGGGCATGTGGGAGACGTAGGCCAGAACGACTTCGCGAGCATGCTCCAGCCTGGGGTCTGCCTTGCCATCCCCAAAGGCCGCGTCGAGAAGAAGAGCCGGAACGATCAGAGCCGCGAGCATATGGTAAATCTATCCGCTCTGGATGGCGATGGCAAGGGCGCTCATAACACAGAGTACAGGTGGCAAAAGATCTTCAATATCTATAGGGATTCAGGCGATACACACACCACAGCAAGGTGGTTATCTTTCTCGCAAAATATTTCGGTTCTACCCCTTGCCACGTGTCACAAACCTGCTATATAGTGAGGATTCATGACCCGCCACGTGGCCAGCTATTTTGGTTATTGGTTTTGGAGCCCCACTCCTTAGTGGTGTTGGTTTGCGGATTCAGCAGTTGCTTTAAACCAACCCACTCGCAAGAGTGGGTTTTTTATTTTCAGGTACTTCAAAGAGGAAAGAAACTCGGAAATGATTATTTCAATGCGTCTACATGCAACCAGGCAGGAGATCGATCACGTTTGTGAGCGAGTGAAGGATTTCGGATTCCGGGTCCATTCGATTGAAGGTGAGGAGCGGGTCGTCATCGGAGTCGTCGGGGCGGGCGGCGACGTTACGGCTTGCCTGGAATCGCTGGAGGCAACGCCTGGCGTAGAGCGCGCGGTGCGGATTTCGGCGCCCTACAAGTTCGTCAGCAAGGAGTTCCGCAAGGAGCGCACGGTCATCAAGGTGGGCAAGGCTGAAATCGGCGGCGACGAGTTCGTCATGATGGCGGGGCCGTGTTCGGTCGAGAGCGAGCGCCAGATCATGGAAACGGCCGAGGCCGTGGCGGCGGCGGGGGCGAAGATCCTGCGGGGCGGCGCGTTTAAGCCGCGGACCTCGCCTTACGATTTCCAGGGGATGGAAGGCGATGGCCTGAAGCTGCTGGCGAAGGCTCGGGAAGCGACCGGTCTCGCAATCATCACAGAGGTGATGAGCGACAGCGATGTGGACCTGGTGGCCGAGTATACCGACATCATGCAGATCGGCGCGCGCAACATGCAGAACTTCGCGCTGCTGAAATCGCTGGGCAAATGCGGACGTCCTGTGATGCTGAAGCGCGGGCTGAGCTCGACGATTAAAGAGCTGCTGATGTCGGCTGAGTATGTGGTGGCGCATGGGAACCCGCAGGTGATGCTGTGCGAGCGCGGGATTCGGACGTTTGAGACGGCGACACGCAATACCTGCGATATCACGGCCGTGCCGGTGCTCAATGAGTTGACGCATTTGCCGGTGATTCTGGATCCGAGCCACGCGACAGGTAAGCGGAGTCTGGTGCCGGCACTGGCGCGCGCGGGGGTGGCGATCGGGGCGGACGGCATGATTGTGGAGGTTCATCCGTGTCCGGAGAAGGCGGTGAGCGATGGAGCGCAGTCGCTGACCATCGAGGGTTTCCGGAGGATGATGCAGGATTTGAAGGGTTACATTAAGTTGTGGGAAGCGGAGAGGGCATCGGAACTGGCTCTGGCGTGAAGCGCTGGATTTGGATTCTGCTCGGCGCGTTGGTTTTTGTGGCCCTGGCGCTGGGGCATCGGGCGTGGAAGCAGCACGAATTCTTTCTGCCCGAGTCGCTGTTTTCGCGGTTCCCGGCCGAGGAGGCCAGCGCTCTGAGCGTCGATGTAGCGACGCTGCGCAAGGCCGGGTTGCTGGCAGGGTCGAAAGATCCGCTGGAACCGGAGTATAAAGCTTTCCTTGAAAGCACGGGCTTCGACTATCGGCGCGACCTCGACTCGCTGGCCGCTTCCTTTTCAAAAAGCGGCAATTACTTTATCGCGCGAGGCCGGTTCGATTTCGATAAGCTGCGCACATACGCCATCCGCCAGGGGGGGACGTGTTTTGAATCGCTGTGCCGCATGCAGGGGTCGCAGCCGGACCGGCATATTTCATTCCTTCCGCTGCGGGAGGACGCGCTGGCGCTCGCGGTGGCGCCTGACGACCTCGCAGCTTCCCGGCTGTCTAAAACCGGCACGCCTGTTTCCGCTCGGCTTCCTGATTCGCCCGTTTGGTTCTCTGTGCCTGGCGCGCTGCTCAGACAGCCGGGCTCGGTCCCGCCGGGGGTGAGGTTCATGCTCTCGGCATTGACGAATGCGGATCGGGTGCTGATCACGGTGGGGCCGGGCGGGTCGGGAATCGAGGCACATCTTGAAACGACCTGCCATTCGCCGGACGAAGCGAAGCTGCTGGCGAGCCAACTGCGTTCTACGGTTGCGGTTCTTAAAGACGAGATGCCGCGCAATCAGGAAATCCGCGACGACGATCTGGCGAGGACGCTGGCGGCGGGCATCTTCGAGCAGGCCGGTTCGCGCGTCACAGGGCGGTGGCCTATCTCGAAAAACCTCATCGACAGCCTGACCGCGGGGATCTGAATGCCAGGCCGCGTGGTGGTTTGCGGGAACGTGGTTTACGACATTTACGCCCGGCCGGTGGAACAGGTCCGGTGGGAAGCGACCACGGTTATCGACGATCTGGAAACGGAGCTGGGCGGCAACGGCGGCAGCACGTCTTACACGCTGGCGAAGCTAGGGATTCCAGTATCGCTGGCGACCCTGTTGGGGCGCGATGCAAACGGCGCCTGGCTGCTCGATCGATTGAAAGGCGCAGGCGTGGATGTGAGCCTGGCGCAGCGGGTGGATGCGGCTACGTCGGTGGCGGTTTCGCTGATTCGGGGAAACGGTGAACGGGCGCTGCTGTACAAGCTGGGCGCGGCGTCGGAGGCGTTTGCTCCGTTTGAGTTCCCCGAGGGCGCGGAGCATTTTCACATCTCCGCGGTATATCGAATGCGCGATCTGCGCGTCCGCGCGCCCGAGCTTCTGAAACAGGCGCGGGAAGCCGGATTGCGCACATCGCTCGACACCCAGTGGGATACCGAAGGCGAATGGATGAAGGTGCTCGCACCGAGCCTGCCGTTTGCCGCTTATACGCTGCTCAACGAAGACGAAGCGCGTCATCTGACGGGCCACGGCGATCCCGATCGCGCCGCGGAAAGCCTCAGAAGTCTGGGCGCTACGAATGTTGTGATTAAGCTGGGCGCCCGCGGCTGCTGGGTGAACGGCGCGGCGGTGCCAGGCTATGCGATTGAGGTTGTCGATACAACTGGCGCGGGCGACTGCTTCGTCGGCGGGTTCCTCGCAGCCCTGCAGCGCGGGCTCACGGCGCTCGAAGCGGCGCGTTTCGCCAACGCAGTGGGCGCGATGTCGGTGGGGCGCGTGGGAGCTATCGCGGGCGTCCGCGACTGGGATACGACGCTCGACTGGATTGGGCATTCCGGTTCGGAATTAAAGTCGTAGGAAGTTTCTGCCGATAGAGCATCGTGCTCTGGAGCAAATATGTTCGAAACACTGGAAAATGACTCTTTCGCAATCGGCAAGCCTGAGACGGAAAGTCCGTTCGGCGCTAACCCACATTTAGTTCCCGTCGGCAGGGGGGAACCCGAGGCCATCGAGCGCTCGATATCGGAGCTGATGGGGGATGCGCCGTTGCGCGAGGCCATGGACACCATCGCGATGCTCCAGCAGACGATCGAGCAAAAAGATCAGGCGCTGATCCAAAGCACGATCGCGGCTTCCACGGCGCACCAGCAACTGGAGAAAGCAAAGACTCAATACGAGCACCTTCGCAAGAAACTCACGACAGTAGTCAAGGCTCATGAAACGCTGACTCAGAAGGTCGCCGAGGCGGAGCAGGCGGACCTGAGCCAGGAAAAGATGATCCCGGAATCCGCCGTCGTCCAAATGAAGGAGCAGTGGCGAGTGGCCCAGAAGTCAATGGAGCGCGAACATACGCGGCTTCGGGGGGAACTGGCCAAAGCCAAGGCGGGATGGCATCAGGCCGGCCAGGAACTCGAGACGCAAACGCGCGCACGCCGCGCGGAGGCCGCCCATGCGTCATTGAAGGTCGCCAATCTGGAGCGCGAAGTCGAGGCGGTGCGGGACAGCGGGGCCAGTGCGGTGGCAGCGGCAAAGGGCGGGAACATGTGGGTACGGCTATCGGGAACGGCCGCCGCGACCGCCGTAGTCATGCTGGCGCTGGGTGTTTGGTGGCAATACGGGCGCGATGCTTCAGGACGCCCCGCTGCGGCAGAAGCCACGTCAGCGTCCGCTGCTGTTACGGCTCCCGTGATCCCGGCTCGAAGCAGCACTGCTCAAAGCATCACGGCGACGGCGGGTCTCAGCGGGTTGATGGGTTCGCGGGGAGCATTCCAGAAGGCGCTCGGGCGGCTGAACAGTAGTCTGTATGGGCCGATCGGGGTCAGTCCGGAACAAATCCTGCGCGCGGTTCGCGAGAGCAATGCGAAGACGAATCCCAATGTCTGCAATTTCCAGTGGAACAACGGCCAGCCGGCGCTCTATTTCGGCGGTGCTCAGGTATCGCTCGGTTCCAGTCTGGACTCTTGTGCGGATGCGGTGGAACAATATCTTCGTCCTTCACGTGGTCCCGCCAACGGAGCGCCGGTGGTCTCGGCAAAGAAGTAATTGCCGTCGAAATGCCCTAATGTCTCTCGGTTGAACTGCCGATGAATACCTTCCTGGGCATTCTTCAAAATCCCGAGTCGCGCCGGCCGATTCCTCGGCTGGCGGAGCGCCAAACTCGGCCTCCGGAGACGGGCCGGAACGTGGCTCGCCCGCCCGAACCGGCTCGCCCCAAAAACGAGAATGGCGGACTGGTCGCTACGCTTCGCAAATCGCTCGCCGACAAAGACGCGGCCCTGCAGAGGACCTCGTATGCGGCGATCCGCCTGCAGAAGCAACTGGAAGATTCGATCAGGCAGAACAAAGTCCTGCGAAAGCAACTGAGCGCATTCGGAGTTCGGGGCACACGCCCGGCCGCCGTTCCGTCGACCGCAGTCCCTCAGGATCGGGCAGGATTGCGGAAGCGCGAAGCTGCGGCCCGGTTGGCCGTCGTCGCGGGCGAAGAACGCCGCAGACGGAATCGAAACCGTCTTGCAGCCGCTGCTGTTGCGGCTGCCGTTTTGATCCTGGCCTGCGGGATCTGGTCGCTGCTGCCGGATACGAAACCTTTGGCGCCGTTCGAAGCCGAAAAGACGGATTCTCCGCCTCCCCGGCCTGTCGGAAGAGTCATCGTCGAGAGAACGCTCACGGGGAAGGAGGTGCCGGAGCCAGGAACCGCATCGACCGCAAGAGTCCGCTTTGAATACTCGCTGAACCGCCTGAACCGAGCGCTTGTCTATGCGCCTTTCGGCTCCCCGGAAGAGGTCCTGCGCAGCGTTCGCGAAAGCGGCGATCCCGGCGCGTTCCCGGTCTGCGATTTCTCCTGGAATTATGGTCAGCCGGCACTGCTTTATCATGCGGGGATGCCGCTCGATGTCGCGCTCAACCGGTGTGCCACGGCTGTCGAAAGCTATGTGTTCCGGCAAGCAAAAGCCCCGGCCGCAAGCGGCCGGGGCGGGTAAAGGCATCGATTCGATTCGCTCAGGGCTTCGGAACGCTGTTGATCGTGTGCAGAACCCTTGAGACGATCTGATAGGGATCGCCCTGGGAGTTCGGCCGCCGGTCTTCCAGATAGCCTTTGTAGCCGTTCTTGATGAAGTTCACCGGCATGCGGATGGATGCGCCGCGATCGGAGAGACCGTAGCTGAACTTATCGATCGCCTGGGTTTCGTGATGACCGGTCAGGCGCAGGTGGTTGTCCGGTCCATAGACGGCGATGTGCTCGGCAACATTGTCCGAGAACGCCTTCATGAGCGATTCGAAGTACTCCTTGCCGCCCACTTCGCGAATGTATTTCGTCGAGAAGTTGCAGTGCATGCCGGATCCGTTCCAGTCGCCTTTAATGGGTTTGCAGTGCAGCTCCATGTCGACTTCGTACTTCTCGCCAAGGCGCATCATCAGATAGCGAGCGGCCCAAACGTCATCCGCGGCTTTGGCCGACCCTTTGGCGAAGATCTGGAATTCCCACTGGCCCTTGGCCACTTCGGCATTGATGCCTTCGTGGTTGATGCCGGCGGCGAGGCAGAGATCGAGATGCTCCTCGACGATCTGGCGGGCCAGACTGCCCATGTACTTGTAGCCAACACCGCAATAATACGGACCCTGCCCAAGAGCGGGATGGCCGTCTTTCGGGAAGCCGAGCGGACGACCGTCCTTATAAAGAAAGTATTCCTGCTCAAGGCCGACCCAGAGGTCAGGATCGTTCTCGATGGTGGCGCGAAAATTCGTGGAATGCGGTGTGAGATCCGCATGCAGAACTTCGCTCAGCACGATGTAGCCATTGGTCCGGCTGGCATCGGGATACAACGCCACGGGTTTCAGTACGCAGTCGGAACTCTTGCCTTCCGCCTGCATGGTGGAACTGCCGTCGAAGCCCCAGTTAGGGAGATCGGCGAGCGTCGGAGGCTGCTCAAAAGCCTTGACGAGGGTCTTGCCGCGCAGGTCAGGGACGGGTTTTTTACCGTCGAGCCAGATATATTCGAGTTTGTATTTGGTCATGTGGATTTCGTTTTCACCTATCGTTTTCGCCTAATCATGGAGCCGAGTCGGCTCGGTTTGAACGCACTGAAAAACAGCGGGATCTGCCTGCCCTCGAAAACGGATTTGTCTCCCTCGGGTAGGGTGTTTCTATCTGGTAAAAGATTCAGTATCTATGAGAACTACGCCCAGGGCAATCGCTTATTTTTATCTGCCGGATTCCTTCGCTTAATCAGGCTGCCGGAGCCGATGTGGAACTACAATTGGCGTTTCGCTTGACGAGCGCCGGGCAAACCAGCGACACTTCGTTATTACATTCTGGCGGCCCGCGTTCGACTGCCCCATTCTTCGGAGCCCCGCATGAAACGCATATCGCTGACCACCTGGATTCTGATCGCTCTCGTGGGCGGAATTGCCTTTGGAGCGGTGCTGCCTGGGCCGGCTAAAGAACTGGGGATTCTGGGGACGATCTTTCTTCGGCTCATCAAATCGATCATCGCTCCGCTGCTGTTCGGGACGCTGGTGGTGGGCATTGCCGGGACCGGGAACGTCAAGACGATGGGCCGGATTGGCGGCAAGGCCATTCTGTACTTTGAAATCGTCACCACGATCGCTTTGTTCGTAGGCCTCGGGGCCGTGAACCTGGTGAAACCCGGCATTGGAGTGCAGTTGCAAAAGGGGACTGGATCGGGGGTTGCCGCGCAGAGCGCCAGCCTGTCACAGATCCTCGAACACACTTTCCCCACCAGCATTATCGATTCGATGGCGAAAGGTGAAGTACTGCAGATTGTGGTGTTCGCGTTCATCTTCGGCGCGGCCTGCGCGACGGTGGGTTTAAAAGCGCGGCCGGTGGTCGAGTTCTGCGAATCGCTGGCGGAGGTGATGTTCCGCTATACCAATTACGTCATGCTGTTTGCGCCGTTCGGGGTATTTGGGGCAATGGCGGCGACGATCGGGGATAAAGGTCTGGGGGTGCTGGCCAATCTGGGCAAACTGGTGCTCACGCTCTACGCGGCCCAGGCGTTCTTCGTGGTGTTCGTTTTCGGCGGGGTCATCATGATTACGCGCATCCCGCTCAAGCGCTTCGTGCGGTATGTGCGCGAGCCATTTCTGCTGGCGTTTTCGACCGCATCGAGCGAATCCGCGCTGCCGATCGCGCTGGAAAATATGGAGCGGTTCGGGGTACCGAAGCATATCGTGGCGTTCGTGCTGCCGACGGGCTACAGCTTCAACCTCGACGGATCCACGCTTTATCTTTCGATGGCCGCAATGTTCGTAGCGCAGGCGGCGGGCGTTCATGTGCCGTTCGGAACGCAGCTTGTGATGCTGCTCACGCTGATGCTGACGAGCAAGGGCGTTGCGGGCGTACCGCGCGCATCGCTGGTGATTCTGGCCGGCACGCTTGCGACCTTCAATCTGCCGATCGAGGGAGTCGCGGTAATTCTGGGCGTGGATACGCTGATGGATATGGCTCGGACATCGGTCAATTTGCTGGGGAATTGTCTGGCGACGGCCGTTGTAGCGCGATGGGAAGGTGTTGATTTAAATGTTGCCGCGCTCGAGGCGGATGCTGCGGCCGAAGCCGCGGAAGCAGCAGTGGCTTAGAAGATTTACGAAAAGCCTGGGACGCGCCGGGGATGTGGGTCCGGCGCGTCTCAGGCTCTCGGAGGAGCGTGGTAGATCGATTGCCCAGACCGATCCGCCTACAAGCCGCCCACCACGGCGGCCGTGCTCTCTCTCGCCCACACAGTACAACGCGATTTTGCTGCTGCAACCAGGAATCCTGCCAAAGCACAGAAAACAGGATGTCGATTTTTGAAAGAAGTTGTGAACGAGGTTTTTATGGCAGGCGAAAGCGCATGCCTCACAGTGCGAAAATCGGGATAGGGGGAAGCCTCACAGCTCCACCCCTCCCACACCACCGGACATGCGGGTCCGCATCCGGCGGTTCGGCAGGTTAAGCAATAGG
>Ga0302320_10016695_pt1 | contig 14965 bp, 11 predicted proteins | sample Bog_T0_3_FD_202130 | JGI IMG/M metagenome (GOLD analysis project Ga0302320, IMG submission 202130) | Peat permafrost microbial communities from Stordalen Mire near Abisko, Sweden - Bog_T0_3 | ecosystem: Environmental > Terrestrial > Soil > Wetlands > Peat | place: Sweden: Abisko, Stordalen Mire... | reverse complement strand
CCGAGCTTGCACCTTCATGCAGCTCTCCGCGCTCGTTCCGCCGATGACGAATACGAGGTGGTACGGCGGGCACGCGGCCGTGCCCAGGGTTGGCAGCTTCGCTTCGACAAAACTCGCCAGGCTCTTGGGGTTGAGAAGCGCCTTGGTCTCCTGGAAGAGAAACATCTTGTTGGCCGAACCCCCTCCCTTGGCGACGAACAGGAACTCGTAGCTGGCGCCCTCCGTCGCGTAGAGGTCGATCTGCGCCGGAAGGTTTGTCCCGGTGTTGACCTCGTTCCACATGTCCAGGGGCGCCGTCTGGGAATAGCGAAGATTCTCCTTGGTGTAGCAATCATACACGCCGTGGCTCAGCCACTCCGCGTCGTTCGCGCCCGTCCACACTGCCTGACCCTTCTTTCCGATTATGGCCGCCGTGCCCGTGTCCTGGCACATCGGCAATATGCCCTCGGCCGAAATTTCGGCGTTCTTCAGCATGGTCAGCGCCACGTAGCGGTCGTTGGCCGAGGCTTCCGGGTCGCCGAGGATCGCGGCCACCTGCTTCACATGGGAGGTGCGCAGGAGAAACGCGCTGTCTCTAAACGCCTGCTGCGCAACGAAGGAGAGCGCTTCGGGCTCCACCTTGAGGACCTCCTGCCCCTCAAACTGGGCTGTGCTGATTCCCTCTTTGGAGAGAAGGCGATATTCGGTTGAGTCGGGGCCGAGGGGCAGCGGCTCCTGGTAATGAAAGGACGGAGTGGCCATCGCATCAAAGATGAGCCAATACCGCCGGCAAGTAAAGTCAGGGCGGAGCCATCGAGGCCACAACCCCGGCCAGGCGCGGAAGATCCTCCCCCGTGACAACTTCGCCACGGTCGCGCTCCCAGCCGTTGGATCCGGGCCATACGCCGAGGGTGAGAAATTGGTCGATCGTCGATCCCATCCCCGCGACTTCCAAATAGTCCTTCTGGTCCTTTTCGTCGCGAACCCCAGTGACGAGCGCAGCCGGAATCGGGGCGATCCGGCCACTGGAGACGTAGGCGAGGTCGTTCAGCATGACGAAAGGGCGGCAGTCGGCGAGGGTTGTCGCGGGCCGGGGCGACTCGCCCCTCATATAGCGGTAGTAATCGAGGTGGTTCTCCGCAAGGCCGTCGAAGGGATCCAGGGCCGTGCGCTCCGTGCGCCCGTCGTTCCACCGCACTTCGCAGTGGCTGCCTACGGCATACCGGATCTCGGCGCGTTCGCAATGGATGATCTCGACGTGCACGCTCGGGCCCGCGCCCGCGTGCGTCAGGGCGAAGCGGATCGGGATCCCGGTTTTTGTGTGGGCCTCGACAAAGAAGGTGTCCGCGCCCTCGGTCTGGTGCACCCGGTAGAATTCGGCCTGCACGGCGGCGATTTCGGCCCAGCTGAACAGTTCGGATGCCCCCGCCCAGAAAAGCATGTTGTGCACGAAGTGCGCCATCGCGTTGCCGAAGCAGGAATCGAGCAGGAGGCGGCCGTCCACCATGAGCTTGCCGGCCCAGCCGGTGCGCGTGAAATAACCGGCCGGCCGCGGCCAAAGGGCGCTCAGCGTCGCGCCGCTCATCGGCCCGAAATCCCCCTCGAGCAGGCGTTCCTTGAGGGCGAGCCTCGGCTTTTCCACGATGAAATTGAAGCCGACGACCGACGACTTCCGCGCGCGACGGTCGGCCGCAATCATCGATTCGAGTTCCCCGTAGTCTAGGGTCGGCGGCTTTTCAACGTAGGCCGGCAGGCCGCGCGCGCTCACAGCTTCGTGCATCTGCGCATGAAGGCCTATCGGGGTCGGGATGACGACAAGATCCAGCTCGCGGTGGCAGGTCTCGAGCATGGGGCGGAAATCCTCAAAGACGGAAACCCCTCGCGGGCCGAAGCGCAGCGCCTGGCGGATCGATCCAAACAATGAGGCCTGCGGGTCGCATGTGCAGACGAGCTTCAGGTTCTCGCGCTCCTCCAGCCTTGCGACTGTGGCGTGGTGCGCTCCGGCGAAGCCGCCCATTCCGACTATGCCGATGCGCAGGGGCGTCTTCACACGATCTTAAACTTGGGCAAATCCTGACCGTCGAGGATGCCGACCGGCCTCCCGCGTGGGTCGACGACAATCAGCTCGTCGATCCTGTGGATCTCAAAAAGGCGCAACGCATCGACTGCCAGGGCGTCCTCGGCCACCGTCTTCGGCGTGCGGGTCATGAATTCGGCGACGGGGCGGACCAGGAAATCCGCCCCGGCAAGGGCGCTTCGGCGGAAATCCCCGTCGGTGAGTATCCCATTCAGCCGCCCGGCGCGGCTTACCAGGGCGATGCAGCCGCTCCTGGCCTTGGTCATGGCGAGGATGGCCTCCTGGGTCTTGATCGTGTCGCGGGCTATCGGGATGCGATCGCCCTTCCTCATGATGTCCTTGACGCGCAAAAGGAGGATGCGCCCCAGATTGCCCGCCGGGTGATAGCGCGCGAAGTCCTCCCGCGTGAATCCGCGGGCCTCGAGGAGAACCATCGCCAGCGCATCGCCCAGGGCGAGTGCCGCCGTCGTGCTGGCCGTCGGCGCAAGTTTCAGTGGGCATGCTTCGCGCGGCACGCGGTACAAAAGCCGGTAGTCGGCGTTCTTCGCCAGATCGGACGCCGGGTTGCTCGTGAAGGCGACCAGCTTCAGGCCGAGGCGGCGGAGCAGGGGCATGAGCCGGAGAAGCTCCTCGGACTCGCCGCTGTTGCTCAAAAGAAGGGCGAGGTCCCCCTCGTCACAAAGCCCGAGGTCGCCATGCAGGGCCTGTGTCGAATCGAGGAAGCACGAGGAGACGCCCGTACTGTTGAAAGTCGCCGCGATCTTCTGGGCGATGTGCGCCGACTTGCCGACGCCGCAGAAGATCAGCTTCCGACCCGAGGTAAAAGTTGTCTCCACCGCCTTGGCTGTCGCCGCGAATTCCCGGCCGAGCCCCCTGGCCGTCATTCGCAGGGCATCGATTTCTATGCGGATGCAGGTTCTGGCTCGGGAGAGTGCGGATTTCGGATCGAAGGCCATTTAGAGTTTGAGTAAGGAGAGCAGAGTGCGGAATTTAGGGCCGATCACCTTTCATTCAAACCCTTTTCCGGCCTGTGCGTAGCCTTGCATCGAGAACCTTGGCCCTATCCGCCCTCGCCGCGCTGCTTTTCGGCGCCGGCTGTGGGGGCGACAATTCCACCCTCACCCCGGAATCCAGCGATTCCGGCTTCAGCGAAGGCCAGCAATTGGAGCGGCAGGGACGCCCGCAGGAGGCGCTCGCCGCATACCTTAAGGTCATCGCCCGCAGGGGCGACCAGGCCCCGGAATCGCACCTGGATGTCGGACTGCTCTATCTCGAGAACTTCAAGGATCCGATCATGGCGATCTACTATTTTCGAAAGTACATCGAATTGAAGCCGAATTCCGAATCGGCCGGAAGGGTTAAGGGGCTGATCGACACGGCCAAGCGCGACTTTGCGCGCACGCTGGCCATCCAGCCGCCCGAAAACCAGATCGGCCAGGCGGACACGCTGGATCAGGTCGAGCGTCTTCGGCGCGAAAACGACGGATTGAAGGCGGAACTGGCGGCGATCCGCGGCGGGAACGCCTTCGCGACCGCTCCGCGTCCGGTCGCCGGTGCCGAACCTGGACTGGGTCTTGCTCCGCCTCCTCCCGACATTCCGGTAATTGCGGAGACCTCCTCTGCGGGGCTCACCGCGGCCGTGGCGCCGGTCCCCGCGGCTGCGTCGAGCCGGACAATGCGGACGCACACGGTCGCCAGGGGCGAAACCCTCTACAGCCTGGCAATTCGCTACTACGGCAAGGGCTCGCGTTGGTCCGAAATCGTCGCCGCCAACAAGGACCAACTGGGCGGAAGCGACCCCAAGGTGAAGCCCGGGATGGTGCTGAAAATTCCATGAGCGCGAAGGAACCTGAAACGCCTCCGCTGGGGTTTGGGATTGTCGGGCTCGGCCTGATTGCGAATTTTCATGTGCGGGCGATTGCCGAGGCGGGCGGCGCGAAACTGGCTGGCGTCGCCGACACGATCGAGGCGCGGGCCCGCCAGTTCGCCGAGGCGAATGGCGTACCTTTCTGGACGACGCAGGTCGAGGAATTGGTCGCGCGGCCCGACATCGACGTGGTTTGCATCACGACGCCGAGCGGCCTGCACCTCGAGCCCGCCCTGGCGGCCATTCGCGCCGGAAAGCACGTGATCGTCGAGAAGCCTTTGGAAATCACCGTCGAGCGGATCGATCAGATGCTTCGCGCGGCTGACGCGGCGGGGGTTCGCGTGGCCGCCATTTTCCAATCCCGGTTCGGCTCCGGGGCGAAAACGGTCAAGGCGGCGATCGACTCCGGCCGGTTCGGCCGCCTGGTCCTTGCGAGCGCCTATGTGAAATGGTATCGGAAGCCCGAGTATTACCGGGGCTGGAAGGGGACCCTTTCGATCGATGGAGGCGGCGCGCTCATGAACCAGGGAATTCACGCCGTCGATCTGCTGCAGTGGTTCGCCGGGCTGCCGGCGGAGGTCTTCGGCTGGACGACCCGGCGTGTGCACACCGGCATCGAGGCCGAGGACACCGTGACGGCCGCGCTGCGCTTTCCCGGCGGGGCCCTCGGAACGATAGAGGCGACGACGGCCGCCTACCCGGGCTGGTCGCGAAGAATCGAAATCTGCGGCGAGAGCGGTTCGGTCGTGCTTGAGGATGACACGATCGTGCGCTGGGAATTTCGCGTTCCGCAGCCAGGCGACGAGGCCATCCTGAATTCCGCGCCCGACAGGAGAATGGGCTCGGGGGCGGCGGCGCCCGATCAGATCTCCCATTACGGGCATCTCCTGCAGATCCGGGACCTGATCGAGTCTGTCCGCTCGGGCCGGCCGCTCGCGGTGGACGGCCGCGCGGCCCGGAACGGGGTCGCGCTCATCCGGGCCGTCTACGAGTCGGCCGCAAGAGGGACGCCGATCGCCCTGCGCTAAGAGAAAACAGCGCTAGAGGGCGCCAATCGCCTCGTCCAGCACCTCCACTACGAAATCGGCGTCGGCCTTGGTGATGCACATCGGCGGGGCGAACCGGATCGTCTGCCCCCAAAGGCCGCCTTTTCCGACAAGAAGCCCCAGTTCGCGCGCGTTCTCAACGGCCTGGGCGCACGCCTCCTTGCCGGGCTCCTTGGTCGCGCGGTCCTTGACGAACTCGATGCCGAGCATGAGCCCCATCCCGCGCACGTCCCCGATCACCTTGTGCTTCGCCTTGAGTTTCTCGAGGCCCGCCTTCATCCGGGCGCCGAGTTCGAGCGAGTTGGCCTGGAGATTCTCACGTTCGATCACCTCGAGGACGGCTTTGCCGATCGAGCTTACGACGGGATTTCCGCCGAAGGTGTTGAAATGCACCTTTTGCGCCATGACTGCCGCGATCTTTGGAGTCGTCACAACGGCGGCCAGGGGCGCCCCGTTGCCGATGCCCTTTGCCATGGTCACGATGTCGGGAATGACGCCCTGGGTCTCAAACCCCCAGAAATGCGTGCCCGTCCGGCCAAATCCGGTCTGGACCTCATCGGCGATGCATACACCGCCCGCCCCGCGCACGTATTCATAGACATTCTTCAAATACCCGTCGGGGAAGACAACGAAGCCGCCGACGCCCTGGATGGATTCCGCAATGAAAGCCGCGACCTTGCCCGGCGAGGCATAGTCGATCAGCGATTTCACATCGTCGGCATATTTCCTGCCGGCATCCGGATCGTCGTAGCCGAAGGGCCCGCGGTAAGGGTAGGGTGCGAGCGCATGGTGGACCCCGAACGAGTGCGGCACGTTGAATTTCCAGCTGCTGTGCGCCGTTACGGACATGCCCGAGGCATTGCCGCCGTGGTATGCGTTGCGCAGCGCGATCACGTCGTAGTTGCCCGTGCAGAGGCGGGCCATGAGCAGGGCGAGGTCGTTCGCCTCGGAGCCCGAGTTGACGAAGTAGCACACCTTCAATTCGCCCGGCATCTTCGATGCCAGCTTCTCGGCATACTCCGCGATCTTCGGCTGCAGGTAGATCGTCGTCGAATGCTGCAGGATTTCATTCTGCCGATTGGCGGCGGCAACGACGTGGGGATGGCAGTGCCCGACGCTGATCGTGACGATGCCTCCGAGCCCGTCGAGATAACGCCTGCCCGTCTCGTCCCACACGTACTGCATCTTGCCCTCCACGATCATGATCGGCTGCTTGTAATACAGGAAGAGGCCGGGATTCAGATACTGCTTGCGCAGGCGCAGGACTTCGACTGCAGAGGGTCCGGAGTAGGGCGCGGGCCGGTGGTCGAAAGGCGGCAGAGGTATGCTTTTCATGGACGCAGGCTAGCCGGTTCGGGGTCGCAGGGCGAGCCTTTGCAACCCAATGTAAACGAAAAATCCCAGCCCGAAGCCGACAAACCAGGCGTAGTTGTACAGGTCCAGGAGAACGTGGGGCACCCACGTCGTGTCGACCCATTTGACGTTGGCGAGGAATCCCGGCAGCGACGGCAGGGCCGCGATGACAAAGGCGGCGACGGCCGCGGGGTTGACGCCCCTCCAATAGCGGTATTCGCCGTTCGCCAAGTAAAGGGCCTTGAGATCCAGACGGCGTTTGCGGCACACGTAATAGTCCGCAATCATGATTCCGCCCACCGGGCCGAGAAGGGCGCTGTACGCGATCAGCCAGGTGAAGATGTAGCCGCTCGGATCGGCGATGAGCTTCCAGGGCATCATCACGATCCCGACGACGCCCGTGATGAGTCCGCCCGTTCGGAAGGAGATCCACCTGGGCGCCAGGTGCGCGAAATCATTCGCGGGGCTGACGACGTTCGCGGCGATGTTCGTCGCAAGGGTCGCGATGCAAAGCGAGACCATCGCGACGACGAGGAGCACCGGGTTCTTGAAATGCGTGAGCACATCGACGGGATTCCAGATCGTGCTTCCGTAGATGATCGTCGTCGCCGAGGTGACGGCGACGCCGATGAAGGCATACAGGGCCATCGTCATCGGCAGGCCGAGCAACTGGCCCAGGATCTGGTCCCGCTGGGAGCGGGCATACCGGGAAAAATCGGGGATATTGAGGGAGAGCGTGGCCCAGAAGCCCACCATGCCGGTCAGCGCCGGGAAGAAGAACGACCAGAACTTTCCCGCCTGCGGCTGGCCCTGGTCAAAGGCGGAAGGCTGCGAGAGTATGGGGCCGAATCCGCCGGCCGCGCGCCATGCCCACGCCAGCAGAAGAAGCCCGAGTGCGATCAAGAGCGGAGCCTTTATGTTCAGGAGCACCCGGATCGTGTCTATTCCCCGGTAGATGACCGCCATGTTGACAGCCCAGAAAAGGAGAAAACAGGCGAACTGCGCCCCCGTGATCCCCAGGACCGGCAGGGGCGAGCCTGTGGCCATGAAAGGCACGAAAATCCCCAGGATCTTGTAGATTGCATCCCCTCCGATCCAGGTCTGGATGCCGAACCAGCCGCACGCGACGAAGGCTCGCAACAGCGCCGGCAGATTGGCCCCGTCCGTGCCGAACGACGCACGGCAGAACACCGGGAATGGGATTCCATAGGCGGTGCCCGCGTGCGCATTGAGGATCAGCGGAACGACGACGATCAAGTTCCCGGCGAAAACGGTCAGGATCGCCTCCCACCAGTTCATGCCGCCGCCGATCAGCGACGAGGCGAGCATGTAGGTCGGGATGCAGGCCGACATCGAGATCCAAAGGGCGGCAAAACTGCCGACACGCCAGTTTCTCCTTTCGGGAGGCACGGGCGCCAGGTCCTTGTTGTAGAGGCGGCTGTCGCGCACAGCCTCCGCAAGGCCCTGGGAGGAGGGATGGATTGTCATTCGGTTGAAGCGGGCCGCGGGCGGGGCTCAAGCCGAACCGATAATTATTCCGACCAGAAAGACAAGGAAGCCGCCCAGAATTACCTGGAAGGCGGCGGAAAGGAAAGGGGTGTCCATGAAGTGGTGGCGGATCCAGGAAATGACGCCCAGTTCCACGGCCACGACCGCGACGGCGACGCCCGTCGCAATGCGAAAATCGCCGATCAGGTACGGCAGCGTGTGCCCGATCCCGCCGAGCGCTGTCATGAATCCGCAGACGGTGCCGCGGAGCCAGGGATGGCCGCGGCCGCTGATCGCCCCATCGTCGGACAGGGCCTCGGCGAAGCCCATGCTTATTCCGGCGCCCACCGATGCGGCAAGGCCCACCAGGAATGCGTCGTGGCTGCTGCGGGTCGCGAATGCCGCCGCAAAGACCGGTGCGAGGGTCGACACCGAGCCGTCCATCAGCCCCGCCAGCCCGGGTTGCACGACCTGCAGGACGAAGATCCGCCGCTGCGTTGCCTCCTCCTCGGCGCGGGCGCCGGAACTCGTCTGCTCCTTGTCCAGGCGCTCGGCCAGTTCCGAGTGCTCCCGTTCGGCCGCCGCAAGGTCTCCGAGGAGCTGGCGGATCCCGGAATCGCTTGTCCGTTGCGCGACCACCTCGTAAAACCGCCTTGTCTCGAACTCCATGACCTCGATCTCGCGGCGCACCTGGGCGACCGTCAGCGTGCGCATGAGCCACACCGGCTTCCTCCCGACGAATCCCTTTACGTCCGAGCGCCTGATCAGGGGGATGTGCTCGCCGAACCGGGCGCGGTAGGCGTCGATCAGACGGTGCCGGTGGTCCGACTCCTCCTGCTGCATCTTTCCCAGCGCCACGGCCGTCGCGGGGTAGGCGCCGCGCAGGCGCTCGGCGAAGTCGCCGTAAATTCGGGCATCGTCTTCCTCCTGCGATATGGCCAGGGCGAGGATCTCCTGCTCGCTCAGGTCATGAAACGCCTTGGCCATGACTTCAGGCGTTAGACTGGCAGGCCGCGAAAGGCAATCCCGGGCCCGACCCTCCGTGGTTGAACGATTTCCTGTAACTTTTGCCCGGCCATTGGGTTCTCAAGTCAGCCATCCCCAAAAAATGAAGCACACCGCCCAAGTCCTTGCCGCAGCCTGCGCCCTTGCGCTGGCCGCCCTTCCCGCAAAAGCCACGATCGACCGCGTCGTCGAAAGGTCGTTTTCCGTCCAGCCCGGCGGAGCGTTGACCGTGAGGACAAACGGCGGATCGATTCGCGTCGAAAGCGGCGATGTATCTGCCGTCAAAGTTGTTGCGCATGAGCGCATACGCGCCTCCTCGGACGCGGAGGCGGACGATGTGCTTAAGAAACTGAACCTCACCATCGAGCAGTCCGGCAACGACGTTTCTGCGGTTGCGGAGTACGAAAAGGATTTTGGCCTTCATTGGAACTGGCCTCCGGTCAGCGTGAGCTTTGTCGTGACCGTGCCCGCGCGGTATAGCGCGGACCTGAAGACTTCGGGCGGCAACATAGCCGTCACCGATCTCGATGGCAGCCTCCACGCGCGCACCTCCGGGGGGAACTTCAAGATCGGGAAGATCTCCGGCGAGGTCGACTGCACGACCTCGGGAGGCGACGTGTCGCTGGCCGAAGGGCGCGCCGCCGTCCATCTCAGCTCCTCGGGAGGATCGATCTCGGTCGGCCACGCCGTGGGACCGACGGAACTTCGCACATCCGGCGGCAACCTTCGGATCGATTCAATCGAGGGCACGCTCGTTGCCCGCACGAGCGGAGGCGACATCCACGCCGTCTTCAAGGGAGCGCTGAAGGGCGCCTGCACGCTGGACACCTCGGGCGGCCAGGTGAGGGCGGTCGTCGATTCGAATGCGGCCTTCAAGCTCGACGCCTCGACGAGCGGCGGCTCCGTTGACGCCAGGGGCCTCACGATCACCCTCGATGGCAGCCGCCACCGCAGCAGCCTATCGGGCGACGTCAACGGCGGCGGACCGGAGCTCCGGCTTCATTCGAGCGGCGGCGACATCGTCATCGAGACGCACGCCGCGGCCGCGCGCTGAACATTGCCTGGGAGGCGCAGCGCCTTCTGTCACGAGTGATTTGAGGCGAGCACGCGGTCCACCGCTGCTTCGAGTATGGGCCCGGCCTCGTCGCCCGCATGGCCGCCGAACTTGAAGCAGATCACGCCATCGCCGTTCAGGATGAAGACGGCGGGCCAGACTCGGACGTGCCAATCCTTCGCGATCGGGCCGTCTGGACCGAGGCTGCCGTTCCAGAAGGATGGCCACGTCATCCCTTCCTTCGTGGCTGTCGCGAGGCCCTTTGCGGCGTCGCCGTCTGAGTTCACGCCGACGAGCGCGACCGGCTTGCCGGCCATCCGCCCGGCGAGATGCCGCTGAATGGCGGCGGTTTGCATGGCGGGTTCGGACCAGGATCCCCAGAAAAAGAGAACCACGCATTTGCCGCGATAGTCGCTCAGCTTCAGCGGCTGGCCCTTCAGATCCGCTCCGGCAATCTCCGGCGGGCGCGCCCCCACCGTGAAGTGCTCGATCACATCCAACTCGACACGCGCAATCTCGCCGCACCTGGCTGAGTCGATCGCGCCGCCGGGAACGTCCGGGTAAACTTCTCCTAGAACCCGCAGCCGTTCGGCCGCCTGGGCGTAGAGCGCCTTGGACCCGCCGGCCGCCTCCAAATCGGCGTAACGCACCCTGGCCGCCGGAGCCTGTTCCTGCCCGAAGCGAAACTCATCCGGCAGGCTCTCCTGCGTCTCCGCGATTGCCGCCTGTCTCCTGAGGAAGCAGGCGGCGGCAAAAATCGCATAGGCGCGGGCCCGCCGATCCGGGTTCTGCTTCGCCACCGCCTCGAAGAGGGCCGCGCTCGCGGCTTCCGAGGAATTCCAATTGCGTCCGATGACCCAGCAGATCTTGGCGATCCGCGGATCCTTGACGAACCGGCCCTGGAGGAGCGCGACCACGCGCGGCCGCTCCCAAAGTGGCGAATTCTCCGGCGTTTCCGTGTCGAGCAGCCTTTTCTCGACGATCCACTGGAGGGTCTCCATGGCGTCGAACGACGGATCCGCATCGATCAAGTCCAGAATCCGGGGCACGTCCTCGCGAACGGTCTTCGCAGATGCCGCCTGCTTCTCCTGGGCCGTCGAATCCGTCCTGTTGCCCGCGCGCGCCTGGTCCACCTCCCGGCGAAGCGCGGCGACTTTGTCGCCGGTGCTTGCTGTGGAGGACAGGTCCGGGGCAATCGAAGGCTTGCCCAGGGTGACCAGCCTCAGAACGGCCTTGCCGGAGAACAGCTCTGCAGGGCTCACGTATTGGCTCGGTTCATTGATCTGCGGGCCGCCGTCGGGCAGGAATTTCATTGTCGCAAATCCCGAATGGGCCACCGAGATCGAGAAATTGCGCTCGCCTGCGGCGATTCCGGACATGCTCCATCGGCCATTCCTGTCCGAGCGGGTTGAAATTTCCGTCCTGTATTCGTCGCCGTCCTGATCCAGTTGGTGAAGGTGCATGACCGCGCTGGAAATGGCCCCGCCGCCTTCGCCGAGCACCAACCCACCGATCGAGGCGCCCTTGTCGAGTTCGGCGACAAAATCGATGGCGCCCTGGCCCCGCAGCCAGCTGGCGGATTTCATGCCGTATCCGTCCTTTATGATGGCCACCTCCAGCTGGCCCTCCGGGTTTATCGGATATCGAATGCTGGCCGCGCCGGTCGCATCGGTGGGGATCACGATCTCGGTGGATCCCCCCGAAAACATCGAGGCGACGACGATGGCATCCGCGACCGGCGAATGGGTCGTCCGATCCAAAACTCGAATGGTAAGGTTTCCGGTCTTCGCCTTCCGTGCGACTGCGGGCGCCCCCTCAGGGGGAACGGCGGGGGTGAGCGGGCGATTTGTATCCGCCTGCGCCGCCGTCGCGGCCACCAGGCAGTAGCACGACCGGCCGATCCCGGGATAGACATCGAGGCTCTGCACCACCTTGGCCGGAAACGGATTGAGGAGGACCGTCTCGAACAGACGGCTGGTGACGACCTCGCTTCCCTCGTACTTGGGGGACCGCCAGATCACCTTGCTGTTGGAATCGGTGGGCCGGTCGTCGTCCTCGAGCGGCGACTTGCAGTAGGTGCGAACCTGGGCTCCATAGAGGATCTGGAATTCGAAATCGGACCCGTCCGCGTAGTTGAGGCGGAACCGGGCGACGGGTGTGCCGTCCCGGTCGGCGGCGTACTTGACGTAATGAATCAGGTGGAGCTCGTCGAACAGCCGGCCCACCTGGATCCCCTCCAGGCTCTTCCGGCCTGTCGCACTGGCCAGGCCATAAAACGTGCTCGACCCCTTGATATCGAACGGCAGGCCGTCGAAAGCCTGCAGGCCGGCAAGCGACTTGAAGAAGTCACCCGTTGCCGAATTGTTCTGAAACAGCTCCTGATCCGGGATCTGAAGCGCAACCCCCGATGGCGGAGGAACCACATAGTTGCAGCCTAGAGGAAGCAGCAGGACGGCCAGCGAAAGAACCACCACGGCGAGCGACGCAGTGCGGCGGGGGCGCAGGTTTGGGCTGAGGCCGAGGAGCCTTTGGATTCTCCTGAACATGGGGCCTCCCCCGGTGGCCGCCAATGCAAGCGAGGCTGCCGAGGGACGCAGATCCTCGACGCAAACCAGGGCCTTGGCGTAGAGGCGGGAATCGCCGCAGACGCCCGCGGCGATATCGTCGCAGCAGTTTTCACGTTCCTCGCGGATCCTGCGGGAGACCCACCAAGTGGCGGGATGGTAGAAAAGCAGCGTCTCGGCGAGAACCTGGAAAAGGTTGACGAGGTGGTCGTGGCGGCGGATGTGGGCCAATTCGTGGGCCAGAATGGCGTCGAGGTAGGCGGGGGGAAGGCCCGCAAGCACTGACACAGGGATCAGGACCAGGGGGCTCACGAATCCGATGACGACTGGGATCTGAATCAGGGTGGATTTGGCGATTCGGACGGGACGCGTCAGAAACAACTGTGAGGAGAGCCTTGAAAACCGGCCGGCCAATTCGGGATCGACCGGGCTCACCCCCAGGGAGCGCAGGCGCTTGATCGCGATCCAGCCGCCCAGGTTCGAGACGCTGAGGACGGCGACGCCGATGGTCCAGACAAGCGTCAGCCACGGGACAGCCGGTGTGAAACGGCCGGCGAGACGTGTTGTCCACGACGGGCCGAATGCGCCCTCCAGAAATGCGGGCACGGGAATGGAAAAAGGCCGCCCGGCAGGTGCCGCGGAAGGCAGGTCTTCGGACAAGGTGTCGTCAACCGGTTTGGGTGCGCCGATGGCGGCGGGGGCCGGGGCCGCCGGCCGGTTCGCAGGGAAACCAGGCGCCGGCAGGGGAGACCTGGCTACGACGAGGAAGGTGACCAGCGGAAGGGCGAACATCAGCGCCATCGCCGCCGTCGAAACCAAGTAGCGCACACGGGCGGAGGCGCCTGCGAGGAATCGGAGCAGCACCGCCAGGAGGCCGGCAATGACGGCGAGTTCCCAGATCGAGTGAAGCAGGGTCCAGCCCCCGCGTTCCACCAAGAGCGAATTCCTGAACCATTGAGCCAGCGCTTTGGCGGCATTCATGATTTTGGGGTCCTTTCCTCTGAGCCAAAAAGATCGCGGATGCGTTTCATTTCCTCGGGGCTGATCCGCTTGGCCGACACGGCGCTCAGGACGAGCTTCATGGCCGATCCGCCAAAGCCGCGCTGGATGAGGTCGTCGACCAGCTGAAGCTGGGTCTGATCCTCCCGCTTGGCGGGGCGGTATACCTGGGGTCGCTTGGAGTCGTCCTTCAGGACGAGTTTCTTCTCGGTCATCACCTGGATCATCTTGAGCGTCGTCGAGTAGCCGGTGCCCCGGTCCTCCTTCAGCAGATCGTGGATCTTCCGGACGGTGCTCGGACCCTCCTTCCAGAGGACGCGGAGTATGGCGAGTTCGACTTCAGTGGGCGTGCTGGCCGGTGGGCGGGGCATGGCGGATCAGGGGTTGAAGGGGAGCCTGTCAACCTCACGAATACTTTCGTCATTCGTCATGTCAACGAATTTCTTCGTCAACTTGTGACCGAGCCTGAATGCAGAAACCGGGACGGGAATCTCAGCGGCCCTTGAGCGCGTCGCGAATCTCCTCGAGGAGGACTTCCTGCCGGGGCGGCAGGGGCGGGGCGGCGGGCGTTTCGTGCTGACGGCGCAGCCGGTTGATCGCCTTGATCATGAGGAAGATTGCGGCGGCCACGATGAGGAAATTGATGAGGGCGTTGATGAAGACGCCAAAATTGAGGGTCACCGCGCCCGCGGCCTTGGCCGCTGCGAGGTACGGGTAGGGGCCGGGTGCCTTCGTGCCCTCCTTCAGGACGGCAAACAGGTTCGAGAAATCGACTCCGCCCACAAGAAGGCCGATGGGAGGCATGAGCACGTCATTGACCAGGGACGTCACAATCGTCCCGAAAGCGCCGCCGATGATTACGCCCACGGCGAGATCGACGACGCTGCCCTTCATCGCGAATTCCTTGAATTCCTTGAACATGGGGGAATTTTTGTGCGATTCGCCCGGGGATGACAAGCCGCCGCTTGGCCAGCTTTCGGATAGCCTCTAGAAGTGGCTCGGCTTCCGCCTGAGGAAGCGGCCGTGCCCAAGGGAACCGACAAATTTTCCGTTCAGGGCGGAGACCTTTCCACGGACCGTGACTGCGGCCGGCCGGCCCTCGATGGGCCATCCCTCAAAGGCACTGTAATCCAGGTTCATCAACTGGGTCTTGGCCGATATGACGCCGCGGTAAGCGGGGTCGAAGACGACCAGGTCCGCGTCGCTGCCGAGCTGGATCGAGCCCTTGCGGGGGAACAGGTCGAATAGCTTGGCCACCTTCGTGCTCGCGACATTGACCATGGTGTGCAGGTCGATGCGGCCCTTCCGGACGCCGTAGGAATACAGAAGGTTGACGCGCTCCTCGAGCGAGGGGATGCCGTTTGGAATCTTTGTGAAATCGCCCCGGCCCATCTGCTTCTGGGTCGCAAAATCGAACGGCGCGTGGTCCGTCGCAACCGTGTTGATGAGGCCCGAGCGCAGTCCGTTCCAGAGGACGGCCTGGTTGGCGGCGTCGCGAAGCGGCGGCGACATGACGTACTTCGCCCCCTCGAA